>ERZ835880.174-NODE-174-length-77615-cov-75.987494_pt1 | contig 77615 bp, 68 predicted proteins | sample MGYA00519944_ERZ835880 | MGnify/ENA primary metagenome ERZ835880 (study PRJEB31850, sample SAMEA3708787) | human gut metagenome | biome: human gut; feature: human-associated habitat; material: faeces | place: China | collected 2014 ... | reverse complement strand
TTGATTTATAGTTTTGCAACCCAAAAGAAACGAGTATGGCAAGAAGCACATTCAAGGTGCTGTTCTACGTGAACGGCAGTAAGGAAAAGAACGGAATTGTCCCCATCATGGGACGAGTTACAATCAATGGTACGGTAGCACAGTTCAGCTGCAAGCGGACTATCCCGAAAGAGCTTTGGGATGCCAAAGGGAACAAGGCAAAGGGCAAGAGTATGGAAGCGAGGGAAACCAATCTTGCCCTTGACAACATCAAGGCTCAAATCATCAAGCATTATCAGCGTATATCCGACCGTGAAACCTATGTAACGGCAGAAATGGTACGCAATGCCTATCAGGGATTGGGCGGTGAGTATGAAACGTTGCTCGGTGCTTTCGATAAGGAAAATGAAGTGTTCAAGAAGCGTGTCGGAAAAGACAGGGTCAGGGCTACCTATATGGCAAGGGTACGGGCAAGAAACCATGTGGCGGTATTCATCAGGTCACATTACAAGCGGAACGACATCTCCATGCCTGAACTTACGCCCGACTTCATCAAGGAGTTCGCCGTGTTCCTTTCCAACGAAGCCGGACTGCACAACGGTTCGATATGGGAAAACTGCATGTGGCTGAAAGGTGTGGTGATGCGGGCACATTTCAACGGACATATACCGAGAAATCCGTTTGCCCAGTTTCATATAAGCCCGAACACGAAAGAACGTGAATATCTGACGGAGAATGAGCTGAAAACATTGATGGAATTTCAGTTCAAAGACCCCAAGAACTCCTATCTCCGTGATATTTTTGTTTTCGCCAGTTTTACCGCCCTCTCATTCGTGGATATAAAGGAATTAAGCAACGACCAGATTGTGGAAGTGAACGGTGAGAAATGGATTATTTCCAAACGACACAAGACGGGGGTGCCTTTTCAGGTAAAGCTGCTGGATATTCCCTTGCAGATAATCGAGCGTTACAAGGCTTTTCAGGAAAACAATCTTGTATTCCCCAATCTCAACTATTGGTCAATATGCAAGCGTATGGGAAAGATGATAAAGGAATGCGGCATCACCAAGAAAATCAGCTTTCATTGCTCAAGGCACGGGTTTGCGACCCTGGCTCTCAGCAAAGGGATGCCAATCGAGAGCGTCAGCCGTATTTTGGGGCATACGAACATTGAGACCACGCAAATCTATGCGAAGATAACCGTGCAGAAATTGGATAATGACCTCACGATGCTGGGTGACAAACTGAGCAAATCATTCGGAAACGTGAAAATGGCAGGGATATGAAACGTGAAATAATCACAACGGACAGCTATGGTAGAATTACCATACCATCCGATACAGGTAATATATGGATGAATGAAATGGAGCTGGTAGAGCTGTTCGGGGTAATCGCCCCGACGCTCCGTGCCGCCATTCGTGCCGTGTACAAGTGTGGAATTTTTAATCCTCTTGAAGCTGAAAAACGTATCAAGCTACCAAACGGCTATTATGCGGACATGTATGCCCTGTCGATGGTGGTGGCACTCGCTTTCCGCATTGACACGTCAGGTGCCGCAACGGTTCGCAATGCCCTGCTGGAAAGATTGTGCCGGCGAAAAAAGGAACAAGTCCTGCTGGTATCAATGAATAACAGGATGCCGAATGAATGTTAGCATGAACTTTTAATGTTCAGCCACTACAATACCTATGCGGACATCAAGCGGCGGAAGAACGAGAGCCGGACGTATTTCTTTGACAGGGCGGCGGAACGGAAGAGGCGGTGAAGCAAGAAAATAAGCGATAAGTCCGCCTTGATTTATTACGAAAAAAAATAAAAAAAGTTTCTACTATATTTGTATTATCAAATATAAATTGTACTTTTGCAATACAATATCGCCCTTAGGTGGAAAATACTAAGGCTCGCCACCCCTAAAAAGGTGGCTTATTTTTTATATATACAATTGGAATATGGAGCAAAAACAACGCGTTATAGTCTATATTGACGGATTCAATTTCTATTTCGGACTGAAGAGCAATGCTAAATGGAAGAAATATTACTGGCTTGATATAGTCAAGTTGTTCGAGATGTTCATGCGCCCGAATCAGGAGCTTGTTGCCGTCAAGTATTTTTCGGCAAAGCCTGACGATATAGACCAAAGTCTTCGCCAGAATGCCTTTTTTCAAGCCAATAGAGAAAATCCAAAATTCAAGTTGATATTGGGTAAGTACCTGAAAAAATCTATAACCTGTTTCAAATGCGGAAATGTTATTCATACCCATGAGGAAAAGGAAACTGATGTACGAATAGCCACACAGATTGTAGCAGATGCCTATCAGAAGAATTGTGATATATCCATTGTAGTATCAGCTGATAGTGACATGATACCTGCTATCGAACTTGCAACAGAAGCTTGTCAAAAGGTTTTTGTATATTTCCCTCCTTACCAGTACTCCAGTAATCTTGCTACTATGGGTATGGGTAAGCCTATCCATATGAAACAATATGAAACTCGTTTCAGGCAATGTCTTTTACCTGATGTGGTACATCTTGGAAAGGCAAACTTTGATTTACAGATACCTAAGAAATGGAAGGCTTTTCAGTCAATCTGAATCAGAAATACGCGTTATAAAAAAGGAAAATCCGTAATACAGTCTGGAATATCCAGTCGTATTACGGATTTTTCTTTTCGTCTATGATATTTCTATTTGTTCTGCAAGAGGTATTGCAGTTCGGGATCGGACTGTATGCGCTGCAACTCGTCAGCGACAATCTGCCGGACCTCGGCACGGATACGGTTGTAGTTATCCTAGTTCATCTCCTTCATGCGGTCGTTGCCGCCGGCATCTGTAAGGTCCGTGATGACGGGTATAGACCGGTAAGCCTGTTCCTCACGCTTCACTTTCTCGGCATCGACCACAATTGGATGATTAACGGTTTAATCTGACGTAGTGACGACATGAAGTCATTGAATCTGTAAATCAGTACGTCAGTCAATCTGTAATTATCTGCAACAACCACTCCCCGAAGAAGTGCATATTCCACGACTTCGGGCTTTTTTATCTCCTTTTACCTGAAAGAGCCACCCGTTTATACTGCATTTTCTTGTTGCAAGACCAATTTTGCGCCGTTCCACATAGATTTGCGTATCAAGGTTTTACCGATACTTCCGTAGCTTTGCAACCATGTTTAACCCGTTGCCGACAGGACGTAGGCAGTACTAAAACCAGTATTAAGAACATGAAGAAAAAAAGAAATCATTTGCGTAGGTTCAACTCTCTACAAGATTGTAAATCGGGATTGTCATTATTCGCCGATAAGAGGAATAGGACGTTACTACACGGTAAACAAAACACAACTGGAAAAATTCTGATATTTTGATGAGATGATGAAAGTATATATAAACATAAAGAGAAACAGCAATTTACGTCTTCATCAACCTTTCAACAAGAGAATCGGGATGATGAAAAGAGAAAGGACACATCGCACTCTACATCACTTTTCTTTTGGCGAGCGGTTTGATGAAACAATGATGAATGTATATCGTTGTGGTTATCAGTTTATTATCCTATCAGCTCATCAATTCATCGGATTTTCATTCGCCAACAGGTCTGCCGGACAAACGGACGGAAGTAAATGCCACTATCCGCAAGCTGGTCAGTCGGACATCCTACCTACCTGCTGTCCGACCAGCCGACAAGGAAAGGCGTATCATATCAAAAGGTCTGCCTATACCGCTAGTACTCTCACAGGCTTTTGAGAACAGAAAAGCCATAGCTCATTAGGGCATTTTCTTTACGCAGTGCAAGCACAGCTAAAAACGCCCCAATGAGCCAACGGGGTTACACCCCTCTGGACACCCCCGTTTGCCATGCGGCATGACCGCAGCAGACGGGAACCAACAAACCAATTTGTCAAACCTGAAAACGAAAAACAAGCATGGGATATATAAGCATTCAAATCAACAAAGCGAAAGGCTCGGCTGACACGGGCGCATCCGACCACATAGAACGTAAGACCATACCCAAGAACGCAGACCCTACACGTACACATCTCAACCGTGAACTGGTGGAGTTCCCTGATGGAGTGTCCGACCGTACCGAAGCAATAAGCCACCGTATCCGTACGGCAGGCATCAAACGTAAGATAACCCCCGACCAAGTACGGGCAATCAGAATCGTGCTTTCGGGTACGCACGAGGATATGATGAAAATACAGGACGAGGGCAGACTTGACGAATGGTGTGATGACAACCTGCAATGGCTGTACCATACTTTCGGCAAGGAAAATACCGTTTCTGCAGTCCTGCATATGGATGAGCATACACCGCACATTCATGCCACGGTCGTACCGATAGTAACAGGAGAACGCAGGAAAGCCAAGAAAAAGCAGACGGAAGGTAAACGCTTGTACCGCAAGAAAGCCAATACCGTGCGTCTGTGTGCTGACGATGTATTGACACGTGAGAAGCTGGTAACATATCACGATAGTTATGCAAAAGCAATGGAGAAATACGGCTTGCAACGTGGTGTGCGTGGCTCGGAAGCACGCCATACGACAACCGCCCAATACTACCGTGATTTGGAACGGCAGACGGGTGAACTTGAAGCCAATGTGCAACAGTTACAGACAGAGCAGCAACAGGCAGAGCAACAGCTTGACGAGGTAAGGCAGGAAGTCAAGTCGGAGAAACTGGAAGCTGCCAAGACGGAAGCGAAAGCCGCATTCGTGGCAAAGGTCGGTTCTCTTTTGGGCGGTGGTAAATTGAAAGAGTTTGAACATAGAAATGAAGATTTGCAAAAGCGCATACAGGAACTTGAAGAAGAAGCCATACAACGAGAAGAACAACATGCCAAGCAGATACAGGAAATGAAAAATGCTTACGAACAGCAGCACCGCAAACTGTCGGAATTTACGGATTTTGTCAAACGCTACTTCCCTTATGTGGAAAATCTGATACCTACTATCAAGTTTTTGCGTGATACTCTGAATTTTAGCGATGGGCTAATCAAAAAGCTGTGCATGTTCAAGGATGTCACCATTAAAGGCGAACTCTATTCTACAGAGTTCCGACAGCACTTTAAGACTGATGGCTCAGTTTGTTCACTTATAGAAACCTCAGATGGAAAATTTGACCTCAAAATAGATGGCGTTTCACATGTAAGTTGGTTCAGACGCAAGAAATACGAGTTTATGAAAGCATTGGGATTACCGAAACAGAAACAACAGAGTAAAAAACTATAATTCAGGAAAAGCCTTAATAATCATATTTATTAGGCAGATTATTATGACTTTATATTACTTTTGTATCTGAAAGATTGATTTTACTTAGAGATATTTATATTTTGTCTACTTTAAACATAAAAGAAATAACATGAACTATCTTATTGGGAAACAAAAAATATATGAAAGTGCTTTCTATCCTTACGGTGATGGTATAATTACTCTTCCTCATCGTATACGAGCATATATAGATTCAAGTTCTGATGAGTTCAGTCACTTGACTATAGAAAATAAATTATGTGATTTAGGTTTTGCTGTAACAAGAGGTATAAATTTATATACAGAAATTAAGAAGGATATAAGTGAACATGCAAAAGACGTTCAATATCGAAGTTATGAAGATAATATAAAGAGCTCGTTGTTTTCTTATATAGATTATTTGAGAGAAACGGAAACTCTTTTAACGGAAACCCTTTTAGAGCAGAAAGATATTGATTTAATGCAGCTTGTGGATTTATTGGTTGAAGAAATTTTACTTCGTTATAACGAATATCCGGATGTAAATTCTAACGAATATACTATAATCTTTAGAAGTATTCCATTAGATTATACCGCAATAATAAATCGTTTTAATATAAAGTCCTCAGAAGAAAAACAATCATGTCATAATTATTTATTGACAGCCCAAGAATCAATAAGCAAGGCTGTTATGAACAAGGACTATGTTCTATATCTAAATCGTTGGAAAGAATTATTGCCCAAGTTATCTGGGTATGACCTTTATTTTGCGGATGATTTGGTGTTTCCTGGTGATGAAGAATACGTGTATGCGTATAATGAAAAACAAAAAGATAATCCCACTAGACAGTTGGTTTTATGTGTTCCTCCTGAGCCATGGAGTGGAAATATCCTTAATTCCAAACTTGTAATCCTTTCTTTGAATCCTGGATATGTAGAGCACCTGAATAAGAATCTTGCAAATATGTTCAAACCTCAGATGGCTGAAGAAATCATGGAGGACAAAAGAAAGGTTTTGTCAATGGAAGGAACTAAATTTGACTATTACGAGCCAACAAGAATATTGGGTGACTATTATTGGAGAAAGAAAATACTTCCTTTAGGAACAGCCGTATATGGAGAACAGGAAAAGGAAAATATTTTTAATCATGTTTCCTTATGTCAGTATTTTGCTTACACTTCGCTGGTATCTCCAGCTATTAAGAATTTATTTCCATCTCAGAAATTTACAAAAATGGTGTTGCTCTATTTGGCTACCTCTGCAAAAGAAGTAAAGTTTCTTGTGATGAGGCACGAAGCCCAATGGAAAACATTAATGGGAGAAGGTCTATGGAATTATTTATATGATAACAATAGACTGCTGGTTAGTAAAAATTATGCTAATCAATCCCTTACGGAGAAGAACATCGGCATTGAAAATTATAGGATTATTGTTGAACACTTAAGGAATAATTAAATGAATCACTTAAAAAGATTACAAAATGCTCTTGAACGGTTTGCTCCAGCTAATACTGTTAGTGGACTGACAAAGCAATTTGAGGACATTGCCCAAATTGTATTTAATGGACGTTATGTCGTAAATGGAGAATACGAGATATATCCAATTGATATTGAGTTCTATTTTCATGATGAAGAGAATAAAAGTATAATTGAACCTCAAATGTACCATGTAGGAGATGTTCCCTATTTCCCGGTAGGAGCGATTTGTCCCAATAGGTCTGGTGTTGACATGACTTTTGAGTGTGAAGGAAAATATCGTGCATCATTTCTTATTCGAGGGTATACTTATAAATCCTTGGTTAATAATGATGAAAAGACTTTTACAAATAAGGCTTCTCAAAAATTGAAAGAAGGAGAAATAGATAAATTCAAGCCACAATATTTATGGGAAGATTTGTTTGGTAATGCCTCAATTTTCGGGAAAGGGTTGTCTATTGTCTGGATGGATAATGAAGATTTTAATAAAGTTCGTATTATGTCTTCCGCCAGAATAAATGTAAAAAAAATAAAAGGGGAAGCAACTGACCGTATGTGGCGTTTTACTAATCTTGACGCAGATCAGCAATTAAAATCTTAAAATCAACTATGGACTATGTGTTTTTTTCGGAGAATCTGAAAAGATATTATCCGAAAGTGTACAATGAATTGACTGAAATATTGTCAAAGCATGATGTGCATTACGGCGTATTGAAAGGAATAGCCGATTATTGGTGTAGAGATTATATGCCAGTACAAGTAGATGGTAATTCTTTTGTTCAGTTTAAATATCATCCTGACTATCTGGAAGGACTTCGCGATTATGAAACATCAACAGAAACTTCCATTAAGCTGGCTAAAACGATATTACCAAGTTCTTCAATATGTGTTTCTCCCATTGTAGCAGACGGTGGTAACTTTACCTTTGGAAGCATAAAAAAAGGTAGAGGATACACCGCTGTTGTTATAATGACGGAGAAAATATTTATTGAGAACCCTGATATGGATAGAAAATATCTTGTTTCTCTAATGGAAAAGTTATTTCCAAATCATAAGTTTTTATTTTTGCCTTGGGATAGAAGTGACGTTTGTGGTCATACAGATGGAATTTTACATGCTGTTGGCAGTAATAAAGTACTGGTGAATCTGAAAGTTTACCCTGATGATATTGCCGCTAAGATGAGAAGTCAATTAGAATCATACTTTAAAGTCATCGATTTAGAGCTAAGTGATTATCATAATATGAGTTGGGCTTATATAAATATGATTCATACTCAAAATGTAATAATTGTCCCAGGTGTAGGACGTTCTACAGATGAAGAAGCTTTGAAACATATAAAAAAACTGTTTCCAGAGTATGATGGTAGAATTTATCAGGTGCAGATGCAATCTATAGTTAAAAGAGGGGGAGGAGCTTTAAATTGCCTTTCATGGTCTTTTACTATATAAGCAAACTGAAATAATGCGCTAAAATAAGTTTCTCATATCTCTATTTTTTTCTAAATTTGCAAAAGGAAAAGAGTTACTTGAAAAGTAATATAACGCAGACCACAGCAATTGGGACAGTTGCCAAATCATTACCCCAAAACAAGGTAATTCTTCTAAATCTCTTAATTTCAAATAGCTATATTCCTTATACAGATTTACATAAAATAGCTGGAAAAAACGAGCAAAAAGGGAATAAACCCTTTTTGATTTTCGCATATATGCACGGTTTCAGACCGTTTGACGGGTAGCTTTGTGCTTGAAATGCTGGAACTGGTTGTACAGCATCACTCCGGCAATCAGGCTGGCCAGAAAGTCTGAGATAGGCATGCTGAACCATACACCGTCTACTCCCCAGAACATAGGGAGGAAGATCAGGCAGGGAATCAGAATCAGTACCTGACGGCTCAGCGAAAGGATGATTGCCTTTTTGGCCATACCGATACTTTGGAAGAAGTTGGAAGTAACCATCTGGAAGCCGATAATCGGGTAAGTCATTACCACGATACGCAATCCGCGGGCAGCCATATTGATCAGTGTCTCGTCGCTGGTAAAGGCCGATACCACCAGGTGGGGGAAGAGCTCGCCGGCAAGGAAACCGCTGGTTGTAACCAGGGTAGCGATGATGACGGTCAGCTTGAGTACCTGGTTTACCCGGTGATACTGCCGTGCTCCGAAATTATAACCGGCGATAGGCTGCATTCCCTGGTTCAGTCCCATGACAATCATCACAAACAGGAACACGATGCGGTTGACGATACCGAATGCTCCGATGGCAAGGTCACCGTCGTACTCCTTGAGTCCCTTGTTGATGAGGATGACAATCATGCACGAAGCCAGGTTCATGAAGAACGGGGCCAGTCCGATTCCGATAATGTTTTCCACCAATATTCTCCGCAGACGGTATATTCCTTTATGGAAATGAATGATTTCGTTTTTCTTGTTCAGCAGCTTGATGAGCCAGCAGAGTGAAATAACCTGTGCCAGAATGGTGGCTACGGCAGCTCCCCGTATACCCATGTTGAATCCGTAAATGAACAGCGGGTCGAGGATGGTATTGATGATGACGGTAAAAATGGTGGCCATCATGGCTTGCTGCGGATGTCCGGCGGAGCGGAGCACGGCATTCAGTCCCAGGAACATGTGGGTGACTACGTTACCCAACAGGATGGTTACCATGTAGTCGCGTGCATACGGCAGTGTAGCCTCACTGGCGCCGAAAAAATAGAGAATCGGATTCAGAAACAGCAGGGTCACGATGGTAAATCCGATTCCGATAATCAGGTTCAATGTCACCACATTTCCCAGAATCTGCTGGGCGGTAGCATAATCTTTCTGTCCCAGTTTGACCGAAATCAGGGTAGAGGCACCTACGCCTACCAGTGAGCCGAAAGCCGCTGCGAGGTTCATCAGCGGGAAGGTAATGGCCAGACCGGAGATGGCCATCGGACCGACACCGTGACCGATAAAAATACTGTCTACCATGTTGTAAAGCGAAGAGGCTGTCATGGCGATGATTGCAGGTATCGCATATTGTCTCAATAGTTTGCCGATTGTCTCTGTTCCTAATTCTGTAGCTTTTCCTTGTTGTGACATAAAACTCTTTTTACGATTGAAATTACTGTGTGCAAAGGTACGGAAAATCTCTGTGTTTCGGAAAAACTTTCCGTATCTTTGCGTGGATGATTTAAAAGAAAAAATGGTTATGGAAGAACACTCGATGACGTTGGCCGAACTGAATACCCTGGTGCGGAGAGGCATTCGTGCCTGCCTGCCGGATGCATACTGGATACAGGCGGAACTCAGTGATGTAAGGGCTAATTATTCCGGACATTGCTACCTGGAGTTTATCCAGAAAGATCCGAAAGGGAACTCGTTGGTAGCCAAGGCCCGGGGAATCATATGGAGTCAGGTATTCGTGCAGTTGAAAGCGTATTTTGAGCGTGAGACCGGCCAGCCTTTTGCTTCCGGAATCAAGGTGCTGGTCAAGGTGACCGTAGATTTTCATGAACTCTACGGATATTCGCTGACGGTGATAGATATTGACCCTACGTATACACTGGGCGATATGGCACGCCGCAGAAAGGACATACTGGACCGGCTGGAGAAGGAGGGAGTGCTGTCGCTGAACAAGGAACTGCAGTTGCCGGAACTGGTGCAGCGTATCGCAGTCATTTCTTCGGCTACTGCTGCCGGATACGGGGATTTCTGCAATCAGCTGATGAACAATCCTTTCGGTTTTGTCTTCTATCCGAAACTGTTTCCGGCTGTCATGCAGGGAGACCGGGTAGAGGAGTCGGTCATTCAGGCACTGGAACGGATTTATCAGGAGGCTGATTGCTGGGATGCGGTGGTCATCATACGTGGTGGAGGTGCCACTTCCGACTTGTCAGGCTTTGATACGTACGAACTGGCAGCCCATTGTGCCCAGTTCCCGTTGCCGCTGATTACCGGTATCGGCCATGAACGCGACGATACGGTCATCGACCTGGTGGCTCATACCCGTGTGAAAACTCCTACGGCGGCCGCTGAGTTCCTGATTTCGCACATGCGTGAAACAGCCGAAAGACTGGATGACTGCATCCGCTTTTTCTATCAGCAGTTGCCTTTGGTGCTGGAACGTCAGAAAAAAATGCTCGATACCTGGGTGACACGGATTCCCGCGCGTGTGCAGATGCGTTTGCAGCAGGAGCATTTCCGGCAGGAGAAACTGGCGGGAAGGATGGCGTCAGCCTGGGAAAACCGCCGTATCCGCGAGGAATTCCGCTTGCAGGTCGAACCGCGTATGGCTACGGTGCTTCAGAACCGCCTGTTGCGCGAGTCGCATCGGCTGGCCTTGCTGGAAGAGCGTGTCAAGGCTTCTTCTCCGGACGTTTTGCTGGCCAAAGGATACAGCATTACGCTGAAGAACGGAAAGGCGGTGACCGACCCGCAGGAACTGGCTCCGGGAGACGAACTTGTGACGAAGGTATATAAAGGAGAATTTAAAAGTAAAGTGTTATAATACAATTGATAAGGATATGGCTGTAGCAAAAAAGGAAACCTATTCAGAGGCAATGAAGCGTCTGGAAAATATTGTAGCCCGCATTGAAAGCAATGAACTGGATATCGACGAACTGGGTAACCAGTTGAAGGAAGCGCAGAAGCTCATCAAGTATTGTCGGGAGAAACTGTATAAAGCAGATGTGGAGATTAAAAAGATGCTGGAATCGGACGAGGGTTGTGAAAAAAACTGAAATACTGCTTGGTGGTTGCAAATATAAGTCTTACTTTTGTTTGGTGTAGACGAAATAGAAAAAATATTATTAATCAGATATTAAAATGAAAGAGATTGATTGGGCTAATTTGTCTTTTGGATATCTTAAGACAGATTATAATGTACGTTGTTACTATCGCGACGGAAAATGGGGAGAGCTGGAACTTTGTTCAGAAGAAACCTTGAATATTCATATGGCGGCTACTTGTCTTCACTATGGCCAGGAGGCTTTCGAAGGCTTGAAGGCGTATCGCGGTAAAGACGGCAAAATCCGTGTGTTCCGTCCGGAAGCCAATGCGGAACGTCTGCAGAGTACCTGCCGGGGAATCCTGATGCCGGAGTTGCCGACCGAAATGTTCTGCGAGGCAGTGCGTAAGGTGGTAAAGGCCAACGAACGTTTCATTCCTCCTTATGAAAGCGGTGCATCCCTTTATATACGTCCTTTGCTGATCGGTACAGGGGCTCAGGTAGGAGTACGTCCGGCAAGTGAATATTTGTTTGTGATATTTGTCACTCCGGTCGGTCCTTACTTCAAGGGTGGTTTCGCAACCAATCCGTATGTGATTATCCGTCAGTTCGACCGTGCGGCCCCATTGGGTACAGGTACTTACAAGGTGGGTGGAAACTATGCTGCCAGCCTCCGTGCCAACAAGATGGCTCACGATGCCGGATATGCCAGTGAGTTCTACCTGGATGCCAAGGAAAAGAAATACATCGACGAATGCGGTGCTGCCAATTTCTTCGGTATCAAGAATAATACTTACATCACTCCGCTTTCATCGTCAATTCTTCCGTCCATTACCAACCGCAGTCTGATGCAGCTGGCAGAGGATATGGGAATGAAGGTAGAACGTCGTCCGGTGCCGGAAGAGGAACTGGAAACCTTCGAAGAAGCCGGTGCATGCGGTACGGCAGCCGTAATCAGTCCGATCGGCCGCATTGATGACCTGGAAAACAACAAGTCGTACGTGATTGCCAAGGATGGCAAACCGGGCCCGATTTCAGAAAAACTTTACAATAAGTTGCGCGGCATCCAGTACGGTGACGAGCCGGATACACACGGATGGGTCATGATTGTGGAGTAATAACAATAAAATACGGGAAGCAGGACTGATGACCTGCATCCCGTTTTTCTTATAATTTTTGGTTTAATCTTAAATTCTTAATCTATGTTGAAACTGAATTCAGAATTGAAAAACGAGGCGATTGCAGCGTTGGACGGCAGATGGGGCATGGCAGCCATTCTAACTTTTGTGTACCTGATTATTGCAGGATGTCTTTCATCTATTCCATGGCTCGGTGCGCTGGTATCTTTGCTGATCAGCTGGCCGCTGGCATACGGGTATAACATTATTTTCTATGATTTGCTTCGTGAACGGAAAGATATTGAAATTGGTTGTCTGTTCGACGGATTCAAGGACTTTGGACGTATCTGGGGTACCGGTATCCTGGTTACCGTTTATACGATGTTGTGGACCTTGCTACTGGTCATTCCGGGTATTATCAAAGGATATTCTTATGCAATGACTCCTTATCTGCTGAAAGATGAGCCGGAATTGAAATACAATGCAGCCATTGAGAAAAGCATGCGGATGATGAGCGGTCATAAGATGAAACTCTTCTTGCTTGACTTGAGCTTTATCGGTTAGGCACTCCTTTGTATTTTGACATTGGGTATCGGACTGTTCTTCCTGGAACCATATATGATTTCGGCAAGAGCGGCTTTCTACGAAGACCTGAAGGCGGAACTGAAAGACGGACGCAACTGGGATGAGCCCGCTCCGGCTTCGGCCTGCTGATTGGGCCCTCCTCCGGGTATAAGGAAATCTCCTGAAGGCAGATGAATGATTGCCTTCAGGAGATTTTGTTTTATTTGTTCATTCCGTCTAAAAGACGTACCTTTGTAACCTGAATCAAGAACAAAAACAGAAACATGGGAAAAGGAAAACTGGCTAAGTTTGCAGATATGGCGGAGTATCCGCACGTTTTCGAATATCCGTATTCGGTGGTGGATAATGTACCTTTCGAAATGAAGGGGAAATGGAACAAGGATTTCTTTAAGAACGAGAATCCGATTGTGCTGGAACTGGGATGCGGACGGGGTGAGTATACCGTAGGGCTGGCCCGCCGTTATGCCGACAAGAATTTTATCGGTGTAGACATAAAGGGGGCGCGCATGTGGACCGGGGCCACTGAGGCTCTGAACGAGGGATTGAAGAATGCGGCTTTCCTGCGTACCAATATTGAGATCATCGACCGTTTCTTTGCTCCGGGAGAAATCAGCGAGATCTGGCTGACCTTCTCTGATCCGCAGATGAAGAAGGCTACCAAGCGGTTGACGTCGACTTATTTTATGGAGCGTTACCGGCGGTTCTTGGTTCCTGACGGACTGATACACCTGAAGACCGACAGTAATTTTATGTTCACTTATACCCGGTATATGATTGAGGAGAATCATCTCCCGGTAGAGTTCCTGACGGACGACCTGTATCATTCGGGCATGGACGATGATATCCTGAGCATCCGTACGTATTACGAACAGCAATGGCTGGACCGCGGACTGAACATCAAGTACATCAAGTTCCGCCTGCCACAGGAAGGGGAGTTGCATGAACCGGATGTGGAAATTGAACTGGATGATTACCGGAGCTATAACCGGAGCAAACGCAGCGGACTGAAGACCAGTAAATAAGCGTTTCCGGTAAGCGGAAACGGGGAAGAGGGCCGGAAGGCTGCGACAGGAATTGAGAATTCCTTTTAATGGAGAAAAAATCAGATTGTCCGATTTTGTCGGACGTTAAGAAATAGCGCTATGACACTTTATCCGAAATTGATTCTTGATGCACTTGCTACAGTGCGTTATCCGGGAAACGGAAAAAATATCGTGGAGGCCGAAATGGTTGCGGACAACCTCCGCATCGACGGCATGAAGGTCAGTTTTTCCATCATCTTCGAAAAACCGACCGATCCGTTCATGAAATCGGTTTTGAAGGCGGCGGAAACTGCCATTCATACCTATGTCTCAAAAGAGGTGGAAGTCACCATTGCTACAGAAAGCAAGCAGGCGGCTCGTCCTGAACCGGGAAAGATGCTTCCACAGGTGAAGAACGTAATTGCTGTCTCTTCCGGTAAGGGAGGAGTGGGCAAGTCGACTGTGGCTGCCAATCTGGCGGTTGCCCTTTCCAAACTGGGCTATAAGGTGGGATTGTTGGATGCCGATATTTTCGGACCTTCCGTACCGAAGATGTTCCAGGTAGAGGATGCCCGTCCGTATGCCGAGACCGTTGAGGGACGTGACCTGATTGTGCCGATTGAGAAGTACGGCATCGAACTGCTGTCAATCGGATTTTTTGTAGATCCTGACCAGGCTACGCTGTGGCGTGGAGGTATGGCCAGCAATGCCCTGAAACAGCTGGTGGGAGATGCCAAGTGGGGCGACCTGGACTATTTCATTCTGGATACTCCTCCGGGCACGAGTGACATTCACCTGACTTTGCTGCAGACACTGGCCATTACGGGAGCGGTAATCGTAAGTACTCCTCAGCAGGTGGCACTGGCCGATGCGCGCAAGGGTATCAATATGTATATGAACGATAAGGTGAATGTGCCTATCCTCGGACTGGTGGAAAACATGGCCTGGTTTACGCCGGCGGAACTTCCTGAAAACAAGTATTATATTTTCGGAAAGGAAGGTACCAAGAAACTGGCGGAAGAACTGAACGTACCGTTGCTGGGACAGATTCCTATTGTGCAGAGCATCTGTGAGAACGGCGATAAGGGTACTCCGGTGGCTTTGGATGAAAACTCTGTGACCGGACAGGCATTCATCGAACTGGCACGCAATGTCGTTGCACAGACGGAAAAGCGTAATGCGGAAATGGCTCCTACACAGATTGTGAAGACGCATAAATAAGCGGCAGACAGTTTCCGGAAGGAAACGGTGGGCTGTGTACGATGCGGTCGGGATTCGGGGATTAGCTCCGAAGCCTGACCGCATTTTTTGTTGAGACAAACGGATGCAGGTGGGTAGTTTCTGTTACTAAAATGAAATATTTGAGGTATAAATTTTTCATTTTGAAATTAAATTGAAATTTTTTCAAATAATATATTTGATTTCTGCATCTAAAAATATATATTTGTCATAACTATAAGGGGAGAGAATTATCTGTACCTGGGGCTGCCTGCTGTGTTTTATGTCAGAAGTCGCTTCGGGTAATCGGATAAAGAAGAGGGGAAAGATATCCCGACGTTCCGACCACTGTCTGTGGTGCCTGGGGAAAGCAAGCGAATGAAAGGATAAAAGGACAGGTTACTAATCACAATTAAAAACGATAGGCTATGAATGTACAGAGTATTGGTGAACATGCAAATCACATCTGGAAACTGCTAAGCGGTGAACACCGGAAATGGACCTATGACGAAATCAAAGAAAAAATCGGTTTGCCCGACAGGGAAATCAATGCGGCCATCGGCTGGCTGGCGTGTGAAGGAAAACTGTCCATCGAGGAAACTCATTCCCAGAAAAGAGACATACTATATATAGAACTTAATTACATTATCGGTTAGGCTTATGGATAAATACGTAATTGGCAGCAATGCAGGAATAGTGTATAATTTGCTGAGTGACGGAAAGCGTTGGAATTATGAGGATTTGAAGGCAGCTTCGGGGTTGTCCGACAGGGACTTGAACGCAGCCATAGGCTGGCTGGCCAGAGAAGACAAGATTTTCTTTGAGTCCGATCAGGAGCAGGGCAAGGACTTTTTGTTCATTACGTCCAACGTGTATTTTTAATCAGCCACCTCATCCGCACCGGACGGGATAGTGGAAGCTTCCGGAAGAAAAACCGCCGGTGCTTTCAATCTGGTTTTCCCATCGGCAGGAAACAGATAAAAACAGACATCCCCCATTGTGTACCCTCAGTCGGACTGAAGTACTCAATGGGGGATGTGTTTATGAATGGAAACCGGGATTAACCGATGTTCTTCACTTTAAGCAGGTATTCTGCAATCTGTACGGCGTTCAGTGCAGCACCCTTCTTGATCTGGTCGCCTACAATCCAGAAAGTAAGACCGTTTTCATTGGCCAGGTCTTTACGGATACGTCCTACGTATACAGGGTCTTTTCCGGCAAGGAACAACGGCATCGGATATTCTTTCTTTTCCGGGTTGTCCATCAGTACCAGTCCTTCGCCTTCGGCAAATGCCTTGCGGGCTTCTTCTACCGATACCGGACGTTCGGTTTCAATCCAGATACTTTCAGAGTGAGAACGGAGAGCCGGTACGCGGACACAAGTGGCACTCACCTGTACGTCTGAATGCATGATCTTGCGGGTTTCGTTGTACATCTTCATCTCTTCCTTGGTATATCCGTTTTCGGTAAACACGTCAATCTGAGGAATCAGGTTGAATGCCAGCTGATAAGCAAACTTCTCTACGGTTACCGGTTCGTTGGCCAATACCTGGCGGTACTGTTCGTACAGCTCGTCCATAGCGGCTGCTCCGGCACCACTGGCTGCCTGGTAGGTAGAAACGTGTACCCGTTTGATGTGAGTCAGGTTTTCAATGGCCTTCAGTGCCACAACCATCTGAATAGTGGTACAGTTAGGGTTGGCAATGATTCCGCGCGGGCGGTTCAGTGCATCTTCTGCATTCACTTCAGGCACTACCAGAGGAATATCGTTGTCCATACGGAATGCGCTTGAGTTGTCGATCATTACGGCGCCATACTTGGTAATGGTTTCGGCAAACTCCTTGGATGTACCTGCACCGGCAGAAGTAAAGGCGATATCAACCCCCTTGAAGTCATCGTTGTGCTGAAGCAGTTTTACTTCGATTTCCTTTCCTCGGAAGGTGTATTTTCGTCCGGCACTGCGTGAAGAGCCAAACAACACCAGTTCATCCAACGGGAAATTTCTTTCATCAAGCACACGCAGGAACTCCTGTCCTACGGCTCCGCTTGCACCAACAATTGCTACTTTCATCTTTGCGTTTTATTTTTATGTTAATAATTAATTATTCCACTTTGCGCAGAAGGCATGTCTCTCTGATACAGGATGATTTATGTTTTCGTTCTCAAGACCGCGCTTTCTGATTGCAAAAATAAAACATTCTGAATTAAGCATGATGAAAATAGGAAGTTTTTTTGTATTTTTGTTGATAAAATGAAAAATAACGACCCTTTTCTTATGAAAGAAATGCTTGACTGGATAAATTTTGACGTACATCTTCCGATCACGGACCCTACTTGGATTTTCTTTTTGGTATTGGTAATCATACTGTTTGCTCCGATTGTCCTGGAGCGCCTGCGCATTCCGCACATCATCGGTATGATTCTGGCCGGAGTCATTGTGGGGGAACATGGATTCAATATTCTGGCCCGCGACAGCAGTTTTGAACTGTTCGGCAAGGTGGGGCTGTATTACATCATGTTCCTGGCAGGACTGGAAATGAACATGGAGGATTTCAAGAGCATACGCGGAAAGGCGACGGTGCTGGGCTTGCTGGCCTTTATCTTTCCGCTGGGTATCGGTATCTGGACCAACCTTCACCTGCTGGGCTACGGGCTCATCAGTTCGGTGCTGCTGGCCAGTATGTACGCTTCTCATACCCTGATTGCCTATCCCATTGTCATCCGTTACGGCATCAACCGCCAGCGGGCGGTCAGCATTGCGGTGGGGGGAACGGCGGTGACCGATACGCTGACCTTGCTGGTGCTTGCGGTAGTGGGCGGTATGTACAAGGGAGAGACTTCCGAGATGTTCTGGATCTGGCTGGTACTGAAGGTCATCGTACTGAGTTCGCTGATCATGTGGTTGTTCCCCCGCATTGGACGGTGGTTCTTCCGTCGCTACAGTGACAATGTGGTACAGTATATCTTTGTCATGGCCATGGTCTTTCTGGGGGCCGGACTAATGGAGTTTGTGGGGATGGAAGGTATCCTTGGTGCCTTCCTGGCAGGTCTGGTACTGAACCGCCTGATTCCTCATGTGTCTCCGCTGATGAGTCATCTGGAGTTTGTGGGAAATGCCCTTTTCATTCCATATTTCCTGATCGGTGTGGGTATGCTCATCAATGTCAATGTGCTGTTCGGACACATCGACTCGCTGAAGGTGGCTACGGTCATGATTGTGGTGGCCCTGCTCGGAAAATGGATTGCTTCGTGGCTGACACAGAAAATCTATAAGATGCGGGCGCTCGAACGGGAACTGATGTTCGGACTGAGCAATGCACAGGCGGCGGCGACGCTGGCTGCCGTACTGGTCGGTTACAACATCATCCTGCCCAATGGGGAGCGTTTGCTGAACGAGGATGTGCTGAACGGTACCATCCTGCTGATTCTGGTGACCTGCGTGGTCAGCTCTTTCATTACGGAACATGCGGCCAAGCGGATGGCAATGGATGATACACAGGTCGACGGCGACAAGCCGCAGGAGAAGGAGCGCTTCCTGATTCCGGTGGCCAACCCCGATACGCTGGAGAACCTGATGGCACTGGCGCTGGTGGTGCGCGACGAGAAGATGTCGGACGACCTGGTGGCCTTGAGTGTGATCAACGACAACGGGGATTCGGTGAAGCAGGAGATGAGGGGCAAGCGCAACCTGGAACGGGCGGCACAGATTACGGCGGCTACGGACGTGAAACTGAAGACGCTTACCCGTTTCGACCTGAACATTACGACGGGTATCCTGCATACTGCCAAGGAATATGAGGCTACGAACATCATCATCGGTCTGCACTATAAGATGAGCATTGTCGATTCGTTCTATGGAAATCTGACCGAGAATTTGCTGAAAAATACGTATCTGCAGGTGATGATTGCCCGCTTCCTGATTCCGGTCAATACCTTGCGTCGCATCATCGTGGCGGTACCTCCCAAGGCGGAGTTTGAGCATGGCTTTGTCAAATGGATTACGCACATGTGCCGCATGAGCAGCCAGCTGGGATGCCGGGTGCACTTCTATGCCCATCCGCAGACCCTGGGATACATCAGAGGATACATTTCGAAGAAGCATAAGGATACCCGTGCAGTTTATTCGGAACTTGAAAACTGGGACGATCTGCTGATTCTGACCGGTCAGGTGAATTACGACCATTTGCTGGTGATTGTCAGTTCACGGCGCGGTTCGATTTCCTACGATTCTTCTTTTGAACGCCTGCCGATGCAGATTTCCAAGTATTTCAACAACAACAGCATCATGTTGCTTTACCCCGGTCAGAAGGGTGATCCGAACGAGAGTCTTTCCTTCTCCGACCCGAGAGGATGGGCCGAGACACAGTATTACGACAAGGTGGGCAACTGGTTTTATAAGTGGTTTAAGAAAAATTCATGATTGAAAATAAGACAGATATGCAGAATTTGGAATGGCAGCAGCGTACAGAGATATTGCTGGGCAAAGAGAAAATGGAGCGGTTGCGCAAGGCGCATGTGCTGGTAGTGGGTGTAGGAGGTGTTGGAGCGTATGCGGCCGAAATGATTTGCCGTGCGGGAGTGGGGCAGATGACCCTGGTGGATGCCGATACGGTGCAGCCAACCAATATCAACCGTCAGTTGCCGGCTACGCATTCCGTACTGGGAAAGCCGAAGGCAGAGGTGCTGGCAGCGCGTTTCCGTGACATCAATCCGGATTTGAAACTTACGGTATTGCCGGTTTACCTGAAGGATGAGGCCATACCGGAACTTCTCGACAGTGCGCACTTCGATTTCATCGTGGATGCCATCGATACGGTGGCTCCGAAGTGTTACCTTATTTACCATGCCCTGCAGCGCGGACTGAAGATTGTGAGCAGTATGGGGGCGGGTGCGAAGCGAGACATTACGCAGGTCCGTTTCGCCGACCTGTGGGAGACTTATCATTGCGGGCTGAGCAAGGCCGTGCGCAAGCGCCTGCAGAAAATGGGAATGAAGCGCCGCTTGCCGGTGGTGTTCAGTACCGAACAGGCCGATCCGGAGGCTGTGATTCTGGTGGAGAATGAACAGAACAAGAAGTCGACTGCCGGTACCGTCAGCTACATGCCGGCGGTATTCGGATGTTATCTGGCAGAATATGTGATTCGTAAACTTTAAATGGGAGTATGATTCAGTTAGAAGGTATCACCAAGAGCTTCGGCTCGTTGCAAGTCTTGAAGGGAATAGACCTGACCATCCGTCAGGGAGAGGTAGTCAGCATCGTAGGGCCCAGTGGAGCCGGTAAGACTACGCTGCTGCAGATTATGGGAACGCTGGACAAGGCCGACGGAGGCCGTATCTGTATTCACGATACGGAGGTCAGCCGGCTGAGCGAGCGCGAACTGGCCCGTTTCCGCAACAAGGAAATCGGCTTTGTGTTTCAGTTTCACCAGCTGTTGCCCGAGTTTACGGCCTTGGAGAATGTGATGATTCCTGCCCTGATTCAGGGAGTGTCTTCGGGTGAGGCTACCCGTCATGCGAAGGAGATGCTTGAGTTTCTGGGACTGGCCGACAGGGCTTCTCATAAGCCGGCAGCACTGTCGGGAGGGGAGAAGCAGCGGGTGGCAGTGGCCCGGGCGTTGATCAACCATCCTTCGGTCATCCTGGCCGATGAGCCTTCGGGCAGTCTGGATACGCACAACAAGGAGGAACTGCACCGGTTGTTCTTCGACCTGCGCGACAAACTGGGACAGACGTTTGTGATTGTGACGCACGACGAGTCTCTGGCGGCACAGACCGACCGCACGATTCACATGCTCGACGGATATATCAAGGAAGAAGAGAAAGAATAACGCCGGTTACCGGAAGGGCCGGATATCGGAACAGGAAGTTGCCTGAAGCGGTGGAGCCACTCATTGCCCCGTGGTCAGGAAAAGCAGCGAGCCCCCGTTCGCCTCCCTCTGCAGGGAAGGAAAACGGGGGCTCGTTGTGTGCAGGAATCCGTCCGTCCGGATCAGAAAGCAATCTGTACCACCTCCGGATTATGATCCGACAGGAAGGGACCGCCAGGAGTTTCCTGCGGAATGTAACTGCTCTTGACCTTTATCTGCGGAGTGACAAAGATAAAGTCGATTTTCTCGCAGGAGTCGGGAACGATGCGGCCGAAATCGTGGAAGGTATAGCTGGCACCGGTCGTTTGTGCGGCTTCCTTGTGGGCATCCTTCAGCACGAATTCGTTGGTCGTAATGGTCTGGTAAGCCTCCGAACGGTCGTTGACATTGAAGTCGCCGGTCAGCACGGCAGGCTGGTCGCCCACAATCTCCTTGATCTTGTCGATAATCAGCAGGGCACCTTTTCTTCTGGCTTCCGTACCTACGTGGTCGAAGTGGGTGTTGACGGCCATGAAAATCTTTCCGCTCTGTTTGTCTTTCAGTTTGGCCCAGGTGGCAATGCGGGTGCAGGCACCGTCCCAGCCGATGAATCCTACACTGTCGGGATACTGTGACAGCCAGAAAGTATTGCTGTCGAGCACCTCAAAGCGGTCTTTCTTGTAGAATAAGGGGGCATATTCTCCCTGTGTCTTGCCGTCTTCACGGCCCACACCGATTTCCGCATATTCCGGCAACTGTTCTTTCAGGTCTTCCAGCTGACCGTGGAGGACTTCCTGCATGCCCACGATGTCCATGTCTTGCGTACGGATGAAGCTGGCCACGCTATCTTTACGGTAGGTCCAGCTGTTCAGGCTGTCTCCCGGATTGTCGTAACGGATGTTGAAGGTACCCCAGGTAAGTTCCGTAGGCTGGGGAGTAGAAGTGCAGGATACTGCTGCCAGGGCTGCCAGTCCGGCAACCAGAGGTAAAAACTGTTTTTTCATATTGATTGAGTTGTTTAAAGTTATTTCCGGTTTTTGTTGGGTTTTCTTATAAAAACACCTGTCTCCGGATAATTACTTACCGGGAGGTGGCAGGTGTATAAAAAAAACTTCTTACCTTTACTGCAAAGATAATAAATATGAGTCATATAGAACTGGGAAAATACAATAGAATGGAAGTCGTGAAGGAAGTCGACTTCGGCATGTATCTGAATGGAGACGAAGACGGTGAAATCCTGCTTCCGAAGCGTTATGTACCCGAAGGCTGCAAGCCGGGGGATGTGCTGAATGTATTTGTCTACCTGGATATGGAGGAACGTCTGGTGGCTACTACCTTGCAGCCGCTGGCGCAGGTGGGTGAGTTTGCCTGTCTGGAGGTGGCCTGGGTGAATGAGTACGGGGCTTTCCTCGACTGGGGACTGATGAAGGATCTTTTTGTGCCTTTCCGCGAACAGAAGGCGAAGATGCACAAGGGAGGAAGATACGTGGTGCACGTGCATCTGGACGACGAGAGTTACCGCATCGTGGCTTCGGCCAAGGTGGAGCGTTACCTGTCGAAGGAGCGTCCGGCCTATAAGAGGGGCGATGAGGTGGAGGTGCTGGTATGGCAGCAGACCGACCTGGGATACAAGGTGATTGTGGACAACCGTTTCAGCGGATTGCTGTACCGCAACGAAATCTTTACGCAGGTAGAGGTGGGAATGCGGACGAAGGCGTATGTGAAGCGGGTGCGCGAGGACGGAAAGATCGACCTGGAACTGCAGAAGCGGGGTGCGGAACGGGTGGAAGATTTCTCGGAAGTCCTGCTGCAGTATATCCGGGAGCAGGGAGGAGCGATTGCCCTGAACGACAAAACGGATGCCGGAGTGATTTACGATACCTTCGGAGTCAGCAAGAAAACCTTTAAGAAAGCGGTAGGCGACCTGTACAAGAAGCGACTGATTGTGTTGGGTGACGAGGGTATCCGCCTGGCCGAATAGGCAGAGAACCCTATCAGAAATAGGAATCTCCCTACCGGACAATGGGGAGATTCTGTTGCAGGAGGATTTTTATCCTCCTATTTTTGTATCATCACAATAAAGTCACAGGATTATGAAAAAGAAGTATGTCATTTTATGTATGATCGTTTGTCTGATAGGGGTACTGCCGGTGTCGGCGTCCGGACTGGGTGACATCCGCCTGAATGCACGTTTTCTGACTGACCGGATGGCTTTTGAACTGAGCCTGAACCAGTCGCAATACGATGATCTGTTTGAGATCAATTTTGACTTTCTGAACAGTGTCGATCCTTACCTGACGGGAATGGCCCGCAGTGAGGCAGCGGCGCTGACTGCCTATTACCGCTTCCTGGATGAGCGGAACGACGACCTGCGCTGGATTCTTTCGGAGATGGCGTATGCCCGTTTCCTGGCACTGGAGCATTTTTTCCGCCCGGTATATGCGGTAAACAATGTCTGTTACCTGAGGGTATATAAGGTGTATCCGGACCATGCTCATTTCTATTTCGGGCGTCCGGTGCATTATTATTCTTATTGTGGCGGACACAGCCGCCGTCATTGCGGAGGAGCCAGCTATTATCACCGTTTCTACGGCAAGAAGTATCATCATGTAGTATATCACGGCAATTTCCGTTGCCGGCCGGAGTTCCGCCGTCACGATTTTGTGGTGCCGGGTCCGTCGCATCGTCCGGTTTCGCCTGCCCGTCCTTCTCATCCGGGAGTGCGTCCTTCCCGTCCGTCGGGAGTACCGTCTTATCCGGCAGCACAGCCTCCTCGTCCGGCTGTCCGTCCGTCACGGCCGGAGACTCGTCCGTCGAAACCGGGAATACGTCCTTCCCGCCCGGAGACCCGTCCTTCGAAGCCGGCACGTCCGGAAGTGCGTCCTTCGCATCCGGAGTTCCGTCCTTCTTCTCCGGCTATCCGTCCTTCTCGCCCGGAGACCCGTCCTTCGAAACCGGCAGTAAGGCCTTCACGCCCCGAAACGCGTCCGTCACGGCCTGCTGTACGTCCTTCCCGTCCGGAGGCTCGTCCCTCACGACCGGGAAACAGCAGCAGTCGCCGTTCTTCGGATAAGGGAAAACGGGAGGGAGTTTCTTCCGCCCGTATCGTCGACCGTTCGGTCCGTCCGCTCTGAGCGGCAGCGGTTATCCCAGGTCCAACTGGTAGTCGATTACATCGAGCCAGCGTCCGAATTTTCGGCCCACCTGCCGGAAATGGGAGACCTGGGTAAATCCGAAGCGTTCGTGAAACCGCCGGCTCCCTTCGTTCTCGGCAGTGATGTCGGCTATCAGGACCTTGCAGCCTCTTTTCCGGCAGTCTTCGATGAGTCGTTTCATCAGGGTTCCGCCGATGCCTTTTCCGGTATGTTCCGGAGCAAGGTAGATGGTGATTTCCCAGGTCTGGCTGTAGGCTGCCTTACTCTTCCAGGAATGTGCGTAGCAGTATCCGGCAATGTCTTCTCCGGTGTCGTAGACCAGGAAGGGAAAGCGGGTAGCAACCTCAAAAATGAGGCAGTCAATCTCGGAAGAGGGGACAGGAAGGAGGTCGAAGGTAGCGGTGCTTTCCTGCACGTAATGGTTGTAGATGGCGGTCAGTGCATCGCTGTCGGCCGGGGTGACGGTTCGTATCATTCGGATTAATAGTTTGATGTATAACGGAAACAAAGGTAGTAAAATATTTCATAGTGTGTCGAAAAGGGAAAGCGGGGTTTCAAGGGGAAACCGTTGTTTTTCCTTTTTCTTTTTGGAAAAGACAACGTGGGTGAGGGTGAAGGAAAGAGAAGATAGTTAAAACCCGCGCCGGAAGGTCGGACAACCTCCCGGCGCGGGTCATGCGACTTCCGTCTGTGGGCCGGAGAACCGGCCTACGGAAGTCGGAAAATTCATAAAAGTCTGTCCGGATGACTCCGGTGGTGTTTTCATCTTAACTTTTCGGCCAGATACTGTCCGGTATAGGAAGCGGCACAGCGGGCAACTTCCTCGGGGGTACCGCAGGCAACGAGGTTGCCGCCTTTGTCTCCGCCTTCCGGCCCCAGGTCGATGAGGTAGTCGGCGCATTTGATGACATCCAGGTTGTGCTCGATGATGACCACGGTATGCCCGCGTGCAATCAGGGCATCGAAGGCATAGAGCAGTTTCTTGATGTCGTGGAAATGCAGACCGGTAGTCGGTTCGTCGAATACGAAGATGGTAGGCTGGTTCTTCTCGCAACTCAGGAAATAGGCCAGTTTGACACGCTGGTTTTCTCCTCCCGAAAGGGTAGAGGACGACTGTCCCAGCTTGATGTACCCCAGTCCCACTTCCTGCAGGGGCTGCAGTTTCTTGACAATCTTTTTCTGTCCGTATTCGCTGAAGAACTCGATGGCCTGGTTGACCGTCATCTCCAGGATGTCGTAGATGTTCTTTCCCTGGAACTGTACTTCCAGCGTATCGTTCTTGAAACGCTTTCCGTGGCACGATTCACACTCCAGGACGAGGTCGGCCATGAACTGCATTTCTACCGTAACCGTTCCTTCTCCCTTGCATTCCTCGCAGCGTCCTCCTTCGGTGTTGAAGGAGAAGTGACCTGCGCTGTATCCCATCTGCTTGGCCAGCGGCTGGTCGGCGAAGAGTTTCCGGATTTCGTCGTAGGCCTTGAGGTAGGTCACCGGATTGCTTCGGGAGGATTTTCCAATGGGGTTCTGGTCGACAAACTCAATGTCGCTCACTGCCGAGAGGTCGCCTCCGAGTGAGACAAATTCTCCGGGACGGTCGCTGCTTTCGCTGTATTCGCGCTTGACGGCCTTGTAGAAGATGTCGCGTACCAGGGTACTCTTTCCCGAACCGCTGACGCCGGTGACTACGGTCATGACGTTCAGCGGGAAGCGTACGTCGATTCCCTTCAGGTTGTTTTCGCGGGCTCCCTTGATTTCAATGTAGTTGTTCCAGGAGCGGTGGGTCAGCGGCGGGTCGATGGTTTCTTCGCCCAGCAGGTACCTGACGGTATGGCTGCGGCTGCCTTTCTGCAGGTCTTTCATGTCGCCCTGGTAGACGATTTCTCCTCCCAGTCGTCCGGCATCCGGACCGATATCGATGATGTAGTCGGCTGCGCGGATGATTTCTTCATCGTGCTCTACCACTACTACGGTATTTCCTAATTGCTGCAGCTGGCGCAGTACCTTGACCAGGCGGTCGGTGTCGCGGCTGTGAAGACCGATACTGGGTTCGTCCAGTATGTACAGTGAGCCTACCAGACTGCTGCCGAGTGAGGTGGCCAGGTTGATTCGCTGACTTTCACCTCCCGAGAGCGAGTTGCTCGGGCGGTTCAGGGTCAGATAACCCAGTCCGACATCGTCGAGGAAGGCCAGCCGGTTATTGATTTCGTTGAGCAGGCGCTTGGCCACGGCTGCATCGTGCGCATCCAGCTGCAGGGTGCGGAAGAACTCGCGGAGCTGCTGTACGGGCATTTCCACCAGTTCGGAGATGTGGCGTCCGCCGACTTTGACATAGAGGGCTTCTTTCTTGAGGCGGCTGCCCTTGCATTCGTGACATACCGTTTTTCCACGGTAGCGGGCCAGCATGACACGGTACTGGATTTTGTATTGGTTTTCTTCCAGCATTTTGAAGAAGGAATCGATGCAGGCCTTGTCGCGCGGGCCGTGCCACAGGTAATCCTTCTGTGCCTGGGTGAGCTCGTAGTACGGAGCAAAGATCGGGAAGTCGTGGGCCGGTGCTTCCTGGAGGAATTCGTTCAGCCATTCTCCCATCTTCTCTCCCCGCCAGCACATTACGGCACCGTCGTACACACTCAGGGCACGGTTCGGGATGACCAGGTGCTCGTCGATTCCGATTACCTTTCCAAAGCCTTCGCACACCGGGCAGGCTCCCACAGGAGAGTTGAAGGAAAACATCTGGTCGGTCGGTTCGCTGAAGGTCATTCCGTCGGCTTCGAACTTGGTACTGAAACTGTGGAGCTTGGTGGTGCCGTCGGGCAGATAGAAACGCAGCAGGCAGGCACCGTCGCCTTCGTACATGGCGGTTTCTGCCGAGTCGGTGAGTCGGCTGATGCTGTCTTTGGCATTGTCGCAGCTCATACGGTCTATCAGCAGGTAAATCTGGTCGTCTGCCTGTTCCTGATAGTCTTCGATGCGTACCATCTCTTCGTTGACCTCCAGTCGGGTGAAGCCTTGCTTCATGTCCATTTCAATCTGTTCGGCACGGGTCCTTCCGTCGCGGGGAAGGAGGGGGGCAAGGACAGTGTATCGTGTACCCGCAGGATACGACAGCATGCAGTTGACGATGTCTTCGGGACTGTCTTTCTTGACCAGCGTACCGCTGATGGGGGAGTAGGTCTTTCCGATGCGTGCGAACAGCAGCCGCAGGTACTCATAGATTTCGGTAGAGGTACCTACCGTAGAACGGGGGTTACGGCTGATGACCTTCTGCTCGATGGCAATGGCAGGTGGAATCCCCTTGATAAAGTCGCACTCGGGTTTGCTCATCCTTCCCAGAAACTGACGGGCATACGAAGAAAGGCTTTCTACATACCTGCGCTGCCCTTCGGCATACAGGGTATCGAAGGCGAGCGAGGATTTCCCCGAACCGGAGAGTCCGGTAATGACTACCAGTTTGTTGCGGGGAATGTCGACATCGATGTTCTTCAGGTTGTTGACTTTCGCTCCCTTTATGGAAATATAATTGTTTTCTGACATAGAATAGTTCGTTTGTTATTGGAAAGGCAAAGATAGCCAAAACTGAGCATATTTCTGCCTGCAAAATCCGTTTGCTTCTGTTAAAATGGATATCCGATGGCGAAATGGATGCCCATTCCGTCTTTAAAGTTCGGAATGTTGTAGTAGCCTCGCTTGCCGGTTTCATAAGGCACGTGCAGGGCAATTCCCCAGTCCAGACGCAGTATCAGGAACGAGAGGTCGTAACGGATACCGATACCTGTACCTACCGCCCAGTTGTCGAAGAACTTGCTGAAGGTAAATTCGGCTCCCGGACGGGCTTCGTCCTTGCGCATCAGCCATACGTTTCCGGCATCCAGGAAGACGGCTCCGTTCAGATTACCCCCGAAAAGGTTCGACATCATCCGGAAACGGTATTCCAGGTTGGCTTCCAGTTTGATGTCTCCGGTTTCGTCTACGTACGAGTAGCTGGAATTCTCCGAAGGATGGAAGCGTCCCGGACCGATGGAGCGGATGGTAAAGGCACGGATACTGTTGGCGCCACCCACGTAAAACTGTTCGTTGTAGGGGGCGATGGTCTTGTTTCCGTAAGCCCAGACTACTCCGGCCATGAATCGTCCGGCCAGTTGTTGCTTTTCACTGATCTGGTACAGCGGACGTATCTCGGAGGTGAATTTGAGGAATTGGGCGAAAGGCGTTCCCAGGAACTCCTTGTCACGGGTATTGAAGCCTTTTCCGCATGCCATATAGATGAGGGAGGTCACGTTACCGGCCGAGGTGATGGAATTCTCCCACCAGGTACGGATGCGTTTCTTCATCCACGAGTTGTCGTAGGTGAACGTGTAAGTCACCGAAGGAATGAACTGGTCGCTCAAACTGTGGAACAGCATCGGATTGGCCTCTGCAATGGAGTCGAAGGCTGCGGTACGTCTCTGCAGGTGGTTGAATGCCAGGTGCAGTGGCGTAACGGTATGCTTCATGCTTCTCGACGGCTGGAAACTGTAGGAAACGGTTCCTCCGAACGAGAGCATCTTGAAGTAGCGGGCACGGTTGACCTGCTCGGCGTAAATCTTGAAGTTGGTCTGCGACGGGAAGCGGAACGGATCGATGCGGTCCCTGATCCACGGCAGTACCAGACGGGGAAACTCCAGTGACAGGGAGGTTCCCAGTTCGTAGGAGTTCATGACAGAACTCTCACCGTCGACCGTCGAACTGGTCTGCCATTCGTAAGAACCCCTGAGCTCCAGGTTCAGCGAGGCACCCATTCTGCGGAAGTTCCTGCGCGACAGACTGAAGAAGGCTCCCGGACCGGTCTGCTTCGTACTTTTGGTCTTTACGTTCAACTCCAGTTCGCTGTTGTACGGCAAATCGAACATGGCATTGACACGTATGTCAAGGGTATCTCCGCCGTTGCTTCTCGGGGTATACTGAAATTCACTGAATTTGAAGACTCCCAGACGTGCCAGGGCTTCCTGGGTATAATTCTGCCGGAGCTGTGAATACTTTTCGCCACTCCGGTAGATGAACCGCTTGCGCAATACACCGTATTTGATTCCCGGTTTCTTTCCGGCATAGTAAATGGTGAAATCCCTCAGTTTCAGAGAGTCAGTCGGGCGCTCGCCGTTGTATCCGGTGAGGTATACCGAGGTATGTCCCAGGCGATAGGTGCGGAGGGCTTCCTGCGGAATGTTGCTCTTCGGAACGATTTTCAGACTTACGTATCCCGGTCGCATGATTGTATCTGCCAGAATCGTAAGGAAATCAGTACGGGCATAATAATAGCCGTTGTCGCGCAGCAGGTCGATGATGCGCTGGCGCTCTTCGTTCAGGCGGAGTACGTTGAAATGGTCACCGCTGTGAATAAGGCGCTGACTGTCCGAACGGCGGATGAGGCTGTCGGCAAAGGGACTGAACTTTTCGTAGGTCAGCGTATCGATGTAATAAGGTTTTCCCATATCTATCTGATACGACAGTTTGATTTCCTTCGGGTTCTTCAGGGTATCTACCTGATAGGTGACTTTTCCGTCAAAATATCCGTAGTCGTGCAGCAGGTTGCTGGCTACCTTGGTCCGGGTGCCCGGATTGACCGTGGAAAGGTATACCGGGTCGGCCGCAATTTTCTTGAAAATCCATTTACCTACCCCCTTTTCGTATTTCTCGAAGCTGTTGTACGCCCAGAGACGGTAGGGAAGGATGAAACCGTACTTGGTAGTCTGTGTGACGGCTGCCGTGATTTCTTCCAGCGCCTGTTCACCGTTGCCGCTCTCATCCTGCGACAGCACGTCAATCTTTTTGATTCCCCGGTACAGCAGTTCGTCCTCCGGCAAATTCCTGGTCGTAGAGCAGGAGGCCGCTCCCAGCAGGAAGCATACGATTCCAATGATATGTAGTTTATTTATCTTCATCTTTTTCCTCTTTTTCCTCTTTTTCCTGATTTCTTTGAGATTCTTTTTTCCGGGTCCTGAAAATGAACAATTCTCCCAGTTTGCTGACTTTTTTTCTCAGCACCACACCGGCTCCGGTTTCGATGACCTCGCCGTCGAGTACGCTTTCGTAATTCTTGTCGTGGAAGATACGGACATAGCGCGTACCGCTTTTATCCAGACGGTATTCCAGTGAGACATTGTCGATGAACGACTCATCCTGCTGTACGTTGTTTCCGGTTGATATTCTTCCTCCGATAACCACCTGGAAACGGTTGTTCCAAAAACGTTTCGCAAACTGGAAACTGTAGTCGGTGCTGGAAGTACCGGTCTCGCTCTGCTCGTTGGTCTCAACGCCCAGGTTGATATCAATCGTATTGAGAGCCTTTCCCGCCATCTTGTTGATCTGTCCCTGCAGGAAGTTGTTCAGCACGTTGGAAGAACTGGATTTGCCCAGCGAATTGCCGTCCGCCAGATACAGTCCCGTTACCAGCATGGTCACAGCCAGTTTGTTGCGCTCTTCCGCCGATTTGCTGGCCAGTTCATTCTGCATGGTTCCGTCTTCCGGAGCCTCCAGCGTAAAGGTAAATGCCAGGTTCTCCAGACGGTTGGTGATGCTCACTCCCACATCGAAGTTCACATTCCGCGAGTTGCCTCCTTCGGCCGTAACGGCAGCCCTCATTTTCTCCGTAGCCTTGATGTTCAGCTTCGGATTCATGAGGTTCCCGGTCCACTCGATGTAGCTGCCTTCCTGGATGTGGAAGGTCTTGAGCGGAATCACCGGCAACTGGTATTTCATTTCTCCGCTCATCAGCGAATACCGGCCGTTCAGTACCATGTTTCCGTCGGGCTGGTACTGGAACGAAAGGTCACCTCCTCCTTCGAGCAGCATGTAGTTGCTGCCGTCTTCGTTCAGGTCCACCCTTGCCTGTACCGCCTCGTCGATGTGCAGCGTCATCAGCATATCGATTCCTCCCAGTGAGAGGGTAGCCAGATTGCTTGGAGGAGCTGCCAGAGTATCACTGAAGTTGACAAAGGTGACCGTTTCATTCAGACGGTCCTCAATGGTCAGCGGAGAATCTTTCAGTACATACGTAAAGTTACTGCTTCCCAGGATATTGGCATTTCCCCTCATTTTCAGGTCGTCCGGATTACCCTTGATGGTTGAGTTGAAATCAATATACAGCTTTCCGTATACCAGTCCCTCCTTGGTACGCTTGGCATTCAGCAACTCGAAGTTGCGTGCATTCATCTGCAGGTTGATACCCAGGGTATTCAGGTCTACGTCACCGTTGATGACAAACGGCGTCTGTCCTTTGGTGAAAATCTTGAAACGGTTGAATTTCAGCTTACTGTTGTCGATTACCAGCGGCTGGTCCTCCATCCTCAGTTGCAGTGAAGCCTGCGGCACATTGACTCCCACACTGTCGAGATTCAGTTTTCCGTTGATGACCGGACTGTCGGTAGCTCCAGAAATCGACAGTTTACCGTCCAGGTCGCCCGAAAGCAAGGCCATACGGTCGGGGATGAATGCATTCGCCAGATTCAGTGGCAGGTGCAGCAGTTCCATGTTGGCCTTCAGGAAATCCTTTTCCTGTGCCGACTGAGCCCCCCGGTACGAACCGTTCAAGGTCACAATCTCCTGTTCGTTAAGTGTCATGAAGCCGTCGATGCGGTGCGTACCGTCAGTCTGCGGAAGATAGACCATACTCATGCCCCAGTCACCCATTGCCTGCTTGTTGTAAGCCAGCTGGTTGACACTCATTTCCGCCGATACCTGCATGTCCTCTTCCGTCTGTATGTAATGCATTTCGGCATTGATGAAGCCCGCTATATCCGGCATATACGGAATGATGCGCCGGAACTCAGCAATATTGATCTGGTTCAACGCCAGTGTCAGGTCCTGTTGTGCCAGTGAGTCGGGAGTCGAATACAATGACAGTCCCGAACGGTGCGAATCGAAGAGATTCAGGTTGGCATGTATCCTTCCCCGGTCGCTCAGGTAAATGTAATTGTCCGGATTGGCCTGGAAAGTCCGGTAGACCAGCGTCGGATTATATGGCAAGATGTGCAGGCTGACTCCTTCTTTCTGCAGCAAAGCCTTGATGCCCAGATTCACTCCCTGCTCCTTCTTTTCATTCAGGTAAACGATGTTCATGTCGCCTTCCGATACCCCGAACCGGCTGGTCAGTGCCACTTCAAAGCCTTCCTGCCACTTGTTGGGCAGTGCCTTTACTCCACTGTAGAATCTGATGTCGGCCGTATCCGACTGTGTATGGAAGTAGATGGTATCCAGTTTCAGGCTGTCCGTGCGGAAGCCGTACAGGTCGGCCTTTCCGTTGATTCCCTCCTGGGGAGAAGTCCGGAAGGTTACGGACAACTTGTCGTACTTGATATGGTTTGCCGACAGGAAGTTGTACAACGGATTGTTCGTTCCGGCATACATTCCCAGTTGTGCCGACGGAAGGATTTCCCGGATTACTTTTTGCTGAATCTGCTTCTTCTCCCATTGCGAAGATACCTCTGCAATCAGCCGCTCGACATGGCCGGTCAGTTTATCCAGGGAATTCTGTGACCTCAGCCAGAACACCAGGTCACCTGCATTGACAAAACTCCGTATGGAGTCGGGGCTCAGGTTGACTCCGGCATGGATATCCTTAGGAGTATACTGTGCCTGTACCGTCTTTATGCGGATATCTTTGATACTGGCTTCCAGCCGGTGCCGGCTGTTCAGGTCTGTCTGGAATTTCGATTCCAGCCGGAGCGACGGACTTACCCAGTTCTCTGTCATCTTCAGGGCCTGCAAATCCACCTGATTGATGTCTGTCTGCAGGCTTCCCTGGATTTTCTGAGAGGTAATCTTGCCCAGGAAAGTCGCTTGGGCATTCATCAGCTCGTTGTCGATAAGCAAGGTGGTGTGGGCCGTATTTTCCTTATAATCCGCCTCAAAGTCAATGCCCGACAGGTGATATTTTCCATATTGCAGGTGTTCGATGCCTCCCTTCACGGCAGCCAGTGTCTGCGGAGAGAAGAAATCGAAGCCCTGTCCCTGTGCCGACAGGGAGGCAGACAGGCAATAGAGCGAATCCTGTGCGATAAAATCGCTTACATTCAGCGAATCGATGTGCATCTGTACGTCATACGCATCGTTCTGCAACTGATAGGTTGCGTTCAGGTTTACCTTTCCTTCCTTGTTTTCTGTCAGCAGGTGCATTTCAGTACCCAGTTGCGAGCCCATGACCGAAACCTTTCCGTCGAGCTGCAATCCTTGTGGAATGTGTACCCCCGAGAGAGTCTTATTCAGGAAGTCCATATTTTGCGTTTGCAGCGCAAGGTCGATGTTACCGTTGCGCCGGATACTGTCTATCGGATAATCCACGCTTCCGCTGGCCTGGAAACTGAAGGTTTCAGGAATGGACAGCGACAGCGAAGAGAGTTTCACCCGGTTCAGACTTCCGTCCACTCCGGCACGAATCTGTATCGGCTGGTTGGGATAATCGGCCATCAGACTGTCTCCGCTTTCTCCAAGTACCTTTTTCAGGTCGTTTTTCCCGATATCCGCCAGAAAACGCGCATAGATACTGCCTTCTTTGCCTTTTTCGGCAGCATCCCAGTCCATGGAAGCTTTCAGTTCCATGTGCGAATCGGCAGTCTTGATGGTCAGACCGGGTACGTGCAACGAGTGGCTGTCGGATACCAGCCGTCCCTGTGTAGACAGAATTTCCAGTCCGGAACGCTCTTTCAGGACGAAGTTTCGGATTTGAGCATGTATGTCCTGCGGAGCATAGTGCACGGAGTCGAGCGACAGGTTCAGGTTAGTGATTTCCAGGTGCGCCGGGTCCAGTCCGCTGGCCGGAGCCTCGTTCTGATTGCTGTGGAAGGCAATCCGGCTTCCCTTTAACTGGAAGCTCTGTGCGCCATAAGCCGACTCGTGCAAGTCGACGGTTCCGTTCTTCAGAGAGGCTTCCTGCAAGGCTATGTCCATGTCGAGGGTATCGAGCGGCATCTGCATCCGGAAAGAAACGTTCCGGAAACGAATATCCTCCAGTTGTATTTTCCAGTAGATTGGAGCAGAGGCTGCCGTATCTGCCGCTGTCGTATCTGCCAGGCTCATGAAAAGATGCGTGTCCTCCAGTTGCAGCTGGTTGACAATTGCCGTTTCCGGACTCAGGGCCACACCGTGCGAGGTGACGAAAAGTCGTCCGAGATCCCCTTTCAGCGTCATTCCTTCTATCAGTCCGGCCGTGTTCACTGAAGCCTTTTCCAGTTCCAGTCCGTCCAGTTCGATCTGCTTTTTCAACAGAGGCCACATCTGTACTTGCACCGTCAGTTTTTCGGCCTTCAAGACCGTCAGTTCCTTATCCTTTACTTCGGTCTGGTGAACCACCAGGTCGAGCGGGAAAGACAGGGAGATTCTTCCGATTGAGATATCCATGCCTGTAGCTTCGGAGGCATATTGGGTGGCCGTTCTCACCATGAAATTCTGAATCGGCGGAATATAGATGAGAATACAGAGTATGATGAACAGAATGAATGGGACAGAGATAGCAATGCCTGTCCACCGGATATATTTTTTCATGTGCGAATTGACATTTATATGATTGCGAATATATATAAAATAACTGAATATACCGATATTTTGTTTAAGAACAATTCCTTTTGTGTCACATTTATTTTTTAACTTTGTGGCAATCAATAACCAATATTAAAGAAACTAAGTATGAAACCAACATTATTTGTATTGGCTGCCGGAATGGGAAGCCGTTACGGAGGTCTGAAACAGCTTGATGGACTGGGTCCTAGCGGAGAAACAATCATGGACTATTCAATCTTTGATGCCATCAGAGGTGGATTTGGTAAACTGGTATTTGTGATCCGTCGTGACTTTGAAGCTGATTTCCGTGAAAAAATTGTCAGCAAATACGAAAATCATATTCCAGTAGAAGTGGTGTTCCAGGACATCGACAACCTGCCGGAAGGATTTACTTGTCCGGAAGGACGTGTAAAACCTTGGGGTACCAATCATGCCGTACTGATGGGTAAGGATGTCATCAAGGAACCTTTTGCGGTAATCAACGCCGACGACTTCTACGGTCGTGACAGTTTTGCGGTTTTGGGAAAATACCTGTCTGAACTTCCTGAAAACAGCAAGAACGACTACTGCATGGTAGGTTTCCGTATCGGTAACACCTTGTCGGAAAGTGGTACAGTTGCCCGCGGTATCTGTGCTGCCGATGAACAGAACCACCTGACTACCGTAGTAGAGCGTACTGAAATCAAACGTATCGATGGCGTGGTTTCTTACAAGGATGAAAACGGAGAATGGGTAGGCGTAGAAGACAATACACCTGTTTCTATGAACATGTGGGGATTCACTCCGGATTACTTCAAGTATTCAGAAGATTACTTCGTAGAATTCCTGAAAGCCAACAGCGGCAACCTGAAGGCAGAATATTTCATTCCGTTGATGGTAAACAAACTGGTGAACGAAGGTACAGCTACTGTAAAGGTACTGGATACTACTTCTAAGTGGTTTGGTGTGACTTATGCAGCCGACCGTCAGAGCGTAGTAGACAAGTTGCAGGCATTGGTAGACGCTGGTGAATATCCTGCCAAGCTGTTCTGATCATCGCGTGTTCATACACTGAGATAGACATTAAAAAGCACGGAATTTCCGTGCTTTTTAAGTTTTGGGAAAACTGTTAACCGAAAATCTGAAATGCATATGAAAAAGAATTTTATCTGGGGACTGCTGCTGGCAGCGTGTTTATTTTCTTGTCAGAACAAGCATGAGCATCTTGATGAGTTCAAGGAATTTGTCGAAAAAATCGAGGATGAATGCGATGACTATACCCTGAGTGACTGGGAAAAGGCCGACAAGGAGTTTTCCAGACTTACCCGCCATGCCGAGGACTGGCTGGAGGAGCTGTCGGTGGAAGAGCGTCTGAAGGTGGCGAAGTATCAGGCTACCTATGCAGCCATGAAGGCAAAGGCCGAGGTGGAGAAACTGGGCAAGAGCCTTAAGGAATCGGGCCGTCAGCTGAAAGAAGCGATAGAAGATGAGGATTAAGCGACTGTGCGGATGCAGGCTGCAGTCAGGACGGTGTCACTGCCGGGATAAGACAGGGAAAAACTCACCGCAGAGAAAGCCTCTGGTACGACAAAAATGCTTCTGACTTTCAGAACGGAGCGGCTATAAAAAACAAAAAGAGAGTAATGCTCAATTACTCTCTTGCGATTAATACTAAAGTACTTGTCCTTATCGGGTGTACTGGTTCATTGCCAATGCACTCCACTGCAAGTTCTTTTTAATTGTCCTGAAAAAATTTTTTACCTGTTTCATAATGTTATCCTTTCTTTAGTTGTTTAGTTACCTCTCCTCACGGAGATAAGCGTGTTGTATTTTACCTATTGTAATAATTTTCGCTGTATTTATTCTCTCTTATTATGTTTTACAACACAAAGGTACGCTTGTTTTTTTGATAAAAAATATTTTAGGACATGAAAATAAATATCCGTGCCGTTTTCTTGATATGAGTCAAGCAAACGGCACGGATATTGAAATATGGGCGTATTATCGACCTCTTTTAAGGAATCAGCAACGACGAATCTCCATAGCTCAGGAAGCGGAAGTCATGCTCCAGGGCATACTGATAAATGGGCTTCCAGTTGCCTTTGGTAAAGGCCGAAACCAGCAGCAGCAGCGTGCTCTGCGGCTGGTGGAAATTGGTAATCATCTGCTGTACAATCTGATATTCATATCCCGGAGCGATAATGATCTGCGTGCTGGTGTGCAGGGCATCCAGTCCGTTCCGGTCCATGTAGCGGGCTATCTCCGTCAATGCCTCCACCGGAGTCAGTTTCAGTTCCGTTTCATACGGCTGCCACTGGTTGACGTGCAGTTCCTCCTGTGTAGCCTCCGGATGCTGCCGGAGCGTCACTCCGATGTGATACAGGCTTTCCAGCGTACGTACGGAAGTGGTTCCCACCGCCGTAGCCTTTCCTCCATGTGCAATCAGCTTGTCGATGGTCGAGCGGTTGACCGAGATGTATTCCGTATGCATGTCATGTCCCTGTATCTCTTCGCTCTTTACGGGCTTGAACGTACCGGCACCCACGTGCAGGGTCACCTCCTCCAGTTCTACTCCCTTGTTTCTCAAAGCCTCCAGTACCCTTTCGGTGAAATGCAGCCCTGCAGTAGGAGCAGCTACGGAACCTTTGATTTTTGAATATACCGTCTGATAGGTTTCTTTGTCGCTCTCCTGTGTCTCCCGGTTCAGGTACGGCGGAATCGGCAGTTCTCCGAACACTTCCAGGATATCGGCAAACGTAACCTCCTCGTTGTCCCAGGTAAAATCCACCCAGTGACTGGTTCCCCGGCATTCTCCACGGGTTGCCTTCAGGGTGAGGGTACGTCCCTTGACTGTCATTTCCTTGTGCAAGGCACCTTCCTTCCACTTCTTCAGGTTACCTATCATACACAGCCAGGCCGCATGACGGGTCTGCTGGAAGTTCAAGGCATAATCGTTCGGCTGGATGGGTTCCAGACAGAAGATTTCAATCAGTGCTCCGGTTTCCTTGCGGAAATGCAGACGGGCCTGAATCACTTTCGTATTGTTGAACACCATCAGCGTGCCTGCTTCCAGGTATTCGGGCAGTGAGATGAATTTGCTCTCACTGATTTCTCCCTTCCGGTAGACCAGTAGCTTCGACTGGTCGCGCACAGACAGTGGAAATTTGGCAATCCGCTCATCAGGCAGCGGATAATTGTAGTCGCTTATTCGGATATGTTTTGTTTCTTCCATAATTTGACAGTCAGAATTTGTTAAGTCTTTCAGATAGATAAAATTTTCTTTTCCAGAATGAGGTCGTTTTCATTCATCTGCGGCACCGGGATGGAGCACATCCGGATAATGTCCTCAGGCTGGCAGGTATATTGATAATATATTTTTTCCGTTTCGTTCAGTTCCTCTTCCCGTTTGACCTCCCCTTTGAGTTTCAGAAATTCGGCCCTCGAGACCGTATCCGAAACTTTGATGAACAGAATCCGTCTGCCAATCGGGTTATAATTGTAGTCGAGGCAGGTATAGACTCCTTTCAGAATGCGCGGAGAATCGTGCAGAGGGAGTTTCAGACAGATATGGAACAGGGCCATCTGCGGTTTCTCCTTTTCGTTGAACATCAGATAGAGATGGTTGGTTCCGTTCATCAGCGCCACCCCGAAATGCCTGCTTCCGTACGCGTTGCAGTGGCCTACCTCCACGTAGTTCCCGTTTTCTGCAGGCGCAATGAGGTAAGGCTCTATCTTCAGTACGTTGCTGCTGGATGAAATGCTGTAGCTCAGGTAGATGCCGCTGTACGTATTGATTTTGCAGACCGTTTCTTTCAGGTTTATCTGCAGGGCATCCAGAAAAGGGCATCCCGGATTGCTTTCGGGCTGCCGGGAAGTGATGTCCATCGAGAGCAGCGATTCCTTCAGGTGATGAATGGAGCCGGACAGTTTTTTCTTCGAGACATTGTTTACCCATACCAGTGCCTTGTCCAGCGATTCTTCTGCATCCATCCCTTTTTCCCTGTTTTCCGCATAGGCGGGCAGGACGGTCGTAAAAAGTGCAGACAATACACTCGGAGCCAGTTGCGTATGCTCGGCTATGTCTTTCATTTTTACTCCTTTGGATCTCAGGAAAGAAATTCGTTCATATATCTGTATCAGCTCATCCATATGTTATGAAGACGGGATTTATTTGTCCGATTTTGTTTATAAGCCCCAAAGATAGCGATTTTATTTGATATTAGTACCGTTAAAATATTACAAACCGATTACATCTGTATGTAGAATCTGTCACATTCCTGTGAGGAATCAATTTCATGAATATGACTGAATTGTTACAGGTTTATGATTCATTTTTTATTCATTTTTTCTTTCTGCAGCTCGCCTTAGTTTTGCATCGGATTTAAAAATGAACAAGAAAATGGAATCGGATAAAAATACAGGTTATCGCTCTGAGGCGGCTAAGGTTACGAAAGAAATGCCCGACTGGCTTTTTGTGCTGTGGGCAGGAGGAACCGCCTTGTTGTCGTACTCGCTGGTATACGCGCTGCGGAAACCTTTTACGGCAGCCGAGTTTGCCGGACTGCAGGTTATGGGAATGGATTATAAGATTGCGGTCAGCATTATTCAGCTTCTGGGATATGTCACTGCCAAACTATTGGGTATCAAATATATTTCGGAACTGAAGCCTGAGGGACGACTGAAGTTCATTATCGGTTCGGCCTGTCTGTCGGAGGCTGCACTGCTGGCATTCGGACTGTTGCCGATGCCGTACAATATTGTGGCGTTGTTTTTCAACGGACTGTCGCTGGGCTGTATGTGGGGAGTGATATTCAGTTTCCTCGAAGGAAGGCGTACCACCGATATCCTGGCAAGCATCATGGGAGTCAGCATGGCGCTTAGTTCGGGAGTGGCGAAGTCACTGGGATTGTATACCTTGAATACCCTTCATGTCAGTGAGTTCTGGATGCCGGCATTGATTGGAGCCGTATCGCTTCCGTTACTGTGTCTTACGGGATGGATGATGACCCGTTTCCCGGCTCCGTCGGCCGCAGATATCGCTTCCCGTTCGGTGCGTGTCACTCTCAACGGAAAGCAGCGTTGGGAGCTGTTCCGGCGCTTCATGCCTCTGCTGGTCATGCTTTTTGCTGCCAATCTGCTGCTTACGGTGCAGCGGGATATCAAGGAAGACTTCATTGTCTGCATTGTCGATGTCTCCACAATTTCTTCGTGGGCCTTCGCTCAGATTGATACCATTGCCACCCTGGTCATGCTGGCTACTTTCGCGCTGCTGGCCAGTACCTACGATCACCTGCGGGTACTCTGCATCTTGTTGATCCTGTCTTCGGCCGGAATGGGGGCTCTGGCTATGCTGGGAGCCAACTTTGATACCTATGCCTTGCCTACTACTATCTGGCTCTTCCTTCAGAGTCTGTGCCTGGACATCGCTTACCTGAGTTTCCAGACCATATTCTTTGAGCGCTTCATCGCCTGCTTCAAGATAAAGGGAAATGTGGGCTTTTTCATCATCACCATCGACTTTGTCGGATACCTCGGTACACTGGCGCTGCTGCTTTTCAAAGAGTATTATGCATCGCACATCAACTGGGCGGAATTCTACAATCAGATGAGTGTCTATATCGGTTCGGCCTGCTGTGTGGCCTTCATCGGTTCGCTGGTCTACATGATTGTGAAGAAGAATGCCAAAAGCAAGGTCTTGCCTGAACCGGTGGCCCGGATGAAGGTGGCCGGTGAGGAACAGACTGTCAGTGAAAATAAGGAAATAACTAATACAAACATATATTTAACAAACAGTGCTATATGAAAAAAATTGAATGTGTTATCATGGATTGGGCAGGAACTGCCATCGATTACGGATGTTTTGCGCCGGTATCGGCTTTTATTGAAAGTTTCCGGATGATTGGAATTGAAATTACAGCACAGGAGGCCAGAAAGCCGATGGGACTGACAAAAATCGATCACGTGCGTGCGTTGTTTGACATGGAGCGTATTCATAATGCTTTCCGTCAGAAATACGGAAGAGACTATACGGAAAATGATGTACAGGGACGTTATGCGGAATTCCAGCGTCTGCTGTTTGCTACCTTGAAAGAATATACCGGACCGATTTCGAATGTCATTGAGACCATTGATATTCTTCGTCAGAAGGGCATCAAGATTGGTTCGACTACCGGATATACCAAAGAAATGATGGACGTGGTAATTCCTGCGGCGGCTGCCAAGGGATATCGTCCGGACAACTGTGTGACTTCGGACGGATTGCCAGCCGGTCGTCCTTATCCTTACATGATTTACCGGAACATGTGTGACCTGGCGGTGCCCAGCCGTTATTCGGTACTGAAATACGGAGATACGATTTCAGACATCAGAGAAGGGGTGAATGCCGGTGTATGGAGTGTAGGCGTGATCCTGGGAAGCAACGAGATGGGACTGACTGAAGAGGAGGTAAAGGCCTTGCCTGAAGCAGAACTGAAAGAGCGCATGGCGGAAGTCAGAAACCGGATGTATGCCGCAGGGGCACATTATGTGGTAGACAGCATCGAAGACTTGCCGGCTTTGATAGAGAGTATTAATCAGCGCATGGCCAACGAATAAGGCTTACAGATGGTACGTGAACTGAGTTTGATGCCGAGAATGTGCGCTTGAAGCCGGTTTCGCAGATATACAGACAGATAGAATAAAATAACTGATAAACGAATTGTTGAATATAATAAAAGAATAACAATATGAGACCTTATTTATTATTGACACCGGGACCGTTGACAACCAGTGAGACTGTTAAACAAGCCATGATGAGTGACTGGTGTACTTGGGACGAAGATTATAACGTCGGAATTGTGGAGGTTATCCGCAAGCAGCTGGTCGAACTGGCTGCCAGTTGCCCGGCACAATATACCGCCGTGCTGATGCAGGGAAGCGGCAGCTTCTGCGTGGAGGCTACCCTCGGATCGGTCGTGCGTGCCGAAGACCATTTGCTGGTGGTAGCCAACGGAGCTTACGGAAAACGTATGGGAGTGATTGCCGATTACTATCACCTGAACTATCACCTGATGAAGTTCGAGGAAACCGAAGCGGTTGATCCGCAGCGGGTGAATGCCTACCTGGAGGAACATCCGGAAGTCACTCACGTATCGGTGGTGCATTGCGAGACGACTACCGGGGTACTGAATCCGGTGGCTGAGATTGCCCGTGTGGTAAAAGCGCATCAGAAAGTCCTGATTGTGGATGCAATGAGCAGTTTTGGAGGAGTACCTGTCGACATGAGTGCCCTGGGAATCGACTTCCTTATCAGCAGTGCCAACAAGTGTATTCAGGGGGTACCGGGATTCGGGTTCATCATTGCCCGCCGCTCACTGCTTGAACAGTGCAAGGGGGTAGCCCGTTCGTTGTCGCTCGATCTGTACGACCAGTGGGAAACCATGGAGAAGGGACATGGAAAATGGCGCTTTACTTCTCCTACTCATGTGGTAAGAGCGTTCATGCAAGCCATGACCGAACTGAAAGAAGAAGGGGGCATCGAGGCGCGTCATGCACGCTACTGTGAAAATCACCGGGTACTGGTGGAAGGCATGAGAGCCCTGGGATTCCGTACCTTGCTTCCCGATGAAAAGCAGTCACCCGTCATCACGTCTTTCTACTATCCGGAAGCTTCGTTCGATTTCCGTGCCTTCTATGATGCACTGAAAGCAAAAGGTTTTGTGATTTATCCGGGTAAGATTTCTCAGGCCGATACTTTCCGTATCGGTAACATCGGGGATGTATATCCGGATGATTTCCGACGCCTGGTTGAGGCGATTCGTGAGATCCGTCAGCAATAAGAGCCACTTCATAATGGGGATGGGAAGGGAGCAGCTTCCGGAAAGGGGATTCCGGTTGCCGCTCCTTCTTTTGTCCGTAGCGGCGGTGAGGCGTAACCGGTGGCTTCGGACGCGCTGCATTTCTTCGGTTTGTTTGCGGGTTTGGTAAAGAAAATTGTTACTTTTGTGGCAAATATAAACAGCAGACAATATGAAAATAGGAGATAAAGTTCGCTTCCTGAGCGAAGTCGGAGGAGGCGTAGTACGCGGTTTTCAGGGAAAAGACATTGCCCTGGTCGAAGGGGAAGACGGTTTTGAAATTCCGATGCTGATCAAGGAGTGTGTGGTGATCCAGACAGACGATTACAACATTCCGCTCAAGTCGGCCGCCAAACCGGTGGTGGAAGAGGAAGAGCAGGAAGAGGAAAAGCCGGTGACCTACCGGGCTCCGGAAATCCGTGGAAATGATATCCTGAACGTATTCCTGGCCTATGTGCCACAGGATGTGAAGGCCATTTCGTCGACGGCCTTCGATGCGTATCTGGTAAACGACAGCAATTATTTTGTGGATTACCTCTATCTTTCGGCCGAAGGCAACAGCTGGACACTCCGCAGCCGGGGAACGGTGAAACCGAACATGAAGATGCACCTGGAGGAGTTCGAGAAACATGCGTTGAACGGGATGGAGCGTGTGGCCGTGCAACTGATGGCTTACAAGGACGACCGTTCGTTCCTGTTGAAAAAGGCGGTGAGCATCGAACTGCGGATCGATACGGTGAAATTCTACAAGCTGCATACCTTCCAGTCGTCCGATTTCTTTGAGGAACCGGCACTGATTTACGACATCGTACGCGACGATGAGGCTGCCCGTCAGGTGTTTGTATCGGCCGATGAAATCAAGGAGGCTCTCTTGCAGAAACCGGCTCCACAGGTACTCGGCAAATTGCAGAAGAAACAGCAGAAGGCGGTCAGTGAGATTGTGGAGGTCGACCTTCACATCCATGAACTCCTGGACGATACTACCGGTATGGGAAATGCCGAGATGCTGAATTATCAGCTGGATGTATTCCGCAACACCCTGGAAGAATACAAGAACCGGAAGGGACAGAAAATTGTATTCATTCACGGAAAAGGCGACGGGGTACTGCGCCGTGCCATTCTGGAAGAACTGAAACGCAAGTATAAGAATTATTCCAGCCAGGATGCTTCTTTCCGCGAATACGGATTTGGAGCCACCATGGTGACCATTCATTAAACAATCAATATACTGGGTTATGGGAATTTTGAATGCCATTTTGGGAAACGCTTCGGAAACCAGTCCCGAAGCCTTGAAAGAGGAGTATCAGGCCCTGCTCTGCGAGGGTGAGTACATTGAACGCGCTTTTGTGGTCATCCGCGACAAATGGGTGTTTACCAACAAGCGCCTGATCATTCAGGACACGCAGGGAGTAACCGGAAGAAAGCGTGACTATCATTCCATTCCTTACCGTTCGGTGGAACATTTTTCGGTGGAGACTTCGGGTACCTTCGACGAGGATGCCGAGATGAAGATATGGGTACGCGGATGCAGTGAACCCATCGAACAGAGCTTCGGCCGGAATGCAGACATCAAGGGAATTCAGCGCACGCTGGCCAAATATGTGCTCTGACCGGTTCATGCAGAAACAGGATGAGAGGGTGTCAAAACTAAAATGACTACTCCCCAAAGTTATAGATTGTAACTATAATATTTAAAAGGGTCGTATCAAACTCTGTATTGAGTAATGATACGGCCCTTTCTTTAGTCTTTTAGGATACTCAAATTTCAAATTATAAGTTCATATTTTCAAAAAATGAGTTTTGACACCCTCTCTGTGCTTTTTTTCAAAGTGAAGTCATTTTACTTGATCAATATGATATTTCGGGCGACGATTGCTTCGTTTCCTGCTTCATCTGTGCAGAAAACCATTAAATGATAATTTCCAGGAGTGGCATTTTCCGGAATTACAATGTCATGATGATGTACGGTGGTGTTTTTAAGTCCACTGACATCATACACTTTATCAAATTTAAAATCAACGGTCTGAATTGTTCGGCTATGTGTATGATGCTCATGGCCGTCAAAATTGCTATGAATATTTAATTTATAACTTTTAAGCGCATGGTCATCGGAAAGTTTCATCTCAAAATGAACTCCATGTGCATTGCCTATCTGAAGAGTTTCATCTTCTTGTGGTGAAATCAGTTCAATGACAGGTTTGGTCACATCTGATTTGAGATTTTCTTTTGAACAAGCGGTTACAAACAACATTCCAGATAATGCTACTATGGTATAGATTCTTGTTTTCATATAAAATTCTTTTTAAAAGGTATTCTGATTGTTATTTCTATATTTCTTCCGGCTTCAGGTATTTCAATTCTTCTGTAATAGCTGAGATGGTTGTAATACCTTGTGTTCAGTATATTGCGTATACTGGCCAGACATTGTATTTTTGTTTGTCGAAAAGGGATAAAAAACCGGACTCCGGTATGCAAAAGGGTACTTCCTGGTGTGGGAACCTCATTTCGTGCTATCCAATGCTGGGGCAATATATTTTCCACTTCCGCATGAACACGGAATTTTTTGTAATGCCATGCTATTACGTTGTTCACAATTGGCTGTGGAGAAAAGCTAAGCGCTGTATGCTCATCCAGATTATAAGTGTACACATACTGGCCTTTCAACTGATAGGAGAGGTTGCCGGGCAGATACACTTTCACATCCATTTCTCCTCCACAGAAAACAGCCCTTGCATTATGGTATCTGTATATCTGCCCCGCATGAGGCAAGACAGACCATTCTCCTGTGGGGTTCAAGAAGATGTAATTATCATACAGACTAACAAAAGGAGAGAGGTGTAACTCCACATTTCCGTGAGGACGGTATGAATAGGATATGTCTGCCTGCCAGCCACTTTCTGATGCCAGACTGGCATCTCCTTGTTCATGTCTGAAGGTACCGTGATGAACTCCGTTGGAAGACAGTTCATTGGCCGAAGGCAAACGGAAGCTTCTGCCGATATTCATTTTTAAAAGATGTTGTCGTCCTCCATCTGGAAACCATACCATCCCCAAAGAAAAAGAGAAGTCATTGAACCGTCTTTCCACCCGGTTGCTTCTCCATCGATAGGCTTCGATTTCCGTGTCAGGGTAACCTTGTTCGTTCAGGTAGTCTGCCAGATATTTGTCTTCAAAAGCCTGTACGTTCATATACCCCCAATCGTACCGGATACCTCCAGTGATATGAAGCGTATTGGAAGGACTGTAGGAACCCAGAAAGAAACAGGCGGAGGTGAAGCGGTCATACCTGGGCAGTAAGAACGAATATCCTCCGATAGTGTTCCGCTGGATCTGGAAATCATATCCGAGCGTACAATTAATAATGGTGGATGGCAGCCACCTGAGTTTAGCTGTTCCGCTAAAAGTGGACAACCGGAATTCCAGTTCTTTATCCGGATCTGTCAAGGGAGGAGCCTGGTTGTCATAGTGCGTATGAAAATAACTCCATTCTTCGCGCAGGTTATACTGATATCCCAGGTCAAGACCGAATTGAAACGGATGCCAGTCGAACTGCTGGTGGGTAGATAATTTTACATGATTCACTTTACTGTAAGGGAAATCAATGTTTCTACTGTTTTCATCGTCTTTGATACGGTTTATATCAGGGATGCCGTGAGCACCCGGGAAGAATCCCATTTTTTGATAGACACTACTGGCAGAGGCATTCATTTTATACCGATTATACCGGTAATCATAAAAAATGGATGCATTACGTTCCACGCCTGCTGTATTTTTCAGTTTACCGCCATATACAGGCATCTTCTGGGTTAAGTAAACTATCGTATCGGCAGGTATTTTGTAGTCTCCATATTGCTTTTCTGAATACCTGAACTTCATAAAGTTCCGGTGTCTTTTCAGCCCCAGCATAACTGACCCTCCCATCATGTTGTTCACGGTTCTTCCGGTTCCTGTGAATTCTCCCAGGAAGCAATCTTTTGCGGGGGGTACAGCAGGCAATATTTCAATTGCCCCTCCAATCGCATCACTTCCATAGGCGAGCGAGGAAGGCCCTTTGATTACATTAACTTCTTCTACATTGAAGGCATCGATTTCCAGACCGTGGTCTGCTCCCCATTGTTGTCCTTCCTGTTTTATTCCATTTTCGGACACGGCAATGCGGTTGAAAGCCATACCTCTGATGACCGGTTTTGAGAAACCAGCCCCAATATCCATAGATTGTATGCCTGGAATTTTGGTCAGTGTATGCACAAAATTGGTGGGAGAGAAGCCTTCCAGGTCTTTGGGGGTTAGTTTCACGACCGGCAGGCTAGTCTTCTTTTCATACATGCGTCTCCTTGTCTCTTGCACTACCACTTCCTCTAGAATGATACTGTTAATAGAATCATTCTTTGTCTGTGCCGTCAGTGAAAAGACATGACATATTCCAAGCATACCAAACATTTGCTTGATATACATAAATAAGTTTAGTAAGAAAATGATTTTAATATCTTGATAAGTAAGTGTATACAATCAAGACATATGGGGAGGGCCTCGCAGGTAAAAGGAGCAGATATAGGTGAAGAAAATCTGCTCCGGCAGAATGAAATACTGAATATTCTTTGTCTGTAGAGTGAAATTCAAACAAGCAACAGTTGGTTCAACGGTTGCAGAGAGTATGAAATCACATATCGGACATTTGGAAGAGGAGTTTACAACCGAAGACTTTTCATGAGATGCATAATTACAGCCATCTTGATGGAAGTGCAGTCCTTTCATGATAAAGAAGGAAGCAAAAACCATCAGTAAAAAATACGATATTATTCTTGTTTTTGGTAGCTGCATATCTCCGGTTTTTATGATTGTAATAAGTACAAAGATAGCATTTCCCTTCTAAATGTGACAATACCTGAATGAAGGTATTTGGATTTTTTATTCTGATATTTATAAAATTAAGTAAAATATTCAATGACAAAAGGGAGGCTTACGGTATGCCTCACCTTGGTATCGTTATCTGGTGCGTTCGAGGGTAATCTCCGGATTGCTTTCCAGAAGCAATGCAACCAGCTCTTCCTGATTCTCGGGATACAGATAACGGTGCTTGTGATTGCGGGTGGTGATTTTCAGGGTATACAGTCCGTTAAAGTGAAAGCGGGGCGATGCGAATACCCGGATGTCCTTGATTTCCGCTGCCGACAGGGTATAGAACATGGAATTGGGAGTACGCACATGCAGGTAACCCTGACTGAAGGTGTAGTAGGTACGGCTGTGGTGGAAAATAATCAGCAGGGAGGCACTGCCGTAGGTGAAAATGAGGATTTCCGGATTCCGGAAATCGTATGCGGTAAAGAAAATGAGGGCAAACACTGCATACAGTAAACTGGCGAGCAGGAAGAAATAAAGACTGTATTTCCACCGGCTCATCAAACGGAATTGCTGTGGGGATTTTTTCATGGTATTCAAGTTTGTTGAATTTATACAAATATACGTTTATTAGGCAGAAAATAAATGGTTTTTACTTATTTTAATCGTTTGTGTGCCCGTCTTTTGACAGAAAATGCATTACTTTAATATAGCTTGGTGCCGGGCGTATGCCTGTGCAGTGGCCAGGCGGTTTCAGTGAGTGAAGAATTTTGAAAAAGTAATGCATTAAAAAAGGAGGTGACTATGCGAAGACGATATCGATGGATGTGTCTGATGCTGGGCTGGGGACTGGCAGTGAGTCCGGTTGCCGCACAGAGTTACAGTCAGCTTTGGGAAAAAGTGGAAACCTTACAGAAAGAGGATTTACCGCAGTCGCAGCTGAAGGTGCTGGGAGAGATTTGCCGGAAAGCGGAGGCAGAGGGGAATCTGCCGGAAATGATGAAGGCATTCTGTATGCGGGGATATATACAGGGGGAACTGACCCCCGACAGTATTCCGGTGGAGCGTAAGAAACTGGAGGAATGGGCTGCCCGGGAGACAGATACAGTGGGGCAGGCGGTGCTGAACTGCCTGCTGGGTACGGTGTATGCGGTCGATGCGGAAAAGGACTTCGGAGAGGTGGTGGCGTATTTCGACCGTTCGTTGCAGCCGGTGGAGGTCCTGGGGAATACCTCAGCCGGGACCTTCCGGCCGATGACGGAAAGCGGCGAATGGAGTGTCACGTATTTTGGAGATAATTTTTACGACCTGCTGGTACGGCAGGCCATCCGTGCCCTCTCTTCGCGGAGAGACTTCTTCAGCAAGCAGGAGGTGGCGGACAAGTGTATGGAACTGTACCGCAACCTGGCCGGTTTTTATACGGAGCGGAACGACCGTCAGGCTTTGCTGCTTACCGAACTGGCTATGCTTCAGTTCCGTTATGAGCGGGCTTCGGTGTGGAAGCAGTACCGGCTTCCGCAGGAGGAACTGATGAACTGCCTGTGGCAGTTGACCGACACATTTGCCGGGGTTCCGGCCTGTGCCGATGTCTATGTGAAACTGGCTTATTATTACCAGCAGCACACGGAGTTGCTGCGGGCGATGCAGGTGGTGGAAGAGGGATTGCGGAAGTATCCTGAAGGAGAGGCTGCGCAGTCGCTCCGGAATTTGAAAAAGGCCATATCTGCGCCGCAGTTGCGGACCGAGATTCCGTGCGTCTATCCGGGATATGCAGCCGATGTGAAGGTCCGTTATGCCAACCTGAAGGGCTTTCGTTTCGAGGCATACCGGCTGAACCTGAGTCCGGCGGAGGATGCCCGCCTGTGGAAACGCGGGGAATATGAGAAATTGCTCCGTACGGCGGGGAAGAAGGTGAGCAGTACGCATTTTGCCCTGGCCCCGACTCCCGATTATCAGGCAGCCGATACGGTGTTGCATTATACCCTGCCCGAGGCCGGAATCTATCTGCTGAAACTGGTGCCCGACGGTACGGAGGAGGGAATTTCCTATACTCCGCTCTTTGTATCTCCCTATCAGTTGCTGACCCTGCCGGTTTCCTATACGGAGCGGGAACTGATAGCCGTCGACCGGATGAGCGGAAAGCCGCTGGCGGGAGTGGAGATTGCAACCTATGTGCGGGGAGATAAGGAAAATTACCGGCCTTATCAGGTCTGGAAGACCGATGCTTCCGGCAGTGTGGTGGTCCGTTTCCCGGACAACCGGACGCTGTATGGCAATGTCCGTACGGCTGGAAACGATTTTATGTATCTTTCTCCGCTGCGGAATTCGGGCGGATGGGTGTCTGCCGGAGAGACTGAACTCAGAAAGGAGACGGCGAGCCTGTTTACCGACCGTGCCTTGTACCGTCCGGGACAGACGGTCTTCGTATCGGGCATTTGTTACGGACAGTCGGGCGATGAGGTCAAGGTATTGCCTGGAGTAAGGCAGCAGTTGCGCCTCTATGCTGACGGCAAGACCCTCCGGGAATGTGAGGTGGCAACCGATGAGTACGGGGTATGGTCGGCCGAACTGGTCTTGCCCGAAGACCTGATGCCGGGGCATTATTATCTTTCGTGCATGAACGCCTCCCGCATGATTCAGGTGGAGGAATACAAGCGTCCGACTTTCGAGGTGGTGTTCAAGCCTTATGAGAAGGCCTATGCCGCCGGCGATTCGGTCGTACTTCAGGCTACGGCACGGACATTTGCCGGTGCACCGGTGCGTACGGCGACCGTCAGGTACCGGATTACCCGTTCGGACATGACTTGGTTCAGGGGACCGGCTTCTTCGGAGGAGGAGATTGCGTCCGGAGAACTGACAACGGATGCGGACGGGGCATTTACCCTGCCTTTCTGTCTGACTCCTTCCGGTCGGGCGGAGCAGGAAAGGGGACTCTTCGGCTATCAGGTCTATCGTGCGGAGGCTACGGTGACCAGCGGCTCGGGAGAAACGCGTCAGGGAGAATACAGTCTGCCTTTGGGCAAGCAGTCGCTGGGACTGGAAATCCACGGACTGGAGGAGCGTGGCAGGACCGGGGCGGTTGTCCTGCGTGAAAAAGGGACTACGCTGGAGTTCCAGGCCCTGAACCTGAACCGCCAGCCGGTTTCGGTAGAGGTAGTTTACCGGGTATATGCGTTGGACCATCAGGGAAAGAAAGTCCGGACGCTGCAGGAAGGTAAGTCGGTTTCGGGAACTTCCTTTACTCCCGGATGGATGAGGCAGCTGTCTTTCGGAAAGTATCTGCTGGAGGTAGAAGCGGTCGACGAACAGGGCCGGAAGGTGAGTGAGTCCAAGTCTTTCTGTCTGTTCTCTGAGAACGACCGGCAGTTGCCGGTGGATACGGTGGCCTGGTTCTATCCGGATGGCAATACTTTCGAGGCTTCCCGTCCGGCAAGGATTTTTGTCGGCACTTCCGAGCGTGAGGTGTATTTGCTCATGGATGTGTACAGCGGCGACCGGCGCATTGACTCGCAGCGGATCTGGCTGAACGGGGAGATGAAGTGTCTGTCCTTCCCTTACCGGAAGGAGTATGGAGACGGCATTACGGTGAGCCTGGCCTTTTTCCGGAAAAACGAGTTGTATGTCTCGCAGCATTCAATAACCCGTCCCGAGCCGGACAAGGGGCTGGAGGTGAAGTGGGAGGTATTCCGCGACCGACTGACTCCGGGCAGTCTGGAGGAATGGGTATTGCGTGTATCCGACCGGAGCGGTAAGCCGGTAAGGGCCAATGTGATGGCTACCTTGTACGATGCTTCTCTCGACCGCCTGAAGCAGCACGACTGGTATTTCAATCTGTATTTCCCCCGTCGGGTACCTTATGTGTATACGGGCAGTTCGTACGAGTATCAGCGGATGTGGCTTTCGGCCGAGTTCCCATACATCCTTGTTACCAACGGTATGGATTTGCTGAACGGCAAGTACAGCCGGCTGGTCGACCTGCGCCCGAACAGGTATTATGGAGAACAGGTGCTGTACAGTCGGGAAGAGTCGGCACCTGCGGTAGAGGTGAACTATCAGCCGGGAATGAACCGGATGTACAAGGCTGCGTCAGGAGCCGTAGAAATGAAGGATGCCGTACTGATGGAGAATGAGGTGGTGGCCGATGCCGGTACCGGAGAGTCTGCTCCGGCCTTCCCGTTGCGCGAGAATTTTACGGAGACGGCTTTCTTCTATCCGAACCTGCATACCGATTCGCTGGGCAGGGTGAGCCTGAAGTTCCAGGTGCCCGATGCACTGACGGAATGGCGTTTCCTGGGACTGGCTCATACGAAGGTCCTCGATTACGGTCTGTGTAAAGACAAGTCGGTGGCTTCCAAACCTTTTATGGTTCAGCCGAATCTGCCTCGCTTCGTGCGGAAGGGGGATGAGACTGTACTGGTGGCTTCGCTTGTCAACCTGTCGATGGAGGAGGTGGCCGGACAGGCACGCATCTGTCTCTATGACCCGGTGACGGAAAAAACAGTTTATGAGGCAGCACAACCGTTCACGGTGGGTGAATCGCAGACCGGTACGGTATCGTTCCGTTGCCGGATTCCGGAGGAATACGAGGTACTGGTTTGCCGGATGACGGCAGAGGTCGGAGCCTTCAGCGACGGGGAACAGCATTATCTTCCGGTCCTGTCTGCCCGTCAGTGGGTAACGGAGACACGGCCGCTGCAGTTGCGTGAAGAAGGGGATACGGTGATACAGACCGGTACCTGGGCCGACGGTGGAAGTCGGACGGCTTCGGGACACCGGCTGACCCTGGAACTGACGGCCAATCCGCAGTGGTATGTAGTACAGGCCCTGCCGGTATTGGGCAATCCGTTGGAAGAGGATGCCTTCTCCTGGGCTGCGGCTTATTACGCACAGCGGGTAGCTGCGGGTATCTGTGAGCGGAATCCGCGCATCCGGAAGGTAGTAGAGATGTGGAACACACAGCCGGACAGTCCGGAACTGTGGTGGAGCCGGCTGGAGCAGAATCAGGAGGTGAAGAACCTGTTGTTGCGGGAGACTCCGTGGCTGGCAGAGGCTGCCGGAGAGCAGGAACAGAAGCGTCGGCTGAAGAGTCTGTTCGACCTGAACCGGATGGCGCAGCAGGAGCGGACGCTGGTCGGTAAACTGGCCGCACTGCAGTTGGCCGACGGCTCCTGGGGATGGTACCAGGGAATGTCGGGCAGCCGTTATATGACGACACAGGTGGTGGAACTGCTGGCGCGTCTGCGGGCGATGCAGTTGGATTTGGCTCCGGAGGTGGAACCGATGTACCGCAAGGCACTGGGTTACCTGAAGGCGGAGGTTCAGAAGCAGTATGACGACCTGAAGCGGAACGAGAAGAAGTACGACCGGAAGCAGGTAAGCCTGGGCGACCAGACGGTGCGTTATCTGTACATCTGTGCCGTGGACGACCTGGCCCGCGGACAGGCCGATGCGGCAGTCAACCGTTACCTGACGGAGTTTCTGAAGCAGCGCTCGGCACGTTATACCTTGTATGAAAAGGCCTTGATTGCACAGATCCTGGCTCAGGCAGGCGAACGGAAGGAGGCAGATGTGCTGGTACGTTCTATCAAGGAGTATCTGGTACGCACTCCGGAGATGGGCAGTTACTTCGATTCTCCGAAGGCGCCTTCGTCCTGGAACAGTTACCGGATTCCTACGCAGGTGGCGGCCATGGAGGCTATCTGCCGGTTGGCTCCGGACGAGCAACTGCTCGATGACATGAAACTGTGGCTGCTCAAGCAGAAGCAGACGCAGGTCTGGGACACTCCGATTACTACGGCCGATGCGGTATATGCCTTCCTCTGCTTCGGAAGTAATCCGTTGGAGGAAAGCGGTTCCCTGGAAGCGGTGGCCGACGGAAAGGTGATCCGTACGCCGGAAGATGCGCTGGGCTATGCGAAGGAGAGCTGGAGCGGCAAGAAGGAGATTCCTGAGACCGTTACCCTGACACACCGGGGCAGTCAGACGGCCTGGGCGGCCTTGTATCTGCAATATCAGGAGGATATGGACCGGATCCGTCCGGCGGCCGGCAAGGGACTGACCATCCGCCGGACATTCCTGAAAGCGGGCAAACCGGTAGAGGAAACGGAGGAATGGAAGGTCGGCGACCGGCTGACGGTGCGGCTTGCCTTGCAGACCGACCGGAACATGGATTTCGTACAGGTGCGCGACGAGCGTCCGGCTTGTATGGAACCGCTGCAGCAGTTGTCGGGATATCGCTGGGGAAAGGGCATCGGCTATTATCAGGTAAACCGGGATGCGGCTTCCTGCTTCTTCATCGATTATCTCCCGAAGGGCACTTATACGATTGAGTATGAGGTGAGCGTGGACCGTGCCGGAATTTACCGGATGGGAACGGCCTCGGTGCAGTCGGCATATGCTCCCGAATTTGAATCGCATACCGAAGGGGGAACGATGACTGTCCGTTGATTTTGTCATTCTTGCTTGTGCGTGGTGTCACGCATAAAGGTGTTGGGTGGAAAACCCCGCGGTCTTTTTCAAAAAGGCCGCGGGGTTTTTCTGTATTCCTCGCCGTCTTTTCCTGATTTCCTCGCTGTCTTTCGCTTTATGCATAATGATGCGTTTCCTCTCCGGTAAGCAGAGAAGGCCGATTGCACCGGCAAGGGAGTGACGGAACGGCAGGGGCCGGCCGTGGCAGCGGGTAAAAGGTGCAGGGGGTGTCCGGGCAGGGACGGGGCGGAATATAGGGGGACCGGAAGGGGGCAGAGGAGAGGGAGGGGGAATGCCTTTCGGGGGGCGGAGAGGCGAAGTCACAAAAAACTGAAAAACTAAAACCAACTTTTGTTCGTCTTTGATTTTCTCTTTATCTTTGTTTGCTATAAACAACAACCGAAAACGAATTGATGAAACGTATTATTTTTATATTCAGTATATTGATGGCTTGTACCTTCATGGCTCAGGCACAGCCTCAGATTACTTTTGACACGAAAGTGAAGGAGTTGGGATATGTATTGTGGCGGAACCCGGTGACCGTAAAGTATGAGTTTACGAATACGGGCGACAAGCCGCTGGTGATTTCAAGGGTCTCTTCTTCGTGCGGATGTACTGAGGTCGACTGGACAAAGGCTCCGGTGCCGGCAGGCGGCAAGGGGGTAGTGACGGCTGTCTTTGACGCCGAGGCTATCGGACATTTTTATAAGGAAGTAGGTATTTACTGCAATGCGTCATCGATGCCGATTTACCTGGAATTCAACGGAGAGGTGACGGCGGACTCGAGAAACTATACGTTCACGCATCCGTATGGCTTCGGTGCCATCCGTCTGGACCAGGAGGAGATTGAGTTCGACCGGGTAAACAAGGGTACGCGTCCGGAGTTTGTGCTGCGGGTGGCAAATACGTCGAATAAGGCATATACGCCGGTACTGATGCACCTGCCGCCTTATCTGACTGCCAAGGCGGTTCCCGAGACACTGGGAAAGGGCAAACATGGAGAGATTATCCTGACCTTGAATACGGACGAGCTGCCCAAACTGGGTATTACCCGTACCTCGGTCTATCTGTCCCGTTACCCGGGAGATAAGGTGGGCAGCGACAATGAAATTCCTCTTTCAGTAGCTTTGCTTCCCGACTTTTCGAACCGGACGGAACAGCAGAAGAACAATCCGCCTCAGTTGTCATTGTCGGCTCAGGTACTGGAATTCCCTCCTTTGAAGGAAAAGCAGAAGAAGTCGCAGACGGTGGTGATTACGAATACGGGAAAGACCGACCTGGAGATTCAGGACATGCAGGTCTTCAGTACGGCACTGGCGGTCAACCTGAAAAAAACGGTATTGAAACCGGGTGAGTCAACGAAGATGAAGGTTACGGTCATGGCGCAGAACCTGTCGCGTGGAAAGAGTACGCCACGTATCCTGATGATTACCAACGATCCGGAACATCCGTCGGTAACCGTGCGGGTGAAGGCAAAGGTAATGGCTCCTGCGGAAAAGAAATAAGCTGCAAGGGGCTGCCGGTGGCGGAAGCGGACCGGGCAGCTCCCGGATACAGATAGATGACTTTGATTAACTCTTAAATAATATTGTATGGAACACCCTGAAAATAGCGAAGAATATAAAGGGCTGACCGTGAACAAAGGTGTGGATCAGCCAGTGACTGTGAACCCTTACCTCAGTAGCCGGAAACGTCCGAAAAGGAGGGTGTTTTCGGCCGGTGAATATGTGGAAGGAATCGTAAAAGGCGATGTGACCATTCTGAGTCAGGCAGTGACGCTGGTGGAAAGTGTCAAGCCCGAACATCAGGCGCTGGCACAGGAGGTGATTGAGAAATGTCTGCCATATTCCGGAAACTCGATACGTATCGGTATCAGTGGGGTTCCGGGTGCGGGAAAGAGTACTTCAATCGATGTGTTCGGCCTGCATGTGCTCGAACGGGGAGGCAAGTTGGCGGTATTGGCCATCGACCCCAGCAGCGAACGGTCGAAAGGAAGTATCCTGGGTGACAAGACCCGCATGGAAAAACTATCGGTGCATCCGGCATCGTTTATCCGTCCCAGCCCGTCGGCCGGTTCTCTGGGTGGGGTGGCCAGCAAGACCCGTGAGACCATCATTCTGTGTGAGGCGGCCGGATTCGACAAGATTTTCGTGGAAACGGTAGGCGTGGGACAGAGTGAGACAGCGGTGCATTCAATGGTCGATTTCTTCCTGCTGATTCAGCTGGCCGGTACCGGCGATGAACTGCAGGGTATCAAGCGGGGCATTATGGAGATGGCAGACGGAATCATCATCAACAAGGCCGATGGAAACAATATCGAGAAGGCCAAGCTGGCAGCGGCTCATTTCCGGAATGCCTTGCATCTCTTCCCGGCTCCCGAATCGGGATGGACACCGCAGGTGCTGACTTATTCGGGCTTCTATGGCATCGGCATCAAGGAAATCTGGGACATGGTGTATCAGTATATTGACTTTGTGAAAGCCAACGGGTATTTTGAGTACCGTCGGAACGAACAGGCCAAGTATTGGATGTATGAGACCATCAACGAGCATCTCCGGGACAACTTCTATCAGAATCCGCTGATTGCAGGAATGCTTGAGGAACAGGAAAAGGAGGTACTGCAGGGACATACGACGTCTTTTGCCGCTGCACGCAAGTTGTTGGATATGTATATGAATCACCGGTAATGAGGGTGAATCAGATAAAGGAAAAAGTCCATTTTCTCCGGGATAGCCGGAAGGAAATGGACTTTTTTCATGGATTATTCCGTCAGTGCCACACGCTCAGACAGTCATTGAGCGGCTGCTGCTGCGGTGTATGGATTATCTTTTCTTTTTCAGGAAAAAGTCAGGAACGGTGATGGCATGCTGTATCGAACCGTCGTACTGGTGTATCCAGGTCCTGAACGCCGGCTGGTTTTCGGTGAGTTCGATGACCCGGGCTCCGCACGGCAGGTTGTTGTACACCGTATCACCTCCCGAATACCGTCCGTATGCCAGTAAGATGCGTTGCCAGTAGGCAGCATAGTCGTTGTCATGGTCGTGACCCACGAATACCGCTGTGATGTCATTCATCTCCTTCATGGCAGTAAACAGTCCGGAGTTGAGCACCGGGGCACAGGCAGGTTCCTTCCGCGTACCGATGACGGGGGTAGACTCGTCCTGTATGGCGGTGTGGTATTCCGGAAGCGGAATGTGGAAGAAGGCCAGTGAGGGAAGCGGACTGCCCTGGTTTTCCTGGGTGAACTTCCGGCTGGTGGTCTTGTACCATTGAATCTGTTCCGACTTGATGTAGTCGTATCCTCCTATGCCTTCGATCTGAGAGTAAGAATGCGAATCGAAGCAGTAGAGTACCGTCGCCGGTTGAGCGTTTCCGCTGTGTGCTACCGGCAGGACGTAGTTGGTGACTCCGGGAAGGGTTTCATCCGAAGCAGTCAGGTTCATCGGATACTGCCGGAGAATCTGCAGCAGTTCTTTTCGGGTGAGTCCCTGTTCGTCGTCGTGGTTGCCGAAAGTAACCGCAAAGGGAATCCGGTACTCACTGAGCTTGTCCAGTACGGTTCTCAGACTCTCTTCGGCCGGTTTTCCGTAAATGACATCTCCCGTAAGCACAATCAGTTGAGGCTGCTCGGTCCGGATGACCTCATCGATGTTCTGCAGGGAAATCTCCGAGCGGGGATCCTGGTAAATGTAATGAATGTCTGTGAGCTGCACAATCTTGAACTTGCCCTCCGGGGAGTATTTCAGTGTCTGTGCCAGCGAATGCAGGCAGCTTCCTGCAAGCAGGAGCAGTAATGTAACCCATGTTTTCATAATGAAGTGGTTTATGTGTTTGAGTAATTAGTTTGCCTGGTAAAAGTAATATAAAATTTAATATCCGGAGGTAAAATACATGAAGATTCGGCAGACGGGGCGGGGAAGGCCCCCTGAATTGTATATTTATACTTCGGCTTTCAGCTAAATCGAGGTGAATATAAAGAAAATAGGACGTTTATGACACGATAATTATATATTTATGTACCTTTGCAGCCGAATTTAGAAACAGGTATATGCAAAAAGACAACCAGCCAATTATTGAAATAAAGAATGTGTCAAAGTTCTTCGGGGAGAAGGTGGCACTCGACAATGTGAACCTTTCTGTCCGGAAGGGGGAATTTGTGACCATTTTGGGACCTTCCGGTTGCGGAAAGACGACGTTGCTTCGTCTGATTGCCGGTTTTCAGACGGCTTCGGAAGGTATGATCTGTATCGGAGGCAAGGAAATCACGCAGACGCCTCCGCATCTTCGTCCGGTGAATACGGTGTTTCAGAAATATGCGCTTTTCCCGCACCTGAATGTGTATGACAACATTGCCTTCGGACTGAAGCTGAAGAAGATGTCGAAGACGGATATCGAGAAGAAGGTGAAGGCGGCGCTTAAGATGGTGGGAATGACGGACTATGAATACAGGGATGTCAATTCGCTTTCGGGCGGACAGCAGCAGCGTGTGGCCATTGCCCGGGCCATTGTGAACGAGCCGGAGGTATTGCTGCTGGATGAACCGCTTGCGGCCCTCGACCTCAAGATGCGTAAGGACATGCAGATGGAACTGAAGGAGATGCACAGACGGTTGGGCATTACCTTTGTCTATGTGACGCACGACCAGGAAGAGGCGCTTACGCTGAGTGATACGATTGTGGTGATGAGCGAGGGACGGATTCAGCAGATCGGGGGACCGACGGATATTTACAATGAACCGATCAATGCGTTTGTGGCCGACTTTATCGGTGAGAGCAACATCCTGAATGGGGTGATGGTGAAGGACGGTCTGGTAAATTTCTGTGGCAGGGACTTCGAGTGTGTGGATAAAGGCTTCGGTGAGAATGTGCCGGTGGATGTGGTCATCCGTCCGGAGGACCTGTATATCTTCCCGGTTTCGGAGGCTGCGCAGCTGTGCGGAAAGGTGCAGTCGTGTATCTTCAAGGGAGTGCACTATGAGATGGTGGTGACGGTAGGCAATTACGAGATTATCGTGCAGGACTATCATGCGTTTGAGGTGGGCTCGGAGGTCGGACTGCTGATCAAGCCTTTCGATATCCACATCATGAAGAAAGAGCGTACCTGCAATACGTTTGAGGCAAGGATGATTGATGATACGCACGTGGAATTCCTGGGCTGTGAGTTTGAATGTGCTCCGGTAGACCGAAGCGATGCGTCGAAGGACTGGGAGCATGTGAAGGCGGAAGTAGACTTCGATCAGGTGGTCTTGCTGGATAATGCGGAAGACGGCATGCTGACCGGTGAGGTGAAGTTTATCCTGTACAAGGGAGATCATTATCACCTGACGGTGTTCTCGGATTGGGATGAAAATGTATTTGTGGATACCAATGATGTCTGGGACGATGGGGACCATGTGGGAATTTCGATTCCTCCTCATGCCATCCGGATTATCGGCTAACTGAGATTGTGCCATGATAAAATTGAAGACTTTTTTTGCATCCAGAAAGAGCTGGACATTGCCTTATTTGATTTTTTCGGTCATTTTTGTGATTGTTCCGCTGCTGCTGATTGTGGTATATGCCTTTACGGATGATGCGGGACACCTGACTTTGGCGAATTTCGGAAAGTTCTTTGCTCATCCGGAAGCGATGAATACCTTCGTCTATTCCATCGGTATCGCGATACTGACGACGTTGGGATGCATCCTGCTGGGGTATCCGGCGGCGTGGATTCTGAGCAACTGCAAAAAACTGGGCTATGCCCGTACGCTGGTCATGCTGTTTATCCTGCCGATGTGGGTGAATATCCTGGTCCGCACGCTGGCTACTGTGGCGCTGTTCGACTTTTTCCGTCTTCCGCTGGGAGAGGGGGCCTTGATTTTCGGAATGATCTATAACTTCATTCCTTTTATGATTTACCCCATTTACAATACGCTGCAGAAGATGGACCACAGTTATGTGGAGGCGGCACAGGACCTGGGGGCCAACTCGTTCCAGGTGTTCTGGAAGGTGGTGTTCCCGCTTTCCATGCCGGGAGTGGTGAGCGGGGTCATGATGGTATTCATGCCGACCATCTCTACCTTTGCCATCGCTGAGTTGCTGACGATGAACAATATCAAACTTTTCGGTACGACGATACAGGAGAACATCAACAACAGTCTGTGGAACTATGGAGCGGCGCTTTCGCTGATCATGCTTTTCCTGATTGCGGTGACTTCCTTGTTTAATACCGACGATAGCAGTGAGACTGAGAGAGGAGGTGGCGTATGGTAAAGAAGGTACTGGAACAGGTGTATCTGTGGGTGCTGCTGATTCTGCTGTATGCACCTATCGCTATTATTGTGATTTACTCGTTTACGGAGGCAAAGGTACTGGGCAACTGGACCGGCTTTTCGCTGAAGTTGTATGAGTCGCTGATGAATACGGGGGCACATCATTCCCTGATGAATGCCTTTGTCAATACGATTGCCATTGCGCTGATTGCGGCTACGGTGTCTACCTTGCTGGGTAGTGTGGCGGCCATCGGTATTTTCAACCTGAGGGCCAGAAGCCGGAAGGCAATGGGTTTCATCAATACCATTCCTATTCTGAACGGGGATATCATTACGGGTATCTCGCTGTTCCTGCTGTTTGTCTCACTGGGCATTACACAGGGCTTTACTACGGTGGTGCTGGCGCATATTACCTTCTGTACGCCGTATGTGGTACTGAGTGTGCTGCCTCGTCTGAAACAGATGAATCCGAATCTGTATGAGGCGGCACTGGACCTTGGAGCGACTCCGATGCAGGCATTGTGGAAGGTGATTATGCCGGAAATCCGTCCGGGTATGATCAGCGGGTTCCTGTTGGCGCTGACTATCTCTATCGATGATTTTGCGGTGACGGTGTTTACCATCGGCAACCAGGGACTGGAAACGCTTTCTACTTATATTTATGCAGATGCCCGGAAGGGGGGACTGACACCGGAGTTGCGTCCGCTGTCGGCCTTGATTTTTGTAGTGATTCTGGTCATGCTGATTATTATCAACCGTAGGGCAGGAAAGGAGAAGCAGGTATGAAACGATGGATGAACTGGGTGTTTGTCTGCCTGGCTGTAGCGGTATGTAGCGGATGTTACAATGCCAGCGAGGACAGACAAGCGATATTGAAGGTATATAACTGGGCCGATTATATCGGTGAGGGGGTTCTGGAGGACTTCCGGCAATATTATAAGGAGCAGACGGGAGAGGATATCCGTATTGTGTATCAGACATTCGATATCAACGAAATCATGCTGACGAAAATCGAGAAGGGGCATGAGGATTTTGATGTGGTCTGTCCTTCGGAATACATCATCGAGCGTATGTTGCGCAAGGACCTGCTGCTGCCGATTGATACGGTCTTTGCACATTCGCCGAATTACATGAAACTGGTGGCTCCGTTTATCAGGAAACAGATTGATAAGTTGGGCACTCCGGAGAATCCGGCAAGCCGTTATGCGGTATGTTACATGTGGGGTACGGCCGGATTGCTGTATAATACGAAGTATGTTTCCCGTGAGGATATGGATACCTGGGGAGTGCTGTGGGACAAACGGTTTGCCGGAAAGATCCTGATGAAGGATGCTTACCGCGATTCGTACGGTACGGCGCTGCTGTATGCCAACCGTCATCGTCTGGCAGAAGGAAAGGTGACGGTAGCGGACCTGATGAATGACTATTCTCCGGAGGCCATGGATACGGTAGAGAAGTATCTGAAACTGCTGAAACCGAACGTGGCCGGATGGGAAGCCGACTTCGGAAAGGAGATGATGACCAAGGAGAAGGCATGGATCAATATGACCTGGAGCGGGGATGCGCAGTGGGCCATTGAGGAAGCCAAGGCGGTAGGTGTCGATTTGGATTATACGATACCTCGCGAGGGTAGTAACGTGTGGTATGACGGCTGGGTGATTCCGAAGTATGCCAAGAACCGGAAGGCAGCCAGTTATTTCATCAACTTCCTCTGTCGTCCGGACATTGCGTTGCGGAACATGGAAGAGAACGGTTATGTGAGCTCCATCGGGGCTCCGGAGATTCTGGAAGCCTGTGAGGATTCTACCCTGGAGGAATACATTGATGCCAGTTACTTCTTCGGTCCGGAAGCGACTCATGTAAAACTGCGGAATACGCAATACCCGGACCGGTCTGTCATCTCGCGTTGTGAGATGATCCGTGACTTTGGTGACCAGACAGTGAAGGTGCTGGAAATCTGGTCGCGCGTGAAGGGTGACAATCTGAATACGGGAATCGTAGTGCTCATTCTTGTTGTAGTGGCTGCACTGGCTGTATGGCAGATCCGGGTTCGCCTGAAGGCACGTCACAGAAGCCGCAGGATGCAGCGCCGTCGCCGCAGTCGCAGAAAATAGACTGATTCATTCAGAAAAAAGAAGAAATTGAAAGATAACCTGAGAAAGGAATGGGAATGCCTTGATAATAGAGATAACAGCAGAGACAATAAAGAGGGATTCTCAGAAGTAGATCAGGAATAAAATAAACGGGCGGAATGATGAATTCCGCCCGTTTGTAGTTTATATCGTAGTGATAAGATGCTTATACACCCGATGCAGCCTGCTGTCATCAGATAGACAGTTCGCGCAATACGTTGACCAGTTCTCTGTCGATAGGCTTGTCGTTCTTGATGGCTTTTGCGAAAGGTACGTATACGATCTTGTCGTTTTCAATACCGATCATCACGTTGCGCTGTCCTTCCATCAATGCCTGGATACTGGCTACACCCATACGGCTGGCAATGATACGGTCGTGTGCAGTAGGACTACCTCCACGCTGCAAGTGTCCCAGGATGGTTACACGTACGTCGTACTGAGGATATTCGTTCTTTACACGTTCTGCATAGTGCATGGCACCTCCGGTGATTTCACTTTCTGCCACCAGTACGATGGAGCTGCTCTTTGATTTACGGAAACCGTTCTTGATGAACTCTTCCAGCTGGTCGACTTCCGTGTTGAATTCCGGGATGATTGCGGCTTCGGCTCCGGCTGCGATGGCTCCGTTCAGTGCCAGGAATCCGGCATCACGTCCCATTACTTCCACAAAGAACAGACGTTCGTGTGAAGTGGCTGTATCACGTATCTTATCCACTGCATCCAAAATGGTATTCAGTGCGGTATCATATCCGATGGTCGTATCTGTTCCGTACAAATCGTTGTCGATGGTTCCCGGCAGACCGATACAAGGTACATCGTATTCCTGTGCCAGCAAACGGGCTCCTGTCAGCGATCCGTCTCCACCAATGACCACCAGGGCATCAATGCCTTCGCGCTGCATGGTTTCGTAAGCAATCTTTCGTCCTTCCGGAGTCTTGAATTCCTGGCAACGGGCTGTCTTCAGGATAGTACCTCCCTGCTGGATGATATTACTTACGTTCTGAGTCTTGAATTCCTGTATTTCTCCGGTAATAAGACCTTTGTATCCTCTGTAAATACCTTTAACGGCCAGTCCGTTGTAAATGGCCGAACGGGTTACGGCACGGATGGCCGCATTCATTCCTGGAGCATCACCTCCGGAGGTAAGGATACCGATACATTTAATAGTTCCCATAACTTGTTTATTTTAATCTTAACTGATGCAAATTTACTAAAAAACTTGATATTTTATCTCTTTTTATTCTTCCATTATTGCTTTTTGGCAGGCTTCCATCAACCATTTCGGAGTGGAGGTTGCGCCGCAGATTCCGATGGATTTTACTCCCTCTAGCAGAGAGCGGTCGATTTCTTCCGGCCCGTCTATCTGGTAGGAATTCGGATTGACTTTCTTGCATTCCTGAAAGAGGATTTTTCCGTTGGAACTTTTATGTCCGCAGACAAAGAAAATCAGTTCGTGGGAGGCAGCGAAGTCCTGGATGTCAGGCATGCGGTTGGCTACCTGACGGCAGATGGTATCGTAATACTTGAACGTGGCATTTGGGGCGATGTGCTCCTGGATGTATGTCACAATCTGCCGGAACTCGTCCAGCGATTTCGTTGTCTGGGAGTAGAGGAAAATATCCTTGCTGAAGTCGAGTGAACGGGCTTCGTCCAGGTTCTCGATTACGATAGCCGTACCGTTGGTCTGTCCCACCAGTCCCAAGACTTCGGCATGACCGTTCTTGCCGAAGATGACAATCTGTTTTTCCCTGCCTTCTGCATTCGCCGTATCAAATTCCTGCTTGATGCGCTTCTGCAGCCGCAATACCACCGGGCAGGTCGCATCGATGAGGGTGATGTGGTTTTCTTCTGCCAGACGGTAGGTGCTTGGAGGCTCACCGTGTGCACGGAGCAGTACCTTCGCATTCTTCAATTCGGAAAACTGCTGATGGTCGATGCTGATCAGTCCCAGCTGTTCCAGACGCTCACATTCCTGTCCGTTGTGTACGATGTCTCCCAGGCAGTAGAGCGTTTCCCCTTTCGCCAGTTCCTCTTCCGCCTTGCTGATGGCCGTAGTCACCCCGAAGCAGAAGCCGGATCCTTTGTCAATCTCTACCTTACGCATGGTTCACTGCATTTTGGTATTGGGTCAGCAACCATTCCTTCTGTTCGGCGATGGTCATGTGACTGTTGTCGAGCAACAGGGCGTCATCGGCTTTCCGGAGCGGACTGACTGCGCGGCTCTGGTCGATGCGGTCGCGCTCTTCCACATTGTGCAGGATTTCTTCGAACGAAGCCTTTTCCCCTTTTGCCAGCAGTTCCTCATACCTGCGCTGGGCACGGATTTCTGCCGAAGCCGTCACGAATATCTTCAGTTCCGCTTCCGGGAATACCGCAGTACCGATGTCCCTGCCGTCCATGACGATACCTTTGTCCTTTCCCATTTCCTGCTGAAGGCGGACCATGGCGGTTCTCACAAATCCCAGTGCTGCCACAGGGCTTACCCGTGAGGAAACCTCCATCGTACGTATCTGCTCTTCCACGTCTTTTCCGTTCAGCAACGTACGCGGCCGTCCGTTCTCGCCCAGACGGAAGGCAATCTGTATATGATTCATCTGCTCTTTAAGTTCTTCTTCCCGGATACGGTTTTCCGCATCAAACAGCCCGTTTTCCATGCAGTAAAGGGTTACTGCCCGATACATGGCACCGCTGTCAATGTAGATATATCCGATTTCGCGTGCCAGGTCTTTTGCCATTGTACTTTTTCCGCAAGAAGAAAAGCCGTCGATCGCAATGATTATTTTTTTCATACCTTATTAATATAATATTGATTTAGCGGTTCAAAGATACGTTTTTTTTGTTTCAGACAGATTGATTTGAGAGGGATTTCTCTAAGACGGATACCTGATTTTGCATCTTTTTAATATGGTCATGCAATAATGCTTTTTCATCCGTCTTTTTTTACATTTTTTTATTGCAAAAAGATGCATATCTCAAATATTTAAATTACATTTGCCGAACAGAGAATTATTAACCAATAAAAGTAGTTTTATGGAAGTTAAAAAATCGCCTAAAGCGGACTTGGAAGGAAAGAAAACCACATGGTTATTGGTTGGATTCGTACTGATATTGGCCGTTTTATTCGTTGCGTTTGAATGGACCAAGCGCGATGTAGTATTCACTGCCGATAGTGGTATCGTAGAAGTTCCTTTCGAAGAAGAAATGGTTCCTATTACGGAACAGGAAGAACCGAAGCAAGCACCTCCTCCACCAGAGGCTCCGAAAGTGGAAGAAGTATTGCAGATTGCCGAAAATGACGCGAATGTAGAAGAATCTACCATTCAGTCAAGTGAAGAAAACAATCAGGCTGTCGAAATCAAGTACGTTCCGGCACCAGTGGTTGAAGAAGAACCGGTGGAAGAGGAAGTATTTATGGTAGTAGAAGAAATGCCTGAATTCCCGGGTGGTATGGGAGAATGTTTGAAGTTCTTGGCTAAGAATATCAAATATCCTACCATTGCTCAGGAAAACGGTGTTCAGGGACGTGTAATCGTTCAGTTCGTGGTGAACCAGGATGGTTCTATCGTTGACCCGGTTGTTATGCGTAGTGTAGACCCTTATCTGGACAAAGAAGCGCTCCGTGTGATCAAGATGATGCCGAAGTGGAAACCAGGTAAGCAGCGTGGTAAAGCTGTACGTGTAAAATATACCGTGCCTGTAACATTCAAATTGCAGTAATTATTGTAATCAATCTCTTAAAAGGCTGCTCGTGGGGCAGCCTTTTTTATATCATAACCCAAAATAACAGCGTAAATACCATGAAGCAGTTTAGTCATAAGGAATTACAAGAACAGATTCAGTCGTATATCAAAGCATTGCCCTATTCACACGAACCGAAAGGCCTCTATGATCCGGTAGAATATGTACTGGGACTTGGCGGAAAGCGTTTGCGTCCGGTCTTGATGATGATGGCTTACAACTTGTACCGCGAAGATGTAGAGAAAATCCTCTCGCAGGCTGCCGGCATGGAGACCTATCATAATTTTACGCTGTTGCACGATGACCTGATGGACCATGCCGATATGCGGCGCGGAAAACCTACGGTACATCGTAAATGGGATGAAAATACCGCTATCCTGTCGGGGGATGCCATGCTGATACTTTCCAGTCAGTTCATGGCTCAGGGATGTCCCACAGACAAGTTGCCTGAGGTACTCCGTATCTTTGGACAGGCAGCACTGGAAGTCTGCGATGGGCAGCAGTGGGACATGGAATTTGAACATCGGAAGGAAGTATCGGTAAATGAATACATGGAGATGATCCGTCTGAAGACCTCTGTACTGCTGGGAGCTTCACTGCAGTTGGGAGCGGTACTTGCCGGCGCTTCCGCATCGGATGCACAGGCTCTGTATGATTTCGGTATCCGCATCGGACTGGCTTTCCAGTTGCAGGACGATTTGCTGGACGTATATGGCGATCCGGCTGTCTTCGGAAAGAACATCGGAGGAGATATCCTTTCCAATAAGAAGACATTCATGCTGATTTCCGCCCTGGAAAAGGCCAACGAAGCACAGCATGCCGAACTGCAGAAATGGATTACGGCTGAAGTCTTCGATCCCGCAGAGAAAATCGCTGCCGTTACGCGTATATATAATGAGTTGGATATCCGTGCGCTTTGCCGCAATCAGATTGCCCGTTTGTACGACGAGGGACTTTCACTGCTCTCGCAGGTAGGCGTCGAACCGTCCCGTAAGGAAATCCTGATAGCATTTGTACACAGTCTGATGAACCGTAACCTATAATAATCCATTCAGCCCTATGATAGCCCTGATAGATACCCATACGCATCTTTTTGCGGAAGAATTCGATGAAGACCGCGAACTGGCCCTGATCCGTGCCCGTGAGGCTGGAGTAGTACGTCTGTTCATGCCCAACATCGATGAAACTTCGGTAGAACCGATGCTGCGCCTCTGTAAGGCTCACGACGGATGCTATCCGATGATCGGATTTCATCCCACCTCTGTCGATGCCGACTGGGAACAGCGTCTGGCAGCAGTCGAAGCCTGGCTCCGCTCCGGAGAACGCTTTTTCGGAATCGGAGAAGTCGGAATGGACCTGTACTGGGACAAAACCTACCGGAAGGAGCAGATGCAGGTGCTCGCCCGTCAGACAGAATGGGCGCTCGAGTTCGGACTTCCTCTGATCATCCATTGCCGGGAAGCCTATCCTGAGCTGCTCGAAGTATTGGAACCCTACCGTACCTCTCCGCTGACCGGCATTTTCCACAGTTTTACCGGAAATGCCGAAGAAGCCGCCCGCTTGCTGGAATATCCCGGATTCATGCTGGGCATAAACGGAGTGGTTACATTCAAGAAAAGCCTGCTTCCCGAAGCATTGAAGGAGGTCCCTTTGAACCGGATTGTACTGGAGACCGATTCTCCCTACCTCGCACCCGTGCCTTACCGGGGAAAACGCAACGAAAGTTCCTATCTGGTAAAAACGGCGGAAAAACTGGCGGAAATATATGAATTGCCTTTGGAGCAGATCGGGCGTCAAACGACCGAAAATGCCCTGAAAGTTTTCCAAAATGCTGAAAGAAGTTTTTAAAGTTTATTAATTTTCGGGGTATAATTAAACTTTTGCCCCTCGAATGCTATGTAAGACGAAAAAAAAGAATACATTTGTGGCTGAAATCAGTTGCTGATTGCGTTTTTATTTGTAATTTGCGCTTGATTTAAAGAAAAGGCCGTTTGGAAAGCCTGAAAAGGAGAGGTGCTCGAGTGGTTGAAGAGGCACGCCTGGAAAGCGTGTATACGCCAAAAGCGTATCACGGGTTCGAATCCCGTTCTCTCCGCAAAGAAACAATTAAAAACAATTTATAACTATTAATTAATTAATCTTAAAAATTAGACACACAATGAAAAAGTTATTTGCAATTCTTGCAGTGATGGGAGTTCTCTCATTCGGAATGACTCAGACAGCAATGGCTCAGGACGCAGCAGCTCCTGCGCAGACAGAACAAGTAGCAGCTGACGCAGCAGCTCCTGCTGTAGTTGAAGAAGGCAGCATGCACAAAGAGTTGAAGACTAAATTTATCGAAGGTGATGCAGGCTTCATGTCATTGGTTGCTATCGCATTGGTTCTTGGTTTGGCTTTCTGTATTGAACGTATTATTTACTTGAGCTTGGCTGAAATCGACGCTAAGAAATTGATGTCTAAAGTTGAAGCTGCTTTGGAAAAAGGTGATGTAGAAGGTGCTAAGACTATCTGCCGTAACACTCGTGGTCCTGTTGCTTCTATCTGCTATCAGGGCTTGATGAGAGTTGACGAAGGTATCGACGTAGTTGAACGTTCTGTAGTATCTTACGGTGGTGTTCAGGCTGGTTACCTTGAAAAAGGATGTTCTTGGATCACATTGTTTATCGCAATGGCTCCGTCACTGGGATTCTTGGGAACTGTGATCGGTATGGTTATGGCGTTCGATAACATCCAGCGTGCAGGTGATATTTCTCCGACAGTTGTTGCCGGTGGTATGAAAGTTGCGTTGATCACTACTATCTTCGGTTTGATTGTAGCATTGATTCTTCAGGTATTCTATAACTACATTCTTTCTAAGATTGAAGCTATCACAAGCCAGATGGAAGATTCTTCTATCACATTGCTTGATATGATCATGAAATACAACTTGAAATACAAAAAATAATTTTTGAACAATGGCTAAATTATCATACAAAGTTTCTTACTACGTATTCTATGTCTGCATCGCCTTGATCTTGGTGGTACTGGGCATGTTCTTCGGAGTAGGATACAACGAAACAAATGCAGCAGGTTTGGTTGAACCTGCCAATACTCCGGCCTTGATGTACTTGATGTACGGAATGTTTGCCGTGACTGTGATTGCTACTATTATCGGTGCCATCATCCAGTTTGGTGGTGCATTGAAAGATAATCCAAAAGGTGCCATCAAATCTTTGCTGGGTCTGATTCTGCTGGTTGTAGTACTGATCGTTACTTACAATGCAGGTTCTTCAGAACCTATCGTAATGGCTGGTGGTGATGAATATTCAGATGCAACTATGCTGAAAGTAACAGACATGTTCTTGTATTCAACTTACATTCTGTTCGGCATCGCTGTAATCGGAACATTGGTTAACTTGTCAGGAGTATTTAAAAGATAATATCATTCATTGAAGTTTAATAATTAAACGGAGTAAGTAAAATGGCAAAAAGGAATAGAAAAGTGCCGGGAATCAACGCAAGTTCAACGGCCGATATTGCTTTTATGTTGCTTATTTTCTTCCTTATTACAACATCAATGGATACTGACCGTGGTCTGGCGCGCCGTTTGCCGCCTCCACCGGAAAACCAAGATCAGAAAGATGATATTATTGTAAAGGAACGAAACGTTCTTCAGATTCGTATCAACAAAAACGACGAGTTGATGGTTGGTGGAGAATGGTTTGACGTTAAGCAACTGAGAGCTAAAGCGAAGGAATTCATTGCTAACCCGAAAGATGATCCTAACATGCCGGAAAAGCATGCTAAGAACATTCCTTTCTTCGGTGACGTAATGATTACTGAAAAACATGTAATTTCTGTACAGAATGACGTAGGTACTAGCTACGATGCATATCTTCAGGTTCAGAACGAGTTGGTTGCCGCTTACAACGAGCTGCGTAACGAACTGGCAAATGCTAAATTCGGTAAGGATTTGGCTGAATGTACTGAAGAAGAAAGAGATGCTATCACACAGTACTATCCGCAGAAGATTTCTGAAGCAGAACCTAAAAAATATGGAGGAAAATAATCATGGGAAAATTTAATAAGAGCGGTAAGCGCGAGATGCCCGAGTTGAATACCTCATCTTTGCCTGACCTTATCTTTACCATGTTGTTCTTCTTTATGATTGTAACAACCATGCGTGAGGTTACATTGAAGGTTCAGTTCAGGGTTCCTGCTGCTACAGAATTGGAAAAGCTTGAAAAGAAATCATTGGTTTCTTTCATCTACATCGGTAAGCCGTTGCCTGAATTCCAGAAGAAGATGGGTACTACCGACCGTATTCAGTTGAATGATAAATTTGCTGAATCTTCAGAGGTTCAGGATTACATTTATCAGGAACGTGAAAACATGAAAGAAAGCGACAAGCCGTTTATGACTGTATCATTGAAAGTAGATGCTCAGACTAAGATGGGTATCGTTACAGAAGTAAAACAGGCACTTCGTCAGGCTTATGCTTTGAAGATTAACTACTCTGCAACTCAGCGTAAATAATTTACATAAGCAAATAAAAAGAGGGATTCGTAAGAGTCCCTCTTTTTTTATGTCTTTTTTTCAGCAATGCTGAAACGGAATGTTGTCGGATGATTGAAGTCTTTATCCTCTTTTTCCTACGCACTGACGGGATTTCCGGAGGTTGGTATCCGACTATTTTCCCAGTATTGCTTCCGGTGTAGTCTGATACACTTCCCCGTAAATTTCGTCACGGATCTGTGTATACTGTCCGTCGATGCTCTCGGTGTGAATGAACATCAGATACAGAGGCACAGCCTCTCCACCCTTGCGATAAGGAGGCTGCAGGTAATCCTGCTTGCAGAGCGTAAATCCGCATCGCTCATAGAACCCGATGCGCCGTCTGCTCATTTCATCCTCCGGTCTTTCCACCTCCAGAATGACAGTCCCTTTCAACTGCCCGGTCAGTGTTCCCATGATTTCCTTTCCATACCCCCTGTTACGCACCTCCGGTACCGTAGCAAAATGTTCGATGTAATGAAATCCGTTCAGGCTCCATACCGTAATTACTCCGATGCACATCTCCTCATTCCGAATGGCATAGCACTGGAATTTCTCATTCTCATCCGTGAATTTCCGCTGCAAGCCGGTATCCCTTCGTTCCGCTTCCGGAAAAGCCGCCAGCAGCAGTTTTTCCACCCCTTCATAGTCGGGATGAGAAGTCTTGATCAAGTTAAGTGTTATCATAATAATCAATTTATATGTGGTCTATTACTGTTCATGCATATCCGGTTGATTGCCGCCAACTGGCCGTCCGTCCTTTTCAGTCAGTATAAAAGTGAATCATCCTCGTCAGCGAACGCTCACAGACCGGACAGAACCGCGGTGCCTCGTTGATCTTCATCCGGCACTCCGTTACCGGCCGGTAAATCCCCTTCAGGCTGTATCCGCCCCCTTCGTATACTCCGACTTCAGAGAACACCTTAGCCGGATCGGTCTGCGGAGCCGTCGGAATCTTCGTACCCTCCGGCAGCATATCCTTCCATTTGCTTTCGAAGTTCACCAGAGTGGTAATATTAGGCTCCCACGGTTCGATGGAATACGGGTACATCGGACTTGGATCTTCCGTATATGCATACTCGTCCGCCAGTCCCCCGAAGCTGTGTCCGAACTCATGCACCACCACCGGCTTGAACATCGGATGATGCGCCGTAGTGAGCAGGTACGAATTATAAATACCTCCACCTCCGTACGTATCCGTATTGGCCAGGATTACGATGTGCTCATACGGGATTCCCGCCAGCCAGTCGTGCATCTTCTTCACGCTGCGGGTCGTCAGGTAACGGTCGGAATAAAACGTGTCGAAATGCGCGCTTACAGCCGTTTCCTTCCATTCCCCCTTCCGCGGAATGCTGACCCCGCTGTCCTGCGAAGGCGTAGATACCACTACCACATTGAAGCGGTCCTTCAGTTCCTTGAAAGGGGCGTGAGCAAAGATGGCCTCACAGGCCGCCTGCGCATCCTTATAGAACAGTTCCATTTCCGCCTCCGTATATCCTTCGGCCATGATGGCAATGTCAATGCATTTGTCTGCCGGGCCGTTTTTCAGCAGGTAGCGGTGCGGCGTCACGTGATGATACCCTTTCTGATGAATCAGAATGTCATTCGGATTGACCTCGTGAGTGAATGAAGCCACCGTCTTGCGGTGCGCATCTTTCAGTTCTACGGTAATTACTGCCTGCTGCTTCGGGAAAGGCAACAGAAACGAGTTCTCAAAACTGCGGGTCACGCGTTTCGCCTCACTCTCACTTACCCATTCCTGGAACAGACTCGAGAAAGAAGTCCGGTAGATAACCTTTCCGCTCTGCTTGTCCCTCATCGTAATCTGTCCGTTTCCCTCCAGTGCCAGACTGTCGAGTGCATGCCTTCTTCCAGCCCACTGCGGCAGCGAAACCAGTTCGTCGAGGGTCACCTCCTGCTTCGAGGCATTGCCGCTGAATACATAATCCACCCGCAGCGTCCGGTCGTTGAAATACGTCTCAAAATCTCCGGCATGAGCCGCCTGCAGGCAGAGTCCCAGCAGGGCCATACTAAAAAATTTTCTATTCATATCGTTTTCCTCTTAGTTTCTTTACAAAGTTAAGATTATCCTGTTAAATTAATGGATAATCATGCAGGAAACTTATAAATCTTATCTTATTTACCGAAGAATATATTATCTTTGCACATGGATAAAAATCATATCAATGGGACATCATCAAATAGACAAGCTAGACGAACAAATCTTGCAGCTCATAGCCGACAATGCACGTATCCCCTTCCTGGAAGTGGCCCGTGCCTGTAATGTTTCGGGAGCTGCCATCCATCAGCGTATACAGAAACTGACCAATCTGGGTATACTGAAAGGTTCCGAATTCGTGATTGATCCGGAGAAAATCGGTTATGAGACCTGTGCCTACATCGGTCTTTACCTGAAAGATCCGGAACAGTTTGACTCCGTAACCGAAGTGCTGAAGGAGATTCCGGAGGTAGTGGAATGTCACTTTACCACCGGACAGTACGACATGTTTATCAAAATCTACGCAAAGAACAACCATCACCTGCTGAACATCATCCACGATAAGCTTCAGCCGCTGGGACTGGCCCGTTCGGAAACCATTATTTCTTTCCGTGAGGCCATCAAGCGTCAGATGCCGATTCAGGACCTGGCCGATGAGGAGTAAGGTCCGTTTGCTGGCAGGATGCATTGCGTAAAAAACACGATACTACGATTTTTCCCGGGAAGGGCAGGAGCAAGGCCGACTGCCGTTTTCGGTTGGGAAATACAATTTGATGCGTGAGGGAAAACCTCGCCGTCTTTCGCAAAAAGCCCGCGGTGTTTCAGCTGAAACACCGCGGGCTTTTTATGAAAACTTCTTTATGTGTAATCCGACGGATCACGGTAAAATGCCCTTCCTTTCTCAGGACATCTTCTCGTAGTCGGTAAAACTGTAGGTATATGCATGCTTCTCATCCGGAAGGTGCGTTTCCTTCTGGCTGATTTTCCATTCCTCTGCGCTGAAAGCCGGGAAAAAGGCATCCGCCTCCTTCTCGCTGTCGGCTATCTCAGTCAGGTACATCCGTTGGGCAAGCGGCAGTGCCGCTTCGTATACACTCGCTCCCCCTATGACGAACACTTCCTCCTCATTCTGGCACGCCTGCAGCGCTTCCTCCAGTGAATCAAAGCATTCCGCTCCCGGAAAAACCTGCCCGGAGCGGCTCAGCACCACATTCCTCCGGTTCGGAAGTGCCCCGTTGGGCAACGATTCAAAGGTCTTCCTTCCCATGATGATGGTGTGTCCGGTAGTCAGTCTCTTGAAACGCTTCAAGTCCTCGGGCAACCAGTACAGCAACTTGTTCTCAAAGCCCAGTCCGCGTTCGGCGTTGATGGCCGCAATAATGGATAATATCATAACATTCAGTCCGGTTACAAAAAAATCAATAAATCTGGAAAATCCCCGTGCGGCTTACACCGATACCTTACCGGCAATGTGCGGATACGGATCGTAGTTCACCAGTTCAAAATCCTCATACTTGAAATCGAAGATATTCTTTACCTCCGGATTCAGTTTCATCTGAGGCAGCGGGCGCGGCGTGCGGGTCAGCTGCAGTTCCACCTGCTCCAGGTGGTTCAGGTAGATGTGCGCATCTCCCAGCGTGTGAATGAAATCGCCCGCCTTCAGTCCCGTTACCTGTGCCATCATCTGCAGCAGCAACGCATACGAAGCAATGTTGAACGGCACTCCCAGGAAAGAGTCCGCGCTCCGCTGGTACATCTGAAGACTCAGGCGGCCGTTGGCTACATAAAACTGGAAAAATGCGTGACAGGGAGGCAGGTTCATCCGGTCCAGATCGGCCACATTCCAGGCGCTTACGATGATACGGCGCGAATCCGGATTGTGCTTGATGGTTTCCACCGCCTCCGAAATCTGGTCGATAAACCCTCCGTCGTAAGTCGGCCACGAGCGCCACTGATATCCGTAGATATGTCCGAGTTCCCCGTTCTCATCCGCCCATTCGTTCCAGATACGTACTCCGTTGTCCTGCAGGTACTTCACGTTGGTATCCCCTTTCAGGAACCAGAGCAACTCATGAATGATTGACTTCAGGTGCAGTTTTTTGGTCGTTACCAGCGGAAAACCCTCTTCCAGATTAAAACGCATCTGATGCCCGAAGATACTGATGGTGCCGGTTCCCGTCCGGTCCTCCTTCTTCACCCCCTCGGTGCGGATGCGCTGCAGCAGGTCTAAATATTGTTTCATATCGTTATAGCTATTTCCTTTTTTTAAAATGTTTGATTCCGCAAAGGTAATACAAAAAACTGAGATAGCTTCACATTCTCCCTCCCTTGCCCCGATTTCCTCTTTCCCCGAAGGCCGAAAGTTTGTGTGTAACCGCCATTTGTTGTACCTTTGTACCCGTATAAATGGATATAAAATCAACACATATGAATCTACCTGCCCCTTTTGTCGCCGGCATGCAGCAGTTGCTTGGCAACGAAACCTTTTCAGCATTTCAGGAAGCCCTGCAGACCGATACTCCGGTCAGCGTGCGGATGAATACAGCCAAATGCGGCCGTATCCCGGAGGCTGCCACTCCGGTAGCCTGGTGTACCTCCGGATATTACCTGTCGAAACGTCCTACCTTTACGTTCGACCCCTTGTTCCATGCCGGCGGCTACTATGTGCAGGAAGCCTCTTCCATGTTTGTCGAACAGGCCTTGCGGCGCTGGGTAGAGGGCCCCGTGGTAATGCTCGACCTCTGTGCCGCCCCGGGAGGAAAGTCCACCCTGGCGCGCAGCGTCCTTCCTTCGGGCAGTCTGCTGGTGGCCAATGAAGTCATGCGCAACCGCTCGCAGGTACTGGCCGAAAACCTGATCAAATGGGGGCATCCCGGAGTCATCGTGACGCAGAACGACCCGGCCGATTTTACCGACCTCGGACCCGTGTTCGACGTCATCCTTACTGACGTACCCTGTTCGGGAGAAGGCATGTTCCGGAAAGATCCCGTAGCCATTACGGAATGGAGTCCCGAGAACGTCGACCTCTGTGTGCAGCGTCAGCGCCGCATTCTGAGAGATATCTGGCCCGCGCTCAAGCCCGGCGGAATACTGATTTACAGTACCTGTACCTACAATACTCACGAGAACGAAGAAAATGTGCACTGGATTTCCCGTGAACTCGGGGCCGAAGTGCTTTCGCTGGAAGTGCCTGACAGCTGGTCCATTACGGGCAACCTGCTGGGCGGGGAGTTTCCGGTCTACCGCTTCCTGCCGCACCGTACGGTAGGCGAGGGACTCTTCCTGGCTGTCTTGCGGAAATCGGGAGATGAAAGCGACTGTATGGCGGTTTCCCCGGCGGCAAAGACTAAGGAAAAGCGGGGAAAGACCAACCGGAAGAAGGCTGCCGTGCCTTCGTTCCCGGAGGAAGTGAAAGGATGGCTGGATGCTTCTTCCGACTGGACCTGGATGATGGATGAGGGAGCGGTCAGGGCCTTTCCTTCGGCATACGATGAGTTGTATGCCCTGTTGAAGCAGCACTTGCGCATCTTGCATGCCGGGGTGGAGGTATGCGAACTGAAGGGCAGGGACTGGGTGCCTCACCATGCACTGGCTTTGTCGACTGCCCTGTGCGCGGATGCATTCGTACGGGCAGAGATCAGTTATGAACAGGCAATAGCCTATCTGAGAAAAGAGGCCATTGTGCTCGACGGCAGCGTGCCTAAAGGAATGGTGCTGCTTACTTATGCCGGACTGCCTGTCGGATTTGTCAAGAATATCGGCAACCGTGCCAACAATCTTTATCCGCAGGAATGGCGCATCCGCAGCGGTTATCTGCCCGATGAGGTCATCTGCCTCTAACGGAGGTTCAGAAGTCGGTCCGTCTTTTCGCTGACATTCAGTCGCTCTCCTTCTGTATTCCGGTTGTGTGAATTACTCTTTCAGACCGCTGTTTCCCTGCAGTTTCAGGGAGCAGCGGCAGGTGATAGTACCCCCTGCGGTGTGCTATCATTTTTTTATAATCTCCCCCTGTTGCATTATCAACTTATACAATCTGCATATAAATACTGAATATATGTAATCTGCAACTCTTTAACCTACTTTTTTAAATTAAATATAAAGTTTTTATAAATAGAGTTTATCTGTTTGTTTATTATTATGCATAATTATTGTATCTTTGTGCTCCGAAAATGAATATTGATAATGTAGTAACAAGCGAGTAATACAAGGGGGATAATGAAAATAATAGACACGTAAACAATGAGAGAGCAATAATTTGTGTGGGGGAAGTATTAGTGGATGAGATTGCGAATAAGGTTAAGATTGGTTTGATAGGGGAATATATTAATGCCGGATGGAGTCGTCTGTCTGGGCATTTCTTCTGATGCATATTATTAATAATTTAAATTTTTATTAACAGACTAGAGATGAAAAGAGTTTTTCTTTGGGTAGTCTTTTTTGCATTGCTGGGCATTCATACTGCCTTGGCACAGAGTTTTACTGTAAAGGGTAATGTTGTGTCGAAGGCGGGTAATGAGCCATTGATTGGAGTTTCCATTTTGCAGAAAGGAACTACAAATGGGGTAATTACCGATATCGACGGTAATTATGAGTTGAGAATTCAGGGTACACACGCTACTCTGGTGTTTTCGTATATCGGAATGCAGTCGCAGGAGTTTCAGGTAAACACCAAGACAGGGGTCTTGAACGTGACCATGCAGGACGATACTCAGATGGTAGACGAGGTGGTGGTAGTAGCTTACGGTGTGCGTAAGAAAGGAACCATAGCCGGATCGGTTTCGACTGTGAAGTCAGATAAACTGGAAAATGTGCCGACTGCAAGTTTCGACCAGGCACTGCAGGGACAGGCTCTCGAACTTATACTTTCACAGAATATCATAAAACCGCAAACGACTGATAATCAAGTGTAAATTACAATATAGAGTAAAAGTAAATGTTTCTAAATGTCTTTTGCTATCTCAATAATTGGGTGTATATTTGGGTGT
>ERZ835880.170-NODE-170-length-78541-cov-7.033063_pt1 | contig 78541 bp, 61 predicted proteins | sample MGYA00519944_ERZ835880 | MGnify/ENA primary metagenome ERZ835880 (study PRJEB31850, sample SAMEA3708787) | human gut metagenome | biome: human gut; feature: human-associated habitat; material: faeces | place: China | collected 2014 ... | reverse complement strand
GGCACTGGACTCTGACTCCAGCATTTCAAGGTTCGAATCCTTGTAGCCCAGTTTATCAGATATTATATCAATATTTGATATATAAGTTCAGTGAAAAACTGGCACAATTAAATATAGTGGGCTATCGCCAAACGGTAAGGCACTGGACTCTGACTCCAGCATTTCAAGGTTCGAATCCTTGTAGCCCAGTTTATCAGATATTATATCAATATTTGATATATAAGTTCAGTGAAAAACTGGCACAATTAAATATAGTGGGCTATCGCCAAACGGTAAGGCACTGGACTCTGACTCCAGCATTTCAAGGTTCGAATCCTTGTAGCCCAGTTTAAAGGTCGTAGAATTTTCATTGGATTATTCTGCGATTTTTGCTTTTATGAAAAAATTATAGGAGGAATATACAATGAATAAAGTAGATTTTATAAGGGGCGAAATGATGGCTGCAATGAAAGCAAGAGATAAAGAAAGAAAAGCGGTATTATCAAGTCTTCTTACGGCACTGAAAAATTTTCAGATAGATAAAAGAGAAGAGATAACAGATGCAGAAGGTGACCAGATTATATTAAAGCTTATCAAGCAGACTAAAGAAACTTTGGAGATGACACCTGCTGACAGAACAGACGTTATTGAAGAGTGCAATTATACAATCAAGGTATTAGAGGAATATGCACCAAAGATGATGGACGAGGCAGAGATTAAGACTGTGATTGAGAGTGTTCTGGCAGAACTTGAAATTGCTGAACCTACGGCAAAAGATAAGGGAAAGATTATGAAAGTCCTCATGCCGAAAGTTAAGGGTAAAGCAGACGGAAAGCTTGTAAATCAGGTGCTTGGCGGTATGTTTAAGTAATCAATGATATAATTTAGAAAATAATAAAATAAATAAGGATAGGGAATTGACAATATGAAAAAAATAATATGGCTTGTAATTCCGTGCTATAATGAGCAGGAAGTTCTGCCTGAAACATCAAAACAGCTTAAAAGTATTATGACCGGATTAGTAAAAAGCGGGAAAATAAGCGATAAAAGTAAGATTGCTTTTGTAAATGATGGTTCTAAGGACAATACATGGAATATGATAATGGACTTGCATGAATCTGATCCAATATTCACAGGTATAAACCTTGCTCATAATAAAGGGCATCAGAATGCACTGCTTGCCGGTCTTATGACTGCAAAGGATTATGCAGATGCGGCTATCTCACTCGATGCCGATTTGCAGGATGACGTTGGAGTTATTGAACAGTTTATCGACAAGTTTAATGAGGGTAAGGATGTCGTTTATGGAGTTCGTTCCACAAGAGCTACAGATACAGTATTTAAGAGAAGCACTGCACATGCATTTTATAAGCTTATGAAATTTATGGGTGCTGATACATTGCAGGATCATGCAGATTATCGTCTTATGAGCAAAAGAGCGTTAGAGGGGCTTGCGAAGTATAAGGAAGTTAATCTTTTCCTCAGAGGAATAGTTCCTATGATTGGATATGAGACAGATGTCGTATACTATGAGAGACACGAAAGATTTGCGGGAGAATCAAAGTATCCTTTAAAGAAGATGCTTTCCTTTGCGATAGACGGAATAACATCATGCAGTGTCAAACCTATAAGAATGATAACAACATTAGGCACATTAGTATTTACGGTTAGTATTGTTATGCTCATATATTTTCTCGTAGTGTGGGCTTTGGGTCATACTGTTCAGGGCTGGACTACAATAGTTATATCGTTATGGGGAATAGGTGGACTTATTCTTTTGTCACTTGGAATTATTGGTGAATATATCGGAAAGATATATATGGAAGTGAAGGAAAGACCACGCTTCATTATTGAAAATATTCTCTACAAAGAATAGTTGTTTCATGTAAATTTAAAAATAAACATAAAAAACAGAGAGTTAAAAGGAAACTCTCTGTTTTTTGTTTAACGGATAAGAAGAAATTAATCTTCATCATCGCTCTGTACAGATAAAATCTGTCTCTTTCTTGCCATTTCATCACTTTCGAGATACTCATCATATGTTGTGAGCTTATCGATAAGTCCGCCGGGAGTTATCTCCATAATACGGTTTGCGATAGTCTGTATAAACTGGTGATCCTGTGAAGTAAAGAGGATAACACCAGGGAATTTTATAAGTCCGTTGTTGAGTGCAGTGATTGATTCCATGTCAAGGTGAGCTGTAGGTTCATCAATTACAAGAACATTTGAACCAAGAATCATCATTTTTGAGAGCATAACACGAACTCTCTCTCCTCCGGAAAGTACATTGACTTTCTTTACACCGTCTTCACCAGGGAAGAGCATACGTCCGAGGAAACCTCTTACATAAGTAGGATCTTTTTCAGGAGAGAAAGGCATAAGCCAGTCAACGATAGTTTCGTCTCTGTCAAAAAGTTCTGTATTATCTTTAGGGAAGTAAGAAAAGCTTGTTGTTACGCCCCATTTAAATGTACCCTCGTCGGGTTCCATTTCGCCTGTAAGTATTTGGAAAAGAGTAGTTGCAGCGATAGTGTTGCTTCCGACAAACGCAACTTTATCTTCTCTGTTTATTACGAATGAAATGTCATCAAGAACTTTAACTCCGTCTATGGTTTTTGATATATGTTCAACAGTAAGGACTTCATTACCGATTTCTCTGTCAGGTCTGAAATCAATGTATGGATATTTACGGCTTGAAGGTTTCATTTCGTCAAGCTGGATTTTTTCAAGTGCATGTTTACGGGATGTAGCCTGTTTTGATTTAGAAGCGTTTGCACTAAATCTCTGAATGAAGTTTTGAAGTTCTTTAATTTTTTCTTCTTTCTTTTTGTTGGCTTCTTTCATCTGTTTAATCATTAACTGGCTTGACTCGTACCAAAAGTCATAGTTGCCGGCATAAAGCTGGATTTTAGCATAATCTATATCAGCAATATGTGTGCAGACTTTGTTGAGGAAGTAACGGTCATGTGAAACAACAATAACAGTATTGTCGAAGTTTATAAGGAATTCCTCGAGCCAGTCGATGGCATCAAGATCCAAATGGTTTGTAGGCTCATCGAGCAGAAGAATATCAGGATTTCCAAAAAGTGCCTGGGCAAGTAAAACCTTGACTTTATCACTGTCAGGAAGTTCACTCATTTTTTTATAGTGAATGTCAGTAGGAAGTCCGAGACCGTTTAAGAGTGTTGCGGCATCGGATTCAGCATTCCAGCCGTCCATATTTGCAAATTCTTCTTCAAGTTTTCCGGCTTTGATTCCATCCTCCTCAGAAAAATCTTCTTTAGCATATATCTCATCTTTTTCTTTCATTATCTGGTAAAGACGTTCATTACCCATAATGACTGTATCAAGAACAACAAATTCATTGTATTTGAAGTGGTCCTGTTTTAAGAATGAAAGCCTTTGACCCGGTGTTATAATAACTTCACCTTTACTTGGTTCAATTTCACCTGTGAGGATTTTTAAAAATGTTGACTTTCCGGCACCGTTTGCACCGATAAGACCATAGCAGTTTCCCTCTGTAAATTTAATGTTTACATCTTCAAAAAGTGCCTTTTTTCCAAGGCGCAGTGTTATATTGCTGGCTTGTATCATTTAAATGTTTCCTTTCTTAAATCATTAACTATACAACTCTTTCTATTTTACAGAAAAATGGCTAATTTGCAAGGGTGTAGGGAAAACATGTTTTAATAGTTTATTGATTGTTAATATGATGAACACAAATATTTAACAAATAATGTTTTGCAGATAGCTAAATTTTGTAGTAAAATAAAAACATTACAAATTGAATGGAGAAAATGAAGATGTCAAAGGAGTTGTTTAATGTTCAGCCCGGAGACACACTTACACTGGGAGTGACAAAAGTAGTCAAGGGAGTGCAGTTTGCAGTTTATCTGCCGGACAAAAAAGTGTGTGCGCTGAAACTTTATCGTATAGGAAGAAAACTTCCGGCAGCAGTTATTCCTTTGAAAGATGAATATAAAAAAGGAAGCGTTTATTTTCTGACAATCACCGGCATAAGAGGTTATGATAACTGTGATATAGCAGCCGTATTGTCAGAAGAATATGAATATATGTATGAGGCAGACGGTCAGGAATTTGTAGATCCGTATGCACAGATTATACATGGCCGTGAGAAATGGGGAAAGCGCAAAGGTTCTGATTTTCTGCGTGCCGGAATATGTCTTGAAGAATTTGAATGGCAGGATGATGTAATGCCGGGAAGAGATTTTAGCGAAGTGATAATGTACCAGCTTCATGTGAGAGGTTTTACAAAACATTCTTCTTCAAAAGTCAAAAATAAGGGGATGTATTTGGGAATTGCGGAGAAGATACCATATTTAAAAGAACTTGGGATAAATGCAGTCATGCTTTTACCGTGTTATGAGTTTGATGAGCTTTGTTATGATGAATATACACCTTTTGAAAAAGAGAAAGACAAAGAACATGAGACAAAGCACAAGTTAAACTATTGGGGTTATGGAACAAAAAATACATATTATCTGGCTCCAAAATCTTCTTATGCATCAGAGGCAGAACATTCAGACAGAGAGTTTAAGGAGTTTGTCAAAAAGATGCATCTTGCAGGCATTGAAGTGCTTATGGATATATATTTTATGCCCGGGACAAACTTATGCCTTATGACTGACTGTTTGAGGCATTGGGTTATAAATTACCATATAGACGGTTTTAGGATTAATCAGGAAGTTATGCCTTCAATATCGCTTGTATCTGACCCTATTATTTCGGGCGTAAAGCTTATGACATCTTATTGGGATGAAAATATGTTGCGTGATACGGGAGCACTAAATAATGATTCTCTTGCCGAGTACAATGAAGGATTTATGAATGATGCAAGACGTTTCCTAAAAAGTGATGAGGGAATGGTTCAGACATTTGCAGAAAGATTTAAGAGAAATTCATCTGTATACTCCATTATCAACTTTATAACGCATGTAAATGGTTTTACTCTTATGGATCTTGTTTCATACGATATAAAACATAATGAAACAAATGGTGAGGGAAACAGAGACGGAACAGAGTTTAATTACAGCTGGAACTGCGGTGTAGAGGGAAAAACAAGAAAAAGAGCCATTATGCGCAGCAGAATGAACCAGATAAGAAATGCGTTTATGATGCTTTTATGCAGTCAGGGAACGCCTATGATTCTTGCCGGAGATGAATTTGGAAATTCCCAGCTTGGCAACAACAATGCGTATTGTCATGATGACAATATTACATGGCTCAATTGGAATCACACTAAATCTGAGCAGGATATTTTGGATTTTGTAAAAAAGCTTATAGCATTTAGAAGAGAACATTGTATACTTCACGCAAAAGAGCCGTTTACAATGTTAGACACAAAGGGTGTAGGTATACCCGATATATCTGTTCACGGCACACAGGCATGGAGAGCAGATTTCTCAAATTACAGCCGTATGCTTGGAGTGCTTCTTGGTGGGAAATACGGTGAGAATGAGGACGATGATATATACATAGTTTTCAATATGTTTTGGGAGAAAAAAGTATTTGAACTTCCCAATCCTGCTATAGGAAGAAAATGGTATCCTGTAGTAGATACATCTGTCGGTGAATTTTTGGACGTGCCGGCAAAAAGGAAAAGAAGAAAAAAGGCTAAACAGGAGAGTGGTACATATAGAGAGTATCTCATGCAGCCAAGAAGTATAGCTGTATTTGTCGGAAGATAAAATGTATTTTGATTTATACATGCTTGCGTAATGGCAGCAAAATAAGCAGCAACAATAAAATATAAACGATAATAAAAAAGTGTGCTTTATCTGTAAAAGTAAAGCACACTTTAAAAATGAAGCAATCTGTGGCGTCGGTTGGGGCAAAATACCTTTTGCCTTCCAACATTAAAAAATGGCAGTATTACAACTGATGATTAGTGACGATTTCTTCATAAAGATCGATATCGCATACATTTTTTTCATCGTAATGTGTACAAGTCTGACAGGATGCAGTGGATGCTGAAGAGTTTTTTGAACCGCATCCGCAGTCATCACAGCTGCAGTATTTGCTGCAAAGTGAAGCAACTTCTCTCATCATTTCAGCATTTTTTTTCATTTTGACCTCGTTTCTGCGCATTTTTATTGCTGATAATATGAACTCTGCAAAATGCGCAAAATAGAGTTCATATTATTTGCATACCGCCTGAACAGCGATGTCAAGCTGATGTTATGCAAAGTTGTTTGACAGTTACATATATATAAAGACAACATACAGAAAACGCTTGTATTGAAATCTGTATTTGTTGTCGTGTAAATAGTATTTACGGAAAGTTGAAATTTTATGTTAAGTTTAAAAATAAATGATATAAAAATTACGATGGCTCATCTGTTGTTAAAAGAGACATTTGATGAGTTTTTACTGGAACATTCAAAAGTGGTAACATTTGCCGCATTTGAAATAAATGGAAAAAGAAATTTAAATTGGTATGATGATGACGAAAAAGAAAATCAATTGCAGCCACTTCTGTATTGGAGTGAGGCAAGAGATTTTTTGTTTGATTACATAAAAGGAAAAAAGACACCGGAGTATATGAAGATATCCCTTAAAGCAAGCCGTAAATGTGCAGAAAAAATTCTTGAAAACAGCGGTGTGCTTTCGAGGTATTTAAGTGAAATGCCTGATATGTATCTTCAGATAAAATTTGAAAAAGGTGAGCTTACGATGGTTACGGGTATCACTCACAAAGAATTTACGATGGATAAAACACTTGATAGGGGATGGGATGATGCCATAAGAGAGTGGATTAGAACATTGAAAATTTCAGCTGCTGTGCAGTAACAGTTTAGTGTTCTTAATTAATAAATTATAAGGAGGACAAAAATGCTTAAAACATTAGGCGCACAGGTTAAAGAATTTAAAAAAGATTCGATTCTTACTCCTGTATTTATGATTTTGGAAGTTATCATGGAAACAATAATTCCGTTGATAATGGGTTCAATAATTAGTGGTGGCGTACAAAAAGGTAATCTTAGACATATTTACCTTATGGGCGCACTCATGGTATTAACAGCGTTTATAAGCCTTTGGGCAGGCGCAATGGGTGGAAAATACGGTGCAAGTGCATCGACAGGATTTGCGAGAAACTTAAGAAAGGCAATGTATGATAATATACAGACTTTCAGTTTCTCAAATATTGATAAGTTTAGTACATCAGGGCTTGTAACAAGACTTACAACGGATGTGACAAATGTTCAGAATGCATATCAGATGATACTTCGTATGTGCATGAGAGCACCTGCAAGTCTTATCTGTGCCATGGCAATGTCATTTTATGTAAATGCAAGGGTTGCCTCAATTTATCTTATTGCAGTTATTATACTCGGATGTTTTCTTGCACTTATCATAAAGATAGCAATGAAATATTTTGATCAGGTGTTCAAGAAATACGATAAATTGAATGAAAGTGTTCAGGAAAATGTAAATGCCATAAGAGTAGTAAAGGCTTATTCAAGAGAGAGTTTTGAACAGAAAAAGTTTACTAAGGCAAGTGAAAATGTATATAAGATGTTTATCAAGGCAGAAAAAACGGTTGCTTACAATATGCCTCTTATGAATCTGACGGTTTACAGCTGCATACTTATTATAAGCTGGGTAGGTGCAAAGCTTATTGTAGGCGGCAGCATGGACATTGGTAAGCTCTCGACACTTCTTGCTTATTGTATGAATATTCTTATGAGTCTTATGATGCTTTCAATGGTATTTGTAATGATAACAATGAGTGTATCAAGTGCAGAGCGTATATGTGAAGTGATAAATGAAAAGCCTGACATAACAAATCCTGAGGATCCTGTTATGGAAGTTAAAAACGGTGATATTTCATTTGAAAATGTAAACTTCAGTTACAAAAAAGATGCCAAAACTCCTGTATTGAAAAATATAAATCTTGAGATAAAATCAGGACAGACAATAGGTGTGATAGGAGGAACAGGAAGTGCTAAGTCAAGTCTTGTAAATCTATTGAGCCGTCTTTATGATGTCACGGATGGAAGTGTAAAAATCGGTGGTGTTGATGTAAGAGAGTATGATATTGAGACTCTTAGAGATGAAGTTTCAGTTGTATTGCAGAAAAATGTTCTGTTTAGCGGAACAATATTTGAAAATCTTCGCTGGGGTGACAAAAATGCAACAGATGAGGAATGTATAAAAGCATGTAAACTTGCCTGCGCAGACGAATTTATTGATAGGATGCCGGATGGATACAATACATATATTGAACAGGGTGGAAATAACGTATCAGGCGGACAGAAACAGAGACTTTGTATTGCAAGAGCGCTTATAAAGAAGCCTAAGGTGCTTATTCTTGATGATTCGACAAGTGCCGTAGATACAGCCACAGATGCAAAGATAAGAAAAGCATTTGCCGAGGAAATACCCGGTACAACAAAGATTATCATTGCACAGAGAGTATCAAGCATAAAGGACTGTGACAAGATAATCGTTATGGAAGACGGATGCGTAAATGGATTCGGAACATCGGATGAACTTCTTGAAAGCAATGAGATTTATAAAGAAGTATATGAATCTCAGGTAAATGGTAATGCAGATTTCGATGAAAAATAAATATAGGAGGATAAGTTTTTATGGCTAGAGGACCAAAGGGACCGGGACCTAAAGGGATGAAACCCGGAATGAAGATAGAAAATCCCGGTAAACTTTTTGTCAGATTGATGAAATACATATTTAAATATTACTGGCTTCACTGTATTATCGTGGTTATTGGAATAGTGGTAAGCGTATTTGCCACAAATCAGGGAACAATGTTTACTCAGACACTTATTGATAAATATATATTACCTTTGTCACAGAGTTCCAACCCTGATTTTTCTAAACTTTTTGCCAAAATAACAGAAGTTGGGGTATTTTATGCGGCAGGTGTTGTAGGAGTATTTTTATACAACAGACTTATGATATATGTAACACAGGGTACACTTAAACGACTTAGAATAGAAATGTTTAATAAAATGGAGACACTTCCTATTAAATATTTTGATACGCATGCACATGGAGATATTATGTCGCTTTATACAAACGATATAGATACGCTTCGACAGATGATAAGCCAGAGTATTCCACAGGCAATATCAAGTGCAATAACTGTAGTCAGCGTCTTTATCTATATGCTTATACTCAATGTGCCTCTTACAGTAATTACAATTGCCATGGTCGGGGTGACATTGGCAGTGACAAAGAAACTTGGAGGATTAAGCGGTTCCTACTTTATGGCACAGCAGAGAGATATAGGTAAGTTAAACGGTTATGTTGAAGAGATGATGGAAGGTCAGAAGGTTGTCAAGGTATTTTGCCACGAAGAAGAAAGCAAGGAAGGTTTTGACAAATTGAATGATCAGTTGTTTGACAGTGCAAACAATGCAAACAAATTTGCCAATATACTTATGCCTATAAATGCCCAGCTTGGAAATATCAGTTATGTTCTTTGTGCAATGGTAGGTGGTATACTTGCATTAAACGGTGTAGGCGGATTTACCATAGGAGCTCTTGTAAGTTTCCTTACATTCAATAAATCATTTTCAATGCCTGTAAACCAGATGAGCCAGCAGTTTAACTCAATTGTAATGGCACTTGCAGGTGCCGACAGAATTTTCAAGATTCTCGATGAAAAACCTGAGGTTGATGACGGATATGTTGAACTTGTCAACGCAAAAGAAGATGCCAATGGAGATATAACCGAGACTGAGGAACACACCGGAATGTGGGCATGGAAACATTTCCATAAGGATGATGGAACAACGACTTATGCACATATGAGAGGCGATATAGTATTTGACCACGTTGATTTTGGATACAATGATGACAAGATGATACTTCATGATATAGTTTTGTATGCAAAGCCGGGGCAGAAGATAGCTTTTGTCGGAGCGACAGGAGCAGGAAAAACTACTATTACAAATCTTATAAACAGATTTTATGATATTCAGGATGGAAAGATAAGATATGACGGTATCAATGTAAATAAGATAAAGAAAAATGACTTGCGACGTTCACTCGGTATCGTTTTACAGGACACACATCTCTTTACGGGAACAGTAAGGGAGAACATCCAGTACGGTAAGCTTGATGCCACGGATGAGGAAATCATAAAGGCAGCAAAACTTGCAAATGCACACAGCTTTATAACAAGACTTCCTGACGGATATGATACAATGCTTACAGGTGACGGAGCAAACTTAAGCCAGGGACAGAGACAGCTTCTTGCAATCGCCAGGGCAGCAGTTGCCGACCCACCGGCACTTATACTTGATGAGGCTACAAGTTCTATAGATACAAGAACAGAAAAACTTGTACAGCAGGGAATGGACAGTCTTATGAAAGGAAGAACAACGTTTGTTATTGCCCACAGACTTTCGACAGTCAGAAACAGTGATTGCATCATGGTTCTTGAACAGGGAAGAATAATTGAGCGAGGAACTCATGATGAGCTTATAAAAGAAGAAGGAAAGTATTATCAGCTTTATACAGGCAAACTTGGAAAAGGAATTGCAGGATAATAAACTTAAAGGAGGTTCAGGTATGGGAAAAGAGTCAAAAGAAATTTATGATAAATTGAAAAAATGTTACGAGTGTTTTAAAAACAAGGTCGATTTTAAGCCGGAGATAGCACTTGTTCTTGGATCGGGTCTCGGCGATTATGCACAGGGAATAGATGTGGTTTGTGAACTTGACTATCATGATATAGAAGGTTTTCCGGTATCAACTGTTCCCGGACATCAGGGAAAATACATTTTCGGTTATGTGGGAGATGTACCTGTTGTTTGCATGCAGGGGCGTGTACATTACTATGAAGGATATGATATGTCGGATGTGGTGCTTCCGATAAGGCTCATGAAATTTATGGGTGCAGAAGTTTTGTTCCTCACGAATGCGAGCGGCGGTGTAAATTATGACTTCAGACCCGGAGATTTTATGCTGATAAAAGACCAAATATCAAGTTTTGTTCCGTCACCTCTAATTGGGGAAAATATTGACGAACTCGGTGCAAGATTTCCTGATATGAGTGAGATATACGACATAAAGTTAAGACAGATAATAAAAAAGACGGCGGCACTGCTTGACATTGATATTAAAGAGGGAACTTACCTTCAGTTTACGGGACCGGCATACGAGAGCCCGGCAGAAATAAAGATGTGCAGGGCTCTTGGGGCCGATGCTGTCGGAATGAGCACCGCATGCGAGGCGGTAGCGGCAAATCATATGGGGATGATGATATGTGGAATTTCATGCATATCTAATCTCGCAAGTGGAATGAGTGTGAAAAAGCTAAGCCACAAAGAGGTGCAGGAGACGGCAGATAGAGTTTCAAAAGACTTTAAAAAACTTGTGACAGAAAGCATAAAAAACATACATGAAAGTATAAAATAGAACAAAATAATGACCCCATAATGTATTATGATTGTAGAGAAAATATATCTTAGTTAAATCATAAAATATTGTGGTGTCTTTGCTTGCATTACAATATTAAGAAGTGGTAAAATATATCTGTGGAAATCAATTTTATTTAAATGGGAGGAACAAAATGTTAGAAAAAGGTAGGCAAAGACAAAAGATTGGAATATTACAAATGATGTTTTTGGTGATAGCATTTACTGCACTTTTTTCGGTTTCATCCAATGCAAGGGCGGCAGAGTACAGTGCCAATGTAAATACAGACCGTACAAACGGTATATGTACATACACATTAAACGGCATTGATACTGAGGCGACAAAAAGCATGACAACAAAAGTTACATACAATGATAATGATGGCAATGAAGCAATCATGCTTGAACAGCCTGTTACATTTGATGCCGATAACTGCAAAAACGGACAATATACGGGCTCATTTTCAATGTCTGATTTAAAGACATATGCTTATAAAGAGTATACAGTATCGTTTGTGATGAGCGACAATCTTACAGTACAGGCACCGACAAAGTGTGATTTTACTGTTCACAGTGAAAATATGGTTTTAAAGGTTGACGGTTACAAATCAAAAGTGAACAGAACTATATCATTTATCAATTCCAACAATGATGTTTTAGTTCCTGGCAAAGACAATCAGATTCAGCTTTCAATTGCAAAAAAAGACGGAACGAACGAGCAGAAGATAGGTTCTTCTGTTGAAATACCAAATGCATCAAAAAGCTGGGATATTGACCTTACAAAACATTGTACGTCATACGGGAAATATGATGCTGTTATCACTGTCCAGAACAGTAAACTTGCAGCAGGAAAAGAAGAGATTGCAAAGACGCAGTTTGATGTTGCACTTACATACGGAAAGATAGGTTCAAAATCGACAGCAAAGACAGAAAAAAACCAGACTTTTCGTGTGTTTGTGGAAAAAGTTAATTCAGCATTGGTAGTAAGGAATGTCACATTCAATATCTATAACAGTGCCGGAAAAATTGTATGCACAGCAAAAGGTGTCCACAATGGTACAAGTACATATTACTATTCAGACATACCTTTAAAATCCATAAATTATAAATTTGGAAAGTACAAGATAGAAGTTTTGGTTACTGACAATGCAGGAATAACGAGAACTCTTAAAGCTACCGGAAATGCAACTCTTAAAGTGAAAAACGGAACACTTACGGTAGTTAAACTCTCAAACGGAACATGCAAGTTTAAAATTGTGAATGCATATATTCCGGGAAATATAAAGAGAGTGAGATTTAAAGTTTACAGCATAAAAAACGGTAAAAGAAAGTTTGAAAAAAGTCTTATTGGGCTATATTCAAATAAAGCTTATATCGCAAATTATAAATATACGGAAAAAGGCAGATTTCAGGTTGTTGCCTGCGGTTATACACAGTGGAACAGGGAAATAAAATTCAGAACAAAAGAATTTAATGTAAAAACAGTTGATGTCGGCAAAAACGGATGGCGTTATGAGACATACGCCGGAAAGACATACAAATTTTATTATAAAAACGGTGATAAGGTTACAGACCTTACAAACATTCTCAAATTGAAAAAGGGAAACAATAAATTTAAGATTGTGGTAAACAGAGCAGCCTGTTGTGTTACGATATATGCGTATGACAGTCAGAAAAAAGGTTTTATTATTCCGATAAAGACATGTACAGTGTCTGTCGGAAGAGATACTGCAACTGTTTCAGGAGAGTCAGGACTTACAACGACATCGTCTTATACTCCGTTAGGCTCATATTCCATAAGCAGTAACGGTCAGGCATCAAAATACAGTTTAAAACCTATGAACGAGCCTGATGGAAGTACTGTATATGCGAGATGGGCAAGCCATGTTGTAGGAAATGTTTATTTTCATGCAATAGCAGTAGGAAGCAAATCGCATTATGCACTTAATCCGACAACTTACAACAAACTCGGAAGTGCTGCATCAGCGGGATGTATAAGAATGACTGTAGCAGATGCAAAATGGCTTTATGATTATGTGGCAGTAGGAAGCCAGGTAAAGATTGAAAAGGGTAATTCAAAACAGCCCGGACCTCTTGGAAAAGAAGCTGTCATAAAGGTTACAGGCTCAATAAACTATGACCCTACTGACCCGTCAGTACCTATATCAACAAAGAAAAAAGATTATAAGGCAGGAAAGATAAGCGGATATATGACCGGTAAAGGTGTAAAAGTAGGATATTGATAATTATTTGTCTTTGTTTGTATTATTGATGTGGACAAAGGACAGTTTTGGAGGTGTATAGATATGGAAAAATATGATGTAAAACAGCTTGTAGAAAAAATCTATGAGCTTGACGTAAAAGTTTATGAGGCAACAGGAAGTACGATGGGAAAAGTATTTCCTGCGGGAAAAGATTTGTCTGTTAAAAAGATGCTTAAACATCTTGATGAGGATAAAAGACATTTTATAAGAGATGAGACTATTCTTATAGGAAATATGATTTCTACCATAAAGGATTCAAGTGTTGCAAGTGAGTGCAGAAAAGAACTTGAAGAACTCAATGAAATGCTTGAGCAGTATAATCCTACTAAACAATTGCCTGATAGTTTTATAAGTGATATTTCTGAAATGAAGAGTATATTTAAAGGCGGAAAGAATAAGATTTTATGTATAGGACGTCAATATGGAAGCGGCGGACATGAGGTTGGCTTAAGGCTTTCAACAAAATTAGACATGTCATACTATGACAATGAGATTATAAAAATGGCTTGTGAGCATATAGGCAAAGACTTTTCGTCAGTCGATGCATCGCAGGCAGACAGTAAAAAAGGCTGGTTAAACAAGACACCATTTTCACTTCGCAAATTTTCAGGAAACGATGAACTTTTCTTTGCACAGAGCCAGATGATAGAGGAAATGGCAAAGAAAGGCGATTGTATTTTCCTTGGACGTTGTGCAGATGTTGTGCTTGAACATGCAGATATACCACATGTTTCAGTGTTTATAGGTGCTCCGTTTGAACAGAGAGTCAAACACGATATGGTATGTACAGGTGCAGGATATGATGAGACCGCGGAGAAAGTAAGAGCAATGGACCGCGTCAGAAAAGCATATTATAATTATTATACAGGCCGCCGCTGGGGGCATTCAGAAAATTATGATATGTGTCTTAATACAGCTTGCTACGGTATAGATGGTACTGTAGAGGTGATAGAAAAAATGTTTAAATTATTTGACTAATGAAAGGAGAAATTAAGCTTATGTTTATTTCGGATAGTATTAAATATGTTGGTGTTGATGATAAGGATATCGACCTTTTTGAGAGCCAGTACGTTGTTCCTGATGGAGTTTCATACAATTCATATATTATTTTTGATGATAAAATAACTATTATGGATACAGTTGACGCAAGAGCAACAGAAGAATGGGTAAAAAATGTTGAGGAGGCACTTGACGGAAAGAAACCTGAGTATCTTGTCATTTCACATCTTGAGCCTGACCATGCAGCAAATATCAAACTTATTGCAGATAAGTATCCTGATATGAAACTAATCGGAAATGCAAAGACATTCCAGATGCTTCCTCAATTCTTTGATGAAGATTTTTCTGACAGACAGGTTGTAGTTAAAGAGGGTGATGAGATTTCTCTCGGAAAGCATTCTCTTACATTTGTTATGGCACCGATGGTTCACTGGCCGGAAGTTATGGTTGCATACGAAAAGACAGAGAAAATACTTTTCTCGGCAGACGGATTTGGAAAGTTTGGTGCGCTTGACACTGAGGACGAAGAAGGATGGGCTTGTGAAGCAAGAAGATACTATTTTAATATAGTAGGAAAATATGGTGCACAGGTGCAAAATCTTTTGAAAAAGGCAGCGGCACTTGACATTCAGACAATTTGTCCGCTTCATGGTCCTGTCTTAAAAGAAAATCTTGGATATTATCTTAATTTATATAATACATGGAGCAGTTATGAGCCAGAGGATGAAGGTGTTCTTGTGGCTTATGCGTCAATTCATGGAAATACTGCAAAAGCAGCAAAGCAGATAGCTGAAAAACTTAAAGCCAAAGGTGTTGAAAAGATGGAAGTAATGGATCTTTCAAGAGACGATATGGCAGAAGCTGTAGAGGCTGCTTTTAGGTACGACAAGATGGTGCTTGCATGTGCTACATATGACGGTGGACTTTTCCCGGTTATGGAGGATTTCCTTGGTCACTTGAAAGCAAAGAATTTCCAAAAGAGAAAAGCGGCACTTGTTGAGAATGGTTCATGGGCTCCGCTTGCAGCCAAGAAGATGCGTGAAAGTCTTGAAAGCATGAAGAATATAGAAATATGCGAAAACACAGTTTCAATAAAATCAACAGTCAAAGCTGAAAATGTTGAGCAGATGGACAAGATGATTGATGAACTTCTTGGAAAATAATATCAGGGATATTGGTGTGATTATCAGATTTTGCCCCTTGCATCATTTTGATAATGAGTGAAATAGACAGCTCGGAAACTTTGTTTTCGGGCTGTTAGTATGTAAGTATAACCAAATAGCAATTGGTATATAAACATATATTGCTGTTTGATTTTGAATCCTGCATCGTATCTGTTGAGTATTAAAAGGGATAAGTGATTAAAATGATAAGAAAGATAAGTGATTTAATTTTGGTAGCAGATGAAAAAGAGACAGGGACAATACTTTACCGTGTATTTTCTAAAAGTGGCGTAGTGGATATACCGGAAGGGATAACTGATATTGCACCATATTGTTTTTCTGAAACTATGCATCTGCCAAAAGAATTACAAAAAGAATATGATGAAAGAGATACAGACATATTGTATCATGAGTTTTCGGGGGAATTTGTAAACAGCATAACATTTCCAAAAAGTGTTGAAAATATAGGAAATAACGCATTTTATAACTGCAGGGAACTTACGGATATTACGATGGGAAGTAATATAAAAGAAGTCGGCAGTGATGTTTTTATGAATTGTCGAAATCTGCATAAAATATGTATTCTAAGTGATATAAAAGATGTGACAGGACTTAGGCAGGTTTTAAGCCGTATATCATCGGAGATAGAAGTAACTTATATGAAATATGATAAGATAACCGCAAAAGTTATTTATCCGGAATATAGTGAATCTTATGATGAAATAGCCCCGGCTCATATATTTGGAAGAAATATAGAGGGCGAAGGATTCAGGGCGAGACAGTGTTTTGACGGTGGCAGGGCAGATATGAGACAATATGACACCATATTTCCAAAGGCATCGGCAGAAGAAAGTGTTGAGGTCGCAGGGAAAATAGCAATGTACCGGTTGATGTATCCGTACATGCTTAATGATTCTGAAAAAGATTTATATATGGAATATCTTGAAAACAATAAAAGTGAAATAGTAAATCTTTTTATTGAAAATAAGAGTATTGATGAAGTGGAATTTATGCTTGAGCTGTTTGGTTCAGATAGGGAAATGATAGAAACTGCAATAGTTAAGGCAGCTGAGACAGGGTTTGGAGAAGTAACGGCACTTGTTTTAAAGTATCGGCGTAAAAAAGAGGATATAAGAAAAGAAAGATACTCTTTTTAGCTATAGCGGAAATGGAGGGATTTATGTCAAAAGTTCAGACACAGAGCGAGTGGGAATGGCAGGCTGCCAATGATATTTTTAAGTTTATAAAAAATGAGCTTTATATGGAACTTCGATTTTTTGATGTGGCTTTTTGTTCACTTATTCCTAAAATTGACGAGACAATTGATACAATGTCAACTGATGGCAATTTTATTTATTTTAAGCCGGAGCATATGATAAGTGTGTTTAAGAAAAATTCAAAATATCTGGACAGACTTTATTTACATAGCATTCTTCACTGCATATACAGCCATCTCTGGGTCAGAGGTGAGAGAGATTTATTTTTATGGGGGATAGCATGTGATATTATCGTTGAATATACAATCGATAAGATGGAAAATGAAACATTAAAAAGACCTCTTAGCTGGCTGAGGATGCAGACTTATGAGAAGATGGATGAAAATAAGGCAGGACTGTCGGCAGCAGTTATATACAGAAAACTAATGAAACTCGACAGCGAAACCATAAACAGGCTTGCAGTCGAGTTTTATACGGATACGCATACGCATTGGCCAAAAGAAAATAAAATGTCGGCCGTGCAGAATCAGACGAAAAATAAATGGGATAAAATATCAAGGCAAAGTGAGATAAAAAAGGAAAGTCAGGGCAAGGACAGTGAAGAGGGAAAGAACTTCTGGCAGCAGCAGATAAAGGCAGAGAGAGGAAAGAAAAGTTATAAAGACTTTTTGAGAAAGTTTTGTAAATTAAAAGAAGAACTTAGGATAGACATGGATGAATATGACTTAAACTATTATACTTATGGTTTGAGATTGTATAGAAATATGCCGCTTATTGAGCCGATGGAAACAAAAGAAAACTTGAGAATAGAGGAACTTGTAATAGTTGTCGATACAAGTTATTCGACAAAAGGAGAACTTGTCAAAAAGTTTCTCAGAGAGACATTTACAATATTATCGGAGACAGACAGCTTTTTTAATAAAAGAAAAATTCATATAATACAATGTGATGAGATGGTACATTCGGATATAATCATCACGAAAGATACGGATATAGATGTTCTTATTAATAATTTTGAACTAGCCGGAGGAGGAAACACTGATTTCAGACCGGCATTTGAGTATGTAAACAAGCTGATTGATACAGGTGAAATAAAAAAACTGCAGGGACTTCTTTATTTTACAGATGGAAAGGGAAGATATCCGAAAAAGAAAATGCCTTATCAGACAGCGTTTGTTTTTATTGATAAGATGAGTGAGTGTGAGGTGCCGGCATGGGCAATGAAGGTTGAGCTGGAATAAAGTGAGTAGAAAAAGCAGGATAAAAAGAAAATTAATGAGAGGATTAGATAATGAATATCAAGAAAGCAAAGGAAGAGATTAAGAATACAGTTAGAGCATATTTGAAAAAAGATGCTGACGGGGAGTATATGATTCCGGCTATAAGACAGCGTCCAATATTACTTATAGGACCTCCGGGTATTGGCAAGACACAGATTATGGAACAGATTGCGAGAGAGTGTAAAGTAGGACTTGTCTCTTATACGATTACACATCATACAAGGCAGAGTGCAGTTGGTCTGCCGTTTATTGTTGAGGAAGAATTTGACGGAAAAAAATATTCTGTCACAGAATATACAATGAGTGAAATTATTGCAAGTGTATATAGAAAAATTAAGGAAAGCGGCATTCCGGAGGGAATTTTGTTTATCGATGAGATAAATTGTGTGTCGGAAACGCTTGCACCGACAATGCTTCAGTTTTTGCAATGCAAAACATTCGGAAATCAGGAGATACCTAAGGGATGGATAATAATAGCGGCAGGAAATCCGGCAGAATATAATAAATCTGTAAGAGAATTTGACATGGTAACTCTTGACAGAGTAAGAAAAATAAACGTTGAAGCGGATTTTAATATATGGAAAGAATATGCGATAAACAGTCATATAAACAGAGCGATAATAAATTATCTTGAACTCAGGCCAAACAATTTTTATAAAGTTGAGGCAGATATAGACGGTATGCAGTTTGTTACGGCAAGAGGCTGGGAGGATTTGAGTAATCTTTATGATACATACAATGAGATAGGGATAAAAGTTGATGAGGATATAATTGCCGAATTTATACAGCATGAAGATACGGCAAAAGATGTAGCTGCGTATTTTGAACTTTATGAAAAATACAAAAATAATTACGGTATTTTGGATATACTTGCAGGAAATCCCGGAAAACAGGCATATCAAAACATATTTGACGCATCATTTGATGAGAGGATAAGCGTTGTAAACCTTTTGATAAGCGGACTTGAGGTATCATTTCATAAAGTATCGTTGAATAAGATGATTACTGATATATGGTATGATTTTCTGAAAAAATATAAAAATGGACTTGAAGAAAACGGCTATGAACAAAAAGAGTGTAGAGATACAGCAGGTATCGGTCAGGATGGAAGCATTTTTGCAGACATGTTTGAACAAAAGAAAATCGAATTTGACAGGAGTAAAAAAGCAGGCTTTTTAAGCAGAGATGAGATAAAAGCGAATGAATATATAATAGAAAAATTATCAAAGACACATATAAGCTCGGAAAAAGATGCAGATGCGGCATTTAGGGAAGCACTTACAGGATTTGAATGCATGAGACAGGAACTTGAAAAAAGCGAGGATTTGGCATCAGAACAGCTTGAAAATGTATTCTTGTTTATTGAAGAGACAATTGGTGCAGGTCAGGAAATGGTCGTATTTGTAACAGAGCTTACATTAAATAGTGAAACAGCTATGTTTCTTTCTGACAATCCGAGTGAAAAATATCTCAAATATAACAGTGAGCTTCTTGTCGGTACAAAGAAAGAAGAGATATTGTCAAAACTGAGAAAAGATGAGATTTACGGAGAAGAGCATGTAAGGGACTTCTGATAAGGCAATAAATTTTAATTATTTCTTAAATATTTTTAGGATAAACAAAAGTAACAGCTTAGCGTATTGAAAAAAATAATTTTTTGTATATCACTAAGCCGTTGTTTTTGTCATTTTACTGTATCGTTTCCCATCTTTCCATAAGTTCTTCAAGTCTGTCTGTATTTTGTTCTATTTTAGAAGAAATCTTCTGTAATTTAACAGAGTTAGTTGACACTTCATCTGTCTGTAAAAGTTCTGTGAGTTCTTCGTTTTCCGTTTCAAGTTTTTCAATTTCAGCTTCAATTTTCTTGACTTCATTTTCGATTTTTCTAAGACGAGCCTGTTCTTCCTTCTGCTGTTTCCAGCTGAGTTTTGTATCGGAAGAAGTATTATCTGAGCTGTCTGTATCAGAAATCATAGTGGAACTGTTTCCGGAGGTTTGATTTAAAGTCTGGGTATTAAGCTGCGCACGCTCATTGTCCTCTTTTTTCTCAAGGTAGTAATCGTAGTTACCGACATAGTTTACTATCTGATGTCTGGTAAGGTCAAGTATTCTTGTCGCTGTTTTGTTTATAAAAAATCTGTCATGAGATACATAGAGGACAGTTCCCTCAAAGTTATTTATTGCATTTTCAAGAATTTCCTTTGAGTCTATATCAAGGTGGTTTGTCGGCTCATCAAGGATGAGGAAGTTTGCATCTGACAACATAAGTTTTGCAAGAGATACACGACCTCTTTCTCCACCGCTCAGATTTTTGATTTTCTTAAAAACATCATCCTCCGTAAACAAAAATGCGGCAAGCATATTTCTTATCTGTGTATTTGTCATAGTAGGATATGTATCCTGAATTTCTTCAAATAATGTTTTTCCCATGTGAAGCACCTGGTGTTCCTGGTCATAGTATGCAATTTGGACATTGGTGCCGAGTGTTATGCTGCCTGTGTCAGGGGCAAGCATTTTGTTTATCATTTTCAGAATGGTAGTTTTTCCTGTACCATTGTCGCCGATTATGGCTACTTTTTCGCCTCGTTTTACTTCAAATGCAATGTCAGAAAAGAGTGAGTGTTCACCGAAACTTTTAGACAAATTTTTTATTGTGAGCACATCATTTCCGCTTTGTATCTTTGGAGTGAAAAGAAGATGCATCTGTGTGTTTTCTTCAACAGGTTTTTCGATACGTTCCATCTTATCGAGCATTTTTTGACGGCTTTCTGCACGTTTTATGGATTTTTCTCTGTTGAAAGAGCGAAGCTTTGTAATAACTTCCTCCTGATGTTTTATCTCAGCCTGCTGGTTCATGTACTGTTTCATAAGGCTGTCGAGAAGTGCCTGGCGTTTTGTTGAATAATCGCTGTAATTACCCGAAAAGACTGTTGAATGTGTCTGTCTTAATTCAACAACCTTAGTGACTATTTTATCAAGAAAATATCTGTCATGAGCAACTATTAAAACGGCACCCTTGTAGCTGTTTAGATAACCCTCAAGCCAGTGGATGGAATTCATGTCAAGGTGGTTTGTCGGCTCATCAAGTATTATTAAATCGGGAGCCTGTAAAAGCATTTTAGCAAGAGCAACTCTGGTTTTCTGACCTCCTGAAAGTTTTGAGATAGGTTTGCTAAAATCATTATCTTCAAAACCAAGACCTTTTAAGACACCGTTTATCTCACTTTCATATGAATAACCGTCAAGCTGTTCAAAGCGGTGTCTGGCATTATCGTACTGCTTGATAAGAGAGTTGAGTTCATCACCTGATGAGTTATTCATTTTCTCTGAGAGTTCATGCATTTTTTTCTCTAAAATCTTTACCTCAGGTTTAGCAGTCTGCATTTCTTCTATAATACTCTCACCCGATTCAAATTCCTGATTCTGTGCAAGATATCCGACAGAAGCGTCTTTTTTTATAATAATATCACCGGAATCGTAACCTTCTTTTCCTACTATAATTTTTAATAAGGTAGATTTACCGGAACCGTTTACACCTACGATGGCGGCTTTTTCGTTGTCATTTATATGAAATGATACATCATTTAAAACTACATCTGTTGCAAATGATTTGCTGATGTGGCTGCATTGTAATATCATATTTACCTCCGTGTGAAAAATTTATATACAAAAGTTAAGTATAAATTTGAACAGTGATTTTTGCAAGCTTAAAAATACAGACAGAAAAACTTTTTTGGAGTAATTCTGTCTGTATAAAGTACAATTTAGTCATTTCTGAAAAATCATATTATTTAATTATTATGAAGACTGTTTTTCATTGCCTCAAAGCTTTCTTTACTTATTACATGCTCGATGCGGCATGCATCTTCAAGAGCAATTTCCTCAGGAACACCGAGAGATATAAGCCATTTGGAAATAAATTCATGTCTTTCATATATCATTTCTGCTATCTCACGACCTGAATCGGTAAGATATATGTAACCGGCATCAGTGACTGTGATGTGTTTCTTTTCACGAAGATTTTTCATGGCAACACTGACACTGGACTTTTTAAAGCCAAGATGATTTGCTATATCTACACCCCTGACAACAGGGAGGGTTTTACTGAGCATAAGTATAGTTTCAAGATAATTTTCAGAAGATTCATTGCTATTCATTTAACTCACCTCACCATAAGTTTACTTTCGTACATGATTTTAACATATAGAATATGTTTTTTCAATGACGCATATTTTTTCAATGCTATTGACATTGATTATCAGTTAGAATATACTAACAATTGTAAGAGATAATAAACAAAATGTCAATAATAAATATGTTTTTAAGTTGCTGTCTGCATCGCAGATGTAGACAGTGATATTTTAGGAAGGGGACTTTAAAATGATAGCAACTGTTATTATAAGTATTATTATTGTGATTGCATTGGCGGCAGCACTTAGAAGTGTTATAAAAGGAAAGAAGAATGGATGCACAGGAAATTGTGCGAGCTGTTCAGGATGTGCGGTGCATCACAAAAAGTAAAAACTTGCAAACTGTCTGTGTGAGACAAACTGCAAAGAAATGAGGAATACAATGAAGATAAGTGAAATATTGAAAAACAATAAAATTACATTGTCTATGGAGGTTTTTCCGCCAAAGACGAGTACAGCGTTTGAAACGGTAAATAAGGCTGTTAAAGAGATTGCGGCATTGAAGCCTGATTTTATGAGTGTTACATACGGTGCCGGCGGTGGGACGAGTAAACACACGGTTAAGATAGCGACAGACATAAAAAAACAGTACGGAGTGACTTCTATGGCGCATCTTACCTGTGTTTCATCAAGCGAGGACACAGTGAAAAATCAGATTGAGATTATAAGGGATGCCGGTATTGAAAATATACTTGCTTTAAGGGGAGATATTCCGGCAGAAACTGAGTTTCCTATGCCGGGACAGTTTAAACATGCATCTGACCTTGTACATCAGATTAAAAACATAGCACCTGATATCTGCATAGGAGGCGCATGTTATCCGGAGGGACACCCGGAGGCAGATGACAAGACTGCGGATATAGCCAATATAAAGAAAAAAGTTGATGCGGGATGCGAGTTTTTGACAACTCAGATGTTTTTTGATAATTCGATTTTTTATAATTATCTGTACAGATTAAGGGAGGCGGGTATATTTGTACCTGTAATTGCGGGAATTATGCCTATTACGAAGAAGGCACAGCTTGCAAGGAGCATACAGCTTTCAGGTTGTTGTGTACCGGCTAAATTTAGGTCGATAGTTGACTGGTTTGGTGATGAATCTCAAAAGATGCAGCAGGCAGGAATTGCTTATGCTACGGAACAGATTATCGATTTGTTTGCAAACGGTATTAAAAATGTGCATGTATACACTATGAATAATCCTGAGGTAGCACTTGGGATACAAAATAATCTGTCTGAAATAATCGGAAAATAAAAATAGAAAAGCAGAAATTTTTGCGGCAGCAGGCATGAATACTGAGAAAAATTCACAAAATTTGTAGCAAAATCTGTTTATAAATTAGTGATTTGTTATAGAATAAATGGGATAAAGTATGTATAATGTATGAATAAACAGTTGACAAGGAGAATGGGAAATATGAAAACATTAAGAATGAAAATACTTATTCCTATTTTGGTGCTTGCATTTATATGTACTGCTTACTCAGGATGGAATATTTTATCTATGAAAAACCTTAAAGAGTCAAGTATAAGTAACTCTAAAAAAAATTCAGAAGCGATTCACAAGCTGGACACGCTTTCTATTGAATTTGAGAAAATGCACAAACAAATATTCATTTATTTTGTTACAGGAAATGAAACTGCAAAGGCGGAGATAAGAAACAATGTCTCAGATATTGCAGAAACTGTTACAAGCAATATAGATGAATATGAAAAAGGCATTGACAAGAATAATACTAAGGAAGTAACACGTTTTAATACTTTTAAGGAATCATATAACGAACTTTATAAAAAGTATAAACAGGCATTGTTAATGTGCGAAAAAGATTTAAACAGTGCCATTCAGGTTGCAAATGATGAGCTTCAACCTATGGTAGACAAGACGGAATCTGCCATCAATGCATTGACAGATGCTATTCAAAATGATATTGCGGCGTCTAATGAGGAACAGGCAAAGACATTTGATATGAGCATAAGAATGTCGATTGTTCAGATTGTTATAGCACTTATCATAAGCCTGATTTCTGTATTGGCATGTATTATTACCATTACAAAACCTACGACAAATACAACAAAAGATTTGGACAAAGTTGTTGAGAAGCTTGAAAATAATTGTGGCAATCTAAATGAGAGAATTCCGGTCAGGACTAAGGATGAGATTGGACTTCTTGTAAAGGGCATAAATAAATTTATGGATGTTTTGCAGAGCGTTATAGGGGATGTTGTGAAATCCTCAGGCGGACTTAAAGAAAGCTTTGCAGATGTTGAAAAAAGTATAACACGTGTAAATGACAATTCATGTGATGTATCTGCTGTTATGCAGCAATTGTCGGCATCCATGCAGGAAGTATCAGCAACATTGATTACAATAGATAAAAATGTCAGTGATGTAGATTCAAGCGTAGACGAATTTGAAAAATCAAGTGAGGATATATTAGAGTATTCAAATGAAATGCAGCAGAGAGCAACTGAACTTGAACAAAATGCGATAGACAGCCGAAAGACAACAGGAGATATGGTTGGAGAAATCATTGAAAAGCTTAAGAAAGCCATTGACAATAGCAGAAGCGTTGAGCAGGTTGAAAATCTTACAAATGAAATCTTGTCTATATCCAGCCAGACTAACTTACTTGCATTAAATGCTTCTATAGAAGCGGCAAGAGCTGGTGAGGCAGGAAAAGGCTTTGCGGTTGTTGCAGACGAGATAAGAAAACTTGCCGACAGCAGCAGGGAAACGGCAAACAATATCCAGCAGATTAACGAGCATGTTATAGCTGCGGTAAATGAACTTAGCAAAAATTCAAATCAGATAGTTGAATACATAGACAGTGATATTTTACCTGACTACAACAATTTTGTTGAATCAGGAAGAAAATACAGTGATGATTCGGTTTACATCAATGATGAGATGAAGAATTTTGCTGAAAAAACACGCAAATTACATAAAGTTATCAGCAAGCTTGTAAATTCCGTATCAAGTATAACTACAGTTATAGAAGATAGTGCAAGGGGTATTGAAAATGCATCTCAGGGCGCAACATCACTTGCAGGTGAAGTGCAGAAGATAAAAAATGAAATGAGTGTAAGTATGGAACTTGTCGGCGTGCTTGAGGATAACTGTAACAGATTTAATGTAAGCACGGTCACAGAAGAACATAGTGCAGAGTGTGAGACAGAAATATAAAATATCCATAAATTTTATATTGTATATTGCAAGTAAAATTTTTTCAGGTATAATTGATAAGTGGTGAATGTTTTTTACAAATGTAAAAAGAAGAACCTATCACTTTTTGAAAGGAAGAATACAATGGATATTTTTAATGTATTGACAATGATTGGTGGACTTGCTCTATTTCTTTATGGAATGCATGTCATGGGAGACGGTCTTGCCAAAACATCCGGTGGTAAATTAGAAGAAATTCTTGAAAAGTTTACTTCAAAAACTCTTTTTGCCGTATTGCTTGGTGCCGGAGTAACAGCCGTTATTCAGTCATCGTCAGCTACAACAGTTATGGTTGTAGGTTTTGTGAATTCAGGCATTATGAAGCTTGAACAGGCTGTTGGCATAATCATGGGTGCCAACATCGGTACTACAGTAACTTCATGGATACTTTCACTTACGGGAATTCAAGGAGACAGTCTGATTATCAATCTTTTGAAACCGACATCATTCTCACCGATACTTGCAATAATTGGTGTGGGCATGATTTTATTTGCAAAAAGCAATACCAAAAAAGATGTTGGAACAATATTAGCAGGTTTTGCCATTCTTATGACAGGTATGAGTACAATGAGTGAGGCTGTTGAACCACTCACAAAAATGCCTGCATTTACAAAAATATTTTTAATGTTTAGTGATAATCCTATCATAGGTGTTATTGTAGGAACCGTGCTTACTGCGATTATACAGTCTTCATCGGCTTCTGTTGGTATATTACAGGCATTTTGTCTTGCAGGAACAGTCAGCTATGCATCAGCGCTGCCTATTATTATGGGACAAAATATCGGTACATGTGTAACTGCGCTTTTATCGGCAGTAGGAGCAAGAAAAAATGCGAAGAGAGCAGCATTTGTACATTTCTATTTTAACCTTATAGGAACTATTGTCTTTATGATTGGTTTTTACGGAATAAATGCGTTTGTACATTTTAATTTCCTAAGTCAGTCAGCTTCGGTTGCAGGTATAGCTGTAATTCATACTGCATTTAATATAATAGCAACATTATGTCTGCTTCCTCTGAAAAATGTACTTGTTACCCTTGCCAAACTCACAATCAAAGATAACGAGACAGAGGAACATACGGTTAAATCACTTCTTGACGAGCGTTTCCTTGAGAAACCTGCCTTTGCTGTAAATCAGGCACAGAAAACAGCTGTTCTTATGGCAAAAGCGTCAGAAGATGCATTATTTAAGGCAATTGCTCTTTTCCATCATTATGATAAGGACATTGCCGAGGAAGTATCAAATTTGGAAGATATGGTAGATCATTATGAGGATGAGCTTGGAACATATCTTATGAAACTTAATAACGCAGACCTTTCAGATGCGGATTCAAAGATTGTTTCTACGATACTTCATTGTATAGGGGATTTCGAGAGAATTTCAGACCATGCGGTAAATCTTATGAATACAGCCAATGAAGTTTACAGGAAAAAGGAACATTTCTCTGACAAAGCGAAAGGTGAATTAGAGGTATACGAAGGTGCCATAAGAGATATTGTTTCAATGACATTCAGTGTTTTTGAAAAACAGGATGTAGCTATGGCAACAAAAGTTGAGCCTTTGGAGGAAGTTATTGATACATTAAATGATGAGGTAAAGAAAAAGCACGTAAAACGTCTGCGCAAAGGAAAATGTACTATTGAACTTGGTTTTGTACTTTCTGACATAACCACCAATTTTGAGAGAATAGCAGACCATTGTTCCAATATAGCAGTCTGTATTATACAGACAAACGAGGATGGATTTGATACGCATGAGTATCTTGATAACTTAAAGGAAAACGATGATCCTAAGTTTAAAAATATGTACAAAGAATACCGCAACAAGTACAAATTACCATGATATGATGCAATGGTCAAAATAATTTTTGCCCCAACATCATGAAAAATATGATTAAATTTTACACGCCCCTATGTTTTCACACAGGGGCGTGTCGTGTTATAATGTAAACATAAATGTGCTTAAAACGTAATAAGAAAATAATTGATAAGAGAGGATAAAAAATGGCAATAGTAACATTAAAAAAGGGTGAGGGAAGAACAATTAAAAGTGGCGGAATGTGGATTTTTGACAATGAGATTGCCTCAATAATGGGTTCTTTTGAAGATGGAGATATAGTTCTTGTTCATGATTTTGACGGTTATCCGATGGGAAAAGGTTTTATAAACAGAAATTCAAAAATCAGAGTCAGATTGATGACAAGAAATATAGAACAGGATATAAATGATGAATTTTTGAGAAAGAGGCTTGAAAATGCATGGGAATACAGAAAAAAGACGGTTGATACATCGAGCTGCAGGGTAGTGTTTGGTGAGGCAGATTTTCTTCCGGGACTTGTTATAGACAAATTTTCTGACGTGTTGGTTGTTCAGTCTCTTGCACTCGGAATAGATAAATTTAAGGAAAAGATAGTTGATATATTAAAAGATATTTTGGAAAAAGACGGAATTCATATAAGAGGTGTGTATGAGAGGAGTGACGCAAAAGTCAGAAAAAATGAGGGACTTGAGCGTATCAAAGGATTTATAGGAAATGAATTCGACACGAATGTTGAGATAGTTGAAAACGGAGTTAAATATTATGTGGATGTAAAAGAAGGTCAGAAAACAGGATTTTTCCTTGATCAGAAATACAACAGGCAGTCTATAAGAAAATTGTGTAAAGATGCGAAAGTTCTTGATTGCTTTACACATACAGGTTCGTTTGCTTTAAATGCAGGTCAGGCAGGAGCAAAAAGTGTACTTGGTCTTGATGCATCTGAACTTGGTGTAGAGCAGGCAATAAAAAATGCAGAGCTTAACGGGCTCTCGGATACAGTTAAATTTGAATGTGCAGATGTGTTCGACAAATTACCTGAGCTTGAAAAAGCCGGCGAAAAATTTGATGTAGTTATACTTGACCCACCGGCATTTACAAAATCAAGAAATTCAATAAAAAATGCCGTAAAGGGTTATCGTGAAATAAATTTAAGAGGAATGAAACTTGTAAAAGACGGCGGTTTTCTTGCAACCTGTTCATGTTCACACTTTATGGATTATGACTTATTTACAAAAACAATAGCGCAGGCAGCGTCAAATGTGCATAAAAGACTTCGTCAGGTTGAGTTTAGAACACAGGCACCTGATCATCCGATACTTTGGGCTGCCAATGAATCATACTATTTGAAGTTTTATATATTCCAGGTATGTGATGAAAAGTAAGAAGAATTTAGCTGATATGCTTAGAATAAAGGAGTAATATGAGATTTTTTCACATTTCCGATTTACATTTTGGAAAACAATTATATGGGTACGACCTTACAGAGGAACATAGGAATTTTATAAGACAGCTTGGAAAATATTGCGAGGAGTATTCGCCTGATGCAGTGCTTATTGCAGGGGATATTTATGACAGAGCAGTTCCTTCGGCAGGTGCAGTTACTCTGATGGATGAACTTTTAATGACACTTTCAGGAATAACGGTTCTTATAATTTCAGGAAATCACGATAATGCCCAAAGGCTCAATTATGGAAGTGATTTTTTGAGAAAACACAATATATATATATCATCAATGCCACCGGTTGAAGATTTGAAAATGGAGAAGATAAGTCTTTCGGATGAAAATGGAAATGTAAATTTTTATCTTTTACCTTTTTTTAAACCGGTTATGTTTAAAAATTCCATGCCGGATGAATATTTAAACGGTGAAAATGTTATTATAAAAAAAATCGTTGAAAATACGGATATAGATAAGAGCGAGCGCAATGTTGTAATGTCACATCAGTTTTTTATATCGGGACATGAAGAACCAAAACTTTGTGATTCTGAGCAATTGCCGGCAATAGTGGGGGGACTTGATGCTGTAGACATAGCGGTTTTTGAAGATTTTGAGTATAGTGCCCTGGGGCATATACACGGAGGTCAGTTCGTCGGAAATGAAAAAAACAGATACAGCGGGACACCGGTCAAATTTTCAGTAAGCGAGAGAAATCATAATAAAAGCATTGTTATGGTGGATTTAGAAGAGAAGGGCAAAAAGGCTGAAATAACAAAACTTCCGCTTAACCAGATAAGAGATGTAAAGAAATTAGAAGGATATTTTGAAGATATAATTGCACTGGCAGATGAAGAAATTAAGAAAGATTATGTGAGCATAACTCTGAGGGATGAAGATATAATTCCTAATGTAAAGGAGAAGCTGAATGCATATTTTGATAATATATTAGAGGTAATTATAGATAATTCACAGACGAGAAAGATAATGCTTGATGATGTTGAAGAATTAAAGGAAATGTCACCATTTGACTCTTTTAACACATTTTTTGAGCAGTTAAATGACCGAAAGATGGATGAAAATGAAAGTGAGTTATTCAGGGAAATACTTAGTGAGGTTATAAAGGAGTAGAATGATATGAGACCGATAAAACTTGTTATGTCAGCATTTGGTTCTTATGGCGGTGAGGAAGTTGTGGATTTCTCAAAGATAAAAGGAGGTCTGTTTCTTATATCAGGAGATACAGGCTCAGGCAAAACGACTATATTTGATGGTATAATGTATGCTCTTTATAATAAGCTGGGCGGTGATGACAGAGAAACTAAAATGATGCGCAGTGAGTATGCTGATGATAAACGAAAAACTTTCGTGGAATTTACATTTGAATATGCTCACGGACAAAATAAAGGCTTATATACAGTAAAGAGGACTACTCATTTTAGAAAAAGCGGAATGGTGTCTGATGTAACGCTTACGATGCCTGATGGAGAAGTTTTTGTCGGGAAAAATAAAGAGACAGATGAGAAAATACAAAGTATTATAGGACTTGATTACAAACAATTTGGAAAGATAGTCATGATAGCTCAGGGACAATTTCGTGAACTCATAATGGAAAGCACGAAAAACAGAAAAGAAATTTTTAAAAGTATTTTTTCAATGGATATTTATGAGAAAATTGAAAAAAACATAAGTGAAAGATTTAAAAAAATATATGGAAAGTTAAAGGATAATAATCTTTTGCTTGAGGAAAATTTTGGGTCTGTTATTATAAACAGTGAAAGTGAAAATGCAATTTTATGGAGTGATGCATATGATAAGAGAGACACGGAGCCTGAAAAATTGTTGTCAATTCTTGAAAGTGAGATAGACATACTTGAAAAAGACAAAACTGGACTTAAAAAGGTTATAGATAAGGAAAATACTGAGCTTATTAGGATAACCAAACAGATATCTGATGCTGACAAGATAAACGCGAAATTTGAGAAAATGCAGATGTCGGAAACAAGATATAAAGAATTGTTAGGCGAAAAGGAGATATATGCGGCTAAAGCGGAAAAAGTAAGAAAAGCCAAAGCAGCATATGAGGTCAGGCAGGTACAAAATATTTACCTTAAGATACAGAAAAATATACAATTAAAAAAAGAACAGCTCAAAAAAAATCAAAGCAGACTGGAGGAGACTTCAAAAAGGCATGATGCTTTGTTAGTCAGGAAAGAGGAATTTGAGCAGAAAAATAATGCAAAATATACACAACTTATAAATCAAAAAAGTAAGATTGAAAATGAAATGTCTGTGTATGAAGAATATGACGATAAAAGAGAACTATATCAGAAAGAAAATGATACATTAACAGAGATTAGAAATCAGGTTTTGGAATTAAAAAAGCAGAATGAAGAATATCTTTTGTCAAGAGAGAAAACAGAGGAAAAACTGCATGAGTTAAAGGACATTGAAATAGTATTTAGTCAGTATGAAAATGATAAGGAAAAAATTCTTAAAAACACAGATGAAATTTCGCAGCTTCAAAAGACATTAAAAATGTATCTGACTGAAAACGACAGTCTTAAGAATATTGAAAATGACTATAGTGCTAAATATATTGAGTGGAAAAATGCAAGAAAGACATTTGAGCAGATAAGTGACAGGTATGTAACGGCACAGGCAGCTATTCTTGCTGCTAAGTTAGAAAACGGAAAACCATGTCCGGTATGTGGAGCATTGGAACATATAAATCCGGCTAAGATGACTGAAGACACAGTTACAAAAGATGATTTAGACAAGGCGAAATTAAGAGAGGACAGGCTTGAGAGAGAAAAAAACGAAAAGCAGGCAGAGTACGAGGAGAGCAGGAGAAAGACTGAGATTTTAAAATCTGAATTTATAAAAGGATATTATAAGGAAAATAAACAATCAGATACGCAGATTTTAGATTTTGATAAAGCAGAAAAAGAATTGGAAAATAAACTTTCTGATGTAAAAGAAAAACTGAATGGTGTTGAAAAAAATATTGATATTGCAAAGAAAAAGATAGTTCAAAAGGAAGAATGTTATAAGACAAGAGAAAAACTTGAAACAAAACTTGCGGTATTGGAAAAGGAAATAGCAAAAACATGTGACAGGCTGAATGAACAATCGGTCTATGTGGGAAGCATTTTAGCACAAGCTGATACGTTAGGTAAAACCTTATCATACAATAATTCCAAAGAAGCAAAAAAAGTGCTTGAAAAGTTTGAAAAAGAGATTAAAGAAATTGAGTCTGAAAAACAGGAAATAGAGGATTTGACAGCGGATTGTGACAAAACAAAGAGTCTGTTAAAAGGAAAAATAGAGGAAACAAAAAAACAGTTAGAGACAGATAAAAATGAGTTTGCAAAAGAGTATAAGAATTTTGAAAATATGCTTAACAAAAAAGGTTTTGATAGTATAGATTCATATAAAGAAAGTATTTTAGAAGATGAACAGATAACATTGCTTGAAGAACAGATTGAGAAATACCGTGATGAACTCAATAGGCTGAAATCGGAAATATCAGTATTAAATGACATGCTGGCAGATGAGAGTATAATAGATACGGAAGAACTTTTACAGACTAAATCAAAAATGCAGGTTAGAGTTAAGCAGTTAAACAAGGAAAACGAAGATATAATTTCAAAACTTGGAAACAATGTCTCTGTAAAGAAAAAAATAGTCAATCTGTTGCGTGACAGAGGTGAGTTAGATAAAAAATACAGAGTTATAGCCTCACTTAACAATGCTGCAAATAATAAAAAAATACATTTTCAGACTTTTGTATTGAGACAATATTTCAATATGGTAATATCATATGCAAACAAAAGACTTGCGGTAATGACATCAAATAATTTTTTGTTGAGATGCAGAGACATTTCATTTTCAACTGCCGGTGAGACAGGACTTGAACTTGATGTTTATAGTCCTGTGACAGGAAAGGTAAGGGATGCACATTCACTTTCAGGTGGTGAAACATTTATGGCTTCTCTTGCAATGGCACTCGGAATGTCAGATATTGTTCAAAATAAATCAGGTAAAACTAATATTGATACAATGTTTATTGATGAGGGATTTGGCTCATTAAGTGATGATGTGAGAGACAAGGCAGTCAGAATACTTCTTGAACTTGCAGGAAGCAGCAGAACGGTAGGGGTTATTTCGCATGTATCGGAACTTAAAGAGCAGATTCCGTCAAAGATACTTGTAAGAAAGGAGAACGATGGAAGTCATATTACATGGTCTCAGGACAGATAGAAAAAAGAAGATGACATGTAAGCAGGTACAAAAAAAGATTATTGATTTCATAAACGATGATATGGATGTCAAAGAACTGGGTACTTTTATTGAGCATTTGGAAAGCTGCGACGAGTGTAAGGAAGAGTATGATGTATATTATACACTTATAATGGGAATGAGAATACTTGACAGTGATAATCTTAAGGGAAAGACAAAGATTGATTCGCAGGAAAAAATTAACAGTGCTAAATCTTATCTGTTTAAATGGCGCATTGTTTTATTGGAAAAAATTCTTCTTTTTATATTTATCTGTATTGGCATTATTCTTGTATATTGAGATATTGGGGTCAAAAGGCATTTTGCCCTCAATTGATGCGTGATAATTAACATTTGTGATTTATGATAAGAACTAAGAAGGGAAATTTTATAATGAGTGAAAAGATAGTTTTAATAGATGGACACAGTATCTTAAACAGAGCATTTTACGGAGTGCCTGATTTGACAAATTCGGAGGGAATGCATACAAACGCTGTATATGGATTTTTAAATATTATGTTTAAAATTTTGGATACAGAAAAGCCGGAATATCTCACGGTTGCATTTGATGTAAAAAAACCTACGTTCAGGCATGAAATGTTTAAGGGATATAAGGGGACAAGAAAGCCGATGCCCGAGGAATTAAGACAGCAGGTTCCGATAATCCAGCAGGTTCTTGAGGCTATGGGAATAACAATAGTAAAAAGACCCGGTTTTGAGGCAGACGATATACTTGGAACTATTGCAAAAACGGCAGAAGCACAAGGAAAAGAAGTTACACTTGTATCAGGTGACAGAGATTTACTTCAATTGGCGTCAGAGAATATAAAGATAAGTATTCCCAAGACAAAAAAAGGTGGTTCTGAGGTAGAGGAATATCACACAGAGGATGTAATAGAAAAATACGGTGTGACACCAGTTCAGATTATAGATATGAAAGGTCTTATGGGAGATACTGCTGATAATATTCCCGGAGTTGCAGGTGTTGGTGAAAAGACAGCGGTAAAGATACTTAAAGCTTTTCCAAGCGTTGAACAGGCATACGAACATATTGAGGAGGTTGAACCAAAGAGAGCAAGAGAGCTTTTGAGAGCAGGAAAAGATATGGCTTTTCTCAGTAAAAAACTTGCGACAATAAAGACGGATTGTGAGTTGGATTATAATATTGCGGATGCAAAACTTGAAAATATTTTTACGCCTGAGGCTTTTGAGTGGGTAAAAAAACTTGAATTAAAGTCACTTGTCAACAAATTTGATATGGATACAAGAAGCAGTATTGTCATAAAACCTATGAACTTTAAGTTCTTAAAAAAGAAAGCGGAGGTTGAAAAATTTGCAAAGGAACTTATAAAAAATTCACCTGATGTTGTGGGAGTTTCATTTTTTGGAGATGAGTGGTCAAACTCAGGTGTACAGAAAAAAAAGAATAAAAAGAAAAACGGTGGTCAGATGGCATTTGTTTTTGATGATATATCGGCAGTTTCGCTTGAAGATGAGAGCGATAGTTTAAACGAGTATCTGTTTTTAGGGCTGAGTTTAAGTTATGAGACAGATGGAACTTTTGAGACGATAAGCATACTAAAAAATGATGAGACAGATGGAGATTTTCTTATAGATATTTATAAAAAAATCGAAAAGAAAATACCGCATATCGCGCTGTTTGACTGGAAAAATGAATTGCATCTTACATCTGCTGTTGAAAATTATTCAGAGGAAAAAGAAGCTCAGTCACAGGCAGCTTTTGATGACTCGGATTTTGACATGATTTTTAACAAAGTTTCAGATGTAAGCATTGCCGCTTATCTGATAAATCCGTTAAAAGACAGTTATGAGCCGGATGATATTGCGAGAGATTATCTTAATATGACAATTCCTTCATACAGTGAGAGATTCGGAAAAAGTAAACTCTCGGAAGTAATTGCGGAGGTTGAGGAATTTTATTTTAATGAAAATACAGATGAAGAAAAAAATATTATTTTAGAAAATCTTTTGGACTATACGGGTGAACTTTCGTTTGTTGCGGCACAGGGATATAAAAATCTTAAAGACGAACTCGAAAAAACAGGCATGATGAACCTTTACCGTGAGGTAGAAATACCGACAGCCTATTTTTTATATCAGATGGAGAGAGTTGGTGTGAAAGCTGATATAAAAGTCCTTGAAAAGCTTGCAGAAAAGCTTGACAGAAAGATAGTTGAACTTGAGGGGGATATTTATGATCTGGCAGGTGAGGAATTTAATATAAATTCTCCAAAACAGCTTGGTGTAATTTTGTTTGAAAAAATGAAGCTGCCATTTGCCAAAAAGACAAAAACAGGTTATTCGACATCAGCGGATATTCTTGAAAAATTAAAAACAGAAGACCCTATAATATCAAAAATACTTGATTACAGACAGTTTACAAAATTGAAATCAACTTATGCGGAGGGACTTGCTGTATTTATCGAGAGTGATAACAGGATTCATGGTAAATTTAATCAGATGATTACAGCAACAGGAAGAATCAGTTCTACAGAGCCAAATCTTCAGAATATACCTATCAGAATGGAGATGGGACGTGAGTTTAGAAAAGTTTTTAAGGCTAAAGAAGGATGTGTATTCTTAGATGCTGATTATTCACAGATAGAACTCAGGGTTTTAGCTGATATGTCAGGTGATGAGCATCTTATAGAAGCCTACAAAAACGGTGACGATATTCACAGAAGTACCGCATCAAAAGTTTTCCATACCCCGTTTGAGGAAGTTACTGAGCTTCAGAGAAGAAATGCAAAGGCAGTAAATTTTGGAATTGTTTATGGGATAAGTGCATTTGGCTTGTCGCAGGATTTAGGAACAACAAGAAAAGAAGCAGACGAGATAATAAAAAAATATTTTGCAACTTATCCGGCAATAAAGGCATTTCTTGACGAAAAGGTTGAGGATGCAAAAAAGACCGGTTATTCATACACAAAATTTGGACGCAGAAGACCTGTTCCTGAGATAAAATCATCAAACTTTATGCAGCGTTCATTTGGAGAGAGAATCGCAATGAATTCTCCGATACAGGGAACGGCGGCAGATATAATAAAGATTGCGATGATAAAAGTAGCAAGGAAACTAAAAGAAGAAAAACTAAAATCAAGAATAGTCCTTCAGGTTCATGACGAACTGCTCGTTGAGACAAGTGTGGATGAAATAGATAAAGTTAAAGAAATACTTATATCAAATATGCAGTCGGCAGCAAGCCTGAAAGTGCCGCTTATTGCCGAGGTTGAACAGGGAGATGACTGGTTTGAGGCTCACTGATTTGCAAAACTGATTAGAGAGTTGCGTAATTCAATTACATTTTATGACAGTTTAGCAAATATTTGATTGTGATTATTATGAGAATAAGAGGATACATTTATGAGAGTTATAGGTTTGACAGGCGGTGTCGGGAGTGGGAAGTCGCTTGTGGCACAGATTTTAAAGCAAGAGACGGGTGCGGAGCTTATTTTGACGGATGATGTTGGTCATATTGTTACTGATAAGGGTGGAAGTGCCTTTGATTTAGTGGTGGAGAGATTTGGAAATGAAATTGTTTCTGAAACAGGAGAGATTGACAGAAAAAAACTGGCTGATATTGTGTTTAATGATAAAAAGGCAATTAAAGATTTAAATGATATTGTGCATCCGAAAGTAAAAGAATATATAGAGCAATATATAGAAAACAGAAAAGAAAAAGCTGGAAATATAATTCTTGAAAGTGCAATATTATTTGAGACAGAATGCGATAAATATTGTGATGAGATATGGTATGTATATGTACCGAGAAATATAAGAATTGAAAGGCTTAAAGATAGCAGAGGATATTCTGTCAAAAAATGTGAAGCAGTTATGGCTAGTCAGAAACCTGATGAATTTTATATAAGCAGGAGTGACAGGGTCATAAAAAATGACGGCTCGGTGGAAAAGTTAAGAGAATATTTGAAAAATATCTCAAAAGACTGAGCTTTTGCTAAGTCGTTGCCGGGCTTTTAATAAAATCATGCTAAATTATTTTGCGGCACCGACAAGATGTGACAGAAGCAGTGGGTTTATGTAACCCTCGGCAAGGCTGCCGATAAGTATAAGCAGAATACTAAGTAAAAATAAGGGGAATTGTTTTAAGAACAGTTTCCCTTTTTGATTTGTATCATCACAGGAGTTTATTTTGTGAAGTTTCATTATAATATATAAAAATGAAGGCACAAAAATAAGATACTGCGGCATTATACAGCAGGTGTAGTTTGCAATTCCAGCAAATTTGTAAATTGAAATGTTGAAGAAAAGTAAAAGACCGTTTGAAAACCCGGTGTATACAGAAAAAACAAGGCAGTAATAACGCCAAAGGTCAGTCATGGAAAAAATAAAAAGCAGCAGTACAAATTTTATGTTTCTGTAAAATGAGGACAGGACTATTTTGTCTGATGGTATGTCCAATGAAGGTATGGAACTCAATGTTTCGGTATAAATAGACTTTAATTCAGGCAAGAGAGCGGAATTAAAAAGTTTTCCGACAAGAGTGCCAAGCATCATACCGATAAAAAAGAAAATGATGACTGTCTGACATATGCGTGGCATTTTACCTTTTCGTATATTTATTGAAGAATTTTTTTTCATATAATAATACCATACCTTTCAAAAAATTATATTATATATATAGTTTCGTAGTTTCTTTTATATCTAATCTATCTTATGACACACAATAAAAAATATTCATAGCTGTTGTTTTGTCTAGAGGAAAATATGGCAGTTCACATTTTACACACAACTTTTCCACCTCATTTTCACAAATTTTATGTAATATTTTGGGTACAAAACAGATATTAAAGGATTTATGAAATTTGATAGGAGGAAAAATGATGCACCGAAAAAGAAAAATTGCATTGATAATGGCGGCAGTGCTTGTTATAGCAGGTGTGGGGATATACGGCGGAAAGAGCATCTTAAAAAAAAGCTCATCCAAGCAGTCTCAAAAGACGCAGACCTCAGAAAGTAAAGGGGAGAATTCAGGAGAGTCTCAAAATAGCAGTATATTACAGGCTGGGGGCACTACATCCGGTGGAACTGACTATCAGTTATATAATTTGAATCTTGCCGGAACAAGTAAGACAGGTGCACTTGAAGTAGAGAGTGTACTAAAAAGTTCCGGTGATGAGGTTAAAAAGGGAGAGGCACTTATAAAACTTACGAAGGACAGCGTTACAGATACTAAAAATATTCTGAGTAAAGCAGTAAAAACTTATAAAAAGAAATATGAATCGGCAAAACTTGATTATGAAGAAGCTGTTTTTGATGCAAAAAGTGATTATCAGGACAGTTTATCAGCATATGCTTTGGCACTTACTGATTACAAAGACAGCTTATCAGAGTATACAGGGTCGGTAAAAGAAGCAAAAAAACAGCTGGATAACAGCAAAAAAATAATAAGTACATATCCTGAAAAGATAAAAAAAGCAAAACAGGACCTTACAAAAAAACAGAAACAGCTTATAAGTATAAATAAAAAATTAAAAAAGGCAAAAAAGCAGGCAGATAATAAAGCGAAAAATCTTCAGTCGAAACAAAACGCATATGAACAGGCAAAACAAAAAAATGATGAATTAAATACAGTTTCAAGATATATAGGAGAATTCAGCAGGGAGAACAAGAGTGATATTTCACAGCTTACAAAAGATATTGAAGAAAAACTTGCATCATCAAATCAAGAAATGACAGCAAAAAATAATGCATATAAGAAAGCATCAAATCAGGCTGACAAGGCACAGAAGACATATGATAGTTACAGCTCTAAGAAAAATCAGCTTACATCACAGATAAGTAAATTAAGAAATAATATATCATCATATGGGAGTGCGTATAAAAATGCAAAGATGAACCTGGCGGCATACAGTTCATCTTACAATCAGGCATTATCTCAGGAAACAACGGGAAGAGTCAGTGCCAAAAAGACTTATGACGAGAGTGTTAGGGCATATAAAAGTGCCGATACGGTTTATAAGGCAGCGATAAAGTCAGCAAAAGAAACATTGCAGAAAGCAAAAGATAATTATACAAATGCAAGAGACAGAATAAAAGCATTTAATAAACTTGTATCTGGAAATAATGTTGTGGCATCAATGTCAGGAACTTTGTCGGAAATATCATATGAAAGCGGAGATATATTGAATAGTATGACGGCAATAGCAGGCTACAGTAATGAAAATACATTGAGTATCGATGTTACTGTCGACCAGACTGACATAGAAAATATTTCGGTAGGTGATGAGGTATCAGTAAACATTCAGAATATGCCTCAGACAGTAACAGGCAAGGTCGCAGCTATCGAAACAGCATCATCATCGGAAAGCGTTTCAAAAGTAACATACACAGTGACAGTTTCTGTTGACAATACACAGGGAATGATGTCAAGCGGAAGTACGGCACAGGTGAATTTTACAGTAGAGTAATGAATTATGAATCGAAAGGAAAGTGGAAAAATGGCAGATAAAGAAAAAAAACAGATGACATCAAAGTCACGTAAAAAAAGAATAAAAAAAGTGGCGGTTTCCGTTATTCTTATTGCATGTATAACAGTTGTTGTGGTTTTTAATGTCATGAATAAAAATGATGACACAAAGACAACCACTGTTACTAAAGAAAATACAGCTAAAAAAGGAAATCTTACAGTCGGAATAACTGAAAGTGGAACTATGGAGAGTGGTTCAATTACCCAGGCGTATGAACTTGATACATCTTCGGTAGGAAGCAGCAGTTCTTCGGCATCAGGGGCAGGCAGCAGTTCATCAGGAAACAGCAGCCAGAACAAAAGTGACTCACAGGGAATGCAGAATATCGGAAATGTAATGGGAATGGCAGGCGGTCAGTCCGGCTCAGAAAGTACGACATCTACTAAGTCAACAACATCATCGGGCAGTGAGAGTGTATCGGATTCAGACCTTGTTATAGGGAAAGTATGTATTACATCAGGACAGAATGTCAAAAAAGGTGATACTATTTTGAAATTGACAAATAAAAGTGTTTCAAATGTAAGAAAACTTTATAAAGAGGCAGTAAGCTCAGCAAGACTTTCACTGAAAGAAGCAAAGATTGACAGAGATTCCGATAAACTTACGGCAGAATACGAATATAAAGAGAGACTTGTAGCAGGACAGAGTGCAAAAACAACATATAACGCTACGGTACAAAGTCTTAACAGTGCAGTTATGGCAGCACAGAACAATTACAACACGGCAGTTTCGGGAATAAAAACACTTCCTTTAAAAATAAAAACGTTACAAAAGAAGATTAAAAAAGCAGGCGGAAGTACCTCTGTTTATAAAAGTACATCATCAAACCAGTCAACAGACCAGAAAGTGGGAGAAGGTTCAGGAGCAGCATCAAATAACATGTCCGGTATGGAAAATGATAATAAAAATATGACACAGGATTCTTCCACGAATACAAATACATCGTCAGACAGCAGCAGTCAGGGTACATCAAGTAAGATAACAATAATGCAGCAGCAGCTTGCAACATATAAACAGCAGTTATCAGAGTATAAAGCTAATCTGACAAACTTAAAGTCTCAGCTTAAGGCAGCGAAAAAAGCAAAAAAGACAGGTGAAGTCAGTGCCAAAAAGACTTATGATGCAGCCATGCTTCAATATTCAAACGCAAAGACACTTTACAATGTTGCAATGGATGGAATTGATGATGATGTCAAAGATGCGCAGGAGACATTAAAAGATGCACAAAAAGAACTTAAGACATTTGAAAAATATGCAGGAACAGGCGTGATAAAAGCAGCGTGTTCAGGTACAGTTACTTCAGTCGGCTATGAAGACGGTGAGACACTCAGCACAGACACAGATATAGCCACATATAAGAATGCAGAAGCAGTTACGATTTCTGTATCTGTTGCTCAGGATGATATTTCAGAGGTAGAAGTCGGAGATACCGTAAATATAAATCTTACTGCATATGAGGATGAGACATTCCATGGCAAAGTTACATCTATTTCTTCTACAACATCATCTGATACGAGCACGGTAAGTTATCCTGTTGTAGTTACTATGACGGGTGACGTTTCAAGTGTTTATGCAGGAATGAGTGCGGACGTTACATTTGTTACCAAAGAGATAAAGGATGTTCTTTATATTTCTAATAAAGCAGTAGTGACAGAGGGAACAAAGTCGTACGTTACAAAGAAAAACAGTGACGGAAGTACAACAAAGACACAGGTTAAGACAGGTTTCTCAGATGGACATAATGTTCAGATAGAGAGTGGATTAAGTGAAGGTGATACAGTTCTTATAGAAAGCCGGGTGAGCGAATGAAACTAAGTGAGATATTAAGACTTGTCTGGATAAACCTTATTCAGAATAAATTTAAGGTTGTGCTTACTTCTATAGGTATAGTTGTCGGTGCAGCAACAATAGTAATGGTTATTGCGATAGGAAGAGGCGGTCAGATGGATGTTGCAGACCAGTTCAAAAATCTGAACGCCGGAGCTATTGATATTTCATATGAGCAATCGACAGACAGTTCATCGTCAAATAGTAAGGGTTCTTCAAAATCAGGCTCAACAAATAAATCATCAGGAGGAAATAGTGAGTCCAAAGGAAACCAGAGAGACCCCGGCGGATTTGGAGGCAGCCAGGGAATGCCACAGATGCTAGGAGGCGGTTTCGGCGGATTTATGGCAGGGGGAAATAACAATAATGACAGTTCAAAAATAAATCAGGAAAAAATCACATTGTCAGAAGATGACATGGATGATTTAAAAACATTTCTTCCGGGAATATCAGATATAACAATATCTTATACTACAAAATCTGAAGTGGACGGTGGAGACCTTGACGAGGCAGAAAGCTACACAATAGCAGGGGTAAAAAATAATTATGTAAGTATGAGTAATCTCACAATGGCGGCAGGAAGCTTTATTGAATCATCAAATGAAACAAATAAGGAAAAGGTCTGTGTACTCGGATATTCAGTTGCAAAAGAAATATTCGGAAGTGTAGAAGATGCATACGACAGCACAATATATATAGACAACAGGGCGTATGTTGTAAATGGTGTAATATCTGAAGTTGGAACAGTATCCTCAGGAATAAGTCCTGATGATTCGATTTTCATACCTTACAGTACAGGTGTAAAGTATATAGTAGGTACAGATGCAAATCCTACGATAACAGTAATAGCATCTGATGTTGATAATGTAGACAATGTTATGGAGAATATACAATCAGTATTGGCGGAGAATTATCCAAATGCCGAGTTTACTATAACTGATGCAGGAAGCAAAATGGAGGCTGCCTCAGAATCAAATAATACACTTACAACACTTCTTATTGCAATGGCAGCAATAGTATTTATTGTAGGCGGTATAGGAATTATGAATGTGTTATTTGTATCGGTTAAAGAGAGAACAAAAGAAATTGGTATATTGAAAGCAATAGGATGTACCAAAAAAGATATTCTTATAGAATTTTTGCTGGAGGCGTGCTTTATAAGTATTCTCGGCGGAATACTCGGAGTTCTTTTGAGTTTTGGCATAACACCGATAGTTGAGTATTTTGACGTGAGAGTTGAACTTTCTGTTGCCGGTGCAGTGCTTGCAGTTGTATTTGCAATATTTACAGGAACAGTATTTGGATTTTATCCGGCACTCAAAGCTTCAAAACTTGTACCTGTTGAGGCATTAAATGAAGAATAGTTTCGCAAGTATTTATAAGGATAGGGGAAATGAAATATGGTTCTTAAATTGAAAAAAATCAGAAAAATGACTGTATTACTGCTTGTAATGTGCCTGTTGGCATCAGGTTGTTCAAAAGCAGAAGAAGAAAACACAAATGATATAGATTCTGTGAAACTGAAATCAAATCAGGAAATAGTAACATGCAAAATAACGGCAATATACGGAAACGAGATAGAGTATACCATTGCTAAAGAGCAAAGTGTATCAGACACGAAAAAAGATAAAATGCCATCATCAAGCGGAGCATCTGACATGAAAGGCGGAGATATGCCATCATCAAGCGGGGCGCCTGACATGAAAGGTGGAGATATGCCATCATCAAGCGGGGCACCTGACATGAATAATGGAAATAATGATAATTCTGCCGGGGGACCGCCCGATATGGGTGGTGATAGCAAAAATTCATCATTAGACAGTTCAGGCGAAAATAAATCGGACAAAAGCAAATCTTCTAAGAATAGTGACAAAAAGGTTTATACATTGACAGATGAGACAGGTAGTACAACGATACCGGTTGGAACGGATGTGATAACATCACTCGGAAAAACGACAACGTTTTCAAGATTATCAAACGGGGATATTATTAAGATGATAATGGAGAAGGACTCAAGCGGAGAAAAAGTCGTAGTAGGAGTGTGGATAGTTTCATAAGAAAGGTGGTTTTTATGATTAAGTTTGGAAAGAAAAAAGCGGTGAACAGTGATACTGATAAAGATAAAAATAAAAAGACTGCCGTTAAGCATGACGAGCATAAGATAGAGATTATCAATGTTAATAAGACTTATGACATGGGGAGGGAGTCTCTTCATGTCCTGAAGAATATAAATTTCACGGTAGACGAGGGAGAATTTGTTGCTATTCTTGGACCCTCCGGTTCAGGTAAGTCTACACTTATGAATGTTATAGGCTGTATGGATCTTTTTGACGAGGGTGAATACTATCTTGACGGGCTTGCAATTCATGCAATGAAAGAAAAGAAACTTACAGGTATCAGAAACGAAAAAATCGGATTTATATTTCAGAATTATCATTTGATACCTACATATACTGTTATTCAAAATGTTATAATGCCGCTTCTTATGAGAGGATATGAACATGAAGAAGCAGAAGAGATGTGCATGGATACAATAGAAATGCTTGGTCTTAAGGAAAGAATAAACCATAAACCAAATGAACTTTCAGGCGGCCAGAAACAGAGAGTTGCAATCGCAAGGGCACTGGTAGGTGAACCTACAATTCTTTTGGCAGATGAGCCTACAGGAGCACTTGACAGTAAAAGCGGTAAAGAAGTTTTAAAACTGTTTAGAAAACTTAATGAAATGGGAAATACGATAGTTATGATAACACATGACCTTGAGGTGGCAAAAACTGCAAAAAGTGTGGTTAAGATTGTAGACGGAGAGATGTTTGCTGTCGAAAATTAAAAGATGGTTTAAATTGACATGGAGCGGGCAGAGTTTTACTCTAATTATATTAGCAATATTATTATCAGTGAAAGGAATAGTGTCTGCTCCATGAAAAAAAATATAATTGTTGTTGCTTTTTATGTATGTCTTGTCATTATAGTAATCACTTCATTTTGCAAAAATAAAAAAGATGATAATGGCGAACAGATTACATATTCACAAATAAAACAGACTGATGTGAAAGTGAAGAATACTGAAAATGATACACAAAAAGTGCTGCATATAAAGGGTGATGTATCTGAAGAAATATCGCCTTTTGTATATAAGACAAAAGCTGACAGATATATATTGGATAAATGCTATATAAATATATATAATGAGTTAAAAAAAATAAACTCAGGCTCAGATTCGTTATATTTTGAAAGTGTAGAAAAAGACAGCCGGTATCTAAATAAAGGCAGAAAGAAAACAAAAAATAAGCTGACAACATACACAATAAGACTTAAAGAGGGAATTAGGGCAACAGACGGAATGGCGGTGACAGCCGATGATTTGATGTTTAATTATTATCTGAGAACCGACAGTTCGTATGAGGCATCTGACAATGTGTACAAGTGTAAGATACTTGGACTGTTAAATTATCAGACTGGTTGTGAGAACAGTTCAAAAGCAAAGTATACGCTCTATGCGAAAATAAAGAAACCGTCTGCTGCAATGAAAAAAAAGATAAAAACAAAAATAATATATTCCGAGATAAAAGACGCATTTGAGTGGACGAGTTCTTTATACCGGGATGAAACTTACTCTTACATAACAGACAAATATCCGAGGACAAGGGATTTGTTTGTTTATTTTTTTTCTCTGAATCCAAAATATAAAGCGAAAAATAAGAATGCTGATACGGTGATAAAACAGATTTCAGCCCAATACGGTTATGATTACAAAAAACTTGGAAAAGTGACAGGAAAGAATTATGATGCTCTTGTAAAAAAAATCGTACTCAATGAAATCTGCAAAAAGCAGCCGGACAAAAAGCAGCGTATAAAGGGGCTGACAAAGATTGACAGCTACACGATACAGATACAGGTTTATGAAAAGACATCTGAGAAAGATTTGTTTGACTTTTATGTAGTCCCACTTGCAAAATGGGGTGATGTACAAAGCTTTGATTCAAATTATCAGTGGGGAGTGAAAAAGACAAAAACAAATGAGATAACGACAAAGAAAAACATAACGGGCGATGAGACAGGAGGGTTTAGGATAATCAGCAAAAATCCGTATGAACTTGTAGAGAAGTGATAAAAATAGCAACAGACAGTAATCTTAATAGCGTACAGTGAACATAATGTTTAAAAACAGTATAATTGGTATGTTCAGATTTATATTTAAAGAGACTGTTGCATTAATGAAAAATCGTACAGGATATAGAAGTAGTTACTATTAAATATCTATATTTGTATGAAATTTTCTTATTGCAGCTGTCTCTTTTTTTGCACTGTTATGTTTTTGAAAAGATAAAAAACTCATACTTGACAAAATAAAACAATATGTATATATTTTATATATAATATTTTTATATATAAAATATATACATATAAATAGCAAGGAAAGGGAGTGGAAAGATGTACTATCCTGTATCAGCGCATCTGATAGAATTTTTAATCCTATCGGTACTGCAAAAAGAAGATTCTTACGGGTACGAGATAAGCCGCACAGTTAAACTTGTGGCGGATATAAAAGAGTCAACGCTTTATCCGATTTTGAAAAAACTTGAGAAAAACGGTTTTATGACAACATACACGAAAGAGTATCAGGGAAGAAAAAGAAAATATTATTCTTTGACGGATGCGGGTGTAGAGGAACTTAAATTCTTAAACTCAGAGTGGATAAGCTACAGGGACACAATCGATGATATAGTGGAAGGGAGAATGAAAGATGAAAACAGATGAATATTTAAGACAGCTTAGTAAATATCTGAAAAAGCTGCCTAAAGCAGATTATGATGATGCGATGGAGTATTTTACGGAATATTTTGCCGAGACGGATGAAAATGAGGCAAAAAAGCTTATGGATGAACTTGGTACACCAAAAGAAGCAGCCTGTGACATCATAAGTAATATTCTTGAAAAAAAGATAGATGAGAAAAAGCAGGCTGACAGTGAAAAGAAACAGGTTGACAGTGACAAAAAATCAGTGTTTGGTGTATTGTGGATAGCATTGCTTGCAATATTTGCACTTCCGGTAGCAACACCATTACTTATAAGTGGTCTTATCGTTATGTTCTGTGTTTTGCTGTGTGTGGTTCTGGCAGTTTTATGTGTATTTTTGTTCGGAGTGTGTGCAGCTATAGCAGGAATGGCAGTGATAGCCAGAGCGATTGTTACCATGAAACTTTCTATATCGTCAGCGATAATGCTTTCAGGATTGGGACTTGCGGCAATCGGTGTCGGAATTATAATTGTTTTGCTTGGAGTTTTATGTGTCAGGCTTTTTGCAGAACTTACAATAAAATTTGCACACAAGGCGTCTAAAAGGGGGAAAAAATAATGACAAAATTTATAAAGGGAGCATTGATAACCGGGATTTTATGTATAGTTTTTGGTATGGGCATATTTTTTGCAGGCAAGGTAATGGGCGGCGGAAGATATGTAAAGAACATGGATTTTAGTTCAATGCTCACAACAGACAGTAAAAATTTGAAAGAAGAATATGCGACATTAGAGAAAACAAAAATAGATGATTTCGATAAGATAAACATAAAAACAAATACAATTGACATTAAAATTGCACAGTCGGATGACAAAAACTGTTATATAGCGTATAATTTGAAGAAAGAGAAAGGTGAAGTTCCTGCAGTCTATGAGGTGAGTGGTGGTGAGTTTAAGCTTAGACAGAAATCAAATCATGTTACGATAAACGTTGATTTGAGCGGGCTTGCCGCCATATTAAGCGGAACACAGGATTATGTAAGACAAAACCAGTTTGTGTTATATCTGCCAAAAGACAAAAAGATAAGTGAAGCAGAATTTGATACGGAAGACGGTGACATTTCAATTGACGGACTTAAAAGTGACAAGATGGATATAGCTGTAGATGCAGGTGATATGAAACTTTCGGATACATACTCAAAAGAAATAAAAATAGCATCTTCTGACGGGGATATTGCGGTAAAAGGTTCAAAACTTGATACTGTCACCATTAACGACAGCAATGGAGATATTAAGTTTGAAGATACCGATATTAACAGCGGCAAAATAGCAACAAATGACGGAGATATTGTTGTTAAAAATACAAATTTAAAAGGTATGGCTTTAACAGACAATTATGGTGATGTTAAGTGTAATGACGGCTCGTTTGAGGATATAGCCGTAAAATTAAATGATGGTGACTTAAAATTGCAGAATACCAAACTTACAGGAAATATAAAAATTGATTCCGATTATGGGGATGTGAAAGTTATAGGCTTTGATGACTGGAATGACATTTTAGTCAGTGCAAAAACAAGTTACGGAGATGTCAGCGTAAATCATAGGATAGACGGAGAAAAAACAGAAACGTCTTTTGAAAAAAATGTTGAAAATCCGTCTGCTAAACTTGAGATAGATTGTTCTGACGGTGATATTTCAATCAGGTGATGAAATGGTAGATTATAAGCTGTTTAAATGATAGGAAGAGTAAAATTCTTGGGGAATTAAAGAGCGCATTTATGTGGTGAATATGATATAGAGATAATTCATCTATCGATGTGTCAGCCGAAAAGCGTCGCATTGAATTATATAAAAAGAAAATGGATTAAAATAATTAAGAAAAGAGGAAAATTAAATGACAAAAAATCCAATAGTTACATTTGAAACAACAGCAGGTACAATTACAGCGGAGCTTTATCCTGAAATTGCTCCAAATACAGTAAACAATTTTATTTCTCTTATAAATAAGGGATTTTATGACGGACTTATATTTCACAGAGTTATAAAAGGTTTTATGATACAGGGAGGAGACCCGGACGGAGTAGGAACCGGCGGACCGGGATATTCTATCAAAGGTGAGTTTGCAATAAACGGGGTAGAAAATAACCTTAAACATACAGCAGGAGTTCTCTCAATGGCACGTTCAATGATGCCTGACTCAGCTGGTTCACAGTTCTTTATCATGCATAAAGATGCACCACACCTTGACGGACAGTATGCCGCATTCGGAAAAGTTACAGACGGAATGGATACGGTGAATGCGATAGCAGAGACAGAAACTGATTATTCAGATGCACCGTTAGAGCCGCAGATGATAATCAAGGTTACGGTAGATACTGACGGAGTGGATTATCCGGAACCTGAGAAATGTTAAGAGAGATATATATAATGAATATACCTTAGAAGTGTAGATGCCAGAGTCAAATATTCTTTGGCAACTACACTTTTATGGTACTAAATAGCCACAGAATAGCACGATTTTATCGTGTATTCTGTGGCTATTATTTTTGAATAATGTTTCAATTTTCTATATATTTTAGAATTGATGAAGAGAAAGCTGTCAGTATACTAAAGGCAGATTTTGTAAATCAGGTGTTGTGTTCACAAAATCTTGACATTCTTATGTTATTCTCTTTTTTATACAATGTACTGTTGAAATTATTCATTTAGAAAACTCAGACAGTACATTAAAAAAAACAGGAGGTAAGTACAGTGATTGAAGTAAAAAATCTCGTTAAAAAGTATGGTTCACATGCTGCGGTAAACGATCTTTCATTTACTGTTGAAACAGGAAAAGTTGTTGGATTTCTGGGACCAAACGGTGCAGGAAAATCAACTACTATGAATATGATAACAGGTTATATTGCACCGACGGAGGGAGAGGTTCTCATCGACGGTATTGATATTATGGATGAACCTGAACTTGCAAAGAAGAATATAGGGTATCTTCCGGAAATTCCACCACTTTATCCTGATCTAAGGGTAAGAGAGTATCTTTCATTTGTTGCGGATTTGAAAAAAGTTCCTAAAAAAGAAAGAGACATTGAAGTGCATAAGATAATGTCGAAAACAAAAACACTTGATGTTTCGGAAAGGCTTATAAAGCATCTGTCGAAAGGTTATAAACAGAGAGTAGGTCTTGCAGGCGCAATGATTGGAAATCCGGATATTCTTATTCTCGACGAGCCGACTGTAGGTCTTGATCCAAGCCAGATTATAGAGATGCGTGAGCTTATCAGAGAGCTCAGCAAAAATCATACGGTACTTTTAAGTTCACATATCATGCAGGAGATAAGTGCTGTCTGTGATGAGATAATTATCATAAATGAAGGAAAAATGATAACAAAAGACACACCTGAAAACATAACAAAGAAAATGGTTGATACAAATGGTGTTCATATTATTGTTAAAGGTGACAAGACAAAACTAAAAGAAGCATTAAGAACAGTTTCAGGCATTAAAAATGTATCTTATGATAATGAAAAGGACAATGAAAATGATAATGAAAAGGAGACAATTGGTCTTACAATTTATTGTGCCGAGGATGAAGATATAAGAGTTGAATTGTTCTATGCGCTTGCAAAAGCAGAGTGTCCGGTAATAGAGCTGAATAAGCTTGATACATCACTTGAGGATGCATTCCTTGCATTGACAAGAGGAGGTTCAAAGCAGTATGGCGGAAGAAAGCTAAAAAAACTTAAGAGTGGGCATAAAAACGAAAAAGAAAATTTATCAGAAGGAGACATTGAACAGCAGGACATAAATAATGATGAACAATCAAATTTCGAAAAAACTGATGAAGAGAGGCAAGTGAAGACAGAAGAAAATTCAGATGTGAGAGGAGGAGAAGAATAATGCTTGCAATATATAAAAAAGAGTTGAGACAATATTTTAATTCTATGATAGGTTTTGTGTTTCTTGCATTTTTCCTCGTTATCATAGGAATATATACATGGGCTTACAATTTTTCAGGCGGACTTGGGAATTTTGAGGTGACGCTTGGCGGTATATCGTTTATGTATGTGCTGCTTATACCTATACTTACAATGAGAATAGTTGCGGAAGAGAACAGGCAGAAAACAGACCAGCTGCTCTACACGGCACCAATATCACTTACAAAGATAATAATGGGTAAATATTTTGCAGTTATGACACTCTTTTCATGTGCATTTATTCCGATATGCATATATCCATTGATTATACACATGTATGGAACAGATATCAGACTTGCACCTGCATACAGCAGTATTATAGGATTTTATCTTTTAGGTGCGGCAACAATAGCAATCGGTCTTTTTATTTCATCACTTACTGAAAGTCAGGTGATTGCATCTGTTGTAAGTTTTATCACACTTTTGCTCACATTCCTTTTGAGTAATATTACAAGTCTGCTTCCAACGGATGCAATAGCACAGTGTGTGATGATAGCAGTATTATGGCTTGTCATATGCCTTGTTTTTTATCATATGATGAATAATGTAACGATACTTATTATGATGGCAGTTATAGGAGAGGCAGCAATATGGATTGTATATGCAGTAAAATCTTCATTATATGAAAGCCTGCTCACAAATATATTAAATACGCTTGCACTGTCTACAAGATATGATGATTTTAGTCTTGGAATATTAAACTATGATGCGATAGTCTATTATGTTTCGATAGCATTTTTGTTTGTATTCCTCACAATTCAGATGATTAAGAAAAAGCGTTTTAATTAGAAAGGAGCAGTAAAAATGAGTGAAGGATTAAAAGCGGTTAAAACAAAAAAGAGCTCCGGAGGAATAAAAAAATCATTTACAAACAGAAAATTTAAATCAGGAGCATATAGTTCGTTTATCACTGTTCTTGTGATAGCGATAGTAGTTGTGGTAAATCTTGTGTTTGGAAAACTCGATTTGAGTACGGATTTAAGTTCAAATAGTTTATTTACATTATCAAAGGATACAAAGAAAGCATTGAAATCGGCGAAAAATGATGTGACGCTTTATTATATGGTTAGTAATGGTAAGGAAACTGATTATATTGAAAAGGTGCTTAAACAGTATCCAAAGGTATCATCAAAAGTCAAATTCAAAAAGATTGACCCAGTTGTAAATCCGGGATTTGCGAGCAAATATCTGTCAGACAGCGAGTCAGGCTCTATTGCACAGAATGACGTTATCGTTGTGAATAATTCTACAAAGAGTTCGTCATATGTGCCGAATACGGATATGTATTACACCAATACGGATTATTCGACATATTCACAGACGCAGTATCTTGATGTTGAAGGAAAGATAACATCATCAATTCAGAAAGTCCTTGCAGAGAAAAAGACAAAAATGTATATTCTCAAAGGGCATGATGAACTTGAAGTAGGAACCACAATGTCTGCTTCATTTAGCAAAATGAATATTGAAACGGATGAACTTACTCTTTATTCGGAGGATAAAGTGCCATCTGACTGTGACATTCTCCTCATAAACGGAGCGACAAAGGACATAAGTAAAGAAGAAAAGAATAAAATTCTTGCATATATGAAGAAAGGCGGAAATGCAGTAATAAATCTTCAATATGGAACAAAAGATACACCAAATTTAAGAGCACTGCTTAAATATTACGGACTCAACGAGCAGATTGGTATGGTTTGTGAGACACAGGGAAATTATTCTACTTATACAAGTTATGTAATTCCGGCAGTTGATTCATCAAGTGAAATAACAGCAGATGTATCGGGAATTGTTATAATGCCGGTGCCTGTTGGAATATCAAAACTTTCTGATAAAAACATAAGAAAATCACTTACAATAACAGAACTTGCAACAACATCAAAAGGTTCATATCTTAAATTAGACCCGTCGTCAGGAAAGGCAGTAAAGGAAAAGGGTGATATAGACGGACCGTTTGATATTGGTGTATCGGTGACAGATAAGATTGATGATGATAAGAGTGCAAATCTTGTTGTATATGCATCAGCATACGCATTTTCGGATGATGTAATCTCAACAAATCAGTTTGACAACGGTTCACTATTGTCAAATGCGGTTAAGTCAATGTCTGCATCAGATGTTGAGGAGACCTCAATAAATGCAAAGAGTCTTTCATATTCATATGTTTCACTTACACAGGGAACACAGATTTTATGGGCAACAGTAGTAATCATATTGATACCCGGAGGTCTTTTGATTACCGGATTTATAATCTGGATGAGCAGAAGAAGAAAGTAAAGGAGGGGTAGAATGGGCAAAAAAGTGTCTAAACAAAAAAGACAGTTATTGACAATTGTCGGATTATGTGTTCTCCTATTAGCATTGGTTATAAGTTTTTTTGTTATTACAAGGTACAAGGATAAGACTGAAAAAGAAGCGGAGACAAATATCAGTCTTTATACGATAAAGGATGCGGATATTAAATCTTTTCATTTTAAAAACAGTACAGCCGAACTTACTTTTGTAAAGCAGAAAAATAAATGGGTGTTAAGTGATGATACAAAGTACAGCCTTGACCAGAGCAAGGTAGAGACCTTGATTGATGATGTAAAAGAGATGTCTGCCACAGCCAATGTTACATCTGACTGTACTGATTTGTCACAGTATGGACTTAAAGAGCCGACATTACAGGTAGATATTACAGACAATGATGGCAATAAAAAGACGTTGACTATAGGAGATGAATCGGTAGCTGGAGAGGGAAGATACGTTTACATTGATGATGAGGTAAAGAAAATTTACATGATTGCATCAACGTTTACATCTGACTTTGAGACTACAAAAAAGGAATTAAAAGCTGAAGCTAAGGCAACGGCTTCTCCGTCATCAACACCGGAAACAACGGCTTCGGGTAAGTAAAAGTGAAGTATAAGAAATAATAAGATGGGAATGAAAAGGATGAAAAAGAGGAAGAATGGGAATTTGAAAAATAAAAAACAGATGCTTATCATAATAGCTGTGATAAGCATCATGGTTTTTATTTGTGTTGTAATGCAGGCATATATAGAGGGATATTTTGGGGATGGAAAGGGAAAAAGTACTAAAGCTGTAAATGAAAACAGTGTACAAAAAAAATCGGATAGGACAGATGCTGAGGCTGCAAAAAAGCCGGCAAAGAAAAAGAGTACGTCGAAAAAAAAGAAATCAGGCAAAAAAAAGAAAAAGAAAATCACGCATATTGCGGCAAATCCTGAGGGAAGCAGACCGATAAGGGTGCTTATAACAAACAGTGATTTTTCGGATATGTTTCACAACAGTATAAAAATTACTTCATCAAAAAGTTTTTATGTAAAGATAAATAATCAGACAAAGACTTATCCTGCCGGAAAGAAAATTGAATTTAAGGCGGCAGACAAAAAGTTAAAAGGAAAAAAAATCGTTATCGGTTCGGATACCGGAGGCAAAGTAAAAGTTCTCAGTATAAAAAGACTTGAGGGACATCCGGGTTATCGCGGAACAATGACAATAAAATATAAATCCAAAGGGCTTATTCTTACAAATACACTTCCGGTTGAACAGTATCTTTATGCGGTTATTCCAAGTGAGATGTCAACTGGGAACAACATTGAGGCATTGAAGGCTCAGGCGGTTTGTGCAAGAAGTTATGCCTACAATCAGATGAAAGTAGATAAATATGAAGAGTATGGGGCAGATGTTGATGACAGTGTAGCTTGTCAGGTGTACAACAATATACCTGAAAATGAAAAATCGAGAAAAGCTGTTGATTCAACATTTGGAGATGTTATGAAAAAGTCGGGGGATGTTATTACTGCATATTATTTTTCGACATCATGGGGATATACGGCTGACGGTCAGGATGTGTGGAACACACCGTCACAGATATCATATCTTAGCAGCCGTTTTCAGATAACACAGAGCTCAAAAAGAAAAACAGGGGTAAGAGGCTATGATTTATCAAATGAATCTACATTTAGAAACTTTATGAATAATGAGTCATGTAAGACATATGACAGCAATGAAGAGTGGTATCGCTGGTCAGTTATAATCAAAGAAAAAAGTTTGAGAAATCGCATAGATTCAGCTCTTAGTTCATGTTATCTTTCAAATAATGAGAATGTTCTTACAAAAACAAAAAACGGAAAATATAAGAAGAGTTCTGTTTTTAAAACAGGCAAAATAACTGATATAAAAATTAGTAAGCGTGAAAAGAGCGGTATGGCGTCGCAGATTATCATAACGGGAACATTAAATACTTACAAAGTAAGTAATCAATATAATATAAGGAAAGTTCTTGCACCAGTATATGAAACGATAAAGCGCAGATATGGTGACAGCATGAACGGATATTTCATGCTGCCGAGTGCGGCGTTTTATATAGATAAAACTTCGGGAGCATTTAATATAACAGGAGGAGGTTTTGGGCATGGAACAGGCATGAGCCAAAGTGGAGCCGGAAATATGGCAAAGCAGGGAAATGATTACAGACAGATACTGCATCATTATTTTTCAGGCGTAAAAATAGTTACTTTAAAAGATTATTAAAAAAGTCATGAAAAGTCATGACTTATGTCTAAAATGCAGTTTTTCAAGAATGTGATTGAGAAGCCCTCCGAGAAAAAGTATATACATACATGCATAGAGCCATAACATCAGGAGTGCAACGGTTGTCATTGTGCCGTAAAACTTAGAGTAGTTGCTTATGTTGTCTACATAGTACGAATAAACATATGAAAAGGCAAGCCAGCCAAAACTTGCGACAATGGCACCGGGATATTGTTTTGAAAATTTAGTTTTTCTGTTTGGCAGTATAACATATAAAAGCCAGAAAAAAAGAAAAAGAACTATAAGACTTAATATGGCACGCATGTTTATTATTGATGCGAGAGGCTTTTCTGTAAACGGAAAATGCTGTCTTATATAATAATAAAGCTTATTTCCAAAGACGATGACGGTTAACATTACTATAATCAGAACAGCAAATATTATTGTGTAAAAAAAAGAGTATAGTCTTATAATGACATAATTTCTTGATTCATTCAGGCTGTAAACGGAATTAAGTCCCTGAATAAGTGATAGGAATGCTTTAGAACCAAGCCAGACAGCTATAATAATAGTAGCGGGCAAAATTGCGTTTGTCTGAATATTGTATATGTCACCTATTATGTTTCCGAGATAATCTCTGAAAGAAGCAGGAACAAAAGGTGATGTAAGTTCAAGAAGTGTATTTTCGGAAAAAGGAGTGTACCTTAAAAGAGAAAGTAAAAACATAAAAAACGGAAAGAATGAAAGCATCATAAAAAAAGCTGCCTGCCCTGCGAATGCAGATAAAGCAGCTTTTTTTAAATATGACATAAGTTTAGTGGTATTTGTGTATATAAAAGCTACAATTCTTATTATTTTTGAAAAAAAATGAATTTTTTTATCGTGGGGGTTATCATTCATAATGTTCATGTTAATCCTCATATTTTTATTATGCTGACAGATTTTATTCGGCAGGTGTTATAAGACTATAATTGCCGGATAATAGTGTTTTTATAAGCTGTTCTTCTGTTTTTATTTCGTGTTCGGTAATGATTCCGCCATGCGCAAGGTCTTCTTTTTCATGAAAATCACTTCCGGAAGTCATGATAAGGTCATGTTCATATGCCCATGCATAAATTTTGTCATTGTTGCTGTCGTGCCTTAGATTCCCATTATAAACCTCAGCACCATCCAGAAGAGCAGGATTTACAGGTTCGCAGTACGCTCTTCCAGGGTGTGCCTGAATGAGAAGAACACCCTCGTTGTGGCAGATTTCTGATAATTCTTCTATTGAAAAATTATATAAAAAATTATACTTGAAGAAAAAGCTTTCATCTGCACCATAGAGCAGATAGTCATTTGGACTTTCAGTTAGAGTGACTTCGCATCCCAGTAATACATTTATGCCGATTTTTTTTGAGTATTTTAAAGCCGCTTTGTAACCCTTTAAAAAGTGGTAAGTCACTTCATCAGGTGTCTTTGCACCACTTTGTTCAATAGCCCATTTACTGTAATGGTCAGTGATAACAACGGTGCCATATCCGGCTTCTTTATATAATTTTAAAACATCTTTAGCATTTATATGAGCACAAGGACTTGTTTCACTTGTATGTGTATGCATTTCAACTTTCATTCTTGATGTCCGCCTCCGATTATAAATTATAAAAGTTAAATATAATAGTGATTATTAGTATAGCATTATGCGGCGGACAAAACAACTATTTTAAAAATTATGAAAAAAGAGCATAAAAGGCATGAAAAAGTCATATTTTTAGTAAGATTTGTGGTAATATATATAAAAAAGATTTTAGGAGGAATTAAAATGCATAGTTTTCAGGAAGTTTCAATTGATTATATGGACATGAATCCGTTTAAAAAGATAGGAAAGGACTGGATGCTTGTTACTGCCGGCAATGAAGAGAAAGCTAATTCCATGACCGCCTCATGGGGAGCAGTCGGTGAAATGTGGGGAAAAGATTCCGTATTTGTATTTATCAGACAGAGCAGATTTACAAAAGAATTTATTGACAGGGAGGGAAAGTTTTCTCTTAGTTTTCCGGGAGAAGAGTACCGCAGGGATATGAAGTATCTTGGAACTGTTTCAGGACGTGATGAGGATAAGATGAAAGCAGCGAAAGTAAAGGTTGATTACTGTGACGGGGTACCTTATATAGATGAAGCAAAACTTGTATTTATTTGTGAGGTTATGTCACAGACAGATATAGAGCCAAAGGACTTTTTGGACAAAACTATAGATGATACATGGTATAAGGACAAAGATTACCATACCATGTATATAGCAAAGATAACAAAAATACTTGCAAGATAAATGAAAAAAGCTGTTATTTACAATATGTATGGTTAGTAACTTTAAATGTCTTATTTTTTAGGTAAAAGCTTTCACATTTGTTGTGTATTATCTTTCAGGTGTTTAAAATACAATAGGAAATGTGAACAAGGTGTGAATAAGTATAAAAAAACAAACCTTGGTTGACAGTTACAATAAAAAGTTGTATTGTATATTGGTTCAAATTTGATGGTATACAATATTACAAAATAAAATATTCAAATATGGAGGAGAAAATTTTATGAGACTTTCAAAATTTACTAAAAAAGGTGTTGCAGTTGCATTAGCACTCTCAATGGTAGTAGTAGGAAACGCAGGAATGACACAGAAGGCAAGTGCTGCAAAAAAATTAAAGACATATGTTATGTTTGCAGATGAGAAATGGAAAGTAACAGCAAACATGGACACAGCCAATGGAAAGTATGATGCACCAAAGACTGTTACAGCTAAGAAGGGTTCACAGAATGTATCTATGACTCTTAAGAGAAGCGCAATCAATGGTTCAGGCGAGAGCATCACAAAGGCAGCAGTATTTTGTGTAGATGTTGTAGATGCTATGAAGACATACAAGGCAAGCCAGATTAAAATTTCAAATGTTAAGATTGCAGTTGACGGAAAAGCTATCAAAGTTAAGGCTAACAAACTTAAACAGGGTTACCTTGAGGCAGATCAGAAAAACAACAAATATCGTCTTGAAATCTTTAATGTATACGGAAAAGGACAGACAGCAGCTAAGAAAGCAAACTATCCTGTAAATCCTAACAAATTAAAATTCAAGAAGACTCTTAAAGTAAGCTTCAAGATTACATTTAAGAAATAATGTTTGTTAAAAGTCAAAGATACTATCTGAACAAGACAGTTATTGATACATATTATTACTTTTAATAAATAATTGATAAGTTATGAAAATGGATTGTCAATAGGAATATAATTTCATATGGCAGTCCATTTTTCTTGCAAAATTAAGAGAATAGGAGAGATTATATGTCAGACCAGGGAAAATTTATTGAGGCATTGGATGCTGTTAAGAATATTGCGGTTTCGCAAAATAACAGTTTGACAAAAGAAGAAATAAAAAAATATTTGAGTGATATGAATCTATCGGAAGAACAGTTTGAACAGGTCTATTATTATCTTTCACTTTCGGGAATCAATATAGAGGGATATAGATTCATTCCAAAGGCTGTTGATTTAAGGAGTGAGAACAAAAATCAAAAAGACGAGGAAGAAACATCAGTAAAACCCGATGAAAAAAGTAAAGAGCAGGACAAAAAGGAAAATGGCACAGACGAAAAGGCATTATCTAAAAAGCGTGCAGAATATAATAGCAGAATTTACATGGATGAGATAAAGAAACTTGATTATTATGAGGATAATGACGAGAAAAAATTGGTTTCAGAGTTTTTGAATGGAGATAAAGAAGCGAGAAATAAATTTATAGAAAACAGATTGACACAGGTTATAAATATTGCAAATAAGTATTCTGACAGAGAGGCTGTAAAAAAAGAGATTATAGGTGTTGATGAACTTATAGCGGAGGGGAATGTCGGACTGCTGGAAGCAATATCGGTTATAGAAGAAAATAAAAAGAATTATGTTGATGCGGCAGGAAAACCGGTTTTTGAGAGTATAGACGGTACTATATATATGGAAGTTACAAATTCGATTGAATCTTTGCTTGACAGCATGACATCGGATAAGGATTGGGAGAGTGCCGTGCTTGCAAGAACAAATCTGCTCAATGAGGCAGCAAAATATATGACAGAAGAGATGGGAAGAGTTCCGACAAAGGAAGAATTATCCGAGTATACAAAAATCCCGGTCGATGAAATAAGAGGAATTATGGGATTGTCAAAAGACACACAAAGGATAGCCGATACTACAGCAGTAAGATATAGAAAATAGTGGATATCCACAATATTTTGTGATTTTATTGAAAATAAGCACAATATATTGTGGACATTTTTTGCTCCAAGTGCTATAATGGGTCTTGCGTTTTGACATAGGACATACGTCGGAACAAGTTTAGATTGGAGGAAATATGATGAAGGTAATTAAGAGGGATGGCAGAGTAGTTGAGTATGATCGCAATAAAATTGTTATTGCAATTCAGAAAGCTAATGCAGAAGTAGATAAAAGCGAACAGGTCAATGAAGAAAAGATAGACTCTATCGTTGCCGGGATTGAGAATAAGCATGTGGACAACATGATGGTAGAGGACATTCAGGATATGATAGAGCAGAAGCTCATGAGCGAGGGAAAATTTGAGCTGGCTAAAAAGTATATAATTTACAGATATACAAGAGAAATGGTTCGCCGTGCAAATACTACGGATGATTCTATTATGAGCCTTATAAAAAACAGCAATAAAGACGTAATGGAGGAAAACTCCAATAAAAATGCGTACATTGCTTCAACACAGAGAGATCTTATAGCGGGGGAGGTTTCAAAAGACCTTACAAAGCGTGTGCTTCTTCCTGAAAAGATTGTTAAGGCACACGAAGAAGGAATACTTCATTTTCATGATATGGATTATTTTCTTCAAAGCATATTTAACTGCTGTCTTATCAATATAGGTGATATGCTTGAAAATGGAACTGTTATGAATGGCAAACTCATAGAGACGCCAAAGAGTTTTCAGGTTGCCTGTACGGTTATGACACAGATTATATCAGCAGTGGCAAGCAGTCAGTATGGGGGACAGTCTGTTGATATAAGACATCTTGGAAAGTATCTTAGAAAGAGCCATGATAAATATGAAGCACATTACAGGGCAAAGTATGGTGATACCATAACAGAGGATATTCTTGAAGAATTTGTAAATGACAGACTTCATGATGAATTAAAATCAGGTGTTCAGACGATACAGTATCAGATAAACACACTTATGACTACAAACGGTCAGTCACCTTTTGTGACGCTTTTCCTTAATCTTGATAAGGATGACCCGTATATAGAAGAAAATGCCATGATTATAGAAGAAATTCTCAACCAGAGAATTGAGGGTATAAAGAATGAAAAAGGAGTATATGTAACACCGGCATTCCCTAAACTTATATATGTGCTTGACGAGCACAATTGTCTCAAGGGAGGCAAGTATGATTATCTTACAAAACTTGCTGTAAAATGTTCGGCAAAGAGAATGTATCCGGATTATATATCTGCAAAGAAAATGCGTGAAAATTATGAGGGAAATGTATTTTCATGTATGGGATGCAGAAGTTTTCTTACTCCTTGGAAGGATGAAAACGGAGAGTATAAATTTGAGGGAAGATTTAATCAGGGGGTTGTAAGTATAAATCTTCCTCAGATTGCAATAATAGCTCAGGGTGATGAGGAAAAATTCTGGACATTGCTTGAGGAGAGACTGGCACTTTGCTTTGATGCACTTATGGCAAGACACCATGCACTCGAGGGAACACTGTCAAGCGTAAGTCCTATACATTGGCAGTATGGAGCAATTGCAAGACTTGGAAAAGACGAGCCGATAGACAAACTTCTTCATGACGGTTATTCAACAATCTCTCTTGGCTACATAGGAGTCTATGAGACGACAAAACTTATGACTGGAGTAAGTCATACTGATCCGAAAGGAACAAACTTTGCACTTAGACTTATGAAGAGACTCAGACTTGCGTGCGATACATGGAAGCTTGAGACAGGAATAGGTTTCGGGCTTTATGGAACACCGGCAGAAAGTTTGTGTTACAGATTTGCAGAAATTGACAGAAAAAAATTCGGCGTAATAAAAGATGTAACTGACAAGGGATATTATACAAACTCATATCATGTAGATGTCCGTGAAAAAATAGATGCATTTGAAAAGTTTAAATTTGAAAGTCAGTTCCAGAAGATTTCTTCAGGCGGTGCTATCTCATATGTAGAGATACCAAATTTGAGAAATAATCTTGAAGCTCTTGAGGATGTTGTCAAGTTTATATATGAAAACATACAGTATGCGGAGTTTAACACAAAATCAGATTATTGTCATGTGTGCGGATATGACGGAGAGATTATTATAAATGATGACCTTGAGTGGGAGTGCCCACAGTGCCACAACAAAGACAAGAATAAGATGACTGTCATAAGAAGAACATGCGGTTATCTCGGGGAGAATTTCTGGAATGTAGGAAAGACTAAGGAAATAAATTCAAGAGTGCTTCACTTATAATATGATGCAAGGGTCAAAAGGTGATAACAATGAATTATGCAGATATAAAGAGAATTGATGTGGCAAACGGACCGGGTGTCAGAGTGTCTTTGTTTGTGAGCGGATGCACTCATCATTGCAAAGAGTGCTTCAATCCTGAAACATGGGATTTTTCATATGGAAATGTATTTGATGAAAATGCAGAAAATGAGATTATAAAATATTTGGAACCGGATTATATAAAGGGACTTACATTGCTTGGTGGGGACCCTATGGAAAAGGTGAATCAGGAGGCTCTTATCCCTTTACTTGAAAAAGTAAAAAAAGCATATCCGGAAAAATCAATCTGGTGCTATACAGGGTATGATTTTGAGGAAGATATAAAGAAAAACATGCTTAAAAACTGGGAAGTGACTAAAAAATTTATGTCTTACATAGATGTTTTGGTTGACGGCGAATTTAAAATCGATTTGAAAGATTTAAATCTTGTATTCAGGGGTTCGTCCAATCAAAGAATAATAATGGTAAAGGAATCACTCGAGAGCGGAGAAATTGTTTTGTGGGAAAAGGCCGAGGGATAAAATAAAAGATATTTCAAAAATAATCTTGAAATTTTTTTGGTAATTGGTTACAATAGTTTATAGGTAGGTTTGTGCAAAAGAGAAAATATCGCATAAGATATTATTTTTTAGCGAGAGCCTGCATTCAAATGATTAATTGTCGGACAGGTCTTTCCTGCCGGACAAATTATAAAATTTATATTTAGGAGGAATTTTAACATGGCAGTTAAAGTTGCAATCAATGGTTTTGGACGTATCGGACGTCTTGCATTCAGACAGATGTTTGGTGCAGAAGGTTATGAAGTAGTAGCTATCAACGATTTAACAAGCCCTAAGATGCTTGCTCATCTTTTAAAGTATGATTCATCACAGGGTAAATATGAGAAGGCTGACACAGTTTCAGCAGGTGAAGATTCTATCACAGTTGATGGAAAAGAAATTAAAATCTACGCTTTCCCAGATGCAAACAATTGTCCATGGGGCGACCTTGATGTAGATGTAGTTCTTGAGTGCTCAGGTTTCTACACATCTAAAGAAAAGGCTCAGGCTCATATCAATGCAGGCGCAAAGAAAGTTGTTATCTCAGCTCCAGCTGGTAACGATCTTCCTACAATCGTTTACAATACAAACCATGAGACATTAAAGAAAGGTGATCAGATTATCTCAGCAGCATCTTGTACAACAAACTGCTTAGCTCCAATGGCTGACGCACTTAACAAGTTTGCTCCTATCGAGTCTGGTATCATGGTTACAATCCATGCTTACACAGGTGATCAGATGACACTTGATGGTCCTCAGAGAAAGGGTGACCTTAGAAGATCTCGTGCAGCAGCAGTTAACATCGTTCCTAACAGCACAGGTGCTGCAAAAGCTATCGGACTTGTTATCCCAGAGCTTAACGGAAAGCTTATCGGTTCTGCTCAGCGTGTTCCTACACCAACAGGTTCTACAACAATCCTTACAGCAGTTGTAAGAGGAAAAGATGTAACAGTTGACGGAATCAACGCAGCTATGAAAGCAGCAGCTAATGAGTCATTTGGTTACAATGAAGAAGAAATAGTTTCTTCAGATATCGTAGGAATGAGATTTGGTTCACTCTTCGATGCAACTCAGACAATGGTAAACAAAGTAGCTGATGACCTTTATGAGGTTCAGGTAGTTTCTTGGTATGACAATGAGAACTCTTACACATCACAGATGGTAAGAACAATCAAGTACTTCTCAGAGAACTGCTAATCATTGCGATTGTTCTCCGAACAATCAAGTACTTCTCAGAGAACTGCTAAGCTAGTTCTGGAAGTTATAACTTGTACGGATATGATCCATATACGGGTCCGGTCTTTTAGAGGACCGGGCTCGTTTTTCTTTATATGAATTTTTCAGTTTATATAAAGTGCCTTTATATTTTTCATAATAAGGCAGACTACATTTAATATGTAGATTATTTGATTAAATTTTGAGAGGAGATTTTTATGTTAAATAAAAAATCTGTTGATGATATCAACGTAAAAGGAAAAAAAGTTTTAGTTAGATGTGATTTTAATGTACCATTGCAGGATGGAAAGATTACAGACGAAAATCGTCTTGTAGCAGCACTTCCTACAATCAAGAAACTTATTGCTGACGGTGGAAAGGTTATTCTTTGCTCACATCTCGGTAAGCCAAAGGGGGAGCCAAAGCCTGAGCTTTCACTTGCACCGGTAGCAAAGAGACTTACAGAACTTCTTGGACAGGAAGTTAAATTTGCAGCAGACGCTAATGTAGTTGGAGACAATGCAAAGGCAGCAGTTGCAGCTATGAACGATGGAGATGTTATTCTTCTTGAGAATACCCGTTACAGAGCTGAAGAGACAAAGAACGGAGAAGAGTTCTCAAAAGAACTTGCTTCACTTTGTGATGTATTTGTAAATGATGCATTTGGTACAGCTCATAGAGCACATTGTTCAAATGTTGGTGTTACAGAATTTGTTAAGGGTGACTGTGTAGTTGGATACCTTATGCAGAAAGAAATTGATTTCCTCGGAAATGCAGTAAACAATCCTGAGAGACCATTCGTAGCAATTCTCGGTGGTGCTAAAGTTTCTTCAAAGATTTCTGTTATTGAGAACCTTCTTGATAAGGTTGATACACTTATCATTGGTGGTGGTATGGCATATACATTTATGGCAGCTCACGGTGAGGAAGTTGGTAAATCACTTCTTGAGGAAGACTACAAAGATTATGCACTTAAGATGGAGAAAAAGGCTGAGGAAAAAGGTGTTAAACTTCTTATTCCTATCGATACAACAGTAGCTGATGACTTCTCAAATGATGCAAACTTCAAAGTAGTAGGCCGTGGAGAAATCCCAGCTGATATGGAAGGCCTTGATATTGGACCAAAGACAGCAGAACTTTTTGCAAACGCTGTAAAGGGTGCAAAGACTGTAGTTTGGAATGGACCAATGGGATGCTTCGAGATGCCAAACTTTGCAAAAGGAACAATTGCAGTAGCAGAAGCTATGGCTGAACTTGAGGGCGCTACAACAATCATCGGTGGTGGTGATTCAGCAGCAGCTTGCAACCAGTTAGGTTTTGGTGACAAGATGACACATATCTCTACAGGTGGTGGAGCTTCACTTGAGTTCTTAGAGGGTAAAGATCTTCCTGGTGTTGTAGCAGCAGACGACAAATAAAAGACCGGGTTGACAGTTTCTTGAACGGCAGTTCAGGAAAAGATGTATAATAAAGATTATTGATAATAATGCCATTGATTTATATTGTTTGTAGATTGATGGCATAGAAATGAGGATAAAATGGCTAGAAAGAAAATTATCGCCGGCAACTGGAAAATGAACAAAACTCCTAGTGAGGCAGTTGCTTTAGTAAATGAATTAAAAGATTTAGTAAAAAATGATGATGTTGATGTAGTATATTGTGTACCTGCAATCGATATTGTTCCTGTAGTAGAAGCTGTAAAGGGAACAAATGTAGAAGTAGGTGCTGAAAATATGTACTTTGAAGAGAGCGGCGCTTACACAGGTGAGATTTCTGCAGCAATGCTCGTAGATGCAGGTGTTAAATATGTTATCATCGGACATTCAGAGCGTCGTGATTACTTCAAAGAGTGTGACTGCTTACTTAACAAGAAAGTAAAGAAAGCATTTGAAGCAGGTCTTACACCAATTCTTTGCTGCGGTGAGTCACTTGAGCAGAGAGAGATGGGCGTTACAATGGATTGGATTCGTCTTCAGATTAAATCTGATCTTGCAGGAATTACAGCAGACCAGGTTAAAAACATGGTTATTGCATATGAGCCAATCTGGGCAATCGGAACAGGAAAGACAGCTACATCTGACCAGGCACAGGAAGTGTGCAAGGGAATTCGTGACTGTGTAGCAGAAATGTACGACGAAGCTACAGCAGACGCTGTTCGTATTCAGTACGGCGGTTCTATGAATGCAGGAAATGCAGCTGAATTACTTGCAAAACCTGACATTGATGGAGGTCTTGTAGGTGGAGCAAGCCTTAAAGCTGATTTTGGAAAAATTGTAAACTATAATAAATAAAATCATTGATATAGTACACTAAGCTAAAGGCAAGGATGCTTTCAGATTTTACAGTCTGAAAGCGAGTGATGAATAAAATTATTAATAAGAGGCATATCGGGGTGAAAACTTTCGGTGTGCCTTTTGTTGCCGAATAAAAAGATAAGGACAGGAATAATGCAGAGACGACAGATTAGATTTTACGGCAGAGTTCAGGGTGTGGGTTTTAGGTATCATGCAAAGCATGCAGCAGCAGCTTTGGGGCTCACGGGATGGGTCAGAAATGAATATGATGGCTCTGTGATGATGGAAGTACAGGGAAATGAAAGCCTTATAGACAGAATGCTTCAGACATTGAACAGAGATATGTATATAGATATACAGAGTATGGAAACGAAAAATATTAGTGTGGATGAAGAGGAAAAAAGTTTCAGAGTAATATATTAAAAATAGAATAAATATGGTAAAATATGTTAAATTATTTATGCAAAAAATAAAAACTTTTAAGTGGAGTTTGCTATCATAATTGGAGAAAAAGTTATATAATAGATAATTATGACAGTGGTAGAAGGAGGATGAAAAATTGAAGCGCAAATCAACAGTATATGGTCTGCTTGGAGCAATTGGACTTGTTGTTGGTCTTTCTGCAATCAATCCGGCAGTCTCAGATAAGTCTAAAAAGAATGATAAAATTGCGGTTTCAGTTGTTTCGTATGATAAAGCAAAAAAATCTGACAATTTAAATGCAGCAACAGGAGGAGCATTTACAGCGACATCACAGGCGATAGGGTCTTATGCATCTGAGAATGTCACATCATCAGAAGGAAAAAAAGTTACTAAATCAAGGAACAGAAAAGCAGTTGTTACGCCAAAGCCAACAGCAACACCAAAACCGAGAGAGCAAATAGTAAAAATTGCCAAGAGTTATAAAGGTAAGATTACATATTTATGGGGTGGAAAACCTTCAGATGCACAAATATCAGGAAAAAATCAGCCAAAAGAGCTTGATTGTTCCGGATTTATCCAATTTGTATATTCAAAATACAAAAAAAAGAGAATTTCAGAACTCGGTTCTACTATAGCGATAGCAGGTTTGCCGAAAATAAAGAAAAGTGAATTGAAAGTAGGAGATATAGGTCTTAGAAACGGAACAGGCTCGATTTATTTCGATGCAGATGGCAAATCGTATTCAGAACCACAGTTTGCAGAAGAAGCAAATGATAAAAAAATTGAAAAGTTCGACAAAAAAATAGATATAAACAAAAAGAAAAAATCTTCTGCAAAGAAAAAAATAAAGAATAAGACGAAAAAAATAGAAGAAATAAAAGATAAAAAAGATGTATTGAAAAAAAATAAAAAGGAAATTTTGTCGACGAGTATTGATGTTGATGAAGTGGAAGATACAAGCGATGACATCACAGACGATGAAAAGAAGCAGGAAGATACAGAGATAAAAAAAGATGAACAGAGTAAAGAACTGGAAAAAAATATTGAGGAATTAAAAAAATGTGATGTGGAAATCACAAATATTAAGTCTGATGTAAAGAAGTTATCGAAAAATATAAAAAAATATGATAAGCAAATAAAAAAATTAAATAAATTAAAGAAAAAATATAATACCGATATTGAAAAAAGTATTGACCATGTTGGTATTTATTGTGGAAAAAATAAGGTCGGTAAGATGGTGTGGTGTCACTGTTCTTCATCAAAAGGTGGAGTAGTTTATGAAGCTACTGATATTTTCACGCATTACTATAGCAGTGAAAGCTGTATTACAAAATAAAAAAATCAGTCTGATGTATAAAAAACACCAGACTGATTTTTTTATTTTAATTTTTATTATTCTATATAAATGATGTTGGGTTCAAAAGATATTTTGACCCCAACTAATGCCACGGATTGCTTCATTGCTGTGCAATTTTCGCAATCCTACAAACACCTCCAATCCCGCATATTTGCAAGCAAATCTGCTACTTGTCGGTGTTTGGCGGGTCAAGCCATCAGCTAGTAATTTGTATGTAAACATACATTACTAGCTGCTTTTGACCCTTGCATCATATAAATTATTTATTGAGACTGTTAAGTTTTACATTAGTTATTTTTTTTTCAGAGCTGCAAGCTTAAGACCGAAAAACAAAATACCTAAACCGGAAACCACTGTAATCAATATAAATGGTAATGTTTGATTTTTTTCTCCGGTAGAAGGAGAGCCTTTCTGACCTGATGGAAGTTCAGGCTCATCTGCCGGTGGATATTTAGCCTTTATAACAGGTTTAGCAGTAGCATCCGGAGTGGCAGAAGGAGCTACAGAAGCCGAAGCTGTAGGTGTTGTCGTGGCACCAGGAGTATCGGACGGAGCTGCTGAAGCTGTAGGTTTAACTGTTGCGTTTGGAGTATCGGACGGAGCTGCTGAAGCTGTAGGTTTAACCGTTGCGTTTGGAGTATCGGACGGAGCTGCTGAAGCTGTAGGTTTAACTGTTGCGTTTGGAGTGGCGGACGGAGTTGCTGAAGCTGTAGGTTTAACTGTTGCGTTTGGAGTTGGTGTAACAGTTGCCGGTGGTGGGTTCCATGGTGTAGGCGTAGGGACAACAGACGGGGTCGGACTTGGAGCAGCAGTTGGAGTCGGAACAGCGGACGGAGAAGGAGTCGGAACCTCACTCGGAGTAGGGGCAGCGGACGGAGAAGGAGTCGGAACCTCACTCGGAGTAGGGGCTACTGACGGAGAAGGGCTTGGAGTGTCGCTTGGTGTAATATCAGGAGTTGTGATTGCTGATGGTGTGGCACTGGGAGCTGTTGAAGGAGTTTTTGTCGGCGTAATATCGGGTGTAGGTTCCTCAGATGGTGATGAAGTCTGAGTTGGAGTCTGAGTTGGCGGAGTGCTTGGTTCTTCCGGAGATTCAGGAACCTCTCCATATGGATAAAAATGTCCTTCTGCGCAATAATTTAAGATACTGTCAGCTATATAGCCGCCTTCAAAACATCCGCCGTTAATCGTTACGAGTGCATTTGGAGCGAGAACATGGCCTGGCAGATATTTACATGTGAGAAAATCATTGTCAGGAAAGTTCCAGATAAGTTTCATACCGGATAAATCCATTTGACCTGCCTCAATTGTTTCCGATTTCTTTAAATTTTTAAGTCCGTGTGCATCATCAAGCAGATATGCTTTTTGAACAAAATGGCTTCCTGAAAATGAAAAAGTTTTTCCGTCGTCGTTGGTAGTGGAAATAAATACGGCTTTCTTGTAATCACCTGATTCTACATAAGAATAGTCGCTGCCGATTTCAAGAGTATTGTATTTATCTATTGTAATAATATGCTCAGTTGATACAAGTTCATCTAAATCTTTGACACCGTCAATCATAATCCAATCAGCTTTATATAACACTTTATGCGGAATATATACTGATTTTACAGAAGCTGAAAATGGAATTGTAAGTAAATATCCGGATTGATTATCTATTTTAGCCCATTTTAGATTTTCATTGGAAAGTATTAAACTTGAATTTTTGCCAAGCGATTTGGACTCGGCTTTTAAAGAATTAAAAGCTTTTTTAAAATCAATATATGCTCCGCTTTTATCAGGGTATTCCGTGAGAGAAGAGTTGGGAGTTATTATTGTTTTGTAATATGCAGGCTGCTTTAAAAGATTTTTGTATTTTGGATAATTGGCAAGATAGTGGCTGTTGTATTGTCCGCTGTAGTTGCCGGAATGTAAGACATGTTTTATATATGACGGGACAATCGCACCGTTACCAAACGAATTGAAATATGCAGTGCCGCCGCAGGCAAGAGCACCTACAAAATGATTACCCGCTTTAAAAGTGCTTTTTGTAAAGTATTGATAGTCACTAAGAATTTGTTTTGAAGTGTGCTGTCTGCCTGAATCAGTATAAGTTGGCACAGCAGCTTTACTTTTAGTAAGGCTTCCAATCCCGATAAACAAGAGAGAAAAGCATAATATCAGTGAGATAACTTTTTTTGACTTATGTTTCAAAATATTATTTCCTCCATTCATTTTGTTTTAATGAAATAATTAAAAATCTTGAGTTACTGTTTGCTCCACATGTAGATAAAACAAGCATGCCTGAGTGTCTGCTGTGTATATTTTGTTTTATTTCTAAAGTATTTCTGACAGGACAATTCATGTTGACCGAATTAAAAAACAGTAGTGCTCCGTCTGCTGAATTGCCGAAAGCCGATATTATATTTTTTGTTCCCCAAGTGGCACCAGCCACGATTTTATAGCGTATCTTAGACTTTGGTGTTATTATGTGGATAAAATATGATTTGTTTGAAAAATCAAAGTTGTCGAAACGGTGCAGCATGCCAAACATCGAACCATTCTTCATATTATGCCCGTATAGTACAGTTAATGCGTCTGAGAAATTTTTTTTACTGTTCGTTTCGGAAAAAATACATCCGGGATAGCCAAAACTGTTGTCGATGTTGTGTGTAAGATAATAATAATCAAGTTTTTCATGTTGTAAAACAGGATATGAGATATTTATTTTTGGAATCTGAATCCATGCATAAATATCGTTATTGTATTTTTTTAATGAATTAAAATCCACATCAGGTATTTCGGCAAGGCCTGAATAGGCATTAGAATTTTTTATCTTTAGTAATTTCTTTTTTTTATTAGATTTTTTTTGAGATGTTGATTTACAGTCAGATGTATCATTCCAACTGTTTTCTTTTAATAGTTTATTTTGAAAAGTTTCATATGTGAGTGCTTGGTTTTTTAGCTGCTTTTTATGATATGTTGAAAAAATGAGCCACAATGATATAGTTGAAAAAAAAATTAAGGAAAGCAGCCATAAAGCTATAGTATAAATTTTCTTTTTCAAAATTGTCCTCCGGTGAAAAAGCTGCAGTCCATTCATATTAAAAAATAAAATTTAATATGACAAAAAATATTATTAACCCATTTTTAGAAAAAATATGCATATAATGAAAAATATGGTTATCAGACATATTGAAAACTGAACTCTCGAAAAAAATTGTAGCTTATCTGGCAAAAAAGATGTAATATATACATATAGTTTTTTTCGGAGGACAGCTATGAAACAGAACGAGAAGATGTTGGGGAAAATAAGAGAATATCCGGCAGAATTTGATTATCTTACAGGATTACCAGATAGGAGAGGACTTTACGAGTTTTACAATATACTTGAAAGCGATGCAATTGTTCATGCAATGTTTATAGATATCGACAATTTTAAGCGGGTTAATGATATTTATGGTCACAGCATGGGAGATGAACTTCTTATATGCATATCAAAACTTATTGAAGAAAATGTATTTGGCTTTACGTCAAGAATAGGTGGAGATGAGTTTGTTGCATTGCTTGATGGAGATATGGGTATTGATGAACTTGAAAGTACGGCAAAAAAATTATTAAAAAATATGCAGGATATCGATTTTAGAAAAGATATTCTTTCAAATGTATCACTCAGTATAGGTATAGTCACAAGGCAGAAAGTATCGCTCAGGCTTGATGATATTTTACATAAATGTGACTCGGCTATGTATGAAGCCAAATATGACGGAAAAAACAGGTATGTATTTTATAGAGAAAATGACCGGACTATACTGAGAAACAGAAATATGGAACTTGAGATGAATGATGCGTTAAAAAACGGTCAGTTTGAGGCGTATTTGCAGCCAAAAGTAAATATGATATCAACTAAACTGACGGGAGCAGAGGCATTGTCAAGATGGAATCATCCGGTTGATGGTGTTAGGACACCGGCGATATACATATCGTTATTTGAGAAAAATGGTTTCATTTCAAAACTTGATTTGTACATGTTTGAGCAGGTCTGTAAGATAAAACAGAGCTGGCATGGAAAGAAATATGGGCATATTCCTGTTTCGGTGAATATGTCAAGACTGCATCTTTATAATAAAGAATTTCCGGATATGTTGGTTGAGATTGCTGACAGGTACGGCGTAAGTCACAATGAGCTTGAGATAGAAATTACCGAGAGTGTGTTTGTCAAGGACAGCGAGGAACTCATAAGAAATGTTAAAATGTTGAAAGAGAGAGAGTTTATTGTTTCAATAGATGATTTTGGTTCAGGATTTTCGGCACTCAATCTTTTAAAAGACTTACCGGTTGATATTATAAAAATTGATAAGGAATTTCTTGATGATTCAGGGGATGATGACAGAGGAAAAAAGGTTTTGAGAAATGTTATAAATATGTGTAAAGACTTAAAACTTGATGTTGTCACCGAGGGAATTGAGACAGAAGAACAAAGAGAGTTTATTGTAAGATGCGGCTGTCAGATTGCACAGGGATTTTTGTATGCAAAACCGCTTCCGCTTAATGAATTTGACAAATTTGCAAATGAGTACATCGCTAATGATGATACAAGTTATACATTTAAGCTTGACGGTGATATTAAGTCTGATGACGGAAAAATTGAGGCAGATGCGAAAGGTTTTAGTGAATTGAAATATGGCACGGGTATATTTAAAAACAAAAAGGCACTCATATTTCCGGGGGGAGAGAAAGAACAGGAAGTTGTCGAACTTCCGAATGAAATTTTATCAAGTGATAGTTTTATGGTATCAATGTGGATATATCCGATAGAGGAACACTCATGGAGCTGTGCATTGTACGTCAAATACGAGACCGGATTTTTTGGTATGATTCCTTTAGCATGGGAGGGACATTCATCATTCCGTATAAGGGATTCAAAAGAGGTTGATGGTTGGTATGATATAAGCGGATGCAAATTACAAGTAAATGAATGGTCACATTATGTTGTAAGCTACAATGCAAAAACAGAGACAGCATATGCATACATAAACGGACAGCTTGTAGGAAACATGAAGAATGTACCGGGAAATCGTTATGCAAAGCGTATTGTTCTCGGCGGAGATGTATTTCAGCCGTCATTTATAGGAAAAATATGTGAGGTCACATTTTACAATGAAATAAGAGATCACGATTTTGTATATAATCTGCATCAGTCCTATGTCACAAGGGATGATTTCATAGGTTTTGAAATAGGAATAGATAAATAACAGACAGCAATTTACGGAAAAAATATAAATAACGCATATTAAATAGTTGAATTATTTGATATGCGTTATTTTTTTGAAATTTTTTTGTATCAGATTAAAACACAACTGATCTTAATATATTTATCAATCATATAGTTTTAAAAACCACATAAAATAGAAAAAGATACGAGAAAACATTGACAACAAAACATTATAGATTTATACTTTAAAAGTAGTTTGATAATCAAATGAAAATTAAAGGTGTGCATGGAGCACGGAAATGAGGAAAATATGGGATTATATGAATGTGGGGAAAAGTTAAAGGCTCTTCGTATAGGGGATATGATTGCAAAGATTCCTATTATTCAAGGTGGAATGGGAGTCGGTATCAGCCGTTCAAAGCTTGCGGGAGCTGTTGCGGCGGAGGGCGGAATAGGAATTATATCAACTGCCCAGATAGGATACGATGAGGAAAATTTTGAAAATGACCAGGCGGAATGCAATCTGCGTGCAATAGGAAAGCATATCAGATGTGCAAAAGAGATTGCAGGCGGAAACGGACTTGTAGGAGCAAATATCATGGTTGCATTAAAACATTACAAAGAACATGTCATGGCAGCTGTTGCAGCGGGTGCAGATGTGATAATAAGCGGAGCAGGTCTTCCGGTGAAACTTCCCGAATATATAGGAAAAGCTTGTAGGACAAAGATAGCACCGATAGTTTCATCAAGGCGTGCGGCAGATATTATACTTAAAATGTGGGCAAGAAGATATGACAGGACTGCGGATTTTATAGTCATTGAGGGACCGAAGGCAGGTGGACATCTTGGATTTTCAAATGAAGAACTTCAAAATATGGAAAACATTGACTATGATACAGAGATAAAAGAAATTATTGAATGTACAAAGGAATATGAGAAAAAATATAATACACATATACCTGTCATTGTTGCCGGGGGAATATTTGACCATGATGATATAATTCATGCAATTAAACTTGGTGCAGACGGAGTGCAGATTGCGAGCCGTTTTGTGGTGACAAAGGAGTGCGATGCTTCTGAAGAGTACAAAAAAGCGTATATTGATGCGAGAGAAGAAGATATTAAGATAATCAAAAGTCCTGTCGGAATGCCCGGACGTGCAATAAGAAATGAATTTATAAAGCGTGTGGAAAATGAAAATCAGCCGGTTTTAAAGTGTTACAACTGCATGAAAAAATGCAATCCCAAAGAAGTACCGTATTGTATAACGAAAGCGTTGGTTGATGCGGTGAACGGAGATATATATAACGGTCTGATATTTTGCGGTGCAAATGTAGGACGTATAAATGAGATGACAACTGTTCATGAATTGATGGAAGAACTGATAAATCCGAAAGAAAAAGTATCAAAGAAATATGGAATAAAAGGTATGTATGCACAAAAAGATAAAATGATAAGTTGAGAAATGTTTATATAATAATACAGATATTATTTCTTTTTATAATTTTTGTATTATATGGTGATGGGGCAGACCTCCAGATAGCAATGTATGCTTACATACAAATTGCTATCTGGAGGCTTGCCACTTGCATCATTATATTTTAGTCGATTGTAATATTATTTTCTTTTATGTATTCACTGATTTTCATATCTGAACCAAGAATATGGTTTGAAAGCCAGTTTAAGAGGTAATTTATCAATTCAAAAAGATAAGTCTGCTGATGGCTGTCAATTTCGTCAAGTTCATCAATATCGATATGTACAAGTTTATCCACAAATGCGGAATGGGCTTTCTTTTGAGCTTCAAGTCCGGGATAAGATATTTTTTCCATAAGAGCTTCTTCATCACTGAAATGTGTTTCTGTATATGTTTTAAGTTCATTGAGAAGATGAATTATCTCGTCATATTTATCATGAAGCAGATTTGCATGTATAAGCTCATTTGTCTGTTCAATGATTTCAAAAAGATGTTTATGTTCATCATCAATAAGAGCAATGTCGGTTTTGTATTTGTCAGTAAAAGCAAATGGATTTGTATTTTCGGTTTCATTGTCTGAAGATGAAAGTCTGCCAATCATAATGTCACTTCCTAAGATATGCTTATACAGCCAGTTGACAATGTAGACAAGAAGTTCGTTCAATGATTTTTTTGAAGCTTCGGCAGATGAAATATCAAGTTTAAAGTCATTAATTTTTTCGGTAAATGCTTTATGTTCTTTGACCTGACGCTCAAGTTCAGGGTCATTTATTTTTTTCATATAAGCTTCTTCGTGAGCGAAATGTACATCTGCATAATCTTTCAGTCCCTTAATAAGATTTTTGGCAATGCTTTCGGCATCTTCTGTCTCATTAGTGAGAACCATTGCATCGTTTATCATATCGAACAATTTTTTGTGTTCGTCATCTATTTCCTTGATTCCAATCATACAATCTTTAGTAAATTCGTACATGGAAAACCTCCTTATAAAAAGTAATAATCTCTCGTAATCTTTTCAAAATGAATCCATCTCGAAATTCTTCGTTCAGAAGATTTCGAGAGTACATAGTATAAATGTGTATGTGTCGGTGTTTGCAGGATTGCGAAAATTGCACAGCAATGAAGCAATCCGTGGCATTAGTTGGATTCAAAAAGCTTTTTGAACCAACATCACAATAATTAGTATATTACAATTTTATTTTTTTGGCTATACCCATTATTTTTCAATTTTACTTTTAGTGATGGATGATGAATTGTTTTTTGAAATGTAATAAAATCTTAATTGCTTTTTTTTTATGTGTGCTATAAAATAATTGCTGCATTGCAGATATTGTCAATAATAATTATCTAAGGAAGGTGAAAAGCTTGAAGAAAAGAATCATAGCTGTTATAGGTACTGTTTTATTAACTACTTTATTTTTGAACGGAAGTAATACAGAGGCGGTTATAAAGCCTCCTGTAATATTTGTAGGCAATGAAAATGTTACAGGCGGTAAATATATAATTGGTCAAAAATCAAAGCTCATGCTTAATATAAAAAATAAAAAACAGTATAAAAAAATATCATTCAGAACTAAGAATTTAAAAAAAGTCAAAGTTGACCAAAAGGGAACTGTTACGGCAGGAACTTCTGGTGGAAAAGGTGTTATTATTGTTACGGGAATAACAAAAGAAGGAAAAAAATATTCTTCTGACATTAAAATAACTGTCACAGATACTCTGGGAAAATATTCGAATCTTGTTGACAAAAGAACACAAAACGAAGTAAAGAAATATCTTATAGATGCAGGTATTCCTAAAAAAAATGCAGAGGCATGGCTTAAAGATGTGAATGAATACAATAAGACTATTAAAAATACAAGTCTTGTAAAGAAGGGATATAAAAAACTTGGACTTAATGCACCAATATATAACGATAACAAGATAGCAGAATACTGGTCAAAAAAATATAATATGTTTATCGGATATAATTGTCGCATAACAGCATTTGACCTTTTGAAAAACTATATAAAAACAGGGGAGAATACAAAGCCAAATACAAATGAATTATTTATGGATAGTGATGCGTTGAAAAATTCTCCATACCAGAAATATAACAAAAAAGATACAAAAAAATTTGAAACATTATATTCAAGCATCAATACTGTCTCTTCGACCAATGTAAACAAGCATATTGGTATTTTAAGAAAGTACCGCAGTAAAAATAATATTACTTTTTCTCATGATAAAACGAAGGCATCTCTTATAACAGTCATTTTTCATTCTTATATCAGTAAAAATGAAAATGAACTTTTTACAGGTCATGCCGGAGTACTTGTACCGGTCAAAAATAATGGTTATATTTTTATTGAAAAGATTTCCTTCCAGTCACCGTATCAGGTTATTAAGTTTGCATCAAAACAGCAGCTTAATGAGTACCTTATGAGAATGTATGATACTGAATGGGGACAGAATACTTCAAAACCATTTATTATGGAAAATAATAATGTTTTGTCATGTTACCATCCTGTCAGATGATATTGAGGAATGTTAGAGAAATCTTTTCTTTGACTTGCAGTCATAAATATTGTATAATCTATTGTCGGATAAAAAGATAACTAAATATATTTTTATATAAAGAAAGGATAACGATTATGAGTAAGAAACCGGTTGTATTGATGGTACTTGATGGTTATGGATTAAATGACAAGACAGAGGGTAATGCTATTGCTCAGGCAAAGACACCTGTTATGGATAAGCTTATGAAAGAGTGTCCGTTTCAGAAGGGAAATGCAAGCGGGCTTAGTGTAGGACTTCCGGATGGTCAGATGGGTAACTCTGAGGTTGGTCACATGAATATCGGTGCAGGCCGTATTATCTATCAGGAACTTACACGTATTACAAAAGCTATTGAAGAAGGTACATTCTTTGAAAATAAAGCGTTGCTTTCAGCAGTAGAGAATGCAAAGAAAAATAATTCAGACCTTCATCTTTTCGGTCTTCTTTCAGATGGTGGTGTACACAGTCACAATACACACCTTTACGGATTATTGGAACTTGCAAAGAGAAACGGTCTTAAGAATGTATATGTACATGCATTCCTTGACGGAAGAGATACAGCACCTACATCAGGAAAAGGTTTTGTAGAGGAACTCCAGAAAGAGATGGACAAGATAGGTGTAGGTAAGATTGCGTCTGTACATGGACGTTATTATGCAATGGACAGAGATAATAACTGGGACAGAGTAGAGAAAGCTTACAATGCACTTGTAAAGGGCGAGGGTGTCAAGGCTGAGGATGCTGTTAAGGCTGTTGCAGATTCTTATGCACAGGATGTAAACGACGAGTTTGTTGTTCCTACAGTTATCGAGGAAAACGGAAAAGCTGTAGCAACTATTAAAGAAAATGATTCAGTGATTTTCTTTAACTTCAGACCTGACCGTGCACGTCAGATTACACGTACTTTCTGTGATGAAAGCTTTGACAAATTTGAGAGAGCAAATGGATTTATGCCGCTCACATTTGTATGCTTTACAAATTATGATGAGACTATTGGAAATAAACTTGTTGCATTTGAGAAAGAGAGTATTGAAAATACATTTGGAGAGTTCCTTGCAGCAAACAATATGACACAGCTTCGTCTCGCCGAGACAGAGAAGTATGCTCATGTAACATTCTTCTTTAATGGCGGTGTTGAGGAGCCAAACAAAGGAGAAGAGCGTTCACTTGTAAAATCACCTTCAGTTGCAACATATGACCTTAAGCCTGAGATGAGTGCACCGGAAGTAAGTGAGAGACTCAATGAAGCTATAGCATCAGACAAATATGATGTGATAGTTATCAACTTTGCAAACCCTGACATGGTAGGACATACAGGAGTTATCCCGGCAGCAGTTGCAGCGGTTGAGAAAGTTGACGAATGTGTAGGAACAGCAGTTGAGGCAGTAAAGAAAGCTGACGGAGTATTATTTATCTGTGCTGACCACGGAAATGCAGAGCAGATGATAGATTATGAGACAGGAGCACCATTTACAGCTCATACAACAAATCCTGTTCCATTTATTCTTGTAAATTATGATGATGCATACACATTAAGAGAGGGCGGATGTCTTGCGGATATTGCGCCGACACTCATTGAGATAATGGGACTTGAGCAGCCAAGAGAAATGACAGGAAAATCACTTCTTGTACGTCGATAAGCAGAATTTACGGTACAACGAATAATCGTTAAAAAGATATTGAAATCTTTAGGATATTATGATAGACTAGATTAGTACAGTGTTTTTTACTGTACTAATCAGTTTGTATGAGTTTTAATTGAATGGAGGAGCATAATGATTAAGACAATTCATGGAATTTTATTGATTCTATACATTATCGTATGCGTTGCACTTACAGTTGTAGTTATTCTTCAGGAAGGCAAGCAGGCAGGACTTACAGGAGCTATCAGCGGAGCTGCTGAGTCTTATTGGGGAAAAAACAAAGGACGTTCTATGGAAGGCGGACTTGTTATGGCTACAAGAGTTCTTGCAGTATTATTTGTTTTGATTTCACTTTTATTGAATTTAAGTATTTTTTCATAAAAGAAATTACAAAAAGGGATTGTCGATTGACAGTCCCTTTTTATTGTATGGCCTAAAGGCCTAATTTGCGAAATGTAGTTTCTCTTGGAGGAGAAATG
>ERZ835880.152-NODE-152-length-83297-cov-6.435862_pt1 | contig 83297 bp, 74 predicted proteins | sample MGYA00519944_ERZ835880 | MGnify/ENA primary metagenome ERZ835880 (study PRJEB31850, sample SAMEA3708787) | human gut metagenome | biome: human gut; feature: human-associated habitat; material: faeces | place: China | collected 2014 ... | reverse complement strand
AAATCTCACTATTAGGCTGTCCTCTGAACAGTACATGAACATGGTCTTTATCGTGATTCCATTCTTCCAACGAAATATTATAATTAAGGCATATGTTTTTAAATATCTCTTTAAGCCGTAATGAGATAGCATCATCAATAACATTATTCCTGTATTTGACACACATAATTAAATGATAATTAAGCATGAACACTGAATGATTATTAGTATCAAGTTCCATAGCAATATCCTTTCTAAAATTAAGTACGACTGAACGTCTTTTATACTTATAATATATCACAGCTGCACGTCTAAAACAACATCTCTTATAAAAACTATAAAAGGAGCTAGCCCCCTCCCTACGCTTCGCTTATAGGAAGGGGATTGCGCTCCTATTTTTGTTCAAATATCTTAAAAAAATCACTTTTTATTTTGAAAAATTTTTATTCTTGTTTTCCAATATAAACAGAAACCTTTTGACTTAAATCTTCATACACTTTTGTTGAGATGCGTGATCCGTAATAATACCATCGATTTCTTCCCAAGAACAAACTGTATATAATCCTTTTTCTTGAAACTTACTACTATCAGCAACCACAAAAACATAATCACTTTTTTCAATCATTTTCTTTTTAACTCCTAATTCTTGATAGGAATGACATGTTGGTCCATCACTATTTAATAATCCAGAAGTTCCTAAAACACAGACATCTACTTGAACTTTATCTAGATATTCTTCACTCCAATGTCCTACTATTGATTGATTTTTTTCTCTTTTTTTACCAGGAGTTAAAAACACATTATGTAAATTTCCATCTAATGTTCAAATGCACCTATAGAAACCGTAAAATATCTTTTGAAGGCATTAAATTAATATATGAACAACAACTTTGACAAGTACTTCCTGAATCAATGATCATACTATTATGTGCCATTAATATTGAAGAAATACAACTTTTGAAAATGCTTACAATTATTTTTGATGAATACTTTCATATTTTGCCTTATTTTCTTTTTTATTTATGAAAATTATTTTCAAAGAACAAAAAAAGGAAAAGTAAACGGGTGTCGCTTACTTTTCCTACGTCATTCAATGAATATAGTTGTCAAAAAAATATCTAAGAGAAGAATGACTTTATAATCTTCTTTGATTACACTTTCATTTTACATATCTTTTATGAATTGAAAATGAAATTTATAGATTTTGATTACTATTTTCATATATTTTTTCATTTATGATTTAGTGTATGCAAATTATTTTCATCGATGTGCTTGAATAAAGGAAATATTTTTTAATTCAATTTCATTAAAATACTCTGACATATGATTATTCATCATTTCTGATGTCAAAGTTTCGTCTGCACTATACCAACTTTTAGATTTAAAATAGTCTACAATCTCAGGTGTTTTAAACGTACAATGATGTCTGGCATAAATTTCATTAAGTCCTAACCGTAACTGAGAATCATCTTTATTTTCTAAATCAGCTTCTGTAAGAAGTTCTGTATCACTATGAGCAAATATATATTCATCCTCATCTGTATTTTCTTCTACTGTTGTTTCTATTTTTTCATTTACAATAACTTGAAGGGCTTTTTCTTTACCAGATTCACTAGTACAAATTACTTTTGTCTTACCTGATGATAAAGCCTTAATTTTACCATTTGTATCTACGATACATATCTTTTCATTTTTCGATTGATAAGTACATTTAAGATTAGTTTGAATGGTATATTCATCTCCAATATTTAATGTAACTTTACTTTTTTCTAAATGTAATGGTTTTTCAACATGTTGACTAACAAGATTATCTGGTGAATAAGATGGTTTATTTCCTTTAAAAAATAAAATAAATCCTAACATAGCAATCACCACGACAAGTGCTATGATTCCTAAAATAATAATTTTAGTTTTTTTTCGCACTTCTTTTTTATGTTTTTCTCTATTTTTAACCCTTGAACCTACTTCTTCTACTTGGATATCCTCTTGCGGTATTCTTGTTCCACAAATATTACAATATTTGGCTCCTTTTGTTAGTAAACTATAACATTTTGGACATAACATAATCATCATCTCCTTACCTTTATTATAAAATAAAATATATTGATTTTCACTACCCGTTTTAGTATAATGTCAAAGACTGGTTCGAGAGCCAAACCCAGTATAAAAAACTAAGAATAAGTAATGAAGATGGCTCTGTCATCTTTTTTATTTTATTTGGCTTCTAACTGTACTTTAGAAGAGGAGGACTACAAATGAATAATAAAAAGGTACAATTAATTGTAATGAATGCCATGATTGGTGCTGCTTATGCAGTTTTAACAATTTTGATTTCACCAATTGCTTATGGAGCAGTGCAAATGCGCTTAACTGAAATTATTGTTTTACTTGCATGTTACAACAAGAAATTTATTCCAGGACTTACTATTGGATGTTTGCTTGCAAACCTTGCATCTCCAATGGGATTATATGACATTTGTTTTGGAACAGCTGCAACATTGATTGCTTGTCTTGGTATGTATTATGTTAAAAATGTTTTTGCTGGAGCTTTAATTGGTGGGGTTGTCAATGGTTTAATCGTTGGTTTAGAACTTTATCTAGCTTTAGAATTACCATTTATGATTAATGCATTCTATGTTTTCATTGGTGAATTTATTGTTTTAATTATTGGAGCATTCTTATTTAAATGTTTAGAAAAAAATAAAACACTTATGAATAAATATATTTTAGAATAGTAAAAAAGCTATAACAGCGAAATGCTTGTTATAGCTTTTATTTATGTTCTTCAATATAGTTTACTATATCGTTTACTGTTTTAAAATTCATAACGTCTTCATCAGGAATTTCAATTCCAAATTCTTCTTCAGCAGACATGATTAACTCAACTGAATCTAATGAATCTAATTCTAGATCTTCTTTTAATTTAGCATCTAAAGTAATTTTTGATTCATCAATATCCATTGTATCTTTTAAAATTTCTTTGATTTGATCAAGTACCATTTTATTTCCTCCTTCTGTATACAGCTATTATAACAAATGCTTTTGATTTGTAAACAAAACAATTTGACAAACAACCTAAAAGTCTATATCATTTAGGAAAGTATGTTTGGGAGGTAAAATAATGATTTTAAGACCAACGAAAATCGAAGATATTTCACGTGTCATTGACATTATTAATCAAGCAAAAACTTATTTCAAAAATAATGATATTGATCAATGGCAAGATGGATATCCTAATGAAGAAACAATTGAAAAAGATATAGAAAATAATGAAGCTTATGTTTTAGAAGAAGACGGTGTTATTTTAGGAACGTGTATGGTAACGATTCATGGAGAACCTGCTTATAACCGTATTGAAGGAAAATGGATTTTAAATTGTCCTTATATATGTGTACATCGTATTGCTGTTGATAATGAATATAAAGGAAAAGGATTAGCTTCTACGATTTTAGATCAAGTAGTTGCTATGTATCCAGATTATCATAGTGTTAGAATGGATACACATCATGATAATCTTTCTATGCAAAGTTTTTTAACTAAATATGGTTTTAAATATTGTGGAGAAATCACTTTAAAAAGTGGTGCTTTAAGAAGAGCTTATGAAAAAAGAATCTAAGCTCTTTTTTATGTCCTTAATTTTCCTTCTTTAAGTAATCTTAATAATTCATCATTTTGCCTTTGTGAACCTGTATAATTATCTATTCCATTTAATTTAGCTAATTTTGTTCTATTAGCAAAAGAAGCATCTTCTTGAATAGAACGCAATGCATCTGTAAAACTATTGCCTGTATAATCAGGTGCACTTAAATATCTTATCTTTCTTTCTATGACCTGATCATTGACCCAGCCGGCATCTTGTCCTATAAGATAGGGATTTCTAGCACCTTGAACAATTCTCGTAATAATTCCAAAATGACGATATGGCATTAATGGTTGCGTAGATTCACTTGTTAAAAATACATGGTGAAACTCTACCTCATCGCCTATCTTATACCTTGTTAAATTCGTATTAGAAAAATTATTATAACCACCTTCTTCGATGATTTGTGGAAAATCTTTATAGGCATAATTTAGATCCACCATTGTATCAATTCCTAAAACATTTCCTGTAGCGCTATATTGCCACATACCATATTCTCCATCATAATTAAGTTCATCATTATATCTTGCAATCCATTTTGTATACTCATTAAAGATTGGACTTGTAAGTTTAGTTCTAAACCAAAACAATGATGCATACATTCCTACATAGTAACCTTCTTGTTCGAGTCTTTGAGCAAATGTTTGTGCAATATTCGCTATTGTTTGATTACTTTGTCTTCCTGTTGTATTATTATCTTCTAAATCATAATAAACAGGATAGGCCATTTGATAATCCTTTACGAGTCTTAATACATGTTTAGCTTCTGACAGAGCTTCTCTTTCATTGGTTGCATAAGAATATAAATAAACCCCAAAAGGGATTTTTAAACGTGTACATTCATCCGCATTTCTTTTAAAATACGGATCATCTTGACTTTCCAGATTACTTCCATACCCACATCTAATGATTGCAAAATCGATATGTTTTTTAACTTCTTGCCAATCAATCAACCCTTGAAATTTAGAAACATCAATTCCATGTTTTACCAAAATTTTTCACCTCATTATAAAATATGTCACAATGTCAAAAATGTTATTATTATCGTTGTTTATATTTACTTTTGGTTAAAAAAATAAGATAATAGCTACGGGAGGAATTATAGTTATGAAAAAGAGTTTAATCTCCATGATTTGTTTTACTTTGTTAGTATCCTTTTTTTGTTCTACAAGTCAAGTTCATGCAGTAAACTTTGAAGGACAAGAAGATAAATATATGAAACTTTGTTCTAGTAAAAGTTTATCTAATAATAATTATAATACTTGTAAACAATTTAATTCATACTTAAAAAAGAAAAACAATCAGTTACAAAGTTCTATTGATGAATCTAAATCTAAAATTTCAGATACTCAAAGTTCATTAGATGACGTTGTTTCTAAAATTGCTGATTTAAATAACCAAATTGAACAAAAGCAACAAGAAATCAACTATTTAGAAAGTTCAATTAAATCATTAGAAGCAAGTATCACAGCTAAAGAAAACGAAGTTAAAGAACGTATGTATGCTATGCAATCATACAATAATAGTAATAGTTATATTGAATTTATTTTTGGTGCTTCAAACTTCTCTGATTTCTTTTCAAGAATTGATAGTGTCAATGAAATCACTCAATTCGATAAAGAATTAGTAGAAAAAATTGCTGATGAAAAGAAGCAAGTTGAATCTCAAAAAGCAACTATTGAAACAGTAAAAGCAAATATTGTTTCTCAACAAAACGAACAATATACTTTACAAACTCAATATGAAGATCTATTAGCTAAACAACAAAAAGATTTAGCATCTGCTGAAAGTGAACAATCTAAAATTTCTGATACTCAAAGTTCATTAGATTCATTCTTATCATCAGTCGTTGTTACTCAATCATCTTCATCAGGTAGTAGCAGTAGTGGTTCTACAACTATTAGACCATCTACAAATGTTCCTACTACAAATAAGTATGGTTCTACAGTTGTAGCTGCTGCTTATTCTAAATTAGGTTGTCCTTATGTATGGGGAGCAAGTGGACCTAATTCATTTGACTGTTCTGGTTTGGTTATGTGGTGTTATGCACAAGCAGGTGTTTCACTTGATCACTATTCTGGATCTCAAGGTCAATCTGGAGCAATTATTCCATTAAGTCAAGCTCAACCAGGAGATATCTTATGGAAAAGTGGACATGTAGGTATTTATATTGGTAATGGTCAATATATTCATGCACCACAAACAGGTGATGTTGTTAAGATTGCATCTAATGTAAGTAGATTTACTTGTGCAGTTAGACCTTATTAGTAATGACTTAAAACCTTTAAGTTTATAAGCTTAAAGGTTTTTATTTTGTATAAAAACAACTTTTATTTACTTTTTTTAGAAAATGATGTATAAATAATATGAGGGGGTGTTTTGTTTGAAAATTAAAAAATATTTTGTAGGATTTATTGCATCTACAATGCTTGTATCAACATGCTATTGTATAAAACCTGTAGAAGCTATTGATTTTTCAAAAGATGAATCAAAATATATGTCACTATGTGCAAGTGGAAAACTAACAAATAGTAATAAGAAAACATGCGAAGAATTCAACAGCTATCTCAAAGCTAAAAACAAGAAGTTAAAAAAAGATTTAGAAAATCAAAAAAGTGCTGCGGCGAGTACAACGCAAACATTAGACAGTGTTCAAAAAAAGCTAAATTCATTAAATTCGGATATTTCATCTAAGGAAGCTGAAATTCAATATGTTGAAACATCTATACAAAATACCCAAGCAGATATAGATAAAGATAATCAAGAAATAAAAGATCGTATGTATATCATGCAATCTTATATGAATGAAAATACTTTTATCAATTATATATTTGGGGCTGATAATTTTACTGATATGTTATCTAGAATAGATAGTTTCAATACACTTACTTCAAGTGACCAAGATTTGATTGCTCAAATGTTAGAAAAGAAAAAGGAAATTGAAAATCAAAAAGTTACTTTAGAAAACGCTAAAATTGTTTTAGAAGAACAAAAGAAAGAACAAGCGGCTATTCAAGTACAATATGAAACATTATTAGAAGAACAAAGAAAACAAATTGCTTCTACGCAAGATGCTATATATGATTATGGTGCTGCAAGTGAATCATTAGCTGCTGCTATTGATAAATTCAATGCTGAAGCTTATGAAACAAAACCATCAACAGCTAGACCTGCTCCACCAGCATCAAATAATACAAATAGCAATAATTCAAATAGTACTGGTAACAATAATTCAAATAACAATAATAATAATTCAAGTAATAATAATAATAATAATTCAAGTAATAATAATTCTAATAGTAATACAAACAATAACACTAACAATTCTAACACAAATAACACAACATCTTCTAATCTTGGATATAAAATTTATGAAGTAGCTCGTTCAAAATTAGGATGTCGTTATTATTGGGGTGCAAATGGACCAAATATGTTTGATTGTTCTGGATTAGTCTATTATTGTTTAAACCATGCAGGAAAATCTGTAGGTAGAACAACCGCAGCAGGTTATTCATCTATGTTTTCAGGGGTAAGCTGGTCAAATTCACAAACTGGTGATTTAGCTTGCTTTGGAACTGGATCAGTTACACATATTGGAATTGTAATGTTGAATAGTGATGGTACTAGAAGTTTAATTCACTGTGGTGGTGGCGGATCACATACTTTTGGAAATGATCCAAATGCTTGTGTTAAAATTAGTGATTTTCAACCTGGTTCTTATTACTATAAAAGAATTATAACAATTAGACATGTCTCATAAGGTCCATCTGGGCCTTTTTCTTTATAAAGAAAAAAGGTAGACGAATTTCGTCTACCTTTTTATTTTAAGAATGTTTTATAATCTTTATAATTTTTCTTTAATAATTCAGGTGTGTTTAAATGATATGGACATTTTGTCATACATTTTCCACAATTCAAACACTCTTCTATTTTTTTCATTTCATTTTGCCAATGTTCATTTAACCAACTTGCTGCTGGTGCTCTTCTTAACATTAAAGACATTCTAGCACATTGGTTAATTTGGATATCTTTTGGACAAGGCATACAATAACCGCATCCTCTACAAAAATCACCAGCTAACTCTTTACGATCATGTTCAATTAAATCTTTAATTTCTTGAGTAAGTTCAGGTGCTTTTGTTTGATAAGAAATAAATTCATCTAATTCTTTTTCTTTTTGAATTCCCCATATCGGTAAGACATTATCAAATTGTGCTAAATAAGCATATGCTGCATCAGAACGATTAATTAAACCTCCAGATAATGCTTTCATACAAATAAAACCAATATTGTGTTCTTTACATTTATGTACTAAATCAATATCTTTTTGATCAGCTAAATAACTAAATGGAAATTGAATTGTATCATATAATCCACTTTCACAAGCTTCTATAGCTACTGGTAAACGATGATTCGTTAAACCTATAAAATGTATTTTCCCTTGAGCTTTTGCTTCTAACATAGCTTCATATAAACCTGTACCATCTCCTGGTTTAGGGCAAAATGAAGGATTATGAAATTGATAAATATCAATATAATCTGTTTTTAAATTTTTTAAACTTGTTTCAAGATCTTGCCAAAATCCTTCAACGGTTGTTGACCCTGTTTTAGTAGCAATATAAATATCTTTTCTAACATCACTTAATGCATTTCCTAGCTTTTCTTCACTATCACTATACCATCTTGCACTATCAAAAAAACGAATTCCTTGATCATATGCCTTTCTTAAAATTGTTGTTGCATCTTCTCCAGTTACTCGTTGAATTGGTAATGCCCCAAAACCATTACGATTCACTGTAATTCCTGTTCTTCCTAATGTAACTTTTTCCATTACTTTTTCCTCTTTTTCTAATCTTAACTTAAATATTCACCAATTCCATTTACAATTCCTTGAACAATTTTATTTTGATAATCCTCACTTGAAAGTAATCGATCTTCTCCTGGATTTGATAAAAATCCCATTTCTACAATAGTAACAGGAACTTTTGACCAATTTAAACCTGTCATATTATCAACAATTGAAACTCCTCTATTTCTAGAACCTGTTGCCTTACAAATATTATTCACAATACTTTTTGAAAGTGATTGTGATTGACTTGCAATACTTGCACAATATCTATTAGAAGTTGAAGGCGCAAGTGTCAACGTTCCTGTAGAAGAAGATGATTCACTTGAATCACAATGTAAACGAATAAATGCATCTGCATTTGCCTCATTTGCCATTTGAGCTCTTTGAGCATTAGATAAATCGACATTTTGTGATGTACGACACATAACCACAGTATAACCTTGATTTGATAAAGCTTCTTGTAATTTAAGTGCCACTTCTAAGTTGATTTGTGATTCTGTTTTCCCCGTTACACATCCTGTTGCCCCTGTTGTCACTTTTGCTTTCATTGTCGATGAACCTGGTCCATTAGGTTCTAATGAACTATTTCCTCGTGCTTGATGTCCTGCATCAATACAAATCACTTTTCCTCCGCCATGATAAATCTTAGCTGCTGATAATTCCTGTTTAGGTTTTTCTTTTACATGTACAGTTATTTCTTTTTCTGCTTGATTTCCTGACCTATCTTTCGCAAATACTTTTATTTGATAATCCCCTGCTTTATTTATATCTAATGAAGATAAATCATATTGTAAATCAACATTGCTTAAATCTGTTGCTTTGATTTCTTGATTAAAATCATAATTTTCTGTTCCTTCTTCAAATGAAACTTCATTTATTTCATTAAAAACAGGAGCTGTAGTATCTTTAACAATCACTTTCTTTTTTAGTTTTTGATCTTGATATTTAATATTTATTGTATAGTTTCCAATTGCTGGATAATCTTTTTGATCTTCATTTTTTAGATTGTCTGTTATTTTTGTTTCTTTTTTTATTTCTTTCAACTTATCTTTATCTATGTCTTTTGTTTGAATAAGATCATCAAATGAATATTGAACTGTATTTCCATATTCTACAATAAGCTCTTTTTTATTTTTTAATGATAATTCAATTTTTTCTTCTCGTGTAAGATAATAAATACCTCCCACTATCACCACGATAACAATCCCAATAACTCCTATAAACTTCTTTTTCATATTCCTTTTTTCTCCTTAAAACTATTATACAAAAAAAAGAGAAGAATGGAAGTTCTTCTCTATAAACCTTTGACATGAATACGTGTAATTGCACGTTGCAAAGCTGCTTGTGCTCTTAACATATCGATTTCATCGTTTTGTATTTTAAGTCTTTCTTCAGCTCTTCTTTTTGCTTCTTGTGCTCTTTCTAAATCAATTTCTTCTTGTGATTCAATTGCATTAGCAATTAAAGTTGTTTCTGTTTCATTTACATAAATGAAACCACCTGCGACAGAAAAATATGTTCTTTTTCCATCAATAATATAATTCATTTGAGACACTTTTACACCACTTGCTAGTGGAATATGATGAGCTAAAATACCTATTTGTCCAGCAGTTGTATCAAGATTTATCTGATCAATTTCCACTTCTTGGTAAATACCTTGAGGTGTAATGATTTTTAGCTTAAATTTAGTCATTTTCGATTTGTTTAGCCTTTTCTACAGCTTCTTGAATAGTACCAACATTATGGAATGCTTGTTCAGGTAATTGATCCCATTTACCTTCAAGAATTTCTTTAAATCCTTGAACAGTATCTTCTACACGGACATATTTCCCATCTAAACCAGTAAATTGACTAGCTACTGTAAATGGTTGTGATAAGAAGTTACGTACACGTCTTGCACGTGCAACGATTAATTTATCTTCATCACCTAATTCATCCATCCCAAGAATTGCGATGATATCTTGTAATTCTTGATAACGTTGTAAGATTTGTTGAACACCATGAGCTACTTCATAATGATCTTTACCTACAACTAATGGATCTAAGGCTCTTGATGAAGAGTTAAGTGGATCTACTGCAGGGTAAATACCTAAAGCAGCGATTGAACGATCCAAGACGATTTTAGCATCTAAGTGAGCAAATGTTGTTGCTGGTGCAGGGTCAGTTAAGTCATCGGCTGGTACATAGACCGCTTGTACTGATGTAATTGATCCTTTTTTAGTTGATGTAATACGTTCTTGTAAAGCACCCATTTCAGTTGCTAGAGTTGGTTGATATCCTGCTTGTGATGGTACACGTCCAAGTAAGGCAGAAACTTCTGAACCTGCTTGTGTGAAACGGAAGATGTTATCAATGAATAATAACACGTCTTGACCTTGTCCATCACGGAATTGTTCAGCCATTGTTAAACCAGTTAAGGCAACACGTAAACGTGCTCCTGGAGGTTCGTTCATTTGTCCAAAGACAAGTGATGTTTTAGATAAAACGCCACTTTCTTTCATTTCATAGTATAAATCGTTACCTTCACGGCTACGTTCTCCAACACCTGCGAATACTGATAACCCACCATGTTGTGTTGCGATATTGTTAATAAATTCTTGGATCAATACTGTTTTACCTACTCCGGCACCACCGAATAACCCAATTTTACCACCTTTGATAAAAGGACAAATTAAGTCTACAACTTTAATTCCTGTTTCAAAGATTTCTGTAGTTGTCATTTGTTCTGCATAAGTTGGCGCAGATCTATGGATAGGCATACGTGGAACATCATTTCCTAATTCACCTTTACCGTCAATTGGTTCACCTAAAACATTGAACATACGTCCTAATGTATCATTCCCTACTGGAACTGAAATTGGGTGACCTGTATCAACAGCATCCATTCCTCTTACTACCCCATCAGTTGGTCCCATGGCGATACATCTTACTGCATCATCTCCAATGTGTTGAGCAACTTCTACGACTAATTCTTCTTCACCATTTTGAATACGAATTGCTGTATTTAATCGAGGTAATTTATCTTCGCTAGCAAATGCAATATCAATAACTGGCCCACGGGCACTAATTATTTTCCCAATATTTGCCATATTGACCTCCTTATTGCGCATTAGCTCCAGCAACAATTTCACTAACTTCATTAGTAATTGCTGTTTGACGAGCTTGATTGTATTTTAATAATAATTGTTCTGTTAATTCTTCTGCGTTATCTGTAGCATTTTCCATTGAAGTTCTACGTGACGCATTTTCACTTGTCACACTTTCAACAAGATAGCCATAAACGACAGCTTGTAAATACATTGGTATTAAACTATCTAAAACTTCTTCAGGACTTGGTTCAAAAATAGTGAATTTATTGGTAATTTCAATATTTTCAAACTCATTTGTATCAATTGGTAAAAGTGTTACTGTACGTGGTTTAAATGTTAAGTTATTAACAAATTCAGTATAAATGATTTTTATACTTCCCACTTCTTTATTAATATAAAGATCTGTGACACTTTTTACTAATTTAGTCACTTCATCAAAAGCTAATGTTGAATTTAATGAAGCAAAATCAGTATTGATTGGTCCTTGATGCGTTCTACGGAAATAATTTGTTCCTTTACTTCCAATTGAGTAAACATAATCTTCATCTTTAATTTGTTGACTAATTTCTTTAAAGACATTGGCATTATATCCACCACATAATCCTAAACTTGAAGAAATAACAATATAAACATCTTTATCTACTTTATTTTCAGCGAGATAGGCAGAATCTTTTAACCCTTTATTAGAAGCTAAAATTTCTGCACATGTTTGTCTAACACCTTGATAATAAGGTTTTAATTCATCAAGTTGATTTCTTGTTTTACGAAGTTTAGATGTCGCAACTAATTCCATTGCTTTTGTAATCTTTTTAGTAGATTCAACGGATTTAATACGGCGCTTAATTTCTTGCATTGATCCAGGCATTAGTTAGCCCCTTGTGTTTTTAAGAATTGATCAACATAAGCGCCTGTTGCTTCTTTCATCTTCGCTTCTAATTCATTTGAAATCACTTTTTGAGTTTCTATTTCAGTAATAAATTCAGGATGAGACATTTGAATATTTTCTACTAAACCATCCATAAATTCTTTTACTTTTTCTACAGCTATTTGTTTTGTATAACCATATTTTAATGCAAATAAAGTAATGACTTGTGTTGGCACACTACGTGGTGAGTATTGTGCTTGTTTTAATACTTCACGTACTTTTGCCCCATGATCCAATGTTGCTTTAGTAGCAGCATCTAAGTCAGAACCAAATTGTGCGAAAGCTTGCATTTCTGCATATTGAGCAAGTTCAAGTTTTAATGAACCAGATACTTGTTTCATCGCTTTAATTTGTGCAGTAGAACCTACACGTGATACAGATAATCCTGTATCTACAGCTGGTCTAAATCCAGAGTTGAACAATTCTTGTTGTAAGAAGATTTGTCCATCAGTAATTGAAATAACGTTTGTTGGAATATATGCTGAAATATCCCCAGCTTGTGTTTCAATGATTGGTAAAGCAGTAATTGATCCTCCACCATTTTCTTCATTTAAACGGCAAGCACGTTCAAGTAATCTTGAATGTAAATAGAAGACATCCCCTGGATAAGCTTCACGTCCTGGTGGTCTTTTTAATAATAACGACATTGTACGATAAGCTACCGCATGTTTCGATAAATCATCATAAACAATTAAAACATCTTTTCCTTCATCTAACCAATGTTCAGCAATTGCACATCCAGCATATGGTGCAATATATTGAATTGGTGCAAGTTCACTCGCTCCGGCAGAAACAACACATGTATAATCCATTGCTCCACCTTGACGTAATTTTTCAACAACTTGTGCAACTGTTGAATTCTTTTGTCCAATAGCAACATAAACACAATAAATGTTTTGTCCTTTTTGGTTTAAAATTGTATCAATAGCAATTGCAGTTTTACCTGTTTGACGGTCACCGATAATTAACTCACGTTGACCTCTACCGATAGGAATGATAGCGTCAATTGATGTAATACCAGTTTGTAATGGTTGATCAACTGATTTTCTTGTCATTACCCCACTAGCAACACGTTCGATTGGTTTAGTTTTACCAGTATTGATTTCACCTTGACCATCGATTGCTTGTCCTAATGGATTAACAACTCTTCCTAACATTTCATCCCCGACAGGGACTTCAATAATTCTTCCAGTACGTTTAACTTCGTCTCCTTCTTTAATCGTACTTTCAGATCCAAGTAGTACGGCTCCTACACTATCTTCATCTAAGTTCATGACCATTCCGTAAACATCATTTGGGAAAAGTAATAATTCACCTAACATGGCATTATCTAACCCATGAATAACACTTACACCATCACCAACAGTCACGACTGTTCCGACATCTTTTTGTTCAATGATATCGTCATAATGCTTAATTTGTTCTTTAATTAAAGCACTAATTTCATTTGGTCTAAGCCCCACTATTTCCACCTACTTTCTTAATAGTTCTTTTTTAAGCATTTCTACTTTATTTTTAATTGTTCCATCATAAATACGGTTAGCAATTTGAACTTTAATACCACCTAATAATGATGGATCAATAGATACTTTTAAAGTAACCTTTTTGTTTTCTTTTTGACTGATTGCTTTTTCTATATCTTGAATTTGTTGATCAGTTAATTCATAAGGTGTATAGATCATACCTTCTTCTATACCTAAATATTGATTTGATAAATTAATATAAGATTTAACAATATCATCAATATAACGAATTCTTCTTGATTGCACTAATAGTTTTAAGAAATTTAAAACATATTGATCAACATTCCCTTTAAATGATTGATCCAATAATTGAATCTTTTTATCATTTTCAATAAGAACGTGATTAAAGAATTGAACAATTTGAGGATCACTATCTAGAACCTCACCAACTAATTTGATGTCATCAAGATATTGAGTGACTTGATTTTCTTCTTTTGCTAAATCAAATAAAGATTCAGCATATCTATCGCCAACAACACTCATTAGTTAACCACATCATCAACAAATTCTTCTACTAATCCTTTGTTGATTTCTTCATTCATTTCTTTGTTCATCACTTTAGTTGCAACCTCAATAGCAACATCCACAATTTCTTGTTTCATATCTGCTTGAGCTTGTTTCTTTTCTGTTTCAATTTCTTTTTGTGCTTGTTCAATTTTAGCTCTTGCTTCTTCGTTTGCTTGGTCAATAATTTGTTGTTTCACTTTTTGACCATCATCTTTTGCTTGATCAAGAATTTCACGATATTTACTTGCCGCTTCACGTGCTTCTTTTTCAGCTGTTTCTAAATTTACAGAAGCTTTTTCATTCATTTCTTTTGCCTCATTGATTGTAGATTCTATGTAATCTGCTCTTTTAGCAAAATATTCCATGACATTTTTCCATAAAAACTTCTTAAAAATAAGTAACAAAACTCCTGTAGATAATAATTGAACAATCAGTGTTGTAAGATTAGGGAATAATTTTCCTGCTATATCTGGCATCTTTATTCCTCCTTTGTCAGATTTTCAATTATTAATATACGAATAATAAGATTAAAGAAACTAATAAACCATAGATGGCAACTGTTTCTGATAAGGCAATCCCTAAGATCATCATAGTACGGATTTTACCTTCAGCTTCTGGGTTTCTACCAACAGCTTCTACAGCTTTACTAGCAGCAATCCCTTCACCAATCCCTGTTCCTAAACCTGCACATACAGCAAGACCTGCTGCAATAGCAATTAAACCTTTTACCATAATTTTTTTCCTCCTAAAAAATAGTTCATTTTTCATTTATATCTTAACTAGCAAGCTAGTAAAGAACTTAATCTGGATTTTCCATCATTATCAAGATAGATGATAATGTAACGAATACCAATGTTTGAATGCATCCTGCAAAGACATCAAAATAACAATGTAGCCAAGGAGCAATCACTGGTCCTAAAAAGTTAAAGTTGATCAATAACCCTGAAATATAACCTGTTAATTGATAAACTAAATACATAAGGATCGATCCACTTAAAATATTCCCAAATAAACGCATTGATAACGAAATCAATGGCGAAAGAATACTTAATAAGTTTGTTGGTGGCCATACAGCACCCCAAATGTAAGATAATAATCCTTGTTTTTTGATTGCATTAAACTGAATTAAACAGAATGTAATTGTTGTTAATGCAAGAGTAATAGAATAATTTGAAGTTGGTGCTTCAAATCCTAATAATCCACTTAAGTTGGCAATGATCAAATATGCAAAGAGCATTGCAAAGTATGGATAATAGCTCTTTTCAAATTTCTTTGGCATGATACTTTTTAAATAGTCGTAAATCATTTTAACACCTGTTTCAACAACTAAAACAACACCTTTAGGTCTTGCTGTTGGATCAGCAGTTGCAAATTTTTTTCCGGCATAAATAAAGAAAATAGCCATCACCACCATAATAATCAATGAAAAGATTAATTCTACCTGTAAAGAATCTAAGAAGTTACTCACCCTTTCACCCCCTTCATTTGATAACTTACAATATATATGGTTATTTTAATGACCATATATCCAAAAAGAACACCCATCAGATTAAACCATTTTGGAATAAAAATAGCAATTAAAAAACCAATCGCATAAATTGCAAGTTTGACTATATTTAATAAGATAATTAAACTTGTAGATCTTTTTAAGTTCAATATCATATCAGACGTGATAATAATAACATAAAAAATTGCAAGATTAAATAAATATCCAAGCAAAAAACCTAGCGGATAACTGATAGATTTCATCGTCAAACCAATAATTGAAAAAACGATAAAACCTATCAAAAAAATAAAAAATGATTTCTTAAAAACTAACTTTTCATTCATGATTTTCCACCTTTTAATAATGTTCTCATCACTTCTATAAACGCTAAAACAAGAAATACTAGCGTCAGAAGAGGTTTGGTTAGTAATATACTATCCAAATATAAACCCAATATGACGCCAGCTATTAAAGTTCCAAATATTTTACCTGATAATGTCAATGCATAAAGCAAATCTTTAAAAAGCTTCTCTTTATTATTCATTTGTTCCAAACAAACGATCTCCGGCATCTCCAAGTCCAGGAACAATATAACCATGCTCATTTAATTTTTCATCTAATGCTGCAAGTGTAATATCAACATCAGGATGTACTTCTTGAATCGCTTTAACTCCTTCTGGTGCTCCTACTAAACAAACAAGTTTGATTTTTCTTGCTCCTCTTTGTTTAATATTTTCAATTGCCATATTAGCACTTCCACCAGTTGCTAGCATTGGATCTAAAACAATGACTAAAGCATCTTCTAGACCTTTTGGAAATTTAGCATAATATTCACGTGGAATTAAAGTTTCTTCATCTCTTTCCATTCCAATATGTCCAACTTTAGCTGTTGGAATAATATCTCTAAAACCATCAACTAAACCAATTCCTGCACGTAAAATAGGTGCAAGAATAATTTGTTGATCCATTTCTTTTCCCACCATTGAACAAACAGGTGTTTCAATTGCTTTATCTTTTAATGAAACATTGCGTGTTACTTCAAATGCCATAAGTTTAGCAATTTCATCTAAGTTTTGTTTAAAAATATAAGTTGATGTATTTTTATCACGCATAATTGTTAATTTATGTTGAATTAAAGCATGATCTAATATTGTTACTGACATATTTGCCTCCTAAATATATTTAATATTTGAATACATTGTGACCTTTTCAGTAAGTTTTGCTACTCGTTTTAAACATTCTTCTTTAATTTCATCTGTTTCTTCATTTTTTAAACGATAAGCAATAATTCTAGCAACTTCTTCAAAGTCTTCTTCTTTGAATCCTTTTGTTGTCATTGCTGGTGTTCCAATACGAATTCCTGAAGCTTTGAATGGTTTTTCTGTATCAAAAGGAATTGCATTTTTATTAGCTGTAATATTGATTTCATCAAGTAAACGTTGTGCTTTTTTACCAGAAATACCACAACTTGCTTTAACATCAACAAGTAATAAGTGGTTATCTGTTCCTCCAGCAACCAATCTGAACCCTTCTTCTTTAAAGACTTTTTCCATTGCTTTAGCATTTTTGATAATTTGTTTTGCATAGTCTTTAAATTCTGGTTGTTGTACTTCATAGAAACATTGTGCTTTAGCAGCAATAATATGCATTAAAGGTCCACCTTGCATACCTGGGAAAACTGCACGATCAATATCAACAGCAAATTCTTTTTTACACATGATGACACCACCACGAGGTCCTCTTAATGTTTTATGTGTTGTTGTTGTGACAATATCAGCATATGGAAATGGTGATGGATGAACGCCAGCAGCTACAAGTCCAGCGATATGAGCCATATCTACCATAAATAATGCGCCATTATCATGAGCAACTTTAGCCATAAATTCAAAATCAATTGATCTACTATAAGCACTTGCTCCAGCAACAACGAGTTTTGGTTTAATTTCTTCTACTTGTTTTTTATAAGCTTCATAATCAATTGTTTCTGTCTCTTTTGAAACACCATAGCTATAAAATTCATAGTTGATTCCTGAAAAGTTCAATGGATGCCCATGTGTTAAATGTCCCCCATCAGCAAGTGACATACCTAACACTTTATCTCCATGTTGTAATAAAGCTAAATAAACTGCAGTATTAGCTTGTGCCCCACTATGTGGTTGAACATTAGCATGTTCTGCCCCATAGATTTCACAAATTCTTTGTCTTGCAAGTTCTTCAACTTCATCAACAAATTGACATCCCCCATAATATCTTTTTGCTGGATATCCTTCAGCATATTTATTTGTAAGAACTGATCCAGCTAATTGTAATACTTCTTCAGAAACAAAGTTTTCTGAAGCAATCAATTCAATGTTATTTCTTTGTCTATTTAACTCTCTTTCAACACTTTCAAATAATTGTGTATCTTTCATTATTTATTACTCCTTTTCTAAAGCCATCATTTTTTGAATTCTTGCATCATGTCTTCCGCCTTCATATTCGCTTTCAAGCCATGCATGTAAGATTTCTAAAGCTAAGCCTTCCCCTATAACACGTTGCCCCATTGCTAACATGTTTGAATCATTATGTTGACGTGTTGCTTTTGCACTAAATACATCATGACATAATGAACAACGAATTCCGTTTACTTTATTGGCAGTAATGCTGACACCAATTCCAGTTCCACATACGACAACCCCCTTGTCGCACGTTCCATCAGCAACAGCTTTTGCTGCTTTAGAAGCATAATCTGGGTAATCACAGCTTTCTTCTGTGTATGTACCAAAATCTACAACTTCATAACCATTTTTTTCTAAATCTTCTTTTAATACATTTTTTAATCTGAGACCACCATGGTCACATGCCATTGCAATTTTCACTTCAATACCTCCCTGATTTTTTCTTCACTAATACAACCTTGACGTAATATTGTTACATCATCATCAATTTTTACCACTGTACTTGCTAGAGTATTTTGACATTTTCCTTTGACGATCATCTTTAGTTTCCCATTAAATTCATGATACACATCTAAATCATTTAAAAGTGTCTCTTGACCTGAAATATTAGCGCTTGTTACTAACATTGGCCCTACTCTTTTCAATAATTCTAATACAAATGGATCATCAGGTATTCTTATACCTATCGTTTCTAATCCCGCTGTAAAATCATCTGATAAAATTGATTTCTTTTTTAAAACAAGAGTTATCATTCCCGGCATAAATTCATCAATCAATTTTTGAGCATTTGTATTTACATAAGCATATTTTTCTATATCTTGAGAATCATAGATCATCAAAGATACTGCTTTACTATGACTTCTATGTTTAATTTCATAGATTTTTTCAAGTGCCGAAAGATTTCCAAACTTCACACCTAAGCCAAAAACAGTCTCGGTAGGAAAAGCCACAACCTCATCTTGTTTTAATAATTCAACAACCTCGTTTATGTTCTTTTTTTCTACCAAAACTGTTTCCATGATTCCACCTCATTTTGTGATATTATACTATTTTATTATTTAAAATGATACCCTTATCCCTGGATATTTATCTCTTTCAATAAAATATTTAGCATATTTCTTAACGATTTTCCCACTATTTCTTTAATTTTCCCTAAACAAGCAAAAACCAACCTATTTTATATAAAATAACAGTGAAATCTCTATACAAATAAAATTTAAAAAAAGATATTTCACTACCGACACACAGAAAATAAAAAATCTGAGATCATATCTTAAAAACACATTTCGCGTTCTCAGTTTAATATAGAGATTTTACTTGTGTTTAGAAAGGAGGCATTTAAAAAGCAACTCTGTTTAATGAGAGTTGTTTTTTATTTAAACCAAAAATGAACAAAAAAAGTAATCACCTATGCTGACAAGTTTGTGATTACTTTTTAATAAATTTTGAAATAAATCATCATAGCAATGAATCTATTTGATAGCTCTTTTCATATATATTACATTTTATTTCATCTTTAAAGACAATTCTATTTTTGATTATCTTTTAACCTATATTTTCTATTTGTGTTTGTACCAATAGCTTCAATTGTTTTCATTTCTGATAATATTTTTCTTGTTCTAGCAGAACTAAGATTTAGATATTCAGCAATAGCATTTGTTTTGGATTCACCATTTTCTTTAAGATAATTTTCAATTTTTACCATGTTTTCTATTGTTTTATTTCTAATCGTACTTCCTTCGCTTGTTTTCTTCGCTTGTTTTCTTCGCCGTTTTTTCTTTGTTTGTTTTATCTACAAATTCAAGTGTTAAGATAGTTCGATCAGGATCAAATCTTTCTTCAATAACAGGTTCTTTCCATCCTTGATCTTCCCATGTATTGAAGATATTAGGAACACCACTTCCAGAACGTTCACCTATGTTTACAAGATTAAACATTTTCATAAGAGTTTTATTACGCGGGTCAGATTCCCCACCTTTTCTCATTTGTTCCTTTCCAGTTCTAATATATCCAGGATTTTCGAAAATAATTTGATTTTGATCTTTTTTAATAACAACCCCTCTTGTCCCATAGTAATCTGCATTAATCAAACAATTAGCTAATGCTTCACGAAGTGCTTTATGGACAGGTGTATCGTCTATCCTGTCCCCTCCTTTCATTGAAAAAGGAACTTTAACATCTTTAATGATTTTATTATAGACTCTAAAATAAAAGTCACATATATTTCCAGACCATTCACCTGAACTTGATTGTAAACGATCAGTCCAACGAATAGATGGATCTAAAACTTCTCGATAATCTAAAAAATAATCTGGAAAATGACGTACAATATTATATTCATCTCCAAACATCAACATTCCTGCTGCTGTAGGATGTAATTGATAATCTTCTTTTGAAATAGCTGCTGCACCAATGCTTCTTAAATATTCATCATTATTTAATCTTTCAAAGGGATATCCTGCATTTAATATTTGATGTCTATTTCGATAACCTTGGATTGTTTCATAGTTTAAATCTTCTAATGGAACATCATCCAACACTTCCATATCCATTGTTTTTTCTGCTTGGCCACGTAACATTGTTTTAACTTGCAAACGTGTACAATGATAATCACCATCATGATTTCTTCTATATGTTCCATAAAATAAATTATTATTAATATAGACAGGTTTTTCTTCCCTTCTTGCCATTGGAACATGAATCACAATAATTTGATCATCTTCTTTTTTATAAACTTCTACATCATCATCTCTTAATAAATTAATACTTACTTTTTGTCTATTATTAATATCATTCCAAAATTGTTTAATTAATTTTTGACAACTGTCAGCATCTAATCCTGAAGTAGACCATGTTCCATCTTTATTTTCTATTACCCCTAGAATAATAACTCCACCATATCCATTTGAAAAAGCAGAATACGTTTCCCAAATAGAGTTTGGTAAACCATTTTTAGCACTTTTTACTTCTCTTCGATTATCTTCTTTATATGAATCAAATTCATCTAAATCAAATAGTTTTTCCACAAAGATTATTCCTTTCTTTTGATCATATATAATATATGTTCATATATTGTATAAATTATACTATTTTTACTTCTAAAAAAATAGCTTATTTTAGAAAAAATAAAAAGGCACTGATCACTCAGAACCTTCATTATTTTTTAAATACAACCAACTTACTTAAAATATAATTTAGGATAACAACAATCACATTGACAACAACTTTAGCAACAACATCATTAACAATATTAAAATTCACTAAGAACCACATTAATACCATATCCATGATTCCTGTTGCTAACCTAGAACCAAAAAAAGAAATTGCTTCTTTGATAATTTGATTATTTTTACTATCAAAAACATACTTTCTATTTGTAACATACGCAAATAAAACAGATAAAAACCATGCTACAGCATTCGAAAATAAATAGTTAATATGTATAATATTTGAAAATAAATAATAGACAACAATATTTACAGCTGTTGTTAATGTTCCAAAGATAAGATACATAATGATTTCTTTAAGCGATTATCTTTATAATGGAAGCAAGAGCTGTAATAAATACTATAAATCTAACAGTATCCATTTTAATAATCATCCCAATTTTCTTAGGTATACTTCTAACAATTCTGATATTGCGGAATGAATCAATCATTTCATTTGTCATATCCATTAAACCTTTTGCACAATAAGGAATTAATAAAACAAAATATGTAATAGTATATTGTGATTTTGCTTCCCAAAATAAATGAAATAAAAATCCACCAATAAAAATAGTTGGTAACAATAATCTGTGTAATTTCATATGTCTTCCAGTAAAGTAAATATAAGCTAATGTTCCTAATAAAATAACTGTTTCATAGACATTATATATTTGGTACCATAACTCACTTTGAATATAAAAACTACTATGCCTCGTTACCCAAGTTCCTTGAAAGTCAGGATTACACCATTGTGAAACTGTCTTTCGATATAAAAAGTGAATAAATTCTCCAGGGTGTGTTATGTAATAAGATAACGTATTACCTAAATCGCTTTTTGCTTGTGAATTTGCCACATCATAATCTCCGTTATTATTTTCATATACGCTCCAATTGTAGCCGTTGTACCATCCTGGCGCTACATCACTATCTTGTAATCCCATTTCTACATATGCTATCATCGGTATACCTTTACCAAGTTCAATACCTGTAATATTTTTGATAATTGTATTAGGAATCATTGAAGATGCAAAATAAGCCGGTACAAATAAAATCAATAAAATAATAGATGTATATTTTTTATTTAAAATAATATCAAATAAAATAAAGATAACCATTGCAACAAAAACAATCATATAATTTGATTTAAACATCATTGCGAAAATAATTGAAACAATCGATAGAAGTATATATTTTATTTTACCTGTTTCAAAATATTGATACCCTGCTAATATGGCAAACAGCGAAAAAGTATGTCCAAAGACATTTCCATATACAAATGCAACATAAAATGTTAAAGGGAAAAATATAAATAATAAAATAAGTGTCCAGTTTTTTAACTCATCATTATGAAAACTAATTTGTGATATTTTGCATAAACAATAATAACTAACTAATAAACCTATAATATTAAGTACTTGAAATGCTTGATAATTATTTTCTCCAAAAATAAATGATAAATAATAAAGAATAACAACAATTCCCGCTTGATTAGAACACTTTCCTACATATCCCATTGGTGTAAAATAACTATAATTGCCATTCTTTAATCCAGCTGCTGCTTCTAAAATAGATGCTTGATCAGCTACAGGAACAAAATCAAATTTGAAAATCATAAAAATACCAACAATCAATAATATCAAGCTTAATATAATAAATATTTTATTAAAATAATAAGTATCCTGTGTTCTATAATGTTTTCTAACAAAATAAACAAAAAACAATACTATAACAAACCATAATAATAAATAAAATGGTTTATCAGCAACAATTGTCGTATGTTCATCCCAACTTAAATACGCATTATTAAATAAACATAACAATGTAAGTAATGATGTTATAGCAGCAAAAAATCCTAATACAACATTTTTACCTAATTTCTTTAATTTTGAATCAAACACATAATCACCTTCAATTTAAATTATTGTACTTCCGAAACAAACAGCTATATAACTTGAATAACAAATAACGAATAATAAAATATAGATTCCTATCATTGATAACTCTATATATCTTGATTTTATTTGTATTTTATTTTCAATAAATTCACTAAAATATTCATAACCAATACTCATAAATAAAGCAATTGGAATTAAAATAGACATAATATACCTTCCTTGAGGTTGATAATCTATAGAATAAGAATATTTTATTGATAAAATAATTGGAATCAAAATACATAAAATTAAACATATTATAAAATAATTTTCAAATTTAAATTTGAATTGATATTTTCTTTTTAAAGCAATAAGCATCATAATCATACCAAACAAAATTATTATTAAATATAAATAAAAATGTTTTCCACTAATCATATATTGCATATATCCTGTGGTACAAATAAAACTTTTTATAGTTGTTATTATCCAATTTGTATCAAAAATCATAGAAAACACACTAATTCCTTGATTTTGATAAGTGTCTCTTTGTGATAATTGATAACCTGGCATTGCATATTTTTCACCACAATCGTACATAGAATTCATTCCTAAAAAATCTCCATTATGGATCATTGCATTTCTAATAAAAAACCATCCGCCAACAACTAAGGCAGCAATTGCTATTAGAAATCCTTTTTTTAAAAACTCATTAAATGTAAAATGTAATTTATAACTACTCATACAATATACAATAATACTACATAATATAAATCCATATGCATTATAATAGGTTAATGCACATATTCCTATAGCAACACCTAAAAAAATACACCATTTACAATTCCAATTTGTTTTTATTCCCTTAATCCAACCATAAACAATAAGTGCTGTTGTAAATATTGAAAACGAATCATTATTTAAATAAAGAGATAAGTACATGAATTGTGGTAATAGTGAAACAAAAATAGCAAAAAGATATATTGTCATCTTATGATTAAATATTTCTTCACCAATTTTACAACATACAAAAAACGTAAGTGCCCCCGCAAGAACACTTGTTAGTCTTGCCACAATCAATAAATGTACTGGAGCAGTTGTAAAGATAGAAGCTATTTTCATAAAGAAAAAACTAATTATTGAAGGAAGATAAGGTGTAAATCCATAAGAAAATCCCCATATTGCATTTAATATTTCTTTTTCATCACCTTTAGGTAAATATGAATGATTGTAAATAAATAAGGGGATATCATATCTCATATATTCATCTGGTGCTACATTCATACATAATTTTGTTGAACAATAAAATAAAAATAGAAAGAGAATCAATGTTCCTATAATATAAAATTTATTCTTATTTATCATTTGTTTTAATTGCGCCATTATTAATGTTCCTTTTTTAAATAAGTTATTGTTATATAAAAATAGCTGCTTATAAAAAGCAGATATTTTTATTATTTACTTGGATATTCGATACTAAATCCTCTAAAAATTCCATTTCTATTTTCGTTACAGCAATCAAACATGTATTTATATCCTGCATCATTTGAATAATGGAATCTACCATCCGTTTCTTGGTTTGGTTCACCTAAAACCTTTTTAACTTGTGCATATTTTACTTTATTATTTAAAGCTAACGATCCTTCACTTGTTTCTACAACAACATCTTTAGCTGCTTTATCGTATTCTTCTTCAGCGTATTCATCATATTTTACTTCAATAAACGTTACAGATGCTTCTGCTACACTAATAGCTTTTTTAGTTGGATTTTCATATCTTAAATAGAAATGTGCAACATCACCACTATCTAATTCTACATTTAGATATGCTGCCATTGATGAAATACCGTTAGCATCTAATTCAACATCTTCTACTTTATCACCTGTATCATTTAATGTAACAGTTCCAACTTGTGATAAATAATTTGCATATTCTCCTACTGTTTCAGGAATTGCTATTTTTTTATCATCAATTGTAAAATATTTGATTAATCCATCAGCTTCTTGGAAATCATTAACATCTTTAATTTTAATGCTGTTTGATGTAGCAGGTTTCTTAGTTGTTGTTTTATCACTAGAATCACTAGTACTACATCCTACTAATGACATTGATAAAACACATGTCATTAATAGAGCGACTATTTTTTTAAACATAGTTGTTCCTCCACGATATTTTTCTTTTCTTCTTTTATACTATATAACAAATTACAATTATCTACAAATCTTTTTTTCTTAAGAACAGGCTTTCATAGTCTGAAACAATCTTTGTCCAACTATAAGCATTTTTAACTCTATCTTTAGCAGCTTTTCCTAAAGTATCAATATAATCTTGATCAAATGTTTCAACATGTTCTATAAGATGTTTTAAATTATTCTTTTCTTTACCCCAATAAATACATGAATCTAAACCTACTTCTTGATTAAAGCCAACATTTAATAAAAGATTTAAAGAAGTAGAACCTAAGGCTTCTAATAAAGAAGGATTTGTTCCTCCTACTTCATGACCATGTAAATAAGCAAAAGCATTTTTTCTTACACTTTTTAATAAAGCATCGTCATAAATTGTACCTACAAATTTAACTCTTTGATCATTTTCAAAATGATACTTGTTATTTAAAATATGATACAACTTACTTTCTTGATATCCAGTAACAATCACTAAATCTTTTTTTGTATTTGAACTCATGAATTCTCTAATCATTGTTTCATAATTATTTTCAGGAACAAAACGTCCAACAATTAAATAATATTCATTTTTTGAAACCTCATGTTCCTTAGCCCATACTTCGAATTTTTCTTCATCACTGTTATCAACAACATCTGCTCCATAAGCGATAAATGTTGTTTGAGGTTGATATTTTTTATAATCTTCTTGTATATATTTTTCTATATTTTGTGAATCACAAACGACATAATCTGCATTTTTAATCATCAATCTTTCAGATAATTTCCAATATTGTCTAATAAACCAGTTCCATTTAGCTCTTTTAAATTCATGTCCATCTGGATTTACAAATACTTGAATATTTTTTGAATGAAACATTTTAACATATTTCTTTAAAAAAGGGCCTATACGACAAGCTAAAATATAAATAATTGCATCATCTATATTATTTTCAGTTACATATTTATAGACTTCTTTTAAAGCCGCTATATCATAATAAACAGCTTTAGCAGGTCCAATATTAGGAACCTGTATTTTAAAACATCTTGCTTGATTATGTTCAAATTCTTCAGCTTGTTCACCTAAACAAGCAACATGATATTTTATTTCTTCACTTACTTTATTTTTTGTTAAATATTCGACAAAGGTTTCAAAGCCACCATAATTAGCAGGTATTCCTTTACTCCCTATAATAAATACATTTTTCATATTTTACATACCTTTCCATAATAATTGATAGATTGTATTATATAAAAATAAATCTATATTTTTTATTGATGGAACTAATTTCCCTTGTTTTTTCATATCATATTTATATGTAATAGTTCTTTTCAATAAATCAACATTGACATTATGACAATATTTCTTTAATAAATCAACCATTTCCATATTAGAGTTATGCACTTGATCTAGACTTCCTGAAACATTTTCTCCAGTATACTTATGGGTATATAATACATCATAATTCACATTAAATTGACATTTATTTTCAATCATTAACAACCATAAAAAGTAATCATCTGCCGAATTAACAGACATGACATGCTTTGTCCAATATTCTGGTATACTTGTTTTTTTAATCAAACAATGACCTGGTGAAACAATTAAGTCTCTTACTTTAATAAAACCAATTTGTTTCTTTAAATAATCTTGTGATTTTTGATTTTTATAAATCAAACATTTCCCATTTTCTGATTCCATAATACCATTAGCAATACATAAATCTGCATCTCCAATATGTTCTAATTGACTTTTAATAAAAAAGTCACTAATTTCATCATCTTGATCTAAAAATAAAATATATTTACCTAACGATTTTTTTAAACCGTTGATTCTTGTTTGATGAATTCCTTGATTCATTTCATTATTAATAATTCTAATTGGAAAATCATGTTGACTACCTACAATAATTTCTTCATCAGGATAATCATTAACAAAAATAACCTCTATTTCTTTTTGACTTTCTTGATAATTTTTCTCTATTTTATTTAATAAAGATTCTATATATCCATTCCCTTTATAAATAGGAATAATAACTGACACATCCATACTTTCACATCCTATATTCCATTAAAAATATCCACTAGATTTTGAGAAATATCATTTACATCATACGCTTTGGCCGTTTGATAAGCATGATCTTTAATCTCTTTTATTTGATGTTCATCCATTGATAAAATATCTTCTATTTTTTGATTTAAATCTTTACCATCTCTTGGTTTAAAGAAAAAACCATTTTCTTGATCTTTAATATAACTTGTTGGTCCTGCCATATTAGATGCAATAACTATACAACCACAAGCCATAGCTTCTAATCCAACCAATCCTAAACTATCGCTTTTACGATAGGTTGGAAAACAAAAGATATCAATAGCTGAATAAAATAACGCCAATTCTTTTTGAGTTTGCATTGGATATTTTTTTATCACGTTTTCTAAATGATATTCTTGAATAAGTGCATTCGCTTTTTCTTCATCTTCTCCAACACCCACCATCACGATTTGATATTGTTCTACATTTTCTAATAAGCTGATTGCTTCTAAAAAAACTTCCCATCCTTTTCTTTTTTCATATCTTCCAATGTAACCAATACATTTTTTATTTGGATATAAATGCAATTTTTCTTTAGCGTTTTCTATTTCTTGAAAGACATCAAAATTAATACCTCCTGAAGGAAAAATCTTGATTTTATCTTCATTCAATCCATATTGTTCCATCATGACCTTTTGATAATAACTTGATGGTACAATACATAAATCTATTAGAGGTAATGTTGATTTAACTAAAGGAATAAACTTCTCATCATGTGCGTCTTCTGGAACAACGTCATTTCCATGAACATTTACAATAACCTTTATACTTGGTTTTAATTTCTTAATGATTTTAATTAATAATGCACAATGTGAAATATAATGAGCATAAAGATAATCATAATGATGAAATAAACACAAAAAGATACTTTTTATATAAAAACTTAAATATCCACCTAATTTTCCTAACTTACTATCTTTCTTTTTTAAGGCTGATACATCTACTTGATATCCATTATTTTTCAAAATACTTGCTGTATTTTGAACAAACACACCATAATGTTTATATTTTTTAGATGGATACATATTTGATATTAATAATATTTTTTCCATACAATCACCTATTTAATAATGTTTACTAAATCTCCTAAAAAAGTTTTGACTCTTCCAAATCCTTTATATTTTCCTTTTAAAAAGTATAAAATCAAAGAACAAGCTTTCTTTTCTTTCATCATTAAAACTCTTTGTGTTAAATAATCTTTATATTTTAAACAATATTTTTTTTGTTCTCTATTTAGCTCTAATCCCAATGTAAAATTCACATTTTCTATTTGTGCTTTCGTCTGTTCAATACGTTCATTCACTCTTTGTTTCTTTTCATTAATAATATTCCCATCAACAATATTATCCATTCCAATTGTATTATTATTATGAATTCTATAATCAATTAAAGGAATATCTAAATAATAACATCCATTTTGAATAGCAGAAATAATATTCAATTCCCAATCATGAGGCAATTTACCTTGTGTTACTTTTAAATATTCATCTTTAACTTCTTTTTTGATAGCCATACAACAACCTTGAGAAAAATTCATTTCTAATAAACTCTTTAAATCGATTTCCGTTAATTCTTCTGTTACTTCTTTAAAAAGTAAATTATTATTTGAACGCCCTTTTATTTTATTCACTTCGAAACAATTTCCATCTTGATCCATAAAATTAAAACTCGATGCTAGAGATAAAATATTGGATTGACTCATTTTTTCAACCATCACCTCTATTTTATTTAAATGCCAACGATCATCTTGATCACTTAAAAAGATGATATCCCCATCTACTATCTCTAATCCTTTTTTAAAATTCTTACGATATCCTAAATTATTTTCATTTTTTATAAGTTTCCAATTAATAAGTTTATAACCATCGATATACTGATGAATCAACTCATAACTATTATCAGTAGAAACATCATCTATTAATATTACTTCATCAATTAGATACGTTTGTTTTCTAATAGAATCTAATTGTTCAATTAAATACTTTTCGCCATTATAAACAGCCATTACTAATGATACTTTCATAATTTACTACCTTTCTTTGCTAGAAATAGTATAGCATAAAAAATATTGGTATTATAGTCATGGAACTTTCTTTAAAAAAAGATTTCTATTTAGAAACCTTTTAAGATAAATCATTTAATTTTTGAAATACTTGTTGAATATATTGATTATCTTTCCATGGAAAATTCATAAATATTTTCTGTCTTTCAGTATAATAGTCTTCTGGAACCCTAATACTGAAAAACACATTAAACTCAGCTTTTACACGATGTCTTCTTTTCTTTAAGTATTGATTTTTATAATCAACATTTCTTGCAAATTCTTTACTTTTTTCAACAATATGATGATCATATTCATCGTTTTTAGAAAGAGAATCCAATAGTACTGTTTCTATTGCTCCATGTGTATCTAAAGGTACAACTAATAATAATAATTTTATTTTTATTATCTCTCCTAAATTATTACTTAATTCTAAGGTACACCATTCGTTAGATTTAATTTCATTAATATTTATTACTTTATATTGATTCATAATGAACATTAAATCATTTATTATATTTCCTTCAGATTGATCATCATCTCTATCCGTCATAATTACAACATTATGATATATTTCACTGTCTTGAGCATAGTAATTACTTTTCATAACACTTTCAAAAGCTTCACATAGTCTACTACTACCACCATTGTGTCCTAATAATAATGAATTTGAATCATTCATCAATTCTCTACACCATTTAAATATCTTATTTTTTCTTTGAGATTTATCTGACCAATGACATACATTTCTCATGTAATACTGTATAAATAAGCAATCTGTTAATCCTTCACATATAATAATTGAATTCATTACCTTAACTCCAATCCTAAATCATCATGTAATTCTATTGCTTCTTTACAAGTTAATGTTCTTACTTTTGTTTGATTTTCTCTTTTATATAAAGTATAGAGTTGTATATCATTTTGTAATTCAGGACAACAAATTAATAATTTATTAATTGCTTCTTCACTATGTGATATTAAAAATATTTGAACATTTAATTTTTTACATGCCCTTAAAATCCATGAAAAAACTTTAATCATTGCTGATGTGTGTATTGCTGTTTCAAATTCATCTAAAAGTAATATTCCATTTTGTGCAGTAATAACTGCACTCATAAGTAATATTGCTTTTTTCATTCCATCACCATAAAGTTCTAAAGGTATTGCTTGATTATGATTTTTAGATAAAATCATATATCTTTTTTTGTTTGTTAAATTATGAGTATCAGCATTGATACTCATAATACTGTCATCAAATTCTTTTAGTACTTCTATCATTTCTTGATAGTACTTTGGATTATTTAACACTTCTGTAAGATAAACTTCATTTGTTGTGTGTTTAAATGGTGTTACATAGACAGTATTGATATAAAATTTACTTTCAGCTCTTTTTATTCTACTATATTATGTTATCTTTTCTTCTTTTAGTAATTTATCATCTAATAAAAATTTTAAATAAGATATTTCAATTTCTTCTGTATTTTCTATGAAAGAATCATCATATTTTGTTATTTGTTCTTTGATTTTGTCAAAAGTATATCCCTGTAATTTTCTAATTTCACTTTGTGGTAAAATATCATAGGCTTTCTTCTTTTCAATTTTTACATCAATTTTTTTATTCATTTCAAAACAATAATGAATAACTGGACTTTTTTGATCAATAGGAAATAAATATTGAATTCTTTCATATGGTAAAAATCTAGTATTTGCTTGATTATAATCATTTACGCCTCGCGTTGTAGAATAAGCAAGATTGCTTAAACTATCTACACCACTTAAATAATTAATCACTTCTAATACACTTGTTTTTCCACTGTTATTATCTCCCGTAATAATATTAATGCCTTTTAAATCATTTAATTTTAAATTTTTAATTCCTCTAAAATCATAAATATTAAAACTTTTAATATGTGTATTCAATATAATTCTCCTTTCTTTAAAAATAATAAAAAAACTATTTCTAACATAAGTTTTATGTTAGAAATAGTATATCACATATAAATTAATTAATATTCAATTTCTTTTAAATATCTACTTAAAGCATCTTGCCATGTAGGTAATGGTTTAAAACCATTTTCTACAAGTTTTGACTTATCCAATCTACTATTAAATGGTCTAGCAGCTTTAGATAAACCATATTCTTCAGTCGTTACTGGTAAAACTTCTGTAGTATATCCTGCTTGTTTAAAGATTTCTACTGTAAAATCATACCATGAAATATATCCACCTTCATTAGTCGCATGATAATAACCATATTTATCACTTTCAGCCATATCTACTAATAATCGAGCAAGGTCATAAGTATATGTTGGTGTTCCAATTTGATCATTAACAACTTTAACTTGTGGATATTTCTTTCCAACATTTAACATCGTTTTAATAAAGTTTTTACCATTAACACCAAATACCCAAGCAATACGAACAATAAAATATTTATCTAAATTAGAAGAAACTGCAAGTTCACCTTCTAATTTAGTTTGTCCATAAACATTTAATGGTTTGTAATCTTTACAATCAGGATCCCAAGGTGTTTCACCTTGTCCGTTAAATACATAATCTGTAGAAATATAAATCATTTTACAATCAATTTTCTTACATGTTAAAGCAATATTTTCTGTTCCTTTAGCGTTGACTGCTCTTACTTTTTCTACTTTATCATCATCTTCTGCTAAATCAACAGCAGTCCATGCTGCACAGTGAACAACAACATCAGGATTGATTTTTGTAATTTCTAATTCTACAGCTTCTTTATTTGTAATATCTAATTGAACATATTTTTGAAAATGTTCATTACTTTCAGTAATATCACTTCCAATTGCTTCATGTCCTCTTTGATTTAATTCATTCATAACGTCATAGCCTAATTGACCATTAACACCTGTTACTAATACTTTCATTGATTTACCTCCAATCAGCATACTTATTATAGCACACTTTCTAATTTTCTTGAATTAACACATAAAAACGTTGCAATTACAATCAAAAAAAATGAATTCACAAACGTTCTTGTTCCAGAAACAAAAATAGATGGTGAAAATCCAAGTACAACTCTTGAACAAAATGCTGCACAAATAATTATGAGACTTATAAACATTGTCTTATTTCCTAGATTAGTTTTTATTACATAAAAACTAATCAATAAAATACATATAAAATAAAGAATAATTAAACAAACATTCATATTCAACGAAATGTGTTCAATAACTTTTGTATAATCATTAAACACGTTAAAGATTTGATAAAACCCTCTATGATTACAGTATCTATCACTTACACTAACTACAAAGGTAACAAAGGTCATAAGACCTACTAGTAAATATTGTCCTTTATTTTTTGTATTTTTATAAATGATATAAATCAACATAATGTTCCAAACAAAAATAATATATGCAGGTTGTAAAGAACCAATTGCTATTGTTGAAAGAACTCCTAACAATAACTTATCCACCAACTTAAAGCCATAAAAAGCTGGATAATAAGCACTCATTTCTGCAACTTTTCTTAGCTCATTTCCAGGACATAATGCATGATATCCTAACATTATAAACGATAACACTAAAATAATATAGGCTAAAATAGGTACTTTTTTATGTTTTACTAAACTATATATCATAAATAAAGCATAAAATCCTACAAACAATGCACACATTTGTTCTTGATTGATAGCGTATAAACTAGCAACCACATAACTTATTTGTTGAGCTATTGATATCTTTTCATTGGAAATGATTTGTATAATATATGAAAGTCCATATAATCCTAACGCAAGTGGCCATACATAGTTAAGTGTCGTCGCATACCATCCAGCCACGCCAAATGTTCCAAAAGGATATAACATGATTACAAGCATTAGAAAAAAAGTAATGATCCCATCATTTTCTTTTGTTGGACAAATTATTCTTCTTAAAGAATGTAAAACAAGTACAAACATTCCACTATCTAAAATGATCCAAACCCATTTATTAATATTTAATAAAACAAGCATCACCAATTCAATGATATTTCTACTTGTCCAAGTTTGTATCCTCATTTGAGTATAGTTAATTAATCCCATTTTTGATTGTTCAAGAAACCATATATCATCTGCCACTCCTAATTTTACAGATGCATGCCTAACAACCATAAAAACAAATAAGATTAGATAAATGACCCATATATGATTTTTGATACATTCTGTTACTTTTTTCATGGTGTCCTCCTATTTTAGACAATATAAATAATAAGTAAAATCCATACCTTCATAAAGTTGTTTGAATTTTTTTATTTCTTTATAGTTATCATTTAAATAAGGAATATTCTTTCGATATCCTATTGTATCTCTATATTCTCTTATCACAACAAATTCAATTTCCTTATTTTTAATAGCCTCTCTTTGACCATCAATAATTTGAGGGTAACGATCATATCCAACATTTTGTCGCATAAAATATTTAACATTAGGAACAATATTACATGTTGTATAAAATCCCCCATCTAAATTATCATAATTCAATAATGTTTTATTTTTTGATTTATCAATAATATCTTTAAAAACATATTGTGCATATGCACTTTGAGGGATATTCATATATCCTCTATTAGGACTTTTTAATGGATAATGAACAGAAAATATCATTCCTCCACATAGTATACATATCGCTAAAGTTTGACTACTTAAATAATTTTGAACAATTGAAAAAACAAAAATAAATCCAAAAATAATATATGCTTCAAAACATAAAAAATAATAAATAAATGGTAATCCACCTATATAAACACCAATCATTAGAAAGATAAATGATAATAAAATAAATATATTGATCCAAATATTTTTTAAAATCTTTGTTGTTAAACAATTTACAAAACCAAGACATAATAATATATAAATTGTTCTATTGTATTTCATTTGTTGGAAAATTGCTGAAAACATATTTAATATTCTTGTTTTTAAATCAATAGTTGTACTATAAGCAGTTAGATTAAAAGTAATATATACATCATAATAATCTCTTAATGCCCCATTGATAACAAAATAAAGAATTGATATAAAGATAGGAATAAACATTCCCACTAAAAAATAAACACAACTTATAAAAGCTTTTTTTATTTCCTTTAAAGAAATTAATTTAAAGAAATATAAAGCCATCCAAATAAACCACAAACCTAATAAATTAAATTTGATCAATGAAACACATCCAGCTATTGCTCCATTAATTAATAAATATTTCTTTCCAAAATCATTTTCATTAATAATTTTAATAAAGAAATAAACACTACTTGCAACAAAAGGTAAACAAAATTCTTCTGCACTACCTCCTTGTACAAAAGAAATCGATCCTGAAATAATAGCTAATGTCAAAACAGATACTAATAAGGCATAAAATTGATTTAAATAAGTTCTAGCAATTTTAAAAAGAAAATAGCCAAAAATTGTATATGAAATAACTTCTAATAAATAAACACCTAAAAATGTATCATGACTTATTAAATAACCTATTCCATATATCAAATAAAGCAAAGGTCCCTTTTGTTCAAATAAATCTTTATAAGGAACCTTTCCATTAAACATACCTTTTCCCATTGTAAAAAAGGCATTACCATCAACCCAATCATTATAAGGATATAATGGTGAATTTTTTGAACAAATTAAAAGTGTGAATATAGAAGCCACTAATAAAATAGCTATAATAATTTTTTTATTATCTAAATAATCACTAATTTTTTTCATCTTTAATATTTGTACCCTTTACAATATATACTGGTCTATGTTTCGTTTCGAGATATGTCTTAGATAAATATTGTCCTAAAATACCCGTACAGAATATTTGTATACCACCTATTAAAGTAATAATACAAACCAATGATGGCCATCCACTTGTAGGATCATTAAAAATCAATGTCTTAATAATAATGAATATGATAAATATAAATGCTATAAATAACATCAACATCCCTATAAGCGATGCAATCGCCAATGGTGCTGTTGAAAAAGCAACGATTCCTTCAATGCTATATAATAATAATTTCCAGAAAGACCATTTTGTTTCTCCTGCAACTCTTTCTACATTTTCAAATTCAATCCATTTTGTTTTAAATCCTACCCATCCAAATAATCCTTTACTAAAACGATTATATTCTTTTAATTCTAATAAAGCATTTACAAATTGTCTTGTCATTAAACGATAATCCCGTGCACCATCCATTAATTCAGTATCAGATATTTTATTCATGATTTTATAAAACATTCTTGCAAAAAATGATCTTATTGGTGGTTCTCCTTTTCTAGTAACTCTTCTAGTAGCTGCACTATCGTATCCTTCTTCTCTAATTGCTTTTAACATTTCTGGTAATAAGCGAGGAGGATCTTGTAAATCAGCATCCATTAAACATACATAATCACCTGTACTATTTTCAAATCCAGCATACATAGCCGCTTCTTTCCCAAAATTTCTTGAAAAAGAAATATATTTAACTCTTGAATCTTTTTTAGCAAGCTCCATCATAATTTCTAATGTTTTATCTTTTGAACCATCGTTTACGAATAATAATTCAAAATCTACGTCATTCATTTCATCCATGACCCTACTCATTTCCTTGTAATAGTAATGAAGTGCTGCTTCTTCATTATAACAAGGAACAATTACTGTTATTTTTTCCATCCTATTTATCCCCTTTAAAAACAACTAACTTACTTAATACATAATTCAATACAACCACAATGACATTAACAATCACTTTAGCAATCACATCATTAACAACATTAAAATACACAAATAGCCACATAAGTACCATATCTAAGATTCCTGTAGCTAATCGAGAACTAAAAAAAGAAACTGCTTCTTTTAAAATATTTTGACTATTACTTTCAAAAACATATTTTCTATTTGTTATATACGCGAACAATACTGATAAAAACCATGCTAGTGCATTAGAAATCAAATAATTTATGTGTAAAAGCTCTGCACTTAAAAAATAAACAACAATATTAACGACCGTTGTAAGAACACCAAACACAAGATACATAATGATTTCTTTATATTTCATTAATAATTCTTTCATTTTCTTCTCCTAATAAAAATGCTAGTTTTGTCATAGACATACTAGCATTTTTTTAACCAGTATTCAATTTTATAATTCTTAATTATTCCTTATCTAAAACAAATGCTTTTTTCAAACTCAAATTAGGATTATAGAATCGATCATTATATAACATATAACCCCATTTATCTTTGATATAATCATGTTCTTGTACAAATCGGCGATATTTTGCACTACTTGTATCAACTGTATCATCACCTCTAGATTTTGATTCATGATGATAAAGTTCAACATGATTCAAGCATATATTGTAATATCCTTGTTTTAATAATTTTAAATTAAAATCCACATCATTAAATGCTACTTGTAAATCTTCTTCTAAACCATTAACTTCTAAATATTTTTCTTTTGATACCATTAAACAGGCAGCTGTCACTGCACTATAATTAAATGGAACTGATAATCTTCCATAAAAACCAACATCATCTCTTGGATTATCAATAAAACAATGTTGAGCAATTCCACCAATTCCTAAAATAATACCAGCATGTTGAACAGTATTATCAGGATATAATAACTTAGTTCCTACTGCACCAATATGAGGTTGCATAGCATAACCAACCATAATTTGTAACCAATGAGGTGTAATAATTTCTGTATCGTTATTTAATAATACGATATATTCACCTTTTGCTTCCTTAACAGCTTGATTATTAATTTTAGAATAATTAAATTCGTAATTTGCATCTATGACTCTAAAATTTGAGTATTTGTTTTGATATTTTTTAAATAAATTAAAAGTTTCTTTCTTTTCACTGTTATTATTCATTAAAATAACTTCATAATTTTTATATGTCGTTTTTTCAAATAATGATTTTAAACATTGCTCTGTAACATCTGCATAATCTTTAGTTGGAATAATAATAGAAACCATTGGTTCTGTTTCATATTCATATCTCACTAGATAGTAAGGAACTCTTGGGTGTACTGTTACTTTTGCTTTAACACCCCTACGTTTTAAAGCATCTTCTACAGCCATTCTACCTTTTTCTACAGCATATCCTTTACTATCAATTGTGGCAGCCGTTGACCCTTCAATCATACGCCAATGATATAAAATCTTTGGAATATGATATACACGTTCAGGAGTTGTTTTTTCTAAAAATCTTAAGAAAATATCATAGTCTTGTGCCCCTTCATAGCCTACTCTAAAACCACCGATTTCATCAACAATTGATTTTCTCATGATTTCAAAGTGACAAATATAGTTACTTCCAAGTAATGAATCAGGTGCATAATCTGATTTAAAATGAGGATCTCTTCTTAATCCTTTCATATCCATTTTATCTTCATCTGTATAAATAAAATCTAATTCTTTATTTTTATTTAAGACAGCCACACATTCAGCTAAAGCATTTCTAGCAAGTAAATCATCATTATCCATTAAACCAATAAATTCACCGCTAGCAATATTTAAAGCATCGTTTGTTGCTTTAGAAATATGTCCATTTTCTTTACGATGATGTACTTTGATTCTAGAATCTTTCTTTTCATATTCATTTAAAGTATCAATTGTTTCTTGTAAAGTTGAACAATCATTAGATAAACATATTTCAAAATTTTGATATGTTTGATTTAAAATAGAATCTAAACATTCTGCTAAGTATTTTCTTTCCACATTATAAACTGGTATACAAATTGAAATAAGTGGATTGTAAGCAAATTGAGGATGTTCTTCAAATGGTTTTTCATTTTTTTCTAACCATAAAAGATATTCTTTTTGATTTAAGAAATTATAAACATCTAAAAATTTATTTTTTGTTTTCTTATTTTCTTTAATACGTCTTTTACTTTGTTTTAATCTATTTGGTGTTAAAACAAAATGATATTCCTTAGCTATATATTTAACTTCTTTACCAATAGCATAAGTATTTACTTTTACCTTATTATTTGTTTCTTTTGTTTTTCTAACTGTTTTTTGTAAAAGTGTTCTAATCTTTGACTTAATTCTTTTCATTAAAGTGTTCTTTCTTACACAAACAAGTTCCTTTTGATCATCATGTATTAAATAAACTTTAACTTTAGAATCATCTTTACTCAATGATAATGTTAATTCATAATTGTCACTTGCTAGATCTGGTAAAAAACGTGCTTCTCTTTTTTTACCATCAACAGTTACTTCAAAAGAATAATCTTTTAAAGAACAATTTCCATACATAATAAATGTAGGATTAACAAGACCATGAACCTGTGCATCTCTCACGTTTATATAATCTAATGTTTTCATGTAGATCACCCCTTAAATTTCTTCAGCGAATCCTTTTTCTAATTTTCTAAAGATAAACATTCCTAATACAAAACAAATAATAGCCATTACAACCATATAAAGCACACTAGACATTGCTGGTAACGTATGATACATAAAGAAATCACGGTAGGCACTTACAATATGTGTAAAAGGATTTAAATAAAGTACCCAACGGATAGCTTCTGGAAACAATTCTGCCGGATATAAAATAGGTGTTCCATAAAATAACATATTAATAACAAATTGAATAATATATTCTGTATCTTGAATATAAACATTGATTGCACTTAAACCAAGAACCATTCCTGCTGTAATTACAAATTGAATCAACGCAATAAATGGTACTAATAAAATATGCCAACTTAATCCAAGCCCTCCAAAAACACAGAAAAGAATAATAATCAAACAAGCGATAAAAAAGTTAACAAGTCCACTTAATGTGGCTGATATTGGTAAAATTTCTCTAGGAAAATATACTTTTTTAATAACACCTGCATTATTTTTAATACTTCCCATTCCAAGTCCCATAACTGTCGTAAAGAAGTTCCATGGAATAACCCCACAAATTAAATATTGAAGATAATTATCTGTTTTGATTCTCATGATATAAGGAAATACAATGGCATAAACGGCAACCATTAATAATGGATTTAAGAATGACCATAATACTCCTAAAAATGAACCTTTATATTTACCTCTAATATCTTTTTTTACATTTGTTTTTAATAATTCACGATAGTCATATAAGTTTTTAAATAATTTCATTTTCTTTTTCTCCTATATGATATTAATCTTTAAATCTTTTTCAGATATAACTTTATCTTTTTCATCTAATAATTGAACAAGAATAGAATGTTCTCCTAATTCCATTTGACTTACATCTACAAAATAATCAAATCCACATTCATCATCATTTGTTCCATAACCACCATATTTTTCTTGATAAGCCATTAAAACATCACTTCTATTTATTTTTCTCATTTCAGTAACCTCTTGATCATCAAAAGTTACTTTTAAACGATCATTTAAACAATCACTCAATGACCATCCAGAAATTGTAAATTGAGCTGTATCTTTTTTAACTTCAGCAAATGATTGAGGAATATCAACAACAACAATCCCATGATAAGTATCTAATGGTTTTTGATATTTTTTCTTAGCTTCTTCTTTATGATCTAATTTAACTTGTTTTAAATATTCATCAATAACATAAGTTGGATCACCATCTAATTTAAATTCACCTTTATAGATCCAAACAGCACGTGTACATAAATCTTTAACTGTATCTAAACTATGTGAAACAATAACAATTGTTTTATCACTATCTCTTAATTCTTTTAATTTATCAAAACATTTATCTTGGAAATGTTGATCTCCAACTGCTAAAATTTCATCAATTAATAAAATTTCTGCATCTACATTAATAGCAATTGAAAAAGCAAGTCTCATATACATCCCAGAAGAATAAGTTCTAACTGGATTATCAATAAATTCTCCAAGTTCAGAGAATTCAATAATATCATCTACTCTTTTTTCAATTTCTGCTTTTGTTAAACCAAAAACAGCAGCATTAAAATAAATATTTTCTCTTCCTGTAAAATCTTGATGGAAACCTGCACCCAATTCAAGTAACGAAGTCAACTTACCATGTGTTTCAATTGTCCCTTCATTAGGATAAATAATCTTAGTCATCAACTTCAATAAAGTTGATTTACCACTCCCATTTGTTCCAATCAAACAAACAGTTTCACCTTTTTTAATATCTAAATTTATATTCTTCAATACCGTATGAACTTCTCTATTGCTTTTTCCAAAAGATAACAATCTTTCTTTTAAAGTATGAGCCTTGTCATATTCAACTTTAAAATACTTTGTCATATTTCTTACTTCAATAGCATTTTCTTTATTCATAAGACCTCCGCTAAATCTTTTATTTTTTCTCTTATATTCTTAATAATTTCGTTATTAAACCTTATAAATATATACCACATACATACCTATTTGTCCAACACTTCATATTTCACACTGTATATTCTACCATATCTTTGCTTTATATTTTAGAATTTTAAAATAAAAATAGAAGCTAAATAAATATAGCTTCTATAATCTAATAACATAACACTCATTATTTGTATATTCTAATTGATAGCCATGACTCATAAACTCATCAGCTTGTTTTTTAGAAAATGTTAAGAAATATGATTCTCTATAATAATCAAATGCAAACTTCGTTTGATCAAAAGATGCTTTTTCACTCCAATAATCATAAATAGCATGATAAAATTGCACTTCATCTTCATAAAGAGAACCTTCTTTTACAATTTGAATTCGATTACTTGACATATAGAATCCTTGATGATAAGTCACTTTTCCATGATAAGTAAATCCTGGAGGAGCCAATAATGTATAATTTCCATAAGGCAAACTATCAAAATGTTCTCCTACATCATTAAATATATCAAGCATCATATTATCGTATTTAAATATTTGTGTAAAATCATAACCATATTGATTAATTCCACAACCTAAAAATGTATACGATTTAATTTGATTATAATTTTGATAAACAAATATGAGAGATGAAGCAATCGCTAATGTTGCTACTGAAACAGATATTGTTTTTAAAGAAATAATATCAAGTATTTTAGCAATAGATAACCCTATCAAGAAAACAACCATAAATTGAATTGCTGAATAAAATCTCAATATAACAAAGAAATAATTAAACGATGATAGACATAGTAGTTCATTGAACTTATTCTTAGCTACAATAATAATAAGCATTAATGTAATAATGGCCAGATATTTTCCATATTTTGAATTAACCACCAAAGCTAAAGCAATAGCTACAATACATGTACTATATTGCATAATTGTATCAGTAGAAACATAATATCCATAAAATGGCGATAATTGATTACTAAAAGATTCAAAATCTGCTAAAGATAATAAAGGAGTATGATCCAATTTATTTGTTAAAATCAATAATACTAAAACAAATAAGAAACAGCATAAATTAATAATGATCCATTTAGTATTTTTTTTCTTTATTGAAATACATGTATTATAAGCAAATTTAAGTATAAATAAAGCAAAGAACATAACAATTAAAACAGGTAAAAAGACTGTCGAAAAGGACATCATTGAACAACTCGTGATACCAGCAAAAATAATATTTTTAATTGTCATTTTATTTTCAATCAAAGGTATACAAACAATACACATGATAGGTACAGAAAGTACTCTTACTACTGAACCACCATACCATATGGCATTTTGAAATTGCCATAAGTCAAATGATCTTATTGTTAAAAAAGAACCATTATTTTCCATCAAATATCCATGGCCTATTAAAAATAAAAAGAATGGAATAAGTGCATATTGTGCTTTTCTTTTAGTAACAAAACTAGCTAATTGTTTAATTGCTAATGCAAACATTGTATAGTTATGAATAACCATGAAAACTTTGCAAAAATAAACAGGATTAATATGAAAAATACTTGCGAGAGCACCATAAGTAATCTCATATGTATTCACCATTCGTGCATAATCTACAGATGTTGTAAGCCATCCTGTATAAAAGCTTTCATTCATTAAAGATGGTGTTCCTATAGAATTAACTACTTTCGCTATATAATAAGCATCATCGTAATCAAACTCATATAAAGCCATTACATTTGATACTGAAAATAAAGTGAATAAAAAAACAAAAATATAAATAACCCAATTATTTTTTACATGATCTATTATGTTTTCCTTTTTTAAGATACTTTTAAATTCATTTACAAAGGTAGAAATATTTTTATATTTTCTCCATAATAAAAATACAAAAAAAGAAAAGAAAAGAACACAAAATAAAATAAAATAAACATTCCAACTCAATTGAAATAATTGACATGGAAAACCTATGATAAAAGAAATAAAAAATACAGATATAAATCCATATATAACATATGCAGTTGAATTTTTTATTTTTATAGCAAAACAATCAGCTACAAACTCTCCTATTAACCAATAAAAATAAAAAATAAAAATTAAAAATATAAAGGTTAAAAGATGATTCATATATTTCCTCCCTTATTATTAAACTTAAACAATTAAATACATTACGATTAAATCGTAATGTATTTAATAAATATTATTTATTTTAAATCATTTTTCTTTTTCAAAATAGCAACTTCTTGAATTAAGTTTTTTTGCTTTTCTTCTAGCATAGATACTTTATTAAATAAAACATATACTAAAATAATAAGCATAAAAATAATAGCTGCAAAAACTATATTTGCTGTTGAAATGACACCTATAAGTCTAGCTGCAAAAAAAGCTATTTGTGGAAAAACACTTAAAATAATTAATGCTATCGAACAAAGAATCCATGCTAAAGCATAATCAGTTCTTAATTTACCTTTTTTAACATTCTTTACTAAAATAATAAAGAATAAAACAGTAAATATAATTAATAATATTTGTAATGTTAAACTCATACGTTACCTCCTAATTAAAGAATATAATTGTTATTAATACTTTTAACATATATTGAATAGAACTTCCTATCCCTGTATAAATACTTGTACCAGCAAGTCTATCTTCCATTTTCACTTGTACTTCTTTTGCTTTATAACCTTTTTTTATTTGAAATGCAAGTGTATCAGGTTCTGGTTTTCTATTTAATTCAAAAGCATAATCTTTAATTAATTCTTTATTAATGATTCTCATTCCACTTGTGGGATCATTAATAGTGGCACCTGTTGTTAGTTTAATCATTGCAGTAATAATTCTACTACCTAACATTCTCATACTAAAATGCTTCTTTTCATCCACAAATCTTGATCCAATAACAATATCATATCCATTTTCTATTTCTTTTACTAAACTAGGTATATATTCTGGTAAATGTTGCCCATCACCATCAAATTGGATAGCTGCGTCATAATTATTATAATAAGCATATTTATAACCTGTTTGTACTGCACCTGTTAATCCTAAGTTAACAGGTAAATCAATATGATTAATATTATTGTCATCTAAAATTTTTCCAGTGCTATCTTTAGAACAATCGTTGATTACAACATAATCGCAATCAATATCAGCATTTTCAAGATTTCTAACAACTCTTAAAATGCTTTCTTCTTCATTATATGCTGGAATTATAACTAAAGTTTTCATACTTTCCCTCTTTCTCTAATACTATTCTTATTGATTATACCAATAAAATTATATATTTCAAACAAAATATACACAAAAACGGGATGTATTCATCCCATTTTTGTACATAATTTTAATTATCCAAGACAGACACCATTAGCATCAAAGCGATAAACTACTTTATTGATTTTATAATCTCCTGTGACCATCTTTCCATTAGCGTCTACATAATACCAGTTATTTCCTGATCCTACCCATTGAGCTATAATTGCTCCAGATGATACTGCATAGTAATCTTCTCCATCAATTTTGAACCAACCTGTTTGCATAACTCCATTGGCATCAAAATAGTATTTAGTATTTTCTACTGTATAGTATCCTGTTACTTTTTGGTTATTATCATAGTAATACCATTTTTTGCCTGATTGTACCCATCCTGATTTTTCAGTAGTTCCAGTAGTTAATTCACCACTTTCATTAAATGTATAATCTTTTCCATTAATGTTTACAGTTCCTGTAACCATTTTTCCTTCTTTATCAAAGTAATATTTTTTACCATTTAATGTTAACCAACCAGTTGTTTTTTTGACCATCTTTATCTAGATAATACCAAGAATCATTTTCTTCTAACCATCCAGTTGTCATCTTACCATCAGCTTCATTCAAGTTTTTATCATAGTAATACCATTTTCCTCTAAGTTGAATCCAAGTATTAGCTACTGCTTTTTTCTTTTCAACAACAACACCTTCGCTATTATATGCAATGACATAAGTTACTATCTTATCATTTTCATCTCTATATGATGAAACAATAGATATTCCATTAGAAGATTTTATTAATCTACCATTTTCAAAATAATATTCTTTTCCATTAACAGTATAAATACCATCTACAAAATTCATTTCACTTGAAACATAGTACCAATCATTTCCAATTTCATTCCATCCAGCTACTCTCTTAACCTTATCTACAATTTCACCTTTATTATTATAAGCATAAAGATAATCATTTCGATAATCAGTTAATATTTCATCACTGTCACTTGTTTGAAGCATACCATAAATAAAATACAAAGATTTTCCATCTACAGTATATTCCCCATCATATGGATAATAATAACCTGCATCATTTAAATAATATTAATAACAATTGCCATTTAAATAAATCAATTCATTATCTTTAAATTTAGTTTTTTCAATAACTTTTCCATCTCTTACATAAGCAAGTGTATCTCCTGATGTAACAACTTCATCCAAATATTCAGCTAATTGTCCATAATTAAAATAATATTTAACACCATTAATTGTTTTAACTCCTATATAAGGATTCATATCAGCATCATAGTAATACCATTTATCCCCATAATGTGTCCAATCTCCAACAACAATAGCTGCATAATTCGTTACAATACCACTTTTATTAACAGTGACAATCAACCCATTATCTGTAATTGTATCTTCATCATACCAAGAAGAATATGCCATATGACCATCATAGCTATAAAAATAATACGTATTCCCATCAATTTCTTGAAGCCCTTTAAGTAATTCACCATTATCATCATAATAATATTTGTATCCATACTCTTCATACCAGCCACGTCTTTCACTACTTAAAGTGACAGGTGTATTAGAATCATTTTTCACATTAGTTTCTAATGCACTAACCATCGTAGTTGGTAATGTTGTTGCTGCAACAAAAGCTGATGCTACAGAAATCTTTTTAAAATTTCTACTCACCCAATAAATATTTCATAGACTTATTAAAATGCAATACCCCTTATTTAAAACCAAACGACATTTTTTTATTCTAAAAAGCAAAAGAGGTAACTGTGTTACCCCTTTTCAACTGAAATATTGATTTTATTAATGTAAGGTTCAATAAGTTTAAAGAACCAATGTGAACATAAATGATATATCTTATAAACAATGTATGAAATAAGATAAATAATTAATGCTGATCCTAATTGATGTACAATTAAAACCAAAATACCTCTATTAACAAATTGTTCAATTCTAATATGTCTTAATAAGAATTCATGAAATAAAAAACATGTAAAAGCAGCTTTAGCTAATTCATTGATTATTTTACTTTCAAAATGAATATCCATAAAGAATAAAAGAATATAAGCAGACATTAAGATAATAATTGGATTATTATAATACCATGTTGCTGTATATTGTAAATGTAAAACATGTTCCATCATTGAAAAAGCATATAAAAATGCTAAACATCTTATAATCCACATACCTGCTTTTTTCTTAGATAATGTTATTTTATTTACACGAAGATATGCTCCTACAAAATATACCAAAACAAAGTTAATAATTGTATAACCATATTGACTTCCATACATTCCAATAGTACTTAATCCTAAATATGTATTTCCTGTTATATTTTCAGCAACATCTATAACAATTGTCCAAACTGAAAAAATAAGCATGAGTATAATTAATAAGCGTTTATATTGTTCTTTATTAAGTTGTTTAATAATTAAATTAAGATATGGACTAATAATATATAATACAGAATAAAGTATTAAAAAGTAATTAGCGGGTAATAAACTACTAATCAATGAACTTACTGTAAATACTTTATGACCTCTTAATACTCCAAAAACATAAAAAACTAAATTAAATACGATAACTTGTACAAATAATTCTAGTATCTTAATTAATTTTCTATTTTGATTACAAGCTAGAAAATACGCTGAAATCATTACAAAAACATTAACTGCACAAACAAATAAACTTTCTATTAAATATAAATAATATTGATTAGGACTGCCATCTAAAACCATTCCTAATGCACCACCCATACTTGCATTATTATAATGTAAAATAACGACACCAATCATTGAAATAATTCTTAATAATTCAATAGACGAATTTCTTTTCGTTTTCTCTTTCATATATATTCCCTTCCAAACAAAAACCGATTTTTACTCAAAACAATGAGTAAGATCGGTTTTTAATTCATTTTATTCATCCAAAGACCTTGGTTATCAAAATAATTGACCTTTCCATCAATTATATAATCTCCAGTAACCATCTTTCCATCAGTATCTACATAATACCAGTTTCTTCCTGATTTGACCCATTGTGCTTGGATAGTTCCTGATGAAGCTGCATAATAGTCTTCACCATTGATCTTAAACCAATCTTTTTGCATTAATCCACTACTTGAAAAATAATACTTCGCACCATTAATTGTTTGATAACCAGTAACCATTTTTCCATCAACATCTACATAATACCAATTACTTAATGATTTGACCCATTGTGCTTGAATAGCTCCAGATGAAGCTGCATAATAATCTTCACCATTGATTTTAAACCATCTTGTTTTCATCAATCCACTTTCATCAAAATAATAAGTACTATTTCCTACTTTATAATATCCAGTAACCATATAATCATCATTTGCTATATAGTACCATCTATTTCCTAATGGTAACCATCCTGTTACCTTTTCACCATCTACAAATGTTTTTCCATAGATTTTTAATGTTCCTTGACTATAATATTTCCATTGATTTCCTACTTGCATCCATCCTGTGTGCATAATACCATCTTCATTGAAATAATATTGTCTTCCATTAATAACTTGATCTCCTGTAAGAATCAATCCTTCATCATTTACATAATACCAATTACTTAATGATTTGACCCATTGTGCTCTTAATTCACCATCAGGAGAAATATAATACCAAGTACCATCTACTTTAAACCATCCAGTTTTCATAGAACCATCTTCCATAAAAAGATATTTTCTATTTCCAACTTTATAAATACCAGTAACCATATAACCATCTTCAGCTATATAATACCATTTATCATTTATTGGTAACCAACCTGTTACCTTTTCACCTTCTACAAACGTTCTTCCATAGATTGACATTTTCTTAGGACTATAATATTTCCATTTATCATTTTCCTTATGCCATCCTCTGACCATTACACCTTCACTCGTAAAATAGTATTCTTTATTGTTTATAGTTTGTGCACCAGTAACCATATCACCATTACTTGTTAGATAATACCATTCACCATTTAAACTGATCCAACCAGTGGCCATAATTCCATTAGTATTAAAATAATACCATTTTCCATTAATCTTTTCCCAACCGATTTGTAGAATATTTTTACTACTTCCATAATACCAATGATCATAGTAATATTTCCATCCTACATAATCATATTTAGGAACACCTTGATCATACCAAACACTCATATCTACATAACCACTAATACCATCAACAAATGCTCCGTTGCTATATTGCCATCCTTTAGGACCTCTATACCAATTATTACTAAATCCTAATGATGATGTATAAGCAGCTACCCAATCTACATGTTGATAAATAGTTGGACTATTTAATTTTGTTTGTAAAAGTGAACGATAGCTATAAACCTTCGTATTATAATTACTATTTGCTAATTTATTAACAAATGCATCAACAACTAATTCATTCGTTGTTGTTGATAATTCAGGTCTTTCCATATCTAAATAAACAGGATATGAAAGTTCTGAAGGTGAAATTTTATATTTTGATAAATAATTTAAAATCATTGTTGCTTCATTATCAGCATCTGTTACATTATTTGAATAATCATAAATATAGATTCCAAAAGGAATATTATATTTTCTACAACCATTTAAATTATTTTCAAATTGTTCATCAATATGATAATATCCACCCTTATGAGAAACAATTCTAATAATAACACCATCTACATCTGTTTTACTTACTTTACTCCAATCAATATGACCATTGTATTGTGAAACATCAATAACCTTTTTAACATTTTCACCAATAACGCGACCATCATTATCACAAAAACATTTTTTATTTCCTTGATAAAACCAACCATTTTGAATCATAGTTCGTAAACTATAAGAATTTTCTTCCTTTGCATCTTCTATTTTATTTTCATCTTGATCAATATGACTACTTTGTCCCATAATTGCATCATCATAACTTCCATCTAATGCATTTACAGAACTATTTTGAAAATAACTCAATGCAAAAGCCATTCCAAAAGCCAAAAACAAATAACCAAAAAACTTTTTCAAAATCTTTCCTCCCCCCCTAAAAATATTATTACTGCATAACACCACTGCTATTAAAATAATATGTCTTATTTCCAACTTTATAATAACCTGTTACCATCGAACCATCACTTTTTAAATAATACCACTTATTCTCTAATTGAAGCCATCCAGTAACCATATAACCTTCATAATAAGTTTTCCCATATATTTCCATAACACCTGTACTTAAATAGTACCACTTACCATTAATTCTTTGCCAACCTGTTAACATTTGATATTGGCTATTAAAATAAAACCATGTATTCCCTAGTTTCTTCCAGCCACTTTGTCCATAGCCTGAATCATCAAAATAGTACCATTTATTGCTGACTTTTTGCCAACCTGTTTGCATTTTACCACTATCATTAAAATAAAACAAATTGTTTCCTACTTTTTGTAATCCTGTAAGTCTTTTACCTGTATTATCAAAATAATACCAATCACTACCTAAAGTTAACCAACCAGTAACCATATAGCCTTCATAATACGTTTTTCCATAGATTTTCATAACACCTGTACTAAAGAAATAAGTATTTCCAGAGATTTCTTGAAATCCTGTCGCCATTTGATAACTATCTAAAAAATAATACGTATTTCCTGCAATCATTTGCCAACCTTTTTGTCCATAACCACCATTATCAAAATAATACCATTTGTTATTGATTCCTTGCCAACCTGTTTGCATCTTTCCACTTGCATTAAAATAATAGAAATTATTTCCTACAGTTTGTAATCCTGTTACCATTGATCCATCACTATTTAAATAATACCAATCATTACCTAGTGGCAACCATCCTGTAATCATATACCCTTCATAATACGTTTTTCCATAGATTTTCATAACACCAGTACTTAAATAATACCATTTACCATTTATTTCTTGCCAACCTGTTTGCATTTGATAGCTACTATTAAAATAAAACCAATTATTTCCTATTAATTTCCAATCTTTTTGACCATAACCCAATTCATCAAAGTAGTACCATTTATTATTAACTTCTTGCCAACCCGTTTGCATTTGTCCACTTGTATTAAAATAATAGAGATTATTTTCTATAGTTTGTAAACCAGTTGCTTTTGAACCATTTGAAAAATAATAATACCAATAATTATTTTCTTTTTTCCATCCTTGTGTATGAGAAATATTATTTAATAAAGTAACATATCGATTACTTACATATCCTGTATTATTAAAGCTATAAGTTCCATCACTACTAGCAACTTCACTTTGTATCTTATAAAAACCATTAGTTGTAGAGGCATCTTTTATAATAAATGAATAAGCTGGATTTTTTATCGTTGTATATAAAACACTAGAACTTGTATTTGAACTACTTCTTACATTAAGGGCAGTATGTGTTGTTAAATAAATATCTTTGATTCCTAAAGTATAATAATCATTATCTTTAGAAGAGATACTAGCATCCATATTTTTAGCAATGCTTGCACACTTTTCTCCTTCATAGGGATCTGAAGAATATTTTCCAAATATTCCACTTCCCTTGTCTCCAAAATAACCTCCTCTAAATAAAGAAGTATATGTAGGATTTAAATATCTTTTAGACATCCAACTCGATGTAAAATTCATAATACAATCATCTACTGTACTAAAGGTATCTGCATTTCCACCTGGATTATTATCTGTAGCATTTAATCCAAATAAGTTATTTTTATTTAATGCAATATTGCTTTTTCCCCATCCAGATTCTAAGGCAGCAAAACTTGCTGCCATTAAAGCATTGACCCCATATTTATTTTGATACTTAATAAAAATATCACCTGTATTATATAATTTAGAAGTACTTCCTGCTTTATTATTTAAATAATTTGATATTTGTGAACCAGTATAAGTTGTTTGACTTCTCATTGGTAAGTATTGAAAATAACTATAATAAGGATTATTAGGATTAACAGCATTATTTCTAACATTATTTTTATAATCTGTAATCATTGTATTATAGTTATCATAAAAATAATGTCCATCATAGCTATAATACTCTTTATTCTTTGTTAAATAACTAGGCCCTGTCCCTATATAATTCTTATTTCCTTGATTTCCTGTCGCATTAACATTATTAGAAATATAATGATACAAATCACCTGATGAATTAACTTCATAGTTACTTGCATAATAAGTCCCTTGGCTAAGAACTTCAACATATTGAGGATCTACTAAACCAACAACTCCTGAAATCATAAACTTCACTTTTCCATTTTCATACCCTAAAAAAGCTGCATCCGCTGCACTTGATTTAGATAAATATCCCTCTTGTCCTGTATAATAATCTGTAAAATTTGTCGTTGTCTTTGCTTTAGAACAATTAAAATTAACCATATTCGCTGTAGAAACTGTTCGTGCATAAGGGTTATACTCTTCATTCGTTGTTCCATCATAAACATCTACAGTATTAATATTTCCATCTTTATCTACAAACTTTGTTTGTCCAATAACGTCATTTGTTTCTTCATATGCTTTTATATTAGAGATATTAAAAATCATTCCCAATAATATAACAAGAAACAGACTTATGTACTTTTTTTTCATTTCCAACCTCCTACAATATTTTAAATCTATAGAATATTTTAACTTACTAATCCTATTTGCTTTTAATAATGTGATAACATCACATGAAATAATATACTTACAAATATCAACTAAAATAATCATCTTCATAAATACTATTTTTTATTATAATGATATACATTTTCAATTCAACAAAAAGGATATAGAATTTTCTATTCTATATCCCTGTTATTTTCTTTCTTTTCTTGTAAATATTTATTCGCATCTTTAAAGAAACTAATTACAATCAACAGTATAATAAATCCTATTGGAAAAGCAGCGATAATAGCCACTGACTGTAAACTATACATTGAATTTTCAGCAAATATCAATGCTATTGGAAATAAGATAAAGATAATTGCCCAAAAAACTCTTATTTTCTTATCTGGTTCTTCATCTACATCTAATTTTTTATAGGAATAAGATGAAACAACCATAGTTAAAGCATCAAATGTTGTTGAATAAAAAGCAATCATAGTAATAACTAATAACAATAAACCTAGACTTGCTAGTGGTAGAGTATCAAATATCTTTAAAATAACTGCAGAATAATCTCCACTTTTAGCAATCATTCCCGAAATATCAATTCCATGTTTCATTTGTTGTGCCAAACCATAATTTCCAAGAATAATGAATGAAGTAAAAGTTCCTGCTAGACCCCATCCATATCCTCCTAGAATCGTATTTTTAATTGTTCTTCCCTTACTGATTTTTCCAATAAAGAAAGGAGTTGCAACACACCATACCATCCAATAGGCCCAATAATAAATCGTCCAATTTTGTGGAAATGATGTTTCTCTTAATGGATCCATCCAAGTAGATAATCCGATAAAATTTTGTACCATATTACCAATAGCTGAAAAACCAGTTTCTAAGATATATGTGGTTTCTCCCCCACCTATTAAAAAATAAATAAGTAAAGCAAAGAATAAATAGGAACAATATGTTGCTAGTTTAGAAATACCTTTCATTCCTGTAAGTACAGTAAATGTATAAACTGCTGCAATCAATAATAAAACAGCAATAGTAAGTCCTACACCATTAGGCAACCCAAATACTCTACTTAAAGCTGCTGATAATAATGGTGTTGCTAGTGAAAAGGTTGTTGCAGTTCCTGCAATAAGTGCAAATATAGCAATTAAATCAATAATTTTACCTACAACTCCATCCACTTTATTTCCTAGTAATGGTCTACATCCTTCAGAAAACTTTTGTTTATTTCTTCCTCTTACATGTAACATAAAACCAAAAGCAACAGCTAAAATAATATAAAAACTCCAAGCAATTGGTCCCCAATGAAATAACGGAAATGTTGACGCCCATTTTTGTATTCCACCTAATTGATCAATATACTTTTCATTAGCATATAACGCCCATTCACATAATGAATAAAATAAAATATCTGCTGCCATTGTAGAAGTAAAAATCATTACTCCCCAGTTAAATGATGAATACTCTGGTTGATCTGTATTCTTACCTAACTTTATTTTTCCATATTTAGAAAATGCTATATATAATGAACAAACAAAAATTCCAACTCCTAATAACGCATAATAAATGCCACAGTCATTTCCTAAAAATCCTCTAATCATTTGAATGATATATGAAGATTTTGCTGGCATAAGCATAAATAAAACGCATAATAAGACAACCCCTAATAAAGGAATTATCATTGATACATAATCTAATCTTCCCTTTAATGATTTCTTTTCCATTTTATTTCCCCCAATTTAAATATGTTTCATCAATACTACACAATTCATCAAAACTATCTATTTCTAAAATATCTCCTTCATTCATTTCTTTAATAGATAATTGGTATTCATTTGGATAACAAAATAAAGCTACATCATCCCAATAAATATCAGTATTCTTTTTCTCTTCAAATTCAATTTCTAAATGTTTCTTTAATTTTTTTCCATCTTCTTCATTCCATCTAGATACACTATATAATTGCCAACCATCTTGTCCACCAGTTCTTGAACAAGAAGTTACAAAACCATCTTCTAGTTTTAACATCCATTCATTATGAATTTCTTGTTTGTAAATACAGTTATATCCTGAATATTTAAATTCTTTTGAAAGAATTTGTGTATTGTTAATAATTTGATCACCATCTAAAATAATGACATTTTTTAGATGATTTCTAGCAACATATAAAGAAGAAATATTGTTGCAAGTATCATAATAAGGATTATCTATTAGATGCAAATTCTCATATTTATCTTCTAAATAATTAAATTGTTCTTTTAAATAGCCTACAACAACATAGATTTCAAAGATCCCTTGTTGATGCAATTGATTGATAATTCCTTCAATCATAGGAATATCATGTATTTTAACTAATGGTTTAGGTATCGAATTTGTTATTGGTCTCATACGTGTTCCTTTTCCTGCGGCCATGATAATTGCTCTTTCTACTTGACACATTTTTCTATATTCTCCATTTCTTCCATAACAATCTTGTAATAATCCTTAGCAAAACGATACTGTGCTAATGAATATTCTCCAAATTCAACACCTAGCGTATATTTATATTCACACCAGTTGCTCCATAAAAGACCACACATTGATATATAACAATAGATTTTTATTCTTGTTTGTTGATCACACTTATTTTCAAAATAGATATCAATTAAATGATCAATTTGTTTTCTATCATACATAGAATAAATACAAAACATTGCTATATCAAGATGTGCATCTTGCATTCCTGCATATTCCCAATCAATAAGTTTTATTCTCTCTTCATTATTTTCTCTATAGAATAAGAAATTATCACAATTTGCATCTATATGACATAATTTCCATTCTTTAGGCATCTTTTCAATAATATTCTTTAAAGAGAAGACTTTTTCTTTCGTTTGTTTATAGTCTTTATATAAAGATTTTGGACCTCTTAGATTTTCATAAAATTCCATTTTTTCAAAAACATCAAATTCATGTTCTACCTTTAAATCCTGATTATGAAATTCTTTTAATAATTTCATACATTTAATTAAATCTTCATCATTATCTTGATTACATACACGTGTATCGTCTAAATATTTTGTAATCTTATATCCATTTTGTGGATTCATATAAATAACTTCATCACTGATATTTAAATCTTTTATTACTTGATAAACTTCATATTCTTCTTTTCGATTAATAAGTTGATCTGTTCCTTCCCCAGGAATTCTCATAATACATTTATCATGATTGATTTCAAATAAAAATGATCTATTTGTCATACCTTTTTTTAAGCTTTTAATATTTTTAATTTGTTCAACATTGATTTTAAAAACATCAGCAATCAATGATAATGTCTCATTATTTAAGTGTGCTGAATGATCATCTACATTTCTTAATTCTTCATACGTATTAATTTCATCTACATAGCTTGTATCAACAATTTTTCCATAAATAAACATTTTATTCTTTTGATACAACGTTTCTTCCCAAAAACAAGAATCATGCATTCCGTCATCTAAACATTCTAAACGTTCTTTTAAATATAAAGAATCATGTTGATTAATAAATGATAAACCAATCATTTTTAAACCATCATCCTTTACTTTAACAATTTCATTTTTAGTATTACATGTAACATTACTATGTTTACTTATTCTATTTTCAAGCATATACCATGATTGAATTTCATTATTTAAAAATGGATTTTCATAAAAATAAAGATCTCCTGGTATAATGTAAGTATTACTTATTTTATCTTTTACTAGATTTAAGCTATGTAAGTTGTTCTTTTCTTGATATTCTCTATTAACAACTAATTTTACATTATATTTATCAATTAAATAGTCAAATTCTTCTTTCATAAAGCCAACAACTATTGTTATATCATTAATATGAGCTTCTATAAGCTGTCTTATGAGACGTTCAATAAGTATTTCATCATTTATTTCTAACATTGCTTTAGGCACATTATTATTAATAGGAATCATTCTAATCCCTTGACCAGCAGCTAAAATAACTGCTGACTTATTTTTCTTTATTAAGTCTATTCCTAAATCTGTTAAAGAATTATCATCATTAATATATTCTAATTCTTTAAGATTCTTTATTGTTTCATTTGTTTTACCTAAAGAACAATTCAATCTTTTAGAAATAGCTCTTTGTGAAAGTGTATTTTCTTTATATAGTAACTTTATAAGTTCAAAATCTAAATATGTAAGAATGTTCATTTTTTTCTCCTTGTTAATTTATATGAACATCATACCACATATATTTAATAAGTAAAGAAAAAAGAAGTATTTCTACTTCTTATGATAAAAACTTAGGTGTAATAAACCCTCTAATATATTTACTGTTGACATTCATTGTTCTATATTCAACAGCATCATTTTTATTTCCTTCAATAACTTTAAATGTATTTCCGTTAACTTCTGTAACAATACCTACATGATCAGGCCATCCTGTGTTATCACCATTTCCACTATCATCCCAATCATACATAATAATATCACCAATTTGAGGAACATAAGCATCATTTTCTTGCCAAATGCCCATAGATTGTGCCTTTTCTACTGCTTTACCACATGAACATTCAACTGGAATAAGATCCAATAAATTACATTCTCTAACAATTGCTGACACAAAAGTCATACACCATGAATCTGTATATTTAACTTTATAACCTCTTGGTAAAGGATCTAATTTATTATATGAATCTATAATTTTCTTAAATGATCCATCTTTTTCATTACATCCTAAATATCTTTTGGCTCTTTCTACAAACTCTTTTCTCGTACAATTTGAAATCCATGAATAATCATCTCTAAATATATATGTTTTACCATCAATAACTACATCATCTTTAACAGCTGCACCATCTTCATTAAAATAATACCATTTCCATCCAATTTGTGCCCAACCAGTAACCATGACACCACTCTTATTTAAATAATACCATTCATTACCTGATTTTAACCATCCTGTATGCATATCACCAGAAGCATTTAAATAGAACCTTTGATTATTAATCAATTGCCAACCCGTTTGCATAATTCCTTGATCATTAAAATAATACCATTTGTTAGTGATCTTATTCCATCCTTTAACAAGAACCACATTAGAATCAAGATAATAATATTGATTATCTCTATAATACCAACCTAATTGCAAATCTCCATTAGAATTAAAATAGTAATATTGATCATTGATATAATAATCACCTACAACCATTTTTCCATCTTGATTCAAATAATACCATGATCCTTTATGTAGCCATCCTTTTTGAATATAACCATTATTATCCGCATAATAATATGTTCCATCTGCTTGGATCCATCCTGTTTTCATAGCTCCTGATTGATCAAAGTAACATTGTTCGTCCCCTACAGAAACCAATCCTGTAGCCATTTTTCCATCTTGGTCTAAATAATACCATGATCCTTTATGCAACCAACCTTTTTGAATATATCCACTATTATTTGCATAGTAATATGTTCCATCTGCTTGGATCCATCCTGTTTTCATAGCTCCTGATTGGTCAAAATAATATTGTTGATTTCCTACAGAAGCTAACCCTGTGACCATTTTTCCATCTTGGTCTAAATAATACCAAGACCCTTTATGCAACCAACCTTTTTGAATATATCCACTATTATTTGCATAATAGTATGTTCCATCTGCTTGGATCCATCCTGTTTGCATGGCCCCTGATTGATTAAAGTAATATTGTTGATTTCCTACAGAAGCTAACCCTGTCACCATTTTTCCATCTTGATCTAAATAGTACCAATAATCCGTATGTAACCATCCTGTTTTCTTTTCACCATGATCATAATAATACCATTGATTCTCTTTATTCGTCCAACCAGATTCCATTACAGTCGACTCATCATTTGTATTTAATGTATCTGTATCTTCTTCCGCATTAACATTTATAATCGAAAAACATACAAATAAAATATTAATAAACGCTATCGATAAAGCAATATTTAATAATTTACCTTTTTTCATACAATCCCCCCTCTTGTCTCACAATTGACATTATAACAAATACAAAAAAATAAACTAGTTATAATCTATAAAAAATAGAAAACCAGAAGCAGATATTCTCTGTCTTTGCCCCACATCATTTGATAACTAAAATATGAGAAACCCCTCGTTATTTTAAATTACCATTGTTCTTTTTCTATTTTTAGCTGTTTATTTTATTTTGTTACAGCCCCCATTTTTTAATCAATATTCTACTAATATATTATGAGTTTAAATAAACCATTATAAATCTAAATATTTTATCAAGATAATATTTAGAAGTAAAAAGTAATGCAATACCATTTGCTATAAATTGAATATATTGTTTCTCTTCTAAGTTATTTAAGGCATTATTAAATCTCTCATTTCCTTTTAAATAATGCTTTGCATTTTTATCACTTAAGTTCTTCTTTACATACGACTTAGCTTCTTCTACTTCACTTACTTTTCCTTCACTATATTGTTTAGTAATGTATCTAGCAAATAAATATTGTTCAAATAAATTTGATCTTGATATACTATCCTTTGTCATTCTATATTTTAAAACACATTCATTCACATTAGAAATTTTAAATCCTTGAAGTATTGCTCTTAATGTAAAGTCATAGTCTTCACAAAGTGGCATATTTCTATAGCCATTTAATTTATCAAATACTTCTTTTTTACCAAACCATGTTGGATGAGAAATAACTTGATTATATTTAATACATTTTTTTATCTTTTTAAAATTAGTTGGAACTTTTTTTATTGAATAAATAGTATTTCCATCCTCATCGATCATTTGTGAAATTCCACCTATTAAATCAAAATCATTTTCTTCTAAATACTTCTTTTGATGTTCCATTCTATATAATTCAGAAATATCATCTGCATCCATTCTACAAATATATTTTCCTTCAGCAAGTTTAAGTCCTCTATTTAAAGTATTTGTTAGCCCCATATTTTTATCATTTATATAGAATTTAATACGTTCATCCTTACATACATAATCATTTATAAATGCTATATGTTCTTTATTATCTGGATTATCTAAAATAATAATAAATTCAAAATCATTATATGTTTGATTAATAATTGATTCTATGGACTGTTTTAAACATTCTATGCTTTCTTTATAAGTTGCCATAATAACACTTGTTTCTACCATTTAAATTTCTACTACTTTTTTACACAAATCTTTTTGTATAAAATTTTCCTTTCTATTAAATATATACATAATAAGTATATATTAAATTAACCTTTACAACAATAAATCATTCATATCTTGAATTATAAATATAACAGCTCAAAAATAATATAATAAATATTTCTGAGCTGCTTTCTACTAAATTGTAATGAATTAAATTTTCCCTAGCCAAACACCATTAGCATCAAAGCGATTAACTACTTCATTGATTTTATAATCTCCTGTAACCATCTTTCCATTAGCGTCTACATAATACCAGTTATTTCCTGATTTTACCCATTGTTCTTGGATTGATCCTGATGATGGGGCATAGTAATCTTCTTTATTGATTTTGAACCATCCTGTTTGCATTAATCCACTATTTGCAAAGTAGTATTTAGCTCCTGCAATTGTTTGATATCCTGTGACCATTTTTCCATCAGCATCTACATAGTACCAAATATTTCCTGATCCTACCCATTGTGCTTTGATAGCTCCACTAGATGTAGCATAGTAATCTGTTCCATTGATCTTGAACCATCCTGTTTGCATTAATCCACTACTTGCAAAATAGTATTTAGCTCCTGCAATTGTTTGGAATCCTGTGACCATCTTTCCATCAGCGTCTACATAGTACCAGTTATTTCCTGATCCTACCCATTGTGCTTTGATTTCTCCACTTGTTGATGCGTAGTAGTCAGTTCCATTGACTTTGAACCATCCTTTTTTCATAAGTCCATTTGTTTCAAAGTAATATTTAACTCCAGAGATTGTTTGGAATCCTGTAACCATTTTTCCATCAGCGTCTACATAGTACCAGTTATTTCCTGATCCTACCCATTGGGCTTTGATTTCTCCACTAGATGTAGCATAGTAATCTTCATTATTGACCTTGAACCATCCTGTTTGCATATATCCATATTGATCAAATCTATAGAGTTTATTATCTATTGTAATGAATTCATTTTTTGGATATGTTCCATCTTCATATTGATACCACCATTTGTTTCCTGATTGTTTCCATTGTCCTTTTAGTTGATTATGACATCTTGTACATACTCCATCTTTAAAATCATGTCCTAAAGCTGGAATGATTTCTTGTTTTTTAATAATCTTATTACATATTGAACAATGTATTCCTTCTGTTAAACCTGTATTTGTACATGTTGCTTCTTTTGCCGAATCAAGAACTTCTTTATGTCCTGTTGATGGTATTACTTCTTGTTTTTTGATAACTTCGTTACATACTGAACAATGACTTCCTTCTGTAAGTCCATTTTCTGTACATGTCGCTTCCTTAGCTTGATCAACAACTACTTTATGCCCTGTTGCTGGTATTACTTCTTGTTTTTTGATGACTTCGTTGCATACAGAACAATGTTTTCCTTCTGTTAATCCATCTTCTGTACATGTTGCTTTTTTACCTTGATCAACAACTACTTTATGCCCTGTTGCTGGAATTACTTCTTGTTTTTTGATGACTTCTTTACATACAGAACAATGTTTTCCTTCTGTTAATCCATCTTCTGTACATGTTGCTTCCTTAGCTTGATCAACAACTACTTTATGCCCTGTTGCTTTTTTGTCATCTACTATTTTTGTTTGTGGCTTAAATGCATTATTTTTGAAATTAGCCATATAAGTAATTATTCCATTTTCTGTACATGTTGGATCTTTAACAATTTTTTGAGCTGTAACGGTTTCTTCTTCAACATGTTCATAATTATTTGCACATACTCTTTGAGCTGTGACTGTCATATTATCTACAGACCACTTATATATAGGTTCACTATAATTATGACCATATTTATTACAATCAATTTCTGTATAAGATTCATCCCACATTGGATATTCTTCAATAAACTCATTTGATTGATAGTCATTATCTCTTACATGATCATCAAAATCATTTGTATTTTTTAAGAAATAAGCATATGTACTTCTTCCTGCATCCCATGTACTATCAAGATTATAATATTTACCATTTAATTTAACGATATTCCAAGCATGTGGTCCCCCTGCTTCACCTGAAATAACTCTTGTATCTACACCTGCATCTAATGCTAAGCGATAAAATAACGATGCATATCCTTGGCATACTGCTGTTTTATTGATCAAAGCTGCATAAGCTGTATATTTTAATGAATAGGATTCATCATTTAAGTTATCATGATCATATGTAACATTTGAACATATATAATCATAGATTGCTTTTACTTTTTGATAATCTGTCTTATTTGATAAATCTAATGACTTCAATAAATTAGAGACTTCTTCATCTACTTTTTCTTCCTGTTCTAAACTAGATAAATAAGATACATCATAAAAAATATTTAAATCATATCCCTCATTAGAATTTCCAGATATGGTTGCTTTTACTGTCCACCCTTGACAGTGCCATTTAAGATAGTCTCCTTCTTTTCCATTACCAGTATGTTTGATGGCCTTTTGAAACAACTGATGTACTAAATTAGAAAAAAATTCTTGTGTAATTTCTTCATCACAATGATAATAAAGAACAATATTACTTTCTCTATTAATTAAATTTTCTCTAAATATCTTTACAAGTTTTTCTTGATCACTTGTATATTCAACATCTTCTAAACTATATGTTTGAATATCATGATGAACAACACTACTTTTTACATCTTTATAAATAGGATTTACATAATGATCTTCTCTAATTGTTTCTTTTGCTTGTACATTGACTATACTTAACATAGAAAAACACATTGAAAGAACAAGTGATACAATAAATAATTTCTTTTTCATGATTTCCCTCCTTATATTCATTTAACCATGTAAGCCATTTCTTTTCAAGAATATATAAAAAAAACGAGGATACTCTAAATATCCTCATCAAATTCACATTAATATACTACTACTTTTGTTCCTGAAGGAATATTATCATAAATCCATTTAGCATATTGTATTTCAAGTCTTACACAACCATGTGATAATGGAATTCCTGTTCTATTATCTTGAATTGTACCATTTTTATTATAAAGAGTACTATGGAATAAATAGTTTCCTTTAAATTGTGTATACCAGAAACATCTAGATGATCCTGAGTCAAAATAATATCCTCTTATTCCAACTGTAAATTCACCTTTAACTGTAGGTGTTGAAGCTTTACCTGGGGCACAACTATAATAATGAATATTGTTCCAATTATTTACAGAACCTTGATAAATAGCTACTCGACAATTAGCTGTATCAACTAAAATCAAATAATTAGTAGCACTACTGTATCCGCTTGCTCTACTTGTCATTGAATCATAAACACTATCGCTTCTTAAAGCCCCACTAGAAGTAAAATAAAATGCTTCAAAATACGTATCATGTAACATTGCTCCAGATGAATTTAAATAATACCATTGATTGTTATCTTTTAACCATCCAATAGCCATATTTCCACCTGAATGTAAATAATACCAAGTTCCAGCAATTTGCTTCCAACCTGTGCACATTGCCCCACTTGCATCCATATAATACCAAGTTCCTTTAACATTTATCCAGCCTGTTAACATACTACCATACGCATTTAGGTAATACCATTGACCATTCAAATCAAGCCAACCCGTGTACATATACCCTTGACCTGATTCATCTAAATAATACCATTTACCAGAAACTCTTTGCCATCCGGTTTGCATGACACCTGCATCGTTTAATAAATACCATTGATTTTTAACATAAACCCAACCTATGCATTTATTTCCATTTTGATCATAGTAATACCAATCATTACCATCTAACATCCAGCCTGTTTTAATAGCACCATTTTCATCAAAAGTATATTTAACACCATTGATTTCTCTTACTTGATTAGTAATAGCAGCATATGGATATGCTTCATCATTAGCATCTAAATAATACCATTTACCATAGTATTTATACCATCCACTTACTAAACTTGCATTTCCATCATAGAAATACCAATGATCATCATCATTTATCCACCCTGTTTTAATAGCACCATTTTCATCAAAATGATATTTAATTCCATTAATTTCTTTTGCTTGATTTGTTATTGCTGATGATGGATATGTTTCATCATTAGCATCTAAATAATACCATTTACCATAATATTTATACCATCCTTGTTTACAGGTAGCATCATTATTTACAAAATACCAGTGATTTTGATCATTTACCCATCCTGTTTTAACATTTCCATCTGCATTTACATAGTAAAAAGTTCCATTATCATTAACAATACCTGTAATTGCTACATCATTTTCATAAAAATAAACTTTCCCGTTTTCTTTATAAAGTCCATTTTTTACTTCAACAACATCATTCATCTTTACTTCATCATTTCCCTCTAATGCCGAAACAAATGATAGACTCATTGAAATTGAAAAGAGAAAAATGAAACATGCTATTCCTTTCTTCAAATAACCTTTCATTGCTCAAACCTCCCTTGTATTCATTTTATCATCAAAAAAAACTCTAAACAATATAACTAATAAATAAAAGCTAGAAATAATTTGATATTCTCAAATTACTTCTAGCTTTATTAAACTAAACAATTAATAATATTACAAAAAGCAAAAACTCCAAATATAGCCATAAAATAATCTAAATTTTTTATTCTATGATGATATCTAGAAATTAATAAACAGCTTGCTATAATCATTGAAAAATAGAAAAATAGAGCGGTTCTATTTCCGGAAACCCAAACAGTTGGCGAAAAGCAAAGCATAAATCTTGATCCAAAGCCAATTAATAAGATAATAAAAATATCTATATTTTTTCTATTATCTTTAATTAAAAATAATATGATGATTAATAATGTAATAAATTCTATTAAAAACATAATATATGGAACAAATGATTTTAAATTACTTAAACTTAAAATACCGTATTTTCCTAATATAGAATATAGAAAAGAAATATTTGGATATAAGTCTACTAAATATTTTCCTAAAACGCCAAAAACTAATGTCATTACAAAAATAATCATCGTACTTGCTTTCACTAAACTATTTTTAAAAGTATTAATAATTATTAAAAGTGTTGATGATAAAAATAACATTGGTACATTATTTTTAAATAAAATAGGATAAACAGTGGAAGAAATTCCTATTTCAATTTTTCTAAAAAAGGATAATGTTCCAAAATCTGGGAACCAATTTTTAACTTCTTGTTTCTTTCTCACCCAATTCCCAGGACATGTAAAGATATATGTTCCTGATGCAATGATTAAAACAATATTTAAAATTACAAAAAAACTAATTTTCCTTTTATTGATAAAGCAGTAAATTATATAGAAGAAATAAGTTCCTAACAAAATTGCAAAACCTTGTTCTTGATTTGCGGCAAATAATAAGGCTATGGAACTAATAATATATTCATACCATTTCAATTTAATAAGATTATTTGCTTTTTTTAAATAATATAAATTTATTAAAATAGCGCCTAATGGCCAATAATAATTAATTGTTGTGGCCATCCAACCAGCAGAAGACATATCAATCAAGGGATAGATAAGTGTTCCAATACAACAAAGTATTTTCATTTTTATTGTATGATTACAAAATATTGCTTCTATTAATTTAGCTATAATTGTAATAACTAATGAGTTTAAAAGCATCCAAACATGACTATGAACTGAAATAAAATAAAGTACACTTTCTATCAATTGCCTAGAAGACCAATTATAGTATTTATATATATTAAAATCTGTAAAAGTCATTGATTTTGCTCGAATTGCAAAATTTACATCATCACCTGTACTTACATTCAATTGAATATGTATAAATAATAAAATAAAGAATAGTACATAATATGGTATATTAGATATAAATTGTTTTTTTAATTTACTCATAATTTCCCCATTTATCCCTTAATAATTCCTGCTTTATTTAAACAAAGCATTATAACAACATCTATATACAATAGTTGAACTAAAAAAGAATTATATTTTTTTGTAATTTTATCTATTCTATAGTTTAAAGCTCTTTTTGTCATATGTGATAAATGTATATCTTTTTGAGATAAAACATCTTTAAATAAAGTTACATAGTCTTGATCTAATAAAGGATTTCTATTACTTGCTGTAGAAATACCTCCTAATTCATATTGAATTGTTGGATAATCAATATATCCAATTTTTTCGTTATTAAATGCAAGGTTAACATAGAATGGATAATCTTCTAATAACTTATATTTTTCATCAAACAATCCATATTTATCAAAAATTTCTTTTTTATAATAAGTAGAAGCCCCCGATACAAAATTACCGTATTTCATAATATATTCAAAAAAATGATTTGATTGATCTAATAAAGAAACCTGATATAAACTTGGATAATATTCTATACTATTTTCTTTTTTGATCATTCTTTTTGAAGTATATATAAGTTTATCTTCTTGATCAAAAGCATTCATAATTTCTTGTAGAGAATTTTCATTATAAAATTGATCTCCACTTGATAAAGGACAAATGATTGTTCCTTTTGCCTGGCTAATCAAACTATTAAAATGTTTGACAGTTCCTCTATTAATTCCGTTATTTATAAGTTTAAAGTACGTAAATTCATTTTTATACTGTTCAGTGATTTTATCAAAGTCTTCTTGCGTATAATTAGGTGAACCATCATCACTTACAATAACTTCATAATTTGAATATGTTTGCTTTTTTATTGAATCTAATGTTTGGATTACTTGATTTAAATTTTTATAAACCATTACAATAATTGTTGCTTCTATATTCATGTATTTTCCCTTTCTTAATTATCTTTTAAAACTCTAATTATATTTTGAGTTACATATTTTACATATTTATCTTCAAATAATTCATCTTTTAATTTTAATCTTTTTTCTTTTAATGGATCTATTCCATTTTGTAAGTCTAAAAGAATTTTTTCTACATCTTCAAAACTATAAGCATTATAAGATACACTAAATATTTTTTTCATAATATCATTATCATCCACAGCATCAGTATGACAATAAATAATAGGTTTACCCGTTAAAAAATAACAAGGTATAATTGATGAAATATCTCCTACAAAAACATCTGAATGCCAAAATGTTGTAAAATATTCTGATGTTTGATCATAATATAACTGTTCATTATTTTGGAACTTCCTTAAATACTCATCTACTTCATCAGATGTAATCAAACCTAAAGATATAAAATTTTTAAATGTAAGCGGATGAGGTCTAAAAACAAGACTTCTTTTCTTATCTTTTTCAACATAATCAACTATGTTATCTTTATAAGTTAAAAAATTACTTCCTCCCAATTGCGTATCTATTGTCCATCTAGGAGCCCATATAATCTTGAAATGTTGATCATCATTATCCCAAAATAGATTATCTTCACTTTGTGCTTTATTAAAAGCATTAAATATAGGATGTCCTGTTAATATCGTTTTTCTTAATCCTAATCGATGAGATAAAGGTGCTCTTTTTTTATTAAAAGATTCTGTAACATAACTATCCGCAAAAAAGATATGCAAATATCTAAAGAAATCCACATTAAGTGAAGTATCAAAAATATAGTTCATCATTTCATATCCATAAGGTAAATAACATGTTTTTGCATATTTTGAAACTGTAGATATTTTATATTCTATTGGTAAGTAAGAACTATAAGGTCTTTCATAAAAAACATAGTCTGGATTAATATTTTTTAAATCAAACCATTTTCCTTGATCAAAAGCTTTAATTGTATTTTGATGATTATGATTTTTATGAAAATCATAAATCTTTGTATTCATTGTTTGGATATCAAATTCTTTTTTTGAATAATCAAATTCTGGAATCATTAAAACATATGTTTCAAACTGATCATCATTAGATAATTGATTATATAAATCATCTACATTGATCCACAAATTAGACATTTGTGAAATAAATACTATCTTTTTTTTAGTGTTTGTTACTTTTTTTAAATTTTTTATTTTAAAATCAGCTACTAAAAAGCGATATGAATCATATATTTTTCTAGCAACTTTATACGTTAACTTTGTCTTATCCATATTCATCTTATCCTTTTATTAATTTAAAATATTCTATTATTTTATTTCTATTTAATAAAGCAATAATTCCTATTATACCTACAAATATAATTCTTAACCAAATTGTATAATATGTAAATGTTAATAAAATAATTAAAACTGTAAAAGCAGTCGCAATAATAAATATTTTCTTCCAATCAAACAAGGTATCATATCGATAATCTTCTATTTTATTCTTACATGATTTATTCATATAATATAGATTACTCAACCAAAAAACAATATAGGAAAATAAAGTTGTATACCCGGCTACAACGTATCCAAAAATAGGAATAAGTAAGAAATTCAAAACAATATTTAAAACAGCACTTAATATAGATCCTTTAACAAGATAACTATTTTCTTCAAAATAGAACATTACATTTATACATAATTGTGATAAAAATAAGAATAATAAACTTCCTGCTACTGGAGGAACGACCCAAATAGCATCTTTATATTTACTTCCCCCTAAGATAGCAATAGCTTCAGGGCCAAATAAAATAAGTACAATCAACATTGTAGCAATAAATATTATAATAATATTTGTTACTTTTTTTATCATATTATGTTTTTTATCTTTAATACTTCTGTATGTCCAAGGAACAAATGAACTATTGATAGAGTTAATAACAAAAACTAAGACAACCGCGAATTGATAAGCAACACTATATAATGCTGCATTTGTTTGGCCAGACATTCTACTAATCATTATTCGATCAGATTGATTAAATATCATTTGTGATAAATAATATGGTATAAGAGGTATATTAAATTTTAAAGCATATGTCCAATATTTTTTATCATATAAAGCCTTCCCTTTATATGATTGATAAATGTATATAATTAAACCAATACATAGATATACTGCAGTATTTCCTAAAATACGTGCTATTCCCTTTTCTTCAAATAAAAGTACACCAACCAACCCTATTAAAGGAGATGTGACTGATATGATAAGAGTTACAATAATCATTGGTTTATATTTATACATAAAACGTTGTTTATTTGTCCAAAAAGCTAAGACTGTACTCATCAATATTTCAACAATCATTGCAAGAACAAGTATTGATGGTAATTCCAATAAATCATTCCAAAATACTGGAGCTATGATGTATATAATTAAAGTTATTAATGTTAAAACTGAAACAATCCCTTGGATAGAAGATATGTATCTATCTCGATCATTTTCAAATTTAATCATAGCTGTATCAAATGACCCATATTGTAAGTTCAAAGTAGCAAAAATAGCTACGATATTCATCCATGATTGATAGATACTATATTGCCCATATTGCTGAGTTGTCATTAATCTTGTAAAAATAGGTAACGTTATTAAAACAATACACTTTTGTACAATACTACAAATTGTATAATAAATAGAAGCTTTCACTTCAACAGGAACATTTTTATATTTCGATATTATTGATTTAACCATTTAAACTCTCCTTTTTTCAAAGCAATTATATATAAAGAAAGCAGTGAAAGCAAATAATCCCTTATTTTTATTTCACTGCTTGTGTATTTTTATGCTATTTTCTTTAATAAGCTAACAAAAAATCTTCTTCAATACCTGCACAAATCAATATGAGTAATATATTTTTATAATATCTATACTTATTTTTCAATTACACAATCATCATAAACATACAATATAATATTTGAACAATCTTGATTTTTTAATAATTTCAATACTTTATTATATATTTTCTTCTTTTAGATATGCATAGACATTATGAATCAACTTTTTCATACATATCATACTCTTATTTTTTACATATAGCATACCATTCTAAATCTTGATATCTATCATCAATAAATAAATGATCTTTAAATTTTCCTTCATAAATAAATCCGCATTTTTTATAAAAAGAAATTGCTCTTTTATTAGATGATAATACATTTAAATAAATTCTATGCAATTGTAACTTATCAAAACCATATTTTAATAATGATTCCGTTGCTTTTTGATTGGCACCTGTTCCTCTTGCTTTTTTTCTTGTGCTAATTGCATATTCAGCATTTTTATTTTTTAAATCAATATTTTTTAGAGAAATTGTACCTAAATATTCATCATCTTGATCATCAACAATTGCAAAATGCTGCTGATCTTCTCTAAAAGAATTTTCTACGAACTTTTTTGCTGCAACATCATCTATTTCAGCAAAATTATTTTGAAAAATATGTTTTGCTTCTTCATCATGCATCCATTCTAGCATTAATGGAACATCTTTTAATTGAAGTTTTCTTAATGTAATCATAATTATCCTTTCATTATTTAAACGCATTTAGTTTATCAATAACATAATTCACTTCTTCATCCGTCATTCCATAGTACATTGGAATACTTAAAACAGTTTTACTAATTTCTTCTGCAATTGGTAAACTTCCTTCTTTGATATTTAAATCTTTATATGCTTCTTGTAAATGCATTGGTATAGGATAGTGTTTTACAGTCCCAATCCCGTTTTCATTTAAATATTTTTCTAATTCATCTCTTTTATCACATCTAATAACAAATACATGATAAATATGTCTATAATCTTCACTATCTTTTAATGGTAATTTAATTAATGGATTTTTTATTCCTTCAAAATATTTATTTGCTACATTTCTTCTATATTCATTCCATTTATCTAAATGTGGTAATTTACAACGTAAAAATGCTGATTGAATTTCATCTAAACGACTATTAGTTCCTTTATAAATATGATGATATTTGTAATCTGAACCATAATTACCTAAAGCTCTAACTTTATCAGCAATTTCTTTATTGTTTGTAACAACTGCTCCTCCATCACCTAAAGCGCCTAGGTTCTTACCTGGATAAAAACTAAACCCTGCTGCATCTGATAAAGTACCTACTTTTTGACCTTTATATTCTGTTCCATGTGCTTGAGCTGCATCTTCAATAACATATAAATTGTGTTTTTTAGCAATTTCATTAACTGCATCCATATCTGCAGGTCTTCCTTGTAAGTGAACAGCTATAATTGCTTTTGTTTGATCTGTTATTTTTTCTTCTATTAAATCTGGATTAATATTATAAGTCTCTAATTCTGGTTCTACAAATATAGGTTTTGCTCCACAATATGAAACAGCTAAAGCTGTTGCAATATATGTATTTGATGGAACGATTACTTCATCTCCATTACCTATATTCATCGCTCTTAAAATTAAATATAATGCATCTAATCCAGTTGCTACACCTACACAATATTTAGCATTACAATAATCTGCAAACTCTTTTTCAAATAATTCACATTCTTTTCCTTGGATAAAATAATTACTATCAATTACTTTATTATATGCTTGATCTAAATCTTTTCTTATTTCATCATGCATTGGTTTAAATGTTGCAAAAGGTATCTTCATTCTATTCACTCTCCTTAATAAATTCTAAAAAATCATCATAGTTTCTAATATAATCACTTTCATCATATGATTCTGAAGCCAATACTAGCAATACTGCATCAGGAGAAAAATCAAACATTTCTCTCCACATATTATTAGCCACATACAATCCTTCATATGGTTTTTCTAATGGTACAACTTTTTTTTCCTTACCATTATCTAATAATATTTTACAAGTTCCATGTATACAGATTAAAATTTGTTCTAAGTTTTTATGTGCATGATATCCTCTACGGACTCCTTCTCCTGTATCATACATATAGTACACTCGCTTAATTTTAAAAGGTATATCTTTAAATTCTTCTAGAGCAACAAGTTGTCCTCTATCATCACCATGTGGTTGAAACATATATTTTATTACTTGCATTTTTACACCTCTTTATCCATTTTTCTTATACTATTATATATTAACATTATTATCACATCAAAATACTCAATATTTGAAAAAATACTATTAAATTTATTAATTCTATAATCAATGAGCCTCTATTTTTTATAATAGATTGTATGATCTATTTATTTTTGTTCTAATTATTTGAAACAGTCCCAAAAAATAATCTATTTAAATTTGATATACAATCATCACTTATAATAATTCATAAGATTTGAACAGTTGATTCAAAACTAAACAAACAATATTTTCAAGCAACTCTTCATTCTTAAAACACATTACAATAATACTAGCAAATATTTCTTCATTTTCCAATATCTGTTTCTTTCATCCTTTTAACTTATTTTTTGGGCAATTTTTACCATAAATGAAAATAACTTTTTGGGTAAAAGAGCTGTCACAATATCAAATTTTGCAATGTCAGGTGCAAGATATCTCAATTTAAATAAGGTTTTTATATTACCTGTTCTTCTAGCATTAGCAAATTTCTCAATTTCATTTAAATCTTTGTGATTAGGATATTTTTGTTTAAAATCTTCAATCATTTTTAAATCAGGCATTATTCTCTGATTGATATAATCTTCCTTTGTCTCTATTCCAACTAATACACCACTAACATTTTTCCCATGTCTTCTATATTGAACTAAAGGTAAATTTAAGTACCCTACTTTTCCTTCTGTAGAAGTACACGCCAATACCCATTTATCATGACCTGTGTATTTTGAAAATGGTAAAGACTTTTTTGCAAAGCTAGCTTTCATTATAATACTCATTCCTACTGCATAAGTAACAAAGATATTATATTTAGTTATATCATCGTAAGTATTCCAATTATCATAGTTTTTATTACTATGTTTTCTAACGCTACTGCAAGTGACGTTGTCATTTTCATCAATTATTTGTTTATCCGTAACAACTAAGTCGATATTCTTTTCATTCATATATGCGACACACTTTTCAACTTTATCATCCATCCATATATCATCTTGATCACAAAAAGCAATATATTCACCATCTGATCTTTGCACCAATTTTTCAAAAGCCCCCATGTAATTTAAATTTTCTTCACAATATGGCAAAACCTCATAGGAAAAATTTGTGATATATTTTTCAAATAAATCTAAATTACACCTTTTTTTTATACAATCATCAAATATATATAGTTTTAAATTAGGATATGTTTGATTATTTAAAGAAATTAATTGTTTTATCAAATATTCTTCATTTGGATTATATACCGACAATAATATATCAACTTGTTTATTATTCATAATATTTTTTCATCCTTTCTTTATACAACAAAATTTAATAAATTACAAATAGCGCAAATAAATTTGTAATTTACATAGATTTTATTTCATTTATAACATCTTTTTTTGTTAAATAATAAATTGCTATTAATGCAAAAGAAGCAAAAGAATATTCCTTCACAATCTTTGGAAATCCAATTGGTAATAGTACAACATTATTACCTCTAATTCAATAAATATTAACACACTTTCTTTAACAATTAAATATTATAAATACATATTAACAAAATTAAACACTATGGTATGGTGATTTTTTTATCATTCTTTAGCAATGTACCATGTCACTTAATGAATTTATTAAGCTAGAAATCATTGCAAATATTAAAATAACAAAAATATATACCAAAAAGTATTTTTAATCTTCAATAAGATAACAAATTATTTGTAAGTTTCGCATCTTCAGTATAATGTTCATCTTTATAACTAGTAATTCTTAAAATATTACCACCTATTCTCCATACATTTTTATCTATCACAACTACCTTTCAACATGATACCATCTTCTACGACAACTTTATCACGACTTTATACAATTAACAATCTTGTTTCTTACTTTGACTTCGCCATTGGCAATGTCGCAAAGCATAAACTATATTACTCAAATGTCATCCCAACAACAAAAAAATCTATATTTTCCTTATCAAAAAATGACAGACATTATTTGTATTGCAGGGCTTGAATGGTGTGTTTTCAAAAGAGCAAGAAATCGGTATAAATTTAAATACCACTTGCTCAAAAAAATACATATCCGCTGAAAAATCAATGTGCAAAATCTAGCGGATGCGTTTTTTTAAGTAAAATTATCACTTATTTCTCTATATGTTTTCGAACCTACATTCTGTTTAATTATTGACTTTAATCGTATTTTTACTTATTTTTCGCATAATAGGCTTTATCTTTTACTGCTTATAGTTCATCATATAATTTATTTATAATTTTATCATCAAAATCCTCATCAAATTTTCTTGCCATTAAATAATTAACTTTTTCTAATTCGTCACAATCCTCTATTGTAAAAGTTTTAGGGTGATTAATTTGTCCTTTCCAATTAACATATGTTAATTTATCGTAGTATTTGTCTTTAAATCTACTATTCATATAAATCGTTTGAAATATGGATTCATCTGGAACCAAAGAGCCTTTATAATAGTCTATATATTCACCTTTTAATAATATATCATATATTTCTTTAGCACATTCATAGGTCAATGTCCACCATTGACTTCCATAATAGAAATCAACGTTAAGTATATTTTTTCTATCAAGTAGAGTTCCTAAATGTAGTGCAATGTTTATGTATCCCATCTTTAAACATCTTACAAAAAAATTTTTGCTTCTCATCCAATTTGGAAAATACAATTCATATCTTTTTTTTATAGTATTTTCCCTTTCAAATTTATTTATTTCTATAAAATTTTTCCCTTTATTTTTTTCTAAAAAATTTATAATTTCTTGAGAACTTTTAAGTGGGAAATCTTGTCCACTTATTAACCATATATAATCATATTTTATTTTTGAAGTGAACACACTCTCCATCAAATTAACAGTAGCATCAATCATGGAAATATCTCCCCACTTGACATCAATTCTTTTATCATTTGGTAAAACAAAAATATGATTATTTTTAATGATATCTTCTTCTATTGAACTTTTTTTATCAATATGAAGAAAAAAATCACAATTTTTTGAATCCAACTTCTTTATCATTTTATTTATTTGACCAGCATTTTTATGACATAAAACAATATATGCTATTTTTATGTTTGAATTCATTAACTATTTCTCCTTCTCGCTTATTTTTATATTACATACAATTTCTAAAAAATTTATATACATTATTTCATATTTTTTATAATCCCATGTTAGCATTTATAAAAAAACAAAACAAGTTTCTATATTTACAATGCAATGTAAATTTCGCATATCGAGTAATTACCACCAAAATTTATAATAATTTTTTCAACTCTTGTAGTATAATATGTATGTTTATCTTTTTCACATAATCTTCCTCAATGTTATTAAGTTAAAGTGACATTAAGCATCTTTTACTTTATGTTGGATACTTTAGCTATTTTGTTATTTTCATAGACATATATCATTTTTTTAAAATCAAAAAATTGTTCATTTAAATAATCTAGAAATTTAAGCATTTCCTTTTCATAACTTCGACTTGGTCTGAAACCATAACTATACTCACTAAAACAGTGTTCACATATTGGTTCTATTTTTTTACCGTCACTTGTTGGATAATCGTATCCGTAATAGTTGGTATACTTAGTTTTCTAATACCAGGTTCTAGGTTTATATACATTTTGAGCAAATACACCTCATCTACTTTGTAATGTCAAACATGTATTAGAAACATGCATTTGTTTTGCACTATTTAATCATTCAGAACTTCAGTATACTGTCCATATCCACTATGCCATTTCCTGACTTCTTACTCTTCGTTGTTACTGCTTTGTCGCTAGTGAAATCTCACGAGTTGTACATCTTTCCTCGTTTATCCACTGGATTTACACATTAAGATTACGGTTTTCTTTTGGACTTTATTGCTTTCTCTCTTCCATACCTCACAGTGTGGAACTTGCAAGCCGCTATATGATTCATCGGCAACTATGCTCACGAAAGACTTTCACCTTAGATGCAAAATATGCCCGTCATTTACAAAAAAAGAGATCATAACGATCCCTTACCATAAACAACGCCTTTAATCGTTTTATAAATAATCGTAAAGTCTAACCAAATAGACCAATTATGATAATAATAATCATCTAATTTACAACGATAATTAAATTCAACATCACTTCTACCATTTGCTTGCCACATTCCTGTAACTCCTGGTTTACATTTAATAATAGAATTGTAATACTGACCCATATCTTTCTTTTCTCTTGGTAAATAAGGTCTAGGACCAATTAATGACATTTCACCTAATAAAACATTAATAAATTGTGGCCATTCATCTAATGACGTTTTTCTTAAAAACTTTCCTACTGGTGTAATTCTTGGATCATTGACTAGTTTTTTATTTGTCAGATATTCTTCTTTGATTTTTGGATCTTTTTCCATCAATTCATCCAAAATTCTTTCAGCATTTGGTACCATTGATCTAAATTTATAGATTTTAATCATTTTCCCATTTTTACCAATTCTATCTTGACTAAAAATAATACTATCATGATCTCCGCTTTTGACATATTTATATTTTACAAAAGCAATCAAAGGAATTAACGTTAAACATCCAGCAATTCCTGCACAAATATCAATAAATCTTTTCATAGTATTAGCAAGAGCCGACATTTCATTATTTGCTGTTGCAATCAGTAATTGTCCATCAAAATCCTGAACTTCAGAAGAAAAAGTCATTGTTCCATTAACATCTGGTAAATACTTAACACTTTCAACTTTTCCATAAATATCTGACATCACCTTATCAATTACTTCTTCACTTGCTTCTGGTAAAGCCACAATAATTTGTTCAATTTTTAAAGTTTTAATAGCCTCATCCAATTCTTCATAACTATAAATAAAACTATTTTTAATCACATTTTCCTGTTTAAAATCAAATAACTGATCTGTCCAATTCGCATCCACATAACCTTCTACTTGTGTTAAAGCAAAACGATTGTTATTTGATATTTTACCAAGTCTTGCTGCTTCATATCCTGTTCCAATAACTAATGTTTTTCTAGCAAACTGTTCTCTAAAAGCAATTCGAATATAACGATCTGCCAGTAAACATATAATAAACATCGATGCAACCATAATTGTCAAATGCATTCTTCTTTCATAACCTGTTGATTTAGGCACTAAAACAAGTAATGCGATATAAAAACAAAAACTTGATTTAACTAACGCTTTAATTTCATCCCATATTAAACATGTATTTAATGAATAATGTCCATATATAAATAAGAATAGGAAATAAAGTATTCCTGATCCAATGATTAAATCTAAATCCATATGGAAGTATAAACATATAAAGTAATACATTATTACTTCTATTAAAAGTAACATAAAGGGCATTATTTTTCTATTCATCTTTTACACCTCTTATTATGTCCATTATATCGTAATTCGATTATTAATGCTATCTTTTCTCTTTTATAGTATAATAGATATATCAAAACTTTGGAGGGTCAATATGAAGTTTTTTTATGAAGGTATCAATAAATTTATGTATAAACATCCTTTTATAAAATCTTGTGTTTATTTTGCATCAAAATTTTGTCCTTGGATGGTCGCTATATTTTATTCACTCTTTTTATTAAAAATAGTGATAGAATCACAAACTGGTTTTTATCTTTTATTTATTAAACCATTTGTCGTTTTATTAATTACTGTTCTACTTAGAATATTAATTGATAGACCTCGTCCTATTCAAAAGTATGACCTTAAACCTATTGATGATAAAAAAAGAATAGGTCATTCTTTCCCAAGTATTCATACGAGTTTAGCTATTTCTATTGCTTTGACCGTTATTGCTCGAGGACCAAATATGGGATTATTACTCTCAGCACTTGCTATTACAATTACTTGTACAAGACTGCTTACAGGTGTTCACTATTTAACAGATATTCTTGCAAGTATTTTAATTGCCCTTGCTATTTATATGATTTAACGAAATAAGAAAATTATTTCGTTTTTTTATTTTTTAAAAGAAAAAATGATTTTTGTTGTCTATATAAATAATGGAGGGAGAAACTATGGAAACAAAAATCAAACCTAAAAGAATTACCGATTTTAAAAATGATCTTGTATTTAAGTATTTATTATCAAATATGAAAGATGAGCAATGTAGGCGTTTATTAAAACTTATCATCGAAGATGTTATGGATATTAAATGTAAGAAAATTAATGTCTTAAATTCAGAGCTTAATCCTCATCATATAAGTGATAAAGATATGATCTTAGATATTCAGGTAATAACAGAAGATGGTGAACTGGTCGATATTGAAATGCAAAACAGTATATTCTCTAAAGAACTCTATCATCGTCTTCAAGCTTATGAAGCTAGAATGATCGATCATCAAGTCAATCGTGGAGATGAAAGATATAGTGACCATCTTCATAAAGTGAATTTGATTACTTTTATTAACGATATTGATAAAGATAATCTTGTATTGATTGACAGTTATGTGCCTAGAAATGAATATGGAAATGTGAGAAAGTTTAACTTAGCAACAAGCTACTTTGTCCAACTTCCATTTATTAAAGTTATTGAAAAAGAAAAAAGACTAGAAAACTTTTCAAGATTAGAAATCTTAATCTACATCTTATATCATGGACTTACCCATGATATAATATCTTTAGATAATGAGGTGGTAACAATCATGAAAGATAAGATGGAACAATTCAATGAAGATGAAGAACTTGTTTTAGCGGCAGAAAAAAGACAACTTGTTAAAATTCAACATTATCATGAAGGACAAAGAATGCATGAAGAAGGAAAACTAGCAAGTAAAAAAGAAGATACATTAATGCTTTTTAAAAGTAAATTTCCTCAAGAAGATAACGAATTATTAGAAAATCTTACTTTACAACAATATGATCATATATTTAAAGCACTTATTGAAAATAAAGATTTAAAGACAATCAAAAAAATCATTGGAAAATAATCCAATGATTTTTTAATAACACACATAAATATATCTGCCAAATTTCACAAATTCTGTTTTCTTCCTTAAGATACGATTTCTTATTTCAAAACCTGCTTGTTTGATTTCTTGATCCATTTGTTCATAACTTACTAAAACAAGTTTATTACATAATTTTCTAGCACTATTAATAATATCACACTGTTCTTTATAAGTGATCGGTGTATAAAGATTATAAGGAATATCAATAATAGCAATATCATAATGTCCTTGATGCTTATTAATATCATCTTTTGTAATCAACATACCATCAAAACCAAAATGATTTAAATTACATCTTGCTTTCCATGAAATATCCCTTGAAATATCAAATCCTTTGATAGAATACCCTAAAGCTAGTCCTTCTAAAACAACTGTACCCATTCCACAACACGGATCTATCATTGTTTTTGTTTGATCATTTTCTCCAGCAATATTAATCAATGTTCTTGCAAGTCTAATATCTAAAGAATTTGAAAAAGTATTTGGTTTATCATCATATTTTTTCCATGATGGAACACCATGGTGATAATACCCAATAATCCATAAGTCATTCACTTTTGTAAGAGCAATTGTATGCTTTGGTTTGGACATATTCACACTGCCCGCTATAAACCATGAAATATCTTTACATTTATCAAGTGTTTCTTGATAATCTGGATGGCTAATAGGATTTTTTAAATAAATGACTTTAAAATCTTGATAATTATGATTTTGGCGTTTAACTTCCTCTTTTAAGTCATCAAAATTGGAACTTATCGCCCAAACATCTATTTTTCCCTTCATAAAAACACTTATATTGACATCAATATCTTTATTTGTAATAAAACATTGTTGATATTCTTCATGAAAAAGATATTTAAATTCTAATGCACATAAATCATATTCTTCTGGTGGATAATTAAATAAATAAAAGTATTGTTTCATATTTTTCTTACCTCTAGTGTCCTATTTTAACAACACATCTTCATTTTGGCTACTGAAATAATCATAAATATGATATATTGTCTCTAGGAGGCTATTATGAACTATTTAAAAAACTTAAAAGAACAGTTTACTTTTGATCAACTGTTACTTATATTTACATGTTTTAGTTTTACTTTTCCTTTTTATATATTAGGACCTATTTTATTGATTGAATTTATTTATTTGTTAGTATCAAAAAAAGCAATCATTGCCTTAAAACAAACACCACAAATTAAATTTCTCTATTTGTTTGTTTTAATCTCTTTAAGCATCTCCATTATTCATAAAAATATTTTAGGAGCACTTGCAACACTAGGAATATTTATTGTTATTATTTTAATGGTTTATTATCAAAAACATATTAATAAATCGACCTTTGAATTTATTATTGATATGTTGATTGTGTTATCTATTCTTTGGGCAATATATGGAATTTATGAACAATTTCAAATTTATCATCGTTTAGGTGTTGATCATTTCACCTTTAAAGTTTATGCAAGACGTGAAAATCGTTTAAATAGTGTTTTCTACAATGCCAACTATTATGCGATGATGATTGAATTTATTGCTGTATGTACTGTATATAAATTCTTTACTGTTAAAAACAATCTAAAAAGAAGTATTTTTTATGTTATTGTTGGTTTTTTAAACTTATTTATGCTTTATATGACAGGATGCCGTGCTGGTTATGTAGCAATTGCCGGAGCTATTTGTTTATTTCTTATTTTTAATAAAAACTATAAATTATGTATTTTGATAGCTCTTGGGTGTTTAGGAATTGCAGGTTTCTTTGTTTTAAATCCTGATAAATTCCCTAGAATAGAATATTTGATTTCAAATTTGGATGTTAGAATTCAAATTTGGAGTTGTGCTATTCAAGGTATCAAAGCTTCTCCACTACTAGGACAAGGACCATTTACTTATATGATGATTTTAGATAAATATAATGGACATTTAACACAACATGCTCATAGTGTTTATTTAGATCCTTTACTTTCATTTGGAATTATTGGACTCGCATGTCTTGTTCCTTATATTTATGATAACTGTAAACGTCTTTATAAAGTAAAAGAGCATTATTCTTATATTGCTCTTGTTATGGGATTTATAGGTGTATTATTAATTCATGGTATTTTAGATTATACGATTTTTTGGATACACACTGGTTTATTCTTCTTATTTGTATTATCTAGTTTTGAAATGTTTGAAACAAATCGTAATTAGCGATTTGTTTTTATTTTTGATATGTTTTATAGATTGTTGCTACTACAAATAAAAGAATAGATAACTCTAAATATTCTATATTAAATACATGTTTATAGACCCAATCAACAATCATAAAAAGCATTGGTATTCCTACCCAAACAATTGTTTCAATTAATTGATTTCTTTTAACATCCATCTTGATCACCTCTTAACAAAATACTACTCCTTTTTATGTTAAGAAAATATCAAGCAAGTGTAAAAAAAAGAACTTCTTTCGAAGTTCTATGCTCTTGCATTCATTGTATTTCGTTTTAATGAATTGACATATTCCATTTGATGTTTTGTATTTTCTTTTAATTCTTTTTGCATTCCTTCTAATGTCATATGTTCTACTTCTTTTGCTTCAGATTTCTTTCCACATACTTTTTCAAATGCTTCTTTAGCATCTTGTTGTAATGTGTTTCTCATTTGATTTCTTTGTTCTAATTTCATTTCTGATTCTTTGATTTCTCCTGCAACGGATTCAAAGATTTCTTCTTTTGTTAATTCTTTTCTTGCTTCATTTTCATGTTTTACATCTTGACTATTTTTAAAATACTTTCTTAAAGATTCTTTTGCTTCTGCGTTAATTTCATTGATACTCATAATATTCATCCTCTCTTTCCTAAGACACCTGTAGCATAATCTTTTTTAATTTTTCAGAAAAGAGAAATGTATACAATTTTAATTTCATTAACAAAATATATAAAATGTAAGAGCTTTATTTGTTAATGAGATTTACAATATATAAAAGAAATACTTGATGCAATTAAACAAATCACTGCTAAAAACAAATAAGCATATAGCATTGAAAAATGACTTACAATATTTCCACAAATCATAGGAAATAAAGTCATTCCTAAAGCATACACCGCTTGGAAGAAGCCCATAGCTGTTGACTTTGATTCTTGTGTAGCTTCACTTGTTAGATATGAAAATAAGATTCCTGTTGCCATACCTGGTAAAATTTGTAAAACAAAGATCATATAGACTGATGAACATTGTGGTACTAAAACACAATAAAGTGCAGTTGTTAAAAATGTAACAGTAATACATGTTCTAACGCCTAATTTCATACATCACTTGATGCCATTTTAGCAAAACAAACTGCTGATAACATATAAATAATAGAAGATAATCCTATAGACATAGAATTTGTTCCTAAATTTTTTCTTTGTTGGTTATGTTTTTTCTTTAGGAAGTAATGAAATAAATAAAGCAGAAATGATTCCTGAAATCACACTTAATAAACAAATCATTTGCATTCCTATTTTTTCATAAAGAAGTGTACTTGTAATAAATCCTAATAACATTCCTAAATTGTTAGCGACAATAATTGAACTGGTTGCTTTTGTTTGTTGGTCTTTTGGATAAAACTCATATATAAAACCATAAAAGAAATCCACATTGCACTGGCAAGTCCTGAAAAAAGATTTCCAATTAAAAAACCAATTCCATTATTAAAAATAATTCTAAACAAAGAAGCACATCCTGATGATAAAGATCCTATTAACATAATCATTTTATGCTTATTTCTATAATTTGCTAATAATCCTACCGGTAAACGTAAGACCATTTGTGAAATACCATAGCTTCCTATAATAATTCCAATAAATGACGTACTTGTTTGAATCATCGTAAGATAAGGTGTTTAATAAGGAATATAGACATATTGCGCAAATCAGAAAAAGATAACAGCAATAAATAAGATTTTTTGTTTATTTAACTTCATTTTTAGTTCCTTAAATAATTTCAAAATGTTTTAAAGCATATTCTATGCCATCTTCACTTACTGGTTTTGTAACATAGGTTGCATGTTTTTTAGCTTCTTCTCTCCCATTTCCTACACATACAGAAATTCCTGCAATATCAAACATAGGAATATCTATTTCAGCATCACCAAAAGCAATGATATCTTCTTGATCTATTTTTAAATAATCAATAAGTTCTTTAATTGCCTCTTGTTTATCAATATGTTTTAATGCACAATCCCCAAAGATTGCTTTTTCTCCTTTTCCACCCCACGTTAAATTTTTAAATTCAGGAAAAGCTTCTTTAAAATCTAAGTAATTTTGATAACTTTCTAAAATATAATTGATTTTTGTTACATTTTCTACATAGAGACACTTTGGAAAAGTCATTGCTGGATAAATTTCCATCACATCAGGATCTTTCATCCCATATTGTCTTAAAGCTTCTACACCACATACTTTAAAATTTAAAGAACCATATAACCCATCATTTGCTTCAATATAGTATTCTAAATGATGTTGATTTAAATAATCGACAATTCTTTTAACATCTTCTACTTGAATTGTCTCATCTTTAATCACTTTATTATCTAATTCAATATAAGCACCATTACCACCAATCATTCCATCAAAACCAATATCTAAAATGGGCTCTTCTATATGGCTTCTACTTCTCCCAGTAACAATAACTGCAAGATGTCCATTTTCTCTCGCCTTAGAAATTGCTTTTTTTATACTTTCAGGTAAAGTCCCGTCATAATCAATTAATGTTCCATCCACATCAAATAGTAATAATTTTTTCATAAACTCACCTCAAACTATTATGACATCATTTTCATTTTCTTCTATAATCTTTCATTTATTGAAAACCCAATACATCTTTTCATAGATTTTTGCTATATATTATTTGGTATGAGACACTTAGTCCAAAAGTATATTTTTATTTGTTCCATCATGTTGTAATTTGGTGAAAAACTATAAAGACGGTAGCGCTTTAATCGAAGGGCGTATTCTTCGTTTACATAGATATCCCTAGGAAAATATGAAAACGGAGGTGGTGGAAATGACAGCTTATGAAGCTATCATGATTATGTTAACTACACTTACATTAATCATGTCAATAATAAGTATCGTTATTAAATTACTTCTATATATTACAAAAATAATGCAAAAAAATAACTACCTCATGTCTCTGGCAAAGTGTGAGGTAGTTATTTTATTCACATAAAATCCAAGACAAACCGTTTATCGGTTGTTCTTTTTTCATATTCATTATAATAAATTTTATCTATCTAATTTCAGTTTTTCGTCCACATCAGATTTTAAAACTGTTATTTTAATATTATATGTCATAAAATCCTATAAACCTTTTTCAGTTAATTCACGTGCAACATCATCTTTGATTGTAACACCTGCTGCTTTTAACTCAGCAATCTTATCTGCAAATTGTGGTAAATATTTTTCATGAGCAATCAATAATTCAT
>ERZ835880.131-NODE-131-length-88658-cov-6.307021_pt1 | contig 88658 bp, 95 predicted proteins | sample MGYA00519944_ERZ835880 | MGnify/ENA primary metagenome ERZ835880 (study PRJEB31850, sample SAMEA3708787) | human gut metagenome | biome: human gut; feature: human-associated habitat; material: faeces | place: China | collected 2014 ... | reverse complement strand
GGAACTGGCAGACGCACTAGACTTAGGATCTAGCGCCTTCGGCGTGCAGGTTCGATTCCTGTCGCCCGCACCAAATGTAAGAGACATCGAGTAATCGATGTTTTTTTGTGTTTTATAGATAAATAAATTATAATGATTTACTTTTTTGTTGCACTATTAATAATTACGTTAATTTTTTATAGTTAATGTGTTAATTATTGAATATAAGTATTTGAGTAAGCTAAATTACGTATTATATGAAATCGTTTGTTTTTGTTTAAAAGTTAGAAAAAGTAAAGACGTTTGGTATTAAAAAAATATAATCATAATCAATCATTAAATTGTCTTGTGAAAATATTATTAAAGTAAAAAATACAAAAGATCCTTTTATAAAAAAAGTTCTTTTGTATTTTTTTATGGGATGAATAGTTACTTATGAAAAAATATGAAAATAAAATCAAAATATTTCAAAAATAATCAAATATATCTATTAAACACATGGCTAAAATCATTAATTTTCATAAACTTAAGAAAAATAATGAAAAAATATGAAAAAAATTGAAATAAAATGATTGAAAACGCTATCTTGATGTGCTAATATTGAAACTGTCAAAGGGAGGTAATGAAAAAAATGAAATTAGCAACAAGAATTAATTCTTATTTAAGAATTGAAGGATATGATTTAGAAAAATCATTTTCAGATTTTAAAAAAGTTGGATTAGGATATGTTGATTTAAATTATCCGGAACATGTTAAAGGTTATGATGCAAATACCATGAAATCATTATTAAATAAATATGATTTAAAATTAAATGGTGTTGCACTTAGATTTAGAAATAAATTTATTAATGGTGAATTAGGAAATTCTGATCCCGAGCTTGCAAAAGATGCACTTCAATTATGTAAAGATGCTGCAGATTATTGTAGAGCTGTAGGGGGAAAAGTTGTTACAATATGGCTAGGTTTTGATGGTTTTGATTATAGCTTTCAAATCAACTATAAAAGAGTTTGGGATCAATTAGTTCATGCATTCCAAGAAGTTTGTGATTATGCACCTGATTTACAAATAAGCATTGAATATAAACCATATGAAGAAAGATCATATGCATTTATTGATTCAATGGGTGTTACAGGTATGATGTTAAATGATATTAATAGAGATAATATTGGAGTGACATTAGATTATTGTCATATGTTAATGAAACATGAAAATCCTGCATTTGCTGCAGATATTTTTGGAAGTCGAAATAAATTATATGGTATTCATTTAAATGATGGTTACGGTGTACATGATGATGGTTTAATGATTGGAACATCAACTCCATTTAAGACATTAGAAATGCTATATTATTTTAAAAAACATGGTTATAAAAATGCAATTTATTTTGATACATTCCCTGTTATTGAAGAAGCTGCAGCAGAATGTGAAAGAAATATTGAAATGATTAATTATATGAATAACTTAATAGATAAAGTTGGATTAGACTATATTCAATCTATTATAGATAGAAATGATGCTATTGCAGCTAGTAAGTTAATGCTTGGATTCTTTAAAGGAGGAGAAAAAAATGAATTATAAAGAAACTGCAAAAGGTATTCTTGAGCATGTTGGTGGTGTTGAAAATATATCAAATATGTCACATTGTGCAACACGTTTAAGATTAAATTTAAAAGATGAAACATTAGCAAATGATGAAGATGTTAAGGCGGTTGATGGTGTTGTTAATGTCATCAATAAAGCAGGACAATATCAAGTGCTTATTGGAATTGAAGTTCCTCATGTTTTTGAAGAATTTGAAAAATTAGTAAAAGGTAACGGAAATGTTGAAATGGCAGAAAGTAATGAAGATGAAGGGATTATAAGTAAAGTTTTCTCAGCAATCTCTGCAATTTTCGCACCATTATTACCTGCTTTAGCTGGATCAGGTATTTTAAGAGGTTTATTGATTTTAGCAGTACAATTAGGAATGATTAAAGAAGGTAGTGGAACTTATACTATTTTATATTCAACATCTATGGCAGTGTTTTATTTCTTGCCTGTTCTACTAGCATTTACATCTGGTAAAAGATTTGGTGCAAGTCCTTATATTTCAGCACTTATTGGGGCTGCTTTACTTCATCCAGATTTAATTGGATTAATGGGTGATATTGGAAATGGAGCAACAACTTCATTCTTTGGCATTCCAACAGTTTTAATGAATTATAACTCTACAGTTTTACCTATCATTATTACAATTTGGGCATATTCTTTCTTATATAAATTTTTAGATAGAAAAGTTCCAGAAACATTGAAATTAGTTATCGTTCCACTTGTATCTTTAGTAGTAATGGTTCCATTAACATTAATTGTTATTGGTCCAATTGGGGTTTATGTAGGAGAAGGTATTGCAAATGTTGTTAATTGGCTAATTGAACGTAGTGGTATTTTAACTGGTGTCTTAATTGGTGGTGGATGGAGTGTCCTTGTAAGTTTTGGTGTACATTGGGCAGTCAATCCAATCATGATTAATAATATTTCTCAATTTGGTTATGATTATATTTGTCCTTTAACATTTGCATGTAACTTTGCAGTAATTGGTACAGCTTTAGGTGTTTATTTAAAAGCTAAAGATCCTCAATTAAAAGGATTTTCATTAACTGGTATTATCACAATTGCATTATCTGCAATTATTGAACCAACTTTATTTGGTATGTTAGTAAAAAATAAGAAATTATTCTTAGCACAAATTATTGGTGGTGCTGTAGGTGGCGCTTATTTAGGATTGATGAAAGTTGTTACAAATGCATTTGTTTTTGGTAGTGTTACAACTTTTCCAGCATTCATCGTAAATAACGCAAATGTTATTCATGGTGCAATTGGTTTATTAATTGCTACTATTGTTGGTGCAGTATTAGGATATGTGTTTACAAACAAAGAAGACAAACTCGCATAGTATTGTTTTATAAATTATGGAAAATATGTTATCCTTATAAACAGGAAGCAGGTGTATTTAAAATATGATTCCATATGAAAGACAAAAGAAAATTTTAAGTATTATTGAAGAAAATGAACTTGTAAAAATAGACGAATTACAAAAAATATTTGACGGTGTATCCGTTTCAACTTTGAGAAGAGATTTAAAGGAACTTGAAAAAAATAGAAAAATAGAATCTTTCTCTGGTGGAGCTTTTAAAAAAATATCTACAATTGGAGAAATACCGATTTCAACGAAAAATACATTAGAAAGTGAAAAAAAGGAAAAAATTGCTAGAATGGCATCTGAATTAATTGTAGATGGAGATACAATATATCTTGATTCAGGGTCAACATGTACAATGATTTTAAAATATATTATCGGAAAAAAAATTACGATTTATACTACGAATACAGATGTTTTTTCTATAAATGAAAATGTAATAGCTGATATATTTGTGCTTGGAGGTAGATATAATCCCATCACTTCTTCATTAACTGGCCCATTTACAGAAGATTTATTAAAAAACCTATATTTTAATAAATCGTTCTTAGGAGCTAATGGAATAGATGAAACATTAGGTGTTACAACACCTACTATAGAAGAAGCAACAAAAAAGAGAATGGTAAAAAGACATTCAGATCAAATTTATCTTGTATGTGACAGTTCTAAGTTTCATAAGTTATCAAATGTAAAAGCATTTGATTTAGATGATGTAATTGTAATTTCGGATAAAAATGATACAAAATTAAATGAAAAAGTTTCAATAATTACTGAATTATAGATAGAAATTACAAAAAGCGAGTCACTAACAGTGTACTCGTTTTTAAAATAAGGAGAAGAAAGATGATATTTGGTAAATTTAAAGCAAAAAAAGTAGAAAATTATAATATTTGTTCCCCAATTAAGGGGAGTGTTATTGATATAACTAAAACAAATGATCCGTTATTTAAAGAAGAAGCATTAGGAAAAGGAGTAGGAATTATTGCTGAAGAAAATACTTTAGTATCTCCTGTAAATGGAGTAATAAAAACTTTTTTTCCTACTAAACATGCTATTGGTATTACTACAGATGATGGTGTAGACATTCTTATTCATGTAGGAATTGATACAGTTGAATTAAATGGAAAGTATTTTAATGCTTTAAAAGAGCAAGGAGACAAAGTAAAACAAGGAGATAAACTTTTGGAAGTTGACTTTGATGGTGTCAAAGAAAGTGGATATGATGCTACAGTTTTATTTGTCGTTACTAATTCTCAAGAATATTCTTCTGTAAAATCATGCGAAGGGAATAAAACGATAACTGATACTATTATTGAAATTCATAAATAGGAGCATTTATATGGAAAAGTTATTATGTCCAAGTATGATGTGTGCAGATTTTGCATCATTAAAAACGGAAATTGAAAATCTAGAAAAGGGTGGAATAGATATCTTTCATTTAGATGTCATGGATGGAAGTTATGTACCAAACTTTGGAATGGGACTACAAGATATTGAATATATCTGCAAGACAGCCACAAAACCATGTGATGTTCATCTAATGATTGAAGAACCAGCAAAATATGTAGAAAAGTTTGCTAAACTAGGAGCGAAAATCATCTATATTCATCCAGAAACAGATCCACATGCCTGTAGAACATTACAAATGATCAAGGGTGCAGGAGCCAAAGCAGGGATTGCAGTGAATCCAGGGACAACCTTTGAAACAGTAAAGGATTTACTTTATTTATGTGACTATGTAATGTTGATGAGTGTGAATCCAGGATTTGCAGGACAAAAATATTTAGATTTTGTAACACCAAAATTTAAAAAGTTTGTAGAAGAAGCAAAGAACTATGGAGGGTATGATGTCATGATTGATGGAGCATGTTCTCCAGAGAAAATAGAAATGTTGTCTAAGATAGGAGTCAAAGGATTTATTTTAGGAACAAGTGCACTCTTTGGAAAAGGAAGAAGTTATCAAGAAATTATAAAAGAATTGCGAGAATTATAGGAGGAATAGCTATGAATATTTTATTAGTATGTGCAGCAGGTATGTCAACAAGTTTACTTGTTAATAGAATGAACGAAGCAGCAGCTGCAAAAGGTATTGAATTACATATTGAAGCTCATCCAGTAGGAAGTATTGATCAATATGGTGATAGTGCAGATGTTATTTTACTTGGCCCTCAAGTAAGATATGAACTAAAAAATGTAAAAGCTAAATACCCAGGTAAACCTGTAGAAATCATTAATATGCAAGATTATGGAATGATGAATGGAGCTAAAGTTTTAGACTTTGCTTTAGAATTAGGTGGAAAATAAGATGGTAACACGTTTAATAAGTGCGACGGGTGATGAAATTAAAGAAATGTCACCAATGGATTTAAAAGAATCAATTTTTAAATCTGAAGGTCGTGTTGTGATGGGACAACATTTACTATTTGCAGGTCCTGGATTAGTAAGAGGCGTTACAAATAGTGAATTAATGTTTGCTTTTGGAGCAGACATGGTGATGTTAAATACTTTTGATCTTGATGATTTAGATAATAATCCAGGATTATGTGGTTTATCTTTTCAAGAATTAAAAGAAAAATGTAGAAGACCAATTGGTATTTATTTAGGATGTCCTAAAGCAGGAAGTGAAGATGGTGGAAAGAAAGCACTATACCGTCGAGAAGGAATGCTTGCAAGTGATGAACATGTTAAAAAATGTATTGAACTTGGAGCTGACTTTATTGTTTTAGGTGGAAATCCAGGAAGTGGAACATCTATTAGAGATGTTGTCGAAACTGCCAAAAGAATTAAACAAAAATATAAAGATCAAATCTTTGTTTTTGCAGGAAAATGGGAAGATGGTATTAATGAAAAAGTTTTAGGTGACCCACTTGCAAATTATGATGCAAAAGAAATTATTAAAGAATTAATTGATGCAGGGGTTGACTGTATTGATTTACCTGCTCCAGGTTCTCGACATGGGATTAGTGTAGATATGATTCGTGAACTTGTAGAATATATACATTCATATAAACCGGGTACACTTGCAATGACCTTCCTTAACAGTTCAGTAGAATGTGCAGACCCAGATACAATTCGTTTAATAGCTTTAAAAATGAAAGAAACTGGAGCAGATATTCATGCTATTGGTGATGGTGGATTTAGTGGATGTACATCTCCTGAAAATATTCATCAATTATCAGTCTCTTTAAAAGGAAGACATTACACGTATTTTAGAATGGCAAGCGTCAATAGATAAAGGAGAAGAAAAATGAAAATAGGAATTGGAAATGATCATGTAGCAGTAGAATACAAAACAGAAATCAAAAAATATATAGAAGAAAAATATGGCTATGAAGTAGTCAACTATGGAACAGATAGTACAGAAAGATTCAATTATCCAGTATCAGGAGAAGCAGTAGCAAATGCAGTGGTAAATGGAGAAGTAGATAAAGGAATCGTTATCTGTGGAACAGGAGTAGGAATCTCACTAGCAGCGAATAAAGTCAATGGAATTAGATGTGTAACATGTAGCGAACCATATAGTGCATTACTATCAAGACAACATAACAATACAAACATGTTAGCCTTTGGAGCAAGAGTTGTAGGAATTGAACTTGCAAAAATGATCGTAGATGCCTGGCTTTCAGGAGAATATGAAGGTGGAAGACATCAAGTACGTATTGATATGTTAAAAGAAATTGAAGAAAAGCAAAAAAATAAATAATTAATAGAATCAATAGCATTATTTATACCATGCACCGATATTTTCCTCTCTTAGATATCATCATAAATAATGTAATAAAAAATAGCTTTTTGTAATGAATGACATTACAGAAAGCTATTTTAATTTTCTAATTGGCTTGTACAGTGTGGGCAACGAGATGCTTTGATAGAGATTTCACTTTGACAATAAGGACAAATCTTCTTTGTTGGTTTTTCTTCTACTGGTTTTTCAGTTTTAGATCTTAACTTGTTCATTGCTTTAACGATCATAAAGATGACAAAAGCCATAATAATGAAGTTAAGTAAACCAGTAATAAATAAACCATAATTAACAGTAGATGCTCCTGCTGCTTGAGCAGCAGCTAATGTTTTGTATGTATTTCCATCTAAAGCAATAAATAGATTAGAAAAATCAATCTTACCTGTAACTAAACTTAAAATAGGCATAATGATGTTTTCTACAAGAGAAGTGACTAATGAATTAAAAGCACCACCGATAATAACCCCAACAGCTAAATCAATCATGTTGCCTTTTAAGGCAAATTCTTTGAATTCTTTTAACATTATATTGATCTCCTTTTTCTTTATTATAAGAAAAAGAAAAAAGACATCAAGATGCCTTTTATGTTATTCTTATTTGGGAGGATAAGAATAATATAGAAAGATAATAGAGGGAATATGAATAGTAAAATCTATTTTCTTTCTACAGATTTAATATATAAATAAAAAATAGTTAAAAAAAGTTACAAATGTAAAAAAATATGTGATTTGTTATCACAAATTTATATAAGCATAAAGATGAATTTAGTGTATAATATTGTAGAATAGGGGAGGATGACATGAAAAATTTATTTTATAGATTATTAATATATTTAGATAGCGCCAATGAAACAGATACAAATTATAACATTGCCTGGTATATGGCACATCATATTTCAGAAGTAGCTCATATGGGAATTTCTAAACTTGCGAGCGAATGTTTTGTGTCTCCAGCAACCATTTCTCGTTTTTGTAGAACACTTGGTTATGAAAATTATGCTCATTTAAAACAAGAGTGTGCGTGGTTTAGTTCAACATCAAGAAAGTTTAATAATTTAATTAATGTTCCTTTAGATATGATGAAAGATCATCCAGAAGAAAGTACAGCTTATTATAGCCAACAAATTTGTACATCTTTAAATCAACTTTCTTCTTATTTAGATTGGAATGTAATCGATGAGGTTTTAAAACTGATTCATGATAGTGATAACGTAGCTTTTTTTGGAACACAGTTTTCACATTCTGTTGCTTTACATTTTCAAACTGATTTATTGATGTTAGAGAAGTTCACAATGGCTTATATGGAACAAACAAGTCAGCTTCAATGTGCTAAGGAGTTAGATGAAAATAGTGTAGCTATTATCTTAACAGTAAGTGGTCATATTTTTAATGGGAGTCAAAAGATGATTTCATATATTAAAAAATCAAATGCGAAAGTTGTTGTGATTACCAATGATAAGAGCTTTGATTTTGGTTTTGAACCAAATTATATTATTGAAATAGGTGATTCAAAATATAAAAAAACAGGTAAACATAATTTACTTACAACAATGGAATTAATGTCACTTAGATATTATTCTATTTATTATCCTGATGTAAAAGATAATATTATTGAATAGGAGATATATATGAGAGAAATAACATGTTCAACAATTACAGATGCAATTAAAAAAATGTGTATAGAAGCAGCAACTATTTTACCTCAAGATGTTGAAAAAGCATTATCACAAAAACATGATGAAGAAGATAGTGCACTTGCCCAAAAAACATTACAAGTATTAATGGATAATGCAAAGTTGGCACAAGAAAAACAAATGCCTATTTGTCAAGATACAGGAATGGCTTTTGTTTATGTGACAATGGGACAAGAAGTACATATTACAGGTGGCAGTTTAAATGAAGCAATTCAAGAAGGAGTAAGACAAGGATATACAGAGGGGTATTTAAGAAAATCAGTTGTTAAAGATCCTTTGTTTGAACGCACTAATACAAAAGACAATACTCCAGCAATTATTTATTATGATATTGTTGAGGGGGATACTTTTCATATTACTTTAGCACCTAAAGGATTTGGTTCAGAAAATATGAGCCAAATTAAGATGTTAAAACCAAGTGATGGACTTCAAGGAATTAAGGATTTTGTGATGAAAGTGGTCAATGATGCAGGACCAAATGCCTGCCCACCAATGGTTATTGGTGTAGGTATTGGAGGTTCTTTTGATAAAGTGACAATGCTTGCTAAAAAGGCCATGATTCGTGAAATTGGAAGTCATCATCCAGATCAAAGATATGCTTCTTTAGAAGATGAATTATTACAAATGATCAATGAAACAGGAATTGGCCCTGCTGGTTATGGAGGAAAGACAACAGCTCTTTCTTTAAATATTGAAACTTTCCCTACACATATTGCAGGAATGCCAGTCGCTGTTAGTATTTGTTGTCATGTCTCACGTCATAAGGAGGTTTCATTATGATTTATTTAGAAACACCATTAACAGTTGATAAAATTAAACAGCTAAAAGCTGGAGATGAAGTTTTTTTAAGTGGAACGATTTATACAGGAAGAGATGCTGCTCATAAAAGATTGATTCAATTATTGGATGAAGGAAAAGAACTTCCTTTCAATATCCAAGATCAAACGATTTTTTATGTTGGCCCAACACCTTCAAAACCAGGTCAAGTATTTGGCAGTGGTGGACCAACCACTTCAGGAAGAATGGATGCTTATTCACCTAGACTTATTAAACTTGGCTTACATGCGATGATTGGTAAAGGGTATCGAAGTGATGCAGTTAAAAAAGCCATTGTTGACTATCATGGCGTTTATTTTGGTGCTATTGGTGGTGCTGGAGCGATGATGTCTTCATGTATAGAAGAATGTGAAGTGATTGCTTTTGATGATTTAGGACCAGAAGCAATTCGTAAGTTAAAAGTTAAAAATATGCCATTAGTTGTAGTTATTGATCATTTAGGAAATGATTTATATGAAATTGGTAGAAAAAACTATTTAAAAAAGGATTGTAAGTAGTATCTATATTTTCTATAATAGCGATACATTAATAGAGGTGAAAAAAAGAAATGGGATTATTTAAGAAAAAAACAGATTATAGTTATTACAGTTCTTATAGTAGTTCAAGAAGACGTTTAAAAGTAGGACGTACTGTGATTGCTGTAATTGCAGCAGTGGTTGTTATTTTAGGAATTATTATTTATTTTAATTTTAATAGAATTCAATTTTTGATGAAAGGTTACTCTTGGTCAACAACTAGTGAATTAGTAAAATCATTTGATAATGATGAAGAAAAAGAATTGTTATCACATGATGAGATGAAACATATTTTAAAATGGATCGATAATTCAAATAAAGTAGCTCTTTATGATGAATATGAACAATTCTATTCTTTACATAAAGAAATGAATTATGAAGATATCGTTGATGTTGTTAATTATATTTTTGAAAATCAAGCGCCTTCATTAAAATCAATGGGTTATAGTGAAAAAACAATTTGGTCAATGTTAAAAGATGGTGCTGGTAAAAGTGATCTTCAATTTTTAATAGACAATAAACTTACAAATAGTCAAACAGCTCCTTTTAGAAAAGTAAAAGGATATGATTTAAAGAAAATCAATGATTATATAGCACAATATAATACTGTTAAAGATTATAATTATGCTGTTAATATTGTTAATTATCCATTTATTGTTTCAAGTAATGGTCAAACAAATGCTAAATATAATATTGCCAATCCAGATGATTATTTAACTCTTGTAAAAAAAGGATTCTATTTAAATGATTATGAACCAAAAGATTTAGTAGAATTAGATAGTGAATATGTAGCGCCAACATGTGATCATCCACAACTTAGAAAAGTTGCAGCCGAAGCTTTAGTTAAAATGATCAAAGATGCTAAAAAAGAAGGTATGTATTTATTATTAAACAGTGGTTATCGTTCATATGAAGAACAAGAAAAAATCTATCAAGAAACTGAACAAAAATATGGTGGTGCTTATGCTGCTGAATATGTAGCTACTCCAGGAGCAAGTGAACATCAAACAGGACTTGGTATTGATATGACTTCTCAAAGTGTCGTTGATAAACAAAGACTTGTCTTTGGGGATACAACAGAATATAAATGGGTTGTTGAAAACTGTGCAAAATATGGATTTATTGTTCGTTTTACAGAAGGAACGGATGGTATTACAGGAATTTCTCATGAACCATGGCATTTACGTTATGTAGGTAAAAAAGTGGCTAAGGAAATTAAAGATCAAAACTGGACGTTAGAAGAGTATTGTTTATATAAAAACGTTATTCCAAAATTTAAGAAAGATTAAAAATCTAGAGTTTTCTCTAGATTTTTATATAGAGTAATTATGAAAACATTAATCACAACATTAAATTCAAAATTTATCCATAAATCATTAGCGTTAAGACTTCTTTATGTAGCTTGTAAAGATGATCATGATATTGATTTTAAAGAATATACCATTAAAGATGATTTAAATCATATCGTAGATGATCTTTTATCAATGGATTTAGATATTCTTTGTTTAAGTGTCTATATTTGGAATGTGGATCATATTCAAAAATTATGTCATTTATTAAAGGAAAGAAAACCAGAATTAAAGATTATTGTTGGTGGACCAGAGGTTACTTATGAAATAGATCATTTTTTAGATGAGTTTGAAATTGATTATATTATGGCTGGTGAAGGTGAAGTTGCTTTAAATCAATTATTGACAGCTTTGGAAAATAATGAAGAAGTCAAGCTTCAAGGTATTAGTACGAAAAAACATCGAGATCCACGCTTGATTCCACCAGTTGATTTAAGTTATTTAGAAACGTTAGAGTCTCCTTATTTATTAGAAAGAGACATGAAAGATATGAAAAATAGGATCTTATATTTTGAAACAAGTAGAGGATGTCCTTATCAATGTCAATATTGTTTATCTTCATTAGAAAAAGGATTAAGATTCTTTTCAATGGATTATTTAAAACAACAATTAAAAGCAATCTTAAATACAGATGTCAAAGTAATTAAGCTTTTAGATCGCTCGTTTAACGCTAAAACAGAACATGCTTTAGAAATATTAGACTTTGTTTTTAAAAACTGTCATCCAGGAGTACAATTACAATTTGAAATCAATGGAGATGTTTTAGATCAAAGAATTATTGATTTTATTAATGAAGAAGCACCTGATGGTTTACTTAGATTTGAAATCGGTATTCAATCAACTTATGAACCAACAAATAAAGTTGTTCAAAGATATCAAAACTTTGAACGTCTATGTGATGTTATTCGACAACTCCAACAAAATCATAAAATAGATTTTCATTTAGATTTAATTGCAGGATTGCCACTAGAGAACTTACAAAGATTCTCAAAATCATTTGATGATGTTTTTAGATTATATCCTAAGGAATTACAATTAGGGTTCTTAAAACTTTTAAGAGGAACAAGTTTAAGAAAAGAAGCTAATAAATATGGTTATATTTATGAAAAACATGCGCCTTATGAATTAATAGAGAGTCATGATTTATCTAAAGAAGATATTGAAAAAATACATTTAGCTGAAGATATGTTACAAAAATATTGGAATTCAGGAAGAATGCCAATAACAATGAATAAAGTCTTAAGGCAATGTAAGTCACCATTTTATTTCTTTTTAGATTTGGGTGAATTTTACCAAGCTCAACAGTTTAAATTCTTTGGTTTTCAATTAGATGAATTATTCCAATATATCAATCTTTATTTAAAAGAACAATATGAAGATGAATTAATAGAAGACTATTTAAGATTATCTAAAGTCAAACCTAAAAAATGGTGGAAGACAAGAATTGATAACGAAAAAGAAATCAAACATCGATTAATAGAAAAGCATCAATTAAATCAAGAAGATGTCTTTAGATATGGGATTGTTGAAAAATTAAAAGAAGATTATATTTTAGTAATTTATAAAAATTATCAAGTCCATGTAGAAAAATATCATATATAATGAAATTAAATAAAAATTTCATTATACTATATATAGATAGGAGACTTTGTATGATTAAAAGTATTAGAAAAAGAGATGGGCGTTTAGTTGACTTTGAAGTAGACAAGATTGCTGGAGCGCTTTATAAAGCCTTTAGTGCATGTTTTGATAAAGTAGAATTAAAGAAAGTATATGCTATTTCTCATGATGTAGAAAAAAGATTAGAAGAAAAAGAAAGTACTTTACCAACAGTAGAACTTGTTCAAGATACAGTTGAAGAAATTTTAATTGAAGAAGGCTATGTAAGAGTAGCAAAGGCTTATATTTTATATCGTGATAAAAGAAGTCGTTCTCGTGATATGAAATCGATTTTGTTAGAAAGTATTGAAAATGAATCCAGTGATGATATTAATTTGTTTGATGTTTTTGAAAACTTAATGAATGATGCAATGGATAAAACAAGAAAAGAGGATTTAAAAAAGTTTTTTAAACTTTTAAAAGAATTGAATATTGATGAAGAAATCATCTATCAAAAAGTATCAGAAACTTTTTCAATGACAGATGAAACATTAAAATCAGTTATAAAATAATAAAAGGAACGAAAAGTTCCTTTTATTATTGCCAAACTTCTTCAGCGATTTCTTTAACAAGTTTGACTTTATTCCATTGTTCTTCTTTAGTAAGTAAGTTTCCTTCTTCTGTTGAAGCAAAACCACATTGTGGAGACAGTGCTAATTGATTTAATGGAACATATTTTTCTGCTTCATGAATACGTTTAATAATTTCATCTTTGTTTTCAAGTTTAGCATCTTTAGAAGTCACAAGACCTAAGACAACTTTTTGATTTTGAATATAGCGAAGAGGTTCAAATCCACCAGCACGTTCACTATCATATTCTAAGAAGAAACCATCAACATGACAATTCCCAAATAATGTTTTAGCAACTGGTTCATATCCGCCTGAAGTAAACCATGTTGATCTAAAGTTACCTCTACAAATATGCATTGTAATAACCATATCATCAGGTTTAGCTTCTAATGCGAGATTGATCATATCAACATATTTTTTAGCAAGTTCATCTACATCAATTCCTCTTGCTTTGTAAGCTTCTCTTTTTTCTTTTGAACAAAATTCTCCCCATGAAGTATCATCTAATTGAAGATAACGACAACCAGCTTGATAAAAAGCTTTAATAGCTTTTTGATAAGCATAGGCGATATCTTTTAATAAAACATCGTTATCTTGATATCTTTCAATAGGTTGATAGTTTTCTTCTCTAATACAACAAATTAAATGAAGCATTGAAGGAGAAGGGATACATTGTTTAACTTCTGTTTCTCCAGATACTCTTTGCATGAATTTAAAATGTTTTAAAAATGGATGATCTTCGGGAAAATCGATTTTATCCACAATTTCTAAAGTTTGACTTTTTGGTTGATGTCCTTTAAAGGCAATTGAAAAATGTTCGACGGCTACTTTTTCTACGCCTTTTAAATCCCATAGAAAATCTAAATGCCAAAAGGCTCTTCGAAATTCACCATCAGTGACAGCTTTTAAACCAACAGCTTTTTCTTCATTAACAAGATTTTCGATAGATTTATTTTCAACTTCTTCTAATTGTTGAAGTGTTATTTTACCTAAAGAAAATTCTTCTCTTGCTTGTTTAATTTCTTTATCTCTTAAAAAACTTCCAACAATATCATATTTATAAGGTGCGTTCATTTTTACTTCCTCCTTGTTGTTACTAAAAGTATAAAAAACATAAGTGATATTGTAAAATACATATTTTTCACTATTTGATATAGTTTAAAACTATATCAACTTTAAAAAATAACAAGATTTCTCTTGTTATTTAATAAATAAGTTATTTAAGTACCAATCTTTTTCTTCTTGAGTTAAGGCATCTTTAATATGATCGAAGGCATATTGTTGATATTCATTAATAGAAGCAATTTCATGATTTGATAAATAATCTAAATCTAGACCAGCAATATCAAATGGAACATAAGTGATCGGTTCAAATTTTAAGAAAGTACCATATTCATTTTCAGTATGTTTTACACATAAGAGTTCGTTTTCATGTCTAATACCATGACTACCTTCTACATAAACACCTGGTTCATCTGTTGTAATCATGCCTGGAACGATACATGCTTCATGACCATATAAGCTTTTTGGACGAAGTCCATTAGGTCCTTCATGAACATTTAAGAAATGACCAACACCATGCCCTGTTCCACAACGATAATCTAAATCATAATCATAGATAACACCACGAGCTAAAATATCTAAGTTGGCACCAGTTGTTATACCTTCAATAAAATGCGCATTTTGTAATCTAAACATGGCTTTTAAAGCAATTGTGAAATCTTTTCTTTCTTCTAGAGTCATTTCACCTAAAACGAATGTTCTAGTGATATCTGTTGTTCCTGTTAAGTATTGTCCACCACTATCAATTAATAATAGATGTGAAGCTTCTACTTTAGAGTATTGTTTTTCTGTTGGATGATAATGCATTAAAGCTGCATTTTCACGATATGCACAAATGGTTGTAAAGGAAATATCTTTGAAATTTGGTTGTTGTTTTCTAAATTCTAAAAGTTTATTAGAGATAGAAAGTTCATCCATTTCTATTTTTCCAATATTTGTTTTTAACCAATACATAAATTTAGTAACAGCAATACCATCATGTAAATGAGCATCTTTAGTTGCTTTGATTTCTGTTTCGTTTTTAATTGATTTAAGTAATTGACTTGGGTTTGTTTGATCAATAATATTTTCTTGACGAATATGACTTACTAAAGCATAGTTAACAGATTTAGTATCTAATAATACTTTTCCTTCAATATGTTTAATATCTTCATAAATATCAAAATAATCTTTAACTTCAATTTGGTCTTTTAATAATTCATCAATGACTTCTTGACTTACCGCTTCTTTTCTTAAATAAAGGTATGCTTTTTCTTTTTCAATTAAAGCATACGCTAAAGCAACAGGGTTGCATAAAACATCATTACCGCGAATATTAAAGATCCAAGCAATATCATCTAAAGTTGTCACTAAATGATATTTCGCATCTTTCATTTCTTCTCTAATGATTTCTAATTTTTCTTTTCTAGAAGCACCACAATATTTTGTATCATATAAATAAACTTCTTCATGGGAAAGTTCAGGACGCTCTTGCCAAATTAGATCTACAAGATCTTCATTGGCTTGAATGGTATTTGTGAAAAGACATTGATTATAGGGCATTACGCGCCCATCAAAACCAATGGTTGCTTCTGGATATTTTTCAATATATTCTTTAATAGTAGGAACACCCGGTGTACGCATTTTCATTAATTGAATACAACTACCGGCAAGTTCTTTTTCTGCTTGAATAAAATAACGACCGTCTGTCCATAAATAAGCTTCCTCTTGTCTTACGATAAGAGTTCCAGCAGAACCGCTAAATCCAGACATATAATGACGAGCTTCAAAGTAACTTCCTACATATTCACTTTGATGAAAATCACTGGTTGGAATGATATAAAGATCGATTCCTCTTTCTTTCATAAGTTGTCTTAATTTTGTAATTCTTTGATTTATCATAATGACCTCCTAAGTTCTTTCATTTTAACATTTACATTCAAGAATGAAAAGGCTTAGAGATGAATAAAAAATTAGGAATGAATCTTGCTAAAAGTGGCATGACGCTAAGGTTTTGGCGGATTTATGCAAATGTTAAAATTTGTCTATTGACAAATATTGAAAAGTGGGAGTAGAATAACGTGCGAAATAAAGAATAAGGTATGTATTGCAAGCGCCACATCTCTAGGAAGTGACATGAACAACACAAAAATAGGGGAGGTGCTTTTATTTTTACATACATTCTTTAAAGAGGATTTTTGATAAATTCTTATAAATTCGTCATAAATTTATCATAAAGAGTGCTTTTGAAAGCTATATCTGTTGAATTTTAAAAGAATGAGAGTACAATTATCCTCGACAAGAAGAAGGGGGAAAATAAGATGGATGATATTATTCAAAAGTTAATAGAATTCGATCGCCAATGCGTAGAAAAAGTAGAACTTGCGAAAAAGAAAAAAGCGGAAGCTCAATCAAGTATGATGTCGCAAAAGTCTACAATTTATAGTGAGTATATTGATAGTCAACAAGATCAAGTTGAAAAGCATAAACAAGATCTATTGAATAAGAATAAAGAAGAAGCACAATTACAAGAAAATGAATTTCATAAATCAATGAAAAATATGGAAGATTTATTTACTCGAAATAAAGATAAATGGGTAGATGAAATCTTTACAAGATGTACTAAATAGAAGGTGTAAAGATGTCTTTATCTTCAAATGCCTTATGTGCAAAAGCTAAAGCAATGTATGGTGGGCGTTTAAATAAGAATGTTTATCTTGATTTAACAAGAAAACAAACAATTGGAGAAGTTGTTTCTTATTTAAAATCTCAAACAAGTTATGCAGATGCTTTAAAAGATATTAATATTAGACATGTTCATCGTGGTCAAATAGAAGATTGTTTAAATCAAGAATATTATCATCGTTGTGCGAAGTTGATGAAATATTCACCTAAGTCTGATGAAGATTTTTATCTATTTGAAATTATTGGAGTAGAAATTAATTTAATTATGGATAAACTTGTTTCTTTACAAGCAAAGGAACAATATAGCTTTAATTTATCAATTCCTACTTATTTAGCGAAAAAGACAAGTTTTAATATTGATGGATTAGTAAACATTGAATCATTCAAAGATCTTTTACAATATCTTTCAAAAACAAGATATTATAAAGTTCTTAAAGAAATTGATTTCTCTGTCCCATTTGATGTTAAAGAAGTTCATATGTGCTTACAATCACTTTATTATGAAAACATTGTTGAAACAATTAAAAAACACTTCAAAGGAAGTGTTCAAAAAGATTTATTAAATATTTTCTATACTTCTATTGAATTAAAGAATATTTCAAAAATCTATCGTTATAAACAATATTTCCATGAATCAGAAGATTCAATCAGAAGTTCACTCTTTTTACAATATTCAAGATTGCCAAAAGATATGATGAATCGTTTAATTAGTGCAAGCGGTCCTAAAGAAGTATTATCTTTATTATCAACTTCTAAATATAACTTCTATATGGATGATAAAGAATTTGCCTATATCGAATATTATGCAGATAGTATTCAATATAATATCGCAAAAAGATACATGCGTTTTTCAAATAGTGCACCACTTGTTTATATGACTTATTGTATTTTACAAAGAATAGAAATAGACAATTTGAAACATATTATTGAAGGTATTCGTTACAATCAACCTGTTTCAAAAATTGAAAATACATTAATCTATGCATAGGAGGGGGAAAAATGATTAAAAATACACATTTATATAACATTGTTTTCTCTAGAGATGATTATATGGAAGTTTTGATGAAACTTGAAAATCATCAAGATTCTATTTATCCAGTTAAAGCGAAGAAAGTGATTTCTAATTTAGATCATGCGACTTCTATGGAAGATAGAAATCCATATAACGAAGTATTAGACGAACTTTATAATGTGATGGATGTCTTACATATTGAAAGAGTAGATCGACCTGTTCAAAGTGCATTTTTAAATGTTCGTGAAATTTTAGATTATATTTCAGAAATTCATCAAAAATTAGATGATATTAATGAAATAAAAAGAGAAATTAAAAAAGATTATTATGAAAATCAAGAAGCGATTGAATTAATTTCATGTTTGCATAGAGATCGTATTTCTATTGATGATATTCATGAATTAAAATATGTAGCTTTAAGATTTGGTAAATTACCTTTATCACAAATAGAAAAGATTAAATATTTTGATAGTTATCCATTTGTTTATCAAGAATTATCACATAGTGATCAATTTGCTTGGGTTGTTTATGGTGGCGTTGAACATAGTATCGGTGAAATTGATAATATTTTCTCCTCTATGAATTTTGAAGAAGTAAAACTTCCACAATTTGCTCATGGTAAAATGGAAGAAGCTGTAGCTGAATTAAAAGCTGAAAATAAAACAATGGAAGCTTATCTTCAAGAACTTGATCAACGTATTGAAAAAGTAAAAGAAGATAATGAAGAACAACTATTAGGTGATTTTTGGAAAGCTTATCGTTTAAAAGAATTATATAAAAAAGGAAAATACGTTGTTGATTTAAAAACTAAAGCAGCAATTTATGCTTTCAGTTCATTGAGTAAAGATGAAATAGAAGGAATTGTGAATATTCCTGGACTTACAATTCATGAACTTCCTATTGATACTTATCAAGATCAAGGAGTTGAAGGTCCTGTTTATGTTGAAAACAATGCATTTTTCCAACCGTTTGAATGTTTATTTACATTTAAACCAGGAGAAAAATTTGATCCAACTATTTTAGCTGGTGTTGTGATGATGATTTCAGCATTTGTTTTACTTGGTGATTTAGGTGTTGGTATTTTATGTATCCTATTATCACTTGTTGCTAGAGGTAACATCGGTAAGTTACTACAACGTGTAGGAGTTGCTGTTACAATAGGAGGACTATTAAGTGGAACAGTCTTCTATAGTATGTCACTTTATGATTCAATCTTTGTTGTAGGTACAAATTATGCAATGAAAATTGGACTATTCTTTGCTATAAATATTGTAGTATTACTTGTTTGTAGTTTAGTAAAAAAAGTGACAAAAAGATCAATAAAGAGTAAAGGGGGACTGTCATGGCAATAGCGAAATTAAACTTGGTTAGCCTTGATTTTGATAAAGACAATTGTAATGATGTGTTACTTGAGCTTTATCAAAGAGATGATTTTCATCCCGAGCTAGCAAGCAAGTTTACGGATAGTGTTGCTGGTCTTTCAGCTTACAACAATGACAATCTTTATGAAGAATTGTTATCAAGAATTGAAGAAATGAAAACAAAATATCATTTTGAAGTTCCTGAAGTTGAAACAGATTCGCAACTTAATGTATTTAGAGCTAAAGAATTTTTAGATGATCTATTTTTAGATATTGACCGTATTGATGCTGTTAAAAAAGAATTGACAAAGATGATTGAAGAAAATGATGAAGCCATCATTACTTTGAATCATGTTGAAGGTTCTAATATTGACTTTGATCAATTATTTGGAACACAATATTTAAAAATAAGATTCGGTAAACTTCCTCTCAATAATGAAGGAAAGTTAGAGTATTATGAAACATTACCATTTGTTTATAAAGCATTTCAAAGAGATGATAAATATGTATGGTGTATGTATATGACGACACCTACAGATGCTCCTGAAGTGGATAATGTTTTTACATCACTTTATTTTGAAAAAATCCATATTCCTGAATTCGTTCATGGTTCATGTGAATTAGCTGAAAAAGAAATTCAAAATGAATCTGATTCAGCTAAACAATATAGCCAAGATTTACAAAATAGAATTGATAAAACAATTTCAGAAAATATGGAAGAATTAACACGTATTTATAGTGTTGCTAAAAAATTAAATTCAGTTTATGCAATGCAAAAATATATTGTTAAATTAGGTGATAAATTAAATGTTCATGGATTTGTCCCTAAGAATGATTTAGATAATTTCAAAAACACTTTTGAAAGTATCGATGGTGTTAAACTTGAAGTTTTACCTGCTACATCAGATGTACGTTTAGACCCACCAACAAGACTTAAAAATTCATGGTTTGCAAGACCATTTAGAATGTTCGTCGAAATGTATGGTGTACCTCGTTACAATGATGTAGATCCAACATTATTAGTTGCTATTTCATATACTTTATTATTTGGTATTATGTTTGGTGACTTAGGACAAGGTATTATTCTTTCTTTAGTAGGCCTTGTTGCTGAAAAGAAATTTAATTTAAAATTAGGTGGCGTGGGAGTTCGTTTAGGTATTTCCAGTGCAATCTTCGGTGTATTCTTTGGTTCATTCTTTGGAAATGAAGAAATCTTATCTGAATATTTCAAAGGCTTCTCATTCTTTAATGCAATGTCACCAGAAAATACAATGACATTACTAATGGCTGCCATTGGGCTTGGTATTGTCTTAATTCTTGTTTCAATGACATTCAATATTATTTTGAACTTTAAAAAGAAAAATATGGGTGAAGCGATTTTAAGTCAAAATGGTTTATGTGGTGTTACATTCTATGTAGCTGTTATTAGTGCAGCACTTGGAATGCTTACAGGACAACATTTTGTAAATATTTTCTATATTTTAATTTTAATTGTATTACCACTTATCTTAATGTTCTTAAAAGAACCATTAATTAGAAAATTAGAAGAACATGGTGAAATGTTCCCAAATGGTTTTGGAGCATTCTTTGTTGAAGGATTCTTCGAATTATTTGAAGTAGTCTTATCATTTATTACAAACACAATGTCATTCTTGCGTGTCGGGGGATTCGTTTTATCACATGCTGGTATGATGCTTGTTGTTTATACTCTTGCTGAAATGGTAGGAGGATTTGGTGAAATCATCGTCTTGATTTTAGGAAACGTTTTCGTAATGTGTCTTGAAGGATTGATTGTTGGTATTCAAGTATTACGTCTTGAATTCTATGAAATGTTTTCACGTTATTATGAAGGAAATGGAATTCCATTTAAAACTATTAAGGAAGATTAAATTCAAGGAGGAAATTTATTATGACAGTATTAGAAATTTTATTACCATTAGTTGCAGTAGTTTTATTAACATTACCATTAATTAAAGTATTTACAGGAAAAGTATCAGCTCAAAGTGCTAAAAGAAGATTAGGTGTTCATATCAGTGGTTTCGCTGGTGCAGTCGTTTTATGTTTATTAGTTGCTATGTCAAATTCAAGTGTATTTGCAGCAGGTGAAGTTGCTACAATCACTGGAACAATTGCTCAAGGTTTAGGATTCTTAGCAGCATCTTTATCAACTGGTTTCTCTGCTTTAGGTGCAGGTATTGCCGTTGCAGCAGCAGCTCCAGCAGCTATTGGAGCTTTCTCTGAAAATGAAAAGAACTTTGGTAAATCATTAATCTTCGTTGCCTTAGGTGAAGGGGTTGCAATCTATGGTTTATTAATCTCTATCTTAATTATCAACAAAATCTAATTTAGAGAGTGATTTTTTATGAAATTTTATTTAATAAGTGACAATGTCGATACTGAAATGGGTTTAAGACTGGTTGGTATTGAAGGAGAAGTTGTTCATAAAAGACGTGATTTTCTTGAAGTTTTGGAAACAAAAATGAAAGATAGATCCATAGGTGTGATTTTAATTACAACGAAATTAATTGAATTAGCTCCTGATGTTATTTCTGAAATAAAATTAAAACAACAAAAACCATTGCTTGTAGAAATTCCTGATAGACATGGAAATTCTAAAATTGGTGAAACGATTGATAGATATGTTTCAGAAGCAATTGGAGTTAAGTTATAGGAGAAAGTGCTATGCAAAAAAAAGATCAAGTCTTTCTTTATATCAAAGATGAAATTGAAAAAATTTCATCAGCTGAAGAAAAAGAAATTTTAGATGAAGCAAAAGCAATTGAACAAGAAGCTTATAACCAATTAAGAGGTGAAGCTGAAATTGATGCTAAGCATCAATTAGATAAAGAATTAGCAGAAATTTCTTCTAAAGCAAGTATTGAAGCTTCAGCTCAATTAGAAGAAAGATTAAAAAAATTAGTTGAAAAAAGAGAAGAATATTTTAATACAATTTTTACAGAAGTAAAAAATAAACTTGTTGAATTTGTAAATAGTTCTAATTATCTTGAATATCTTACAAGTCATGTAAAAGCAGTAAGTGACGAATATCAAATGACTGATTGTGTTTTATGTGTAAGAAAAGAAGATTTAAAATATGCTGATGATTTAAAGAAAGCATATGCTTTACCAATTGAAGTTGAAGAAGGTCAACAAATTCAATTAGGTGGATTCATTATTGAAAATAAAACAACAAATGTTGTCGTAGATGAATCATTAGACTCAAATTTAGAAGCTCAAAAAGATTGGTTCTATAAGACTTCTGGATTGATGATTAAATAGGGGGATTAAAGATGAGTGAAAATGTAATTTATTCTATTAATGGTCCCGTTGTTAAAGTAAAAAATGCCAAAGACTTTTCAATGTTAGAAATGGTTTATGTTGGTCATGCTAAATTAATGGGTGAAGTTATCTCAATTTCTAAAGATTTAACAACTATCCAAGTATATGAAACAACAACTGGTTTAAAACCAGGAGAACCTGTTATTTCTACAGGATCACCAATTTGTGTTACATTAGGTCCTGGTATTTTAAGAAATATCTTTGATGGGATTGAACGTCCATTAAAAGCTATCGCTGAACAATCAGGTGCTTTTATTGAAGCCGGAAGCGATGTTGATTCACTTGATGTTGAAAAATTATGGGACGTTACAATGAAAGTAAAAGTAGGAGATGTTTTAAAAGGTGGAGACATCTATGCAACATGTCCTGAAACAGATTTAATTGAACACAGATGTATGCTTTCACCACTTTTAAGTGGTAAAGTTGTTGAAGTAAAAGAAAATGGTCAATATAAAATCAATGATGTCGTAATGAAAATTGAAGATGAACATGGTCAAATTCATGAATGTACATTATGTCAAAAATGGCCAATTAAACAAGCACGTCCAACTCTAGAACGTTTACCAATTTCTATTCCTTTAGTAACAGGACAACGTGTTATCGATACATTATTCCCAATCGCTAAAGGTGGAACTGCTGCTATTCCAGGTGGTTTCGGTACTGGTAAAACAATGACACAACACCAAATTGCTAAATGGTGTGATGCCGATATTATCATTTATGTTGGTTGTGGAGAACGTGGAAACGAAATGACTCAAGTTCTTGAAGAATTTAGTGAGTTGATTGACCCTAAGAGTGGTAAACCATTAACTGATAGAACTGTCTTAATTGCGAATACTTCAAACATGCCAGTTGCCGCACGTGAAGCAAGTATTTATACAGGAATTACTTTAGCTGAATATTATCGTGATATGGGATATCACTGTGCAATCATGGCCGATTCTACTTCACGTTGGGCAGAAGCGTTACGTGAAATTTCTGGTCGTCTAGAAGAAATGCCAGCTGAAGAAGGATTCCCAGCTTACTTACCATCACGTTTATCACAATTCTATGAACGTGCTGGATACATGAAAACTTTAAATGGACAAGAAGGTTCTGTTTCAATCATTGGTGCCGTATCACCACAAGGAGCAGACTTCTCAGAACCAGTTACACAAAATACAAAACGTTTCGTAAGATGTTTCTGGGCCTTAGATAAAGCCTTGGCTTATGCTCGTCATTATTTCGCAATTAACTGGACACAATCTTATAGTGATTATGTTTATGATCTTGAAAAATGGTATGACCGAAATGTTGGTTCTGATTTCGTCAGTAATCGTCAACAACTTTCATTCATTCTTGCTGAAGAATCAAGATTAAATGAAATTGTTAACTTAATGGGACCTGATGTTTTACCAGAAGATCAAAAATTAGTGATGGAAATCGCAAAAGTGGTTCGTGTTGGTTATTTACAACAAAATGCCTTCCATAAGGATGATACATACGTACCACTTGCTAAACAATTAAAGATGATGGATGTTATCTTATATTTAAATAAAAAATGTCAAGAAGCTGTTGCTCAAGGTAAAGTTGTTCGAGCAATTAGTGAAACTGGTATTTTTGAACAATTAATTAAAATGAAATATGATATTCCAAATGATCATATTGAAAAATTAGATACTTATTATCAAGATATTGATAATGCATTAAAATCTGTAGCGTAGGAGGAAATAAAAATGGCACTACAATATGTAGGATTAAATGAAATCAATGGATCATTAGTCGTTTTAGATCACGTAAAAGGTGCCTCTTACGACGAAATGGTTGAAATTCAATTAAAAAATGGGACAACACGTTCTGGACGTGTTGTCCAAATTGAAGGTGAAAAAATCGTTGTCCAAGTATTTGAAGGAACAAATGATTTATCACTAGAAAATACAAAGACTAAATTATTAGGTAGACCAATGGAATTACCTGTTTCTAAAGAAATTTTAGGACGTGTCTTCAATGGTGCTGGTAGACCAATCGATGGTTTAGGTGAAATTTATGCAGAAGAAATGATGGATATCAATGGTTTACCATTAAATCCAGTAAGCCGTGTTTATCCACGTAACTACATCAATACAGGTATTTCATCAATTGACTGTCTTGCTACATTAATTCGTGGACAAAAATTACCAATCTTCTCTGGTTCAGGTTTACCACATGACCGTTTAGCTGTACAAATCGTTAAACAAGCAAAAGTTGCTGACGAATCAGGAAAAGGTTTCGCCATTGTCTTTGCGGCAATGGGTGTTACAAATGACGTTGCAAACTACTTTAAACGTAGCTTTAAAGAAGCAGGAGTTATGGAAAGAGTTGTTATGTTCTTAAACTTATCAAATGATCCAATCATTGAACGTACATTAACTCCACGTTGTGCTTTAACTGCTGCTGAATATTTAGCTTATAAACAAAATATGCACGTATTAGTTATCTATACAGATATTACTTCCTATTGTGAAGCGTTACGTGAATTCTCTTCAAGTAAAGGAGAAATTCCTGGACGTAAAGGTTATCCAGGTTACTTATATTCTGACTTAGCTTCTTTATATGAAAGAGCTGGTATTATTAAAGGGGCAGAAGGTTCTGTAACACAAATCCCTATTTTAACAATGCCTAACAATGATATTACTCATCCAGTTCCTGACTTAACTGGATATATCACAGAAGGACAAATTACTCTATCACCTGAATTAAACTCAGCCGGTATTTATCCACCAGTTGATGTTTTACCATCACTTTCACGTTTAATGAAAGATGGTATCGGTGAAGGGTATACACGTGGCGATCATCAAGACATCGCCAACCAATTATTTGCATGTTATGCCCACGTACAAGATGTTAAATCATTAACATCAGTAATTGGTGAAGATGAATTATCTCCATTAGATAAACAATATTTATCATTTGGTAAACTATTTGAACAACATTTCTTAAATCAAGGTTTCGATGTCAATAGATCAATTGAAGAAACATTAGATTTAGGATGGGATTTAGTTTCAGTTTTACCTAGAGAAGCACTTGATCGTCTAGATAACAAATTATTAGATGAACATTATGATCACGATCGTGCTGTAAAACGTTTCCATATTAAAGAAAAATCAATCATCAAAGAATTACAAGAAGCAGGTGATTAATTATGGCTTTAAAAGTTGTTCCAACAAAAGGAAATTTAATTTCTACAAAGAAACAATTACAATTAGCTGTTCTTGGATATGATCTATTAGATAAGAAAAGAAACGTTCTTATTAAAGAAATGATGTCATTATTAGATGATGTTAAAATGGTCAGAGATGAAATTACGGAAGCTTATCAAAATGCTTACGATGCTTTACAAGAAGCAAATATTTCTTTAGGGTTGATTAGTGACTTAGTTACAGCAACACCTATTGATTATGGAATCAGTATTGCTTATCGAAGTGTTATGGGTGTAGAAATTCCTAAAATTACTTATCATAAACAACCAATGGTATGTAGTTATAACATGGATCGTTCTAATTCAAAAGTAGACTATGCTTATGAATGTTTCTATCGTGTTAAAGAATTGACTGTTGTTTTAGCAGAAGTTGAAAACTCAGTTTATCGTCTAGCAAATACCATTAGAAAAACACAAAAACGTGCGAATGCCTTAAAAAATATTTCAATTCCACGTTTTGAAGAAACAATTAAATTTATTAGTGAATCTCTTGAAGAAAAAGAACGTGAAGAATTTTCAAGACAAAAAGTTATAAAAAATCAAAAGCATTAATTTTAATGCTTTTTTTGCAAATTATAAAAAAATTAACACTCTGATAAAAAAATATGATATTATTATGCTGTTGAATTATTAAATAATCAAAGAAGGTGTAAATATGAGTATTGAAATTAAAGGAGTCATCATTGGAGAGGGAAAACCTAAAGTATGTGTTCCTATCGTAGAAAGCCATGATGAAGCGATTCTAAATAAATTAAAAGAATTTAATGAATTAGAAGTGGATATGATCGAATTAAGAATAGATTTTTATGAAAATATTCATCAAGAAGATGCATTAAGAAATTTATTTTTAAACATTGCTGCCTTACAAATACAAAAACCAGTTATTCTAACAATTCGTACAGCTGCAGAAGGTGGAAAAGTTGAAATTGATCCAAAAGATTATTTCAATGTTTATAAATTAGCAGTTGAAGCAAATGCATTTGATATTTACGATGTTGAATTAGCGTTAGGAACAAATATGGCAATTGAATTAAGAACACTTATTCATGATGCTGGTAAATATATGTTGATGTCAAGTCATAACTTTGATAGAACACCAGAAGTTGATTCATTGATGCAAAAATTTAGATCAATGGATTCTTTAGAAGCAGATATTATGAAGGTAGCAGTTATGCCAGAAGATTATCAAGATTTATTAAATCTACTTTTATTCACAGTTCAAGCTAAACATGAATATGCTCAAAAACCAATTGTGACAATGTCAATGTCATCTATTGGACTTACTTCACGTTTAGTAGGGGAACAATTCGGTAGTGCAATAACTTTTGCTACTGTAGGAAAAGCAAGTGCTCCAGGACAAATTGATTATCAAGAATTGAATCAAATGTTAGATATTATTCATAAAAATATTCAAGAAGCCTAAGCTTCTTGATTTTTTATACATATAATAAAGTGGTGAGATTATGAAAATTGATGTAAAAACTTTAGAAAAACTTGTTTGGATCATTTATAAACGATTCTTTATAGAAAAAGGAAAGCTAAAAGATATCCAAATAAAAATAGATCAGTATATTCAAATAAGAATGGTTTTAGTCTATAAAGGAATTGAAACTAAAATACACATAGATGCAAGACCTTATGTTAATGAAGATATTATTATTGATAGTCAAGGAAGCATACGTTATGGTTTTTTAAAGCTTAACTATGCTAAAATGTTACAAGAATGGGTTAAAGACATTCCTCAAGTATCTGTGAATAATACACAAATAAGAGTAAAAAACGAATATCTACAAGACATTCGTTTAAATAGTCAAGAAATAGAATTAGAGCTTTATTAAAGCTCTAATTCTACATGATATATTTTACCCCACATATAGATTTGATAAAAATAGGCAAGGAGTTGTGGTCCCATCATGAGTTGACCAAACCAAGGAACTTCAATACTTTCGCTGTTTTCAATAAAGTGTTTAAGTTTTTTAATATCAAAAAGTTGATAAAGAATGTTATTTTTATCGTTAAGTGTTTCTAAGAGAAGGTTTTTAATGTAAGTAAGGAAAAATGGAGAATGAGTTTTAGGGTAAGGATTTTTCTTACGATTATAGATTTCTTGAGGAAGGAAGTCTTTGAAAGCATCACGTAAAACAGCTTTTTCTTGTTGATCTTTAAACATATAGGTCCAAGGGACATTGTACATATATTCAACGATTTCTTTTGAAGCGAAGGGTACACGAAGCTCTACAGCGTTATACATAGATTGGCTATCACTCCGTGTTAAGAGTGTTTGCATAAACCATTCAATGTTTAAATAAATCATCTTTCTTTTATTGGTATCATAAAAGCTTTGATCGAGGTAGTCTATTTCATTAAGTGATTGATAATATTTACTTTGAACATATTCTTTAATGTTCAATTTTTTTATATTTTCATTAAGAAGTTCTAATCTTTGATCAACATCTCTAATCCATGGAAATGAATCTAGACTATAAAGTTCTTTTTTATAAAACCAAGGATAACCTCCAAAAATTTCATCTGCACACTCACCAGATAAAACGACTTTATGATTTCTTTTAATTTCTTTACAAAATAATAGAAAACTAGAATCAATATCAGCCATTCCTGGAGCGTCTCTAGCCATTAGACTTTGTTTTAAAAAGATAATTAAATTCTTTTGTGATAAAACGACATTATTGTGGTGACTATGATAACGATTGACCATTAAATCAATATAATCACTATCTTTTGTAAGTTGATAATCATAGGGTTGAAAATATTTATCTTGGTCTAAGTAATCAATACTATAGGTTGAAATATGATTGACGTATTGACTGCTTATAGCTGTAATAATACTCGAATCTAAACCACCAGATAACATACAAGAAATAGGTACATCACTTAATAATTGTCTTTGAATACTTTTATTTACAAGGAAGCGTACATCTTGAATAGTTTCTTCATAACTTTTTAGATGTGTTTTTTTTTGTAAAGACCAATATCTTTCAATCATTAAATGCTCACCGTCAAACCATAAATAATGAGCAGGTCTTAAACTATAAATATCTTTATAAAGTGTACTTCCTGGTGATAAACTAGGACCTAAACCTAGTAATTCTTTAATTCCTGTTTTATCAACAACACATTTTCCAATGTACATTAAAATAGCTTTAATTTCACTTGAAATGATTAAATCATCATCTTTTAAATAATAAAAGAGAGGCTTTACACCTAAATGATCACGACAAGCAAAGATTTTATTTTCATAAGATATAACAAATGAAAAGATACCATCTAACATATTTAAACATTTTTCTTTATAAGCAATAAAACTGACAAGTAAAACCTCACTATCACTTTGACTATAAAAATGGAAACCTAAATCAATAAGATGTTTCTTTAATTCATTCATATTATAAATTTCACCATTAAAAATAATGCGATAAGTAATATCTTGATAAGTATATTCTAAAGGTTGCATACCTCCTTTTAAATCAATAATTGAAAGACGGCAATGACCTAATAAAACATGTTGATCAAAATAAGTTCGCATATCATCAGGACCACGATGGTCTAATAAATGGAGCATTTTATTAAATTTTCCACAATCATCTAAGACATTTCTTTGTTGATTATATAAACATAAAATTCCACACATCATTATTCACCCTATACACTATATGACATAAAAAAAAGAATATGAAAAAACAGTCCGAAGACTGTTTTCATTATTCCTTATCTTTCTTTTCACTTACAACTTCTTTTAAAGTAGTTGCTAATCCTGCAATTCCTTGTAATTCACTTGGAATAATAATCTTAGTAGCATCACCTTTAGATAAGTTTTCTAAGGCTTTAAAACCTTGTAAAGTGACATAAGCTTGATCTGGATGTGCATCGTTGATATAAGTAATACCTTTTGCTTGTGCTTCATAAACTAAACGTAAAGCTTCAGCTTGACCTTCAGCTTTAGCGATGGCTGCTTCTTTTTCAGCTTCAGCTCTTAAGATCGTTGATTGTTTATCTCCTTCAGCATTTAAGATAGCAGCTGTTTTCTTACCTTCAGCTTGTAAAATAGCTTCACGTCTTTCACGTTCAGCACGCATTTGTTTTTCCATAGCTTCTTGAATATCACGAGGTGGAATGATATTTTTAACTTCAACACGGTGAACTTTAATTCCCCAAGGATCAGTTGCTTCATCAAGGATACTTCTCATACGTGAGTTAATAATATCACGAGATGTTAAAGTTTCATCTAATTCCAAATCCCCAATAATATTACGAAGAGTTGTTGCTGTTAAGTTTTCAATGGCATTAATAGGACGATCGACACCATATGTGAATAAACGAGGATCTGTAATTTGATAATAAACAACTGTATCAATTTGCATTGTAACATTATCTTTAGTAATAACAGGTTGAGGTGCAAAATCAACAACTTGTTCTTTTAAAGAAACTTTGTTGGCAACACGATCTAAAAATGGAACGAGAATATGAAGACCAACACCACATGTACGGTTATATGCTCCGATTCTTTCTACAACATAAGCTTTTGATTGAGGAACAATACGAATTGCAAATGCAATAACACTGACAATAATAATTAAAACAATGATAATTAAAATTAAACCAATAATACTCATTTTCTTTCTCCTTTATTTATTAATTTTTTTAACCACAAGATGAGCACCTTCTACAGCAAGAATTTCACAATAATCTCCTTCTTCTAAAGTAGAATTATCTACACTAGAAGCGGACCATTCCATAGAAAGCACCTTAACTTCTCCTCTTGTATCAGCATCAATTCTTTTTAAAACAAGTCCATGTTGACCAATAACACGATCATAGTTTGTACTGACTGTTTGTGTTCTTAAGTATTTCTTAGCAAGAGGTCTGCTGATTCCAATACAAATAACACTTAAAATGATAAAGATAATAATTTGAATGGTTTGATTTAAACCTAAAGCATAGGCAATCAAGGCACCGATTCCACCAAGTGTAAACCAGATGCTTACTAAATCGATTGTAACTAATTCAATAATAGCAGTTACAATGATAACGCCTAGCCATATCCATAACATCATGATCTATCCCTCCCTTATAGATTAACTGTTAATATTTGGTGAACAACATCAAAATTTGCAGGATACTTTAGACCTTGTTTATCACTTAAATCTAAATGATATTCTCTAGCAAGGTTTTCAATAAAATTTTTATTAGAAACACGTCCATAACTTTTACCAATTGAAATACGATGCAATTGATCACTTGGATAAATTCCTTCATCTATTGCTGTTTTATCAACTGGCTTGATTCCTAATAAATTGTTCTCTTTATCAACTCCTAATAATACATATTGAACATTTTCGAAATGTTTACAAGCAGCTGTGTTTAAAGTGAGATTTGTACTATAAATAGTAACTGTTTTCTTTGAAATTTCATTTGTTGACCATACAAATGCCATAGCTATCATCCTTTCTACTTGTATTATATTATATATATTATTTTTATTCAATATATATTATTATTAATATTATTTATCTCTCATCACATCACTTTCTATTCAAAAATAATTGATGTATAATTGAAAAATAAAAAGAAAACATTATAAATAGAAAAGGTGAAACAATGAAAAAATTAAAAAAGATTCTATTAATTATTTTATTATTAGTACCATTAGTTGGTTGTCAAAATCAAAAAAATGAATGGAAGGGGACATATCATTTAACGTACTTTTATTTAAAAGATTGTTCCAATTGTCAACATTTTAAAAAGAATGTTCTACCAGCAATTAAAAAAGAATTTGGTAAACATATGAAAATCAAAGCCTATGATATGGATGATGAACAAATGTTTGATGAAATGAAAGAAAGTTATCAAAATCATATAGATCAAATCATTGATTTTGATGAAGATGATTACGGTTATGGACCAATGGTTTTTTTAGAAGGGTATATAGGTATTTTAGGAGCAGGTAATGCAGATGAGTATGTTGAACATTTAGTAAATGCTATTAAGGGTGAAAAGCTTAATGAAGCTGCTGAAATAGAAACTTATTATTATTTAAAAGATGGTAAGGTACAAAAATCTTAAAATATATTATCAATTAAAACAGAATATGTTAAACTTTAAAGAGAAAATAAAGGAGGAAGTGTTTATGTCAACACCACATAATCAAGCAAATAAAGGAGATATCGCAAAAACTGTCTTAATGCCAGGAGATCCTTTACGTGCAAAATATTTAGCAGAAACGTATTTAGAAAATGTTAAACAATTTAATGCGACAAGAAATATGTTTGGCTATACAGGAACGTATAAAGGAAAAGAAGTTTCCATTATGGGTTCGGGTATGGGAATGCCTAGTATTGGGATTTATAGTTATGAATTATTTCATTTTTATGATGTAGAAAATATTATTCGTATTGGATCTTGTGGATCATTTAAAGAAGATGTTCGTTTAAGAGATATTATTATTGTACAAGGTGCTTGTACAGATTCAAATTATGCACATCAATATGAATTACCAGGAACATATTCAGCTATTTCTGATTATAGTTTATTAGAAAAAGCTGTAGAAAAAGCAAAAGAAAAGAATTTAACTTATCATGTAGGAAATGTCCTATCTTCTGATTTGTTCTATCATGCAGACAATAAAGCAGATAAATGGATTAAAATGGGATGCCTTGCTACAGAAATGGAATCTTATGCATTATTTGCAAATGCAGCTTATGCTGGTAAAAAAGCTTTAACTTTATTAACTGTTTCTGATTCATTAGTTTCAAATGAAGAAACAACTGCAGAAGAAAGAGAAAAAACTTTCACAGCAATGATGGAAGTTGCTTTGGAGATTGCATAGGTGTTAACTAAATTTGCATTTTTTGATTTTGATGATACTTTGATTCATGGAGATTCTGGTGGAAAACTTTTAAAGTATTATTTAAAAAAACATCCACTATCTGTTTTTAAATTATTAAAAGTGGTTTATCATTATGCTTTATATCTATTAAAGATAGAACCACTTAATAAAGCAAAATCAGCATGGTTATATCCATTAGATAAGATGTCTGATCAAGAGATTGAAAAGTTTTATCAAGAAGTATTAGAACCTTGTTATTATTTAAATGTCATTGAAGAATTAAAAAAGAAAAAGGCAGAAGGGTATACGATTTATATATGTAGTGCCTCTGTAGAAGCTTATCTTCGTTTTTGTAAGTTACCAGTAGATGAAATTTTAGGAACTAAAACAGACATTAAAGATGGTAAATATACAAGTCAAATGATTGGAAAAAATTGTAAAAATGAAGAAAAGGTAAAAAGAATCCAAGAAGTGATAAAAAATCATAATCTAGAAATAGATTATGACTTATCTTATGCCTATTCGGATTCTTTACATGATATTCCAATGTTAAAAATGGTAAAAAATCGTATTAAAATTGATACTAAAGATGGACATATGTCCCCATTTGAGATAGAGTAGCTTAGCTACTCTTTTATATTTAAGTCCGTAAAGAAAAGCATAATATTAATGAGTCCAGCTATTCCTACAATAATATAAATGAGCATTGATAAAAAACTATTTTGACCAAATAAACTATCTACCAAATTAAAATTAAATAAACCAATAAGACCCCAATTAATAGCACCGATCACAGTAAAAACAAGTGCTGTTTTTTGTAATGCATTCATTTTCTTAACCTCCTTAAATAGAGTCTATCCTATAAATTTGTATTTTATACATATAAAAATAAATAAAGAATATTTTTATAATGGAGGGATAGATTTGAAAAAATTATATATTGTCATTATAGGTTTAGTCATTTGTGCAATAGGTATTGTTGTTTTTTTTAAATTTAAAAATAATTCATTGGATGAAACGTTAAAAGAAGCTAAAAGTATGAGTTCTTATCAACTTGTATGTGATATGGAAATGACACAAAATGATGAACTTAAAAGTTATGAAGTAAAAGTAGATTATTTAAAAAAAGATAAACAAAAATATTATCGAGTAGAACTTTATGATAAAAGTTTAAATCAATCACAAATCATTATAAAAAATAAAAAAGGAGTCTATGTTTTAACACCAACACTTAATCAAATGTTTAAATTTCAAAGTGATTGGCCTGAAAATAGTCCTAAACCATATATTTATCATTATTTAATCCAATTATTAGAAAATAATAAAGTTAAAAAGATTGAAAAAGGATATCAAGTAGAAGCAAAGGTGAAATATCCTAATGATACAAGAATTGTTAAACAAGAAGTTATTTTTGATAAAAAATTAAAACCATTGATTGTTTTATGTCTAGATCAAGATGAGGCAGAAATTGTTACTTGTAAAGTAAATGAATTTCATAAAAATAAAAATTTTACAGAGAAACATTTTAATCAAAATCAAGCATTGAAAGAATCAAAAAAGGATGTCAAAACATCCGCAAATAATGATGTTTTATATCCAGTTTCTCTATTAGGAGCTAAATTAGAAAGCGAAACAGTGTCTTCAATAGAAGGGGATAAAAATCATATTTTAAAATTTAGTGGTGATAAAAGCTTTACAATGGTAGAAACACAAGTAAATGCTCAACAAGTAATGCAGTTTTCTAATGATGAAGTGATCGATTTAATAGATGGGTTTGCATATTATCAACCTGGAAAATTATCGATGATGTATCATGGAATGATGTGTTCTTTATATTCACAAGATTTAACGAAAGAAGAAATGCTTTCAGTCATGACAAGTATGCAAACTTCATCGACAAAATAAAGAGATTTCAAATTGAATTATGAAATGGGTTGGATTATACTATTGTTTGGAGGTGTCTTTATGAATTTAAAGCGTGACACGTATGCAATTGTAGATTTAGACCATTTAAAATATAATGTTGAATTAGCACATAGTGAATTTAAAAGACCGTTGATGGCTGTGATTAAAGCGGATGCTTATGGTCATGGGTATAAAGAAGTTGCTAGTTTTTTAAAGGATATTGATTATATTGAAATGTTTGCTGTTGCAACACTTCAAGAAGCAATTGAGTTAAGAGAATTAGGAATTAATAAAGGAATATTGATTTTAGGAGCTATTCCAACAAGTAAAGAAGATATTGATTTAGCTATTAAATATGATATTTCTTTAACAATGGTTTCAGTTGCTTATTTAAAATTATTGGATCATTTAATTGATAAAGGGCAAACATTAAAAGTGCATATTAAGTTAGATACAGGAATGCATCGTATTGGTTTAATGTCTAAAGAAGAATTATCAACTTTATTAAAACTAGTTGATCCTGATAAATTTAATGTAGAAGGAATCTTTACACACTTTGCGACAGCTGATGGAGATGATGAAGCCTACGAAAAACAAAGAAGTTTATTTTATGAAATGATAGGTAATTGTAAATTCAAATATATCCATTGTTGTAATTCAGCAGCGATGACTTATCATCATGATGAAAAATCAAATATGGGAAGATTAGGAATTACCATGTATGGATGTTCACCAAATGGTGAAGAAGAAACAAAATTCAAACAAGTAATGTCACTTTATACAAAAGTAGCAATGATTAAAAAAATTCCTGCAGGAGATCGAGTAGGGTATGGTTTAACATATACGGCTAAAGAAGATGAATATATTGCAACATTACCAATTGGTTATGCAGATGGTTTTATTAGAAAAAATCAAGGGCGTAAAGTATATATCAATGGTAAGTATTATGAAATTGTAGGACGTGTATGTATGGATCAAATGATGGTTAGAGTAGATGAAAATGTAAAAATAGGAGATCAAGTGGAAATTTTTGGTGAACATATTTCTCTTGAAAGTATGGCGAAAGATCTAGATACGATTTCTTATGAAGTTTTATGTTTGATTTCTAAACGTGTACCAAGGGTCTATGTTCAAGATGGACAAGTAAAAGAATTGTTATAAAAAACGAACTCAAATATGAGTTCGCTTTTTATTTAAATAATTCAGCAATTCTATAATATGATAAAGAACCAGATTTTTGAACTTTTACTTTCCCGTTTTTCATAACGAATGTTGAAGGAATTGTTCCGTCATCTGTTTTAAAAGTTTTTTGAATGTATGTTGTTGCATTATTTTCTTTAGCTAAATTTACATAATAAATTTTATCACTATGATTTTTTTCTAAATATTTTAAGCAAACATTTTTGTAGTTTAATGTCGTATTATCCTTATCACTACCTACAACGACTACAAAACTATCTTTATCTTTGATTTTTTCTTCTAATTTATCTTGGGAAATTGTTGAAAGTTCAACATGTGTAACTTGTCGATAAGCAAATAATGCAATAAAAACTACAAATACAAGCCCAAAGACGCTCACTTCTTTCCCGATTTTTTTAAAAAAATCCATAGAAGCTCCTCCTTTTATACTTTTCTATAATACCAAATTTCACCTATATAAACAATAAAAAAAATAGCCAGAGGCTATTTCATTCTTGTTTTAGCAAAGTTCCATGTATCTCTACACATTTCATCAATGCCTCTAGTAGCAACCCAACCAAGTTCTTCTTTAGCTCTTGTAGGATCTGCATAACATGTAGCAATATCACCAGCACGACGAGGTTTAATTTCATATTTTACTTTTACACCATTAACTCTTTCAAAAGCATGAACAAGTTCTAATACACTATATCCTCTACCAGTACCTAAGTTACAAATATGTAATCCTGGTTTATTATATTTTTCAATGGCAAGAACATGTCCTTTAGCTAAATCTACAACATGAATATAATCACGTACACCTGTACCATCAGGTGTATCATAATCATCACCAAAGACACCTAAACAAGGAAGTTCTCCAGCAGCTACTTTCATAATATAAGGCATTAAGTTATTTGGAATACCTTTAGGATCTTCACCTAATAATCCTGATTCATGAGCTCCAATAGGATTGAAATAACGTAATAATGTAACTGACATATCAGGACATGCATGTTGTACATCTGTTAAGATTCTTTCCATCATGGCTTTACTAGCACCATATGGATTAGTTGTTTCTCCTAATTTACAATCTTCAGTAAGAGGAACCACTTCAGGATCTCCATAAACTGTAGCACTTGATGAAAAGACGATATTATTGACATGGTATTTTTTCATCATCTTAGCCACAATTAATGTAGTAGTTAAATTGTTTGTATAATATTCAATAGGTTTTTCTACAGATTCACCAACAGCTTTAAAAGCAGCACAGTGAATAACAGCATCAATTTCATTTTCAATAAAAACTTGTTCAGTTTTCTTTTCATCTAAAATATTAAATTCATAAAATTTAACGTCTTTTCCAGTTATATCCTTAATATATCCTAAAACTTCTGGTTTAGAGTTAGAAAAGTCATCAATTACGATTACTTCATGATTAGCTTGTAATAACTCAACACAGATGTGACTACCAATATAGCCAGCACCTCCGGCAACAAGTACTTTCATTTTATTACCTCCATATATACTTTTTACGTATTCATTATACCAAATAATAAAAGGCAATCAATAATAATAAAAAAAGTATAAAAAATAGAAATAAAAAACATTGATAAAATCAACATAAAATAAAAAAGGTATAAAAAAACACAAAAAAAGTGTAAAAAAGAGTTGACGTAAAGGGATAAGGATGTTATTATAAGTGGGCACTAGTCAAGGAGGCTTAGCTCAGTTGGGAGAGCATCTGCCTTACAAGCAGAGGGTCAGCGGTTCGAGCCCGTTAGCCTCCACCATTAAAAAATAGTGTTTAAAATAAATAAAATGCCGGCTTAGCTCAATTGGTAGAGCAACTGACTTGTAATCAGTAGGTTGAGGGTTCAAGTCCTTTAGCCGGCACCATGATGGAGAGGTAGCGAAGTGGCTAAACGCGGCTGACTGTAACTCAGTTCCTTTTGGTTCGGTGGTTCGAATCCACTCCTCTCCACCATCTATCTAATGAATGGGGTATAGCCAAGCGGTAAGGCAACAGACTTTGACTCTGTCATTGCGCTGGTTCGAATCCAGCTACCCCAGCCATAAGGTATGACCCGCTAGCTCAGTTGGTAGAGCATCTGACTTTTAATCAGAGGGTCAGGCGTTCGAGTCGCCTGCGGGTCACCATTTAACTGAATAAGCCCAGGTGGCGAAATTGGTAGACGCACAGGACTTAAAATCCTGCGGACCTTAAAATCCGTGCCGGTTCGACTCCGGCCCTGGGCACCATTCAATGCGGGTGTAGTTCAATGGTAGAACTTCAGCCTTCCAAGCTGACTACGTGGGTTCGATTCCCATCACCCGCTCCATGAAGGAGCTAACACACTTACTATGTAGGTGTGTGTTTTTTATTAAAATGATGAAGTATGATGCAACTTAGATGTAAGGTGGAAATTGAGGTGATTCCATGTATAAAATATTGATTGTTGAAGAGGGAAAACGATTAGAATCAATGTCAATGAAGTTATTGGAATTGATTGTTTTAAAAAAAACAATATTTTAAGGTGTATAGGATTTCTGCAAAAGTTTTTTTCCAAGGAATTGAGGATACAGTGGATTTATTGATGAAAGAAAATCATATTCGATTTTCTACTATAATTGAACCTGGAGAGCTCTCTATTGAACCGGATTTGATAAAACGGTGTGTTTAAATTTACTTGATAACGCCCGTAAAGCAGTAGGAGGAAATGCTAGAATATCTTTAAAAGGTCATCCAGTAGAAAGGGGGTATCAGTTTATAATTGAAGATAATGGTTGTGGTATGGAAACAAATGAATTAAGTAAGATCAAAGAAGCATGAAGAAGTGTAAATACAGAATGAAGTTTCTGCTTGCTGTCACTTTATTGATCATTATCCCATTAGTTCCATTAACAGTTTCTAAAATACAAAATAATCAATTAATTGGACATCTTCAAGTTGAAAAAATAAAAAATGAGAGATTAGATGTTTAAACGAGTAAGCTTTCGGTTGTTAAAAAATCTAGGCATTTTGACAGAATTTGATTTTAATGAAAATTATGTATGTTACAACTATACAGTGAAACGATATAGTAATGTTTTAGATTCTTAAAAAAATGTATGTGTTTATCAAGTGGGTTTTACAAATGAACAAGGATTTTTTAATGCTATAAATGATGCAGATACACATTTGATATATCAATATGATTATTACAATAAAAAACATGGCGATAAAGAAAATATAGAAATATATACTTTTGGAAGAAAACATTTAGGTTTAACTGAAAAAGAAATACATAAATATTTATTTAAAATGGGTGATAATCAAACATATATTACAGATAGTTCTAGTTATTGATACAACTTTGATACTTCTTTGGTGATGTTTCTACGCATCTTTTTTATACACTGAAAAGTGTAAAAAAGATGCGTTTTTTATTGAAAGGAGCACAAAACGAAAAAAATGAAAGTATTAGTTGTTGTGTGGGTAATTGGTGGATTGATTACAAGTTTATTTTTTTAATGAGTAAACAACTTCAGCAAAATAGTAATCAATTGTTTGCTGCTGGTAAAATCAAAAACAAACAAGAAAATTCAGACAATAGTGTTAATCACGATGAATTGTTGACATTGGTTAATTATGAAAATAGTCTACCTGAAAATTGGTAAGTTGATTTAGTATCGTTGAACAATGGACAAGTAGTTGATCGACGAATTTATAAAGATTTAATGGAGATGTTACAAACGACAAAAAAAGAAGGTTTAAACTTACTGATTTGTTCTTTCTATCGAACACAAAAAAAGCAAGAATATCTTTATAAAAACAAAGTAAATCAATACTTAAATCAAGGATATTCAAAAACAGAAGATTTAGATAAAGCTGTTTTTTTGGGTAGCAAGATCAAAAACAAGTGAACATCAATTAGGTTTAACAATAGATATTGTCTCTATGAAAAATCAACGTCTTGATCCTAGTCAAGAAAAAACAGCCGAATAACAATGGTTGATTAAAAATAGTTGGAAATATGGTTTTATCCTGCGGTATCCAATAAATAAAAATAGTATTACTAAAGTAGGCTATGAGCCATGGCATTATCGTTATGTTGGAAAAGTTCACGCTAAAAAGATCAATGAATTAGGAATATGTTTAGAAGAATATGTAAAAATGAATAAATAAGTACATAATATTATAAATAGAGAACTACCGAAAATTTTATCGGTAGTTTTATTTTATCCATTTAAGAGGTGGGATTTGAATATATTTTTGAAGGAGAAGAATGAGAGAATACAATTTTTTATTATATTTTACTAATCTTCTCCTTTTTTTTGTTAAAGAATCTTCATGGAAATGTACAAGACACATTTGAGGAAAAAGCGCATAACATAAAAGAATTTGTAGATCTTTTGAAGTGAGATTATATTCATTGATTATCTGTTCTAATTGATTGATTGTGATTGTATTGTTTAGATATAAATAGAAAATATCATGAATGTATAAATTGAGGTTTATATTCTCTATAAGATAAACATCTTCATATGAATGAATATTTTTATGTTGATAGGAGAGGTTAATGGCTGTTGTGGACAAGAAATAATGATTTAAAAGTTCGATAGAAAGCTGACAAAGAGTAAATAGAGAATAATAGATGATTTGATATTCTAGAGAATTTAAAGGTGTATAGATAAGAATAGATTCATAATATTGAATCCACTCTTTTTTTATTTCTTTTATTGTTTTTGTTTCTTGAGGGATGAGTGATAGGGAAATGATTTTTTGGATATCTAGAGGAATGCTTTGTACTTGATAAAGGATGTATCCTTGAGAGTTTTTTTGTTGGTAAATATTATTAATGATTTTAAAGGGATTGATTTGAAGTAAAGAAATGTATTTTTGATAATATAAAGGAAAAGGTTTATTTGTTAAATAATAATGTTCATCTTCATAAGTAAATGAAAATTGATCTTCTAAAGGAAGATGATAATATGTTTTTAAAATACTTAATTTTGATACCATGAGGGAACCTCACCTTCAATGACTTCATAAACAAGAGGAATCGTATAATTTTCTTTAAAATGTTCATGATATAAGGGAACAAGAATTTGTAAAACAATTGTAACATTTAAATCAATAGAGATAGCAAGGTGATTGATCCCATAATTTTTAATTTTTTTATTAATATTTGAAGAAGTTAAAGAGAGTGTTTTATATTTAATGGAAAAAGATGGACCTCGATCTTGTAAGAAAATATTATTGGTAAGAGAACCGATAGGTATACGTGCAACAATACCTTTTTGTTGATTGATTTTTAAGAGTTTTTTATTGTATGGAGAATGATTGTTTTCTTGGTAAGAGCCTTCTTCAAGCTTTAAAAGAGTTTCTTCAAGATTATGGATGTAATTAGAGGCAATATCATTGATATAATTCATTTGAAAACTAATGGAATTATTTTCTTTTTTATAGAGTTTATGTGTATCTATTTTTTGAGTAAATGAAGTATGATTGATAAGTATCTGAATAAATTGATTTATTTCTTTACTGGCAATATTTTCAATTCTAGGGGTCATACGATTTGAAAAAAGATAAGCACATATAAAAAGTGAAAGCATAATTAAAATATATTTTTCTTTTTTCATCATATCACCATTATAAAATATGTAAAAAAAAAGAAAGTAGAACAAATCTACTTTCTTTGATTTTAATAACCAGGTTTACCTAATAATTTGAACATATTTTTCTTATAAACTTCAACACCAGGTTGGTTGAATGGGTTTACTCCTAAGAAGTAAACTGACATTGCACATGACATTTCGAAGAAATAAACCATGTAACCAAATCCATAAGCATCCATTTTATCTAATGAAATAATGATGTTTGGTACATTACCAGTATTAACATGAGCATCGATTGTACCTTCACAAGCTCTTTTGTTAACATAATCAACTGATTTTCCGGCTAAGTAATTTAAACCATCTAAATCATCTGGATCACTTGGAATAATCATATCATTTTGTGGATTTTTAACTTCGAAGATTGTTTCATATAAAACTTTAGAACCTTCTTGGATAAATTGTCCTAATGAATGTAAATCTGTAGAGAATACAGCACTATGAGGTAAGATACCTTTATTTTCTTTACCTTCAGATTCACCGTATAATTGTTTCCACCATTCAGCAACGTTATTTAATTGTAATTCATAAGTTACAAACATTTCTGCTGAATATCCAGCTTTATTTAATAATTGTCTTGCTACACCATAACGATAAGCATCATTTGTTTCGATGTTTGCATCGTTATATTTAACCATTGCATCTTTAGCACCTTTTAACATTTCATCAATATCGATACCAGCCATAGCGATAGGGAATAAACCTACAGCAGTTAATACTGAATAACGTCCACCGATATCATCAGGTACAACGAATGTTACATAACCTTCATCAGTAGCTAATTTTTTAAGAGCACCTTTTTCTCTATCAGTAGTAGCTACGATTCTTTCACGAGCTCCTTCTTTACCATATTTCTTTTCGCACATTTCTTTGAAGATTCTGAAAGAAATAGATGTTTCAGTTGTTGTTCCTGATTTAGAAATAACATTGATAGCGAAATCTTTGTCTTCAATATATTTAGCAACTTGATGAATATAATTTGAAGAGAAAGTATTTCCTACATAGATGATTTCAACTTTATCATCTGAATATAAACCATTGATTGCTTCAATAGCAGCACGTGCTCCTAAATAAGATCCCCCGATACCGCATACTAATAATACGTCTACTTTTTCTCTTAATTTAGCAGCAGTTTCTTTCATTAATTGAACTTCTTCTTTGTCATAGTTTTCTGGTAATTCAACCCAACCAAGGAAATCGTTACCAGCACCTGTTTTGTTTCGAATCATATCATGAATTTCTGCTACTTTTTCTTTGTATGATCCTAAATCTTCAGCTAATTTTGCTTTTGATAAATCTAATGTGATCATTTAGTTTTCCTCCATTACACCTTGTTTTAACCATTCTTCCATTGCTTGAGCTAAAGGTAAAAAACCTTTAGGTGTTTCTACAATTGGTTTTCGTGGATTTTTATAGACGAGTTTCTTGTCTTTTCTTCGAAAACGATTGTCAACAGCTTTCAAGCTTAATTTGGCGTGATTGCTAGAATGATCAAAATCAATGACTTTTACTTTAACAATATCATTAATATGCACATAACTGGCAATACTTTTAACAAACTTATCTGATATTTCTGAAATATGAATTAATCCAGTTGAATTGTCAGGCAAGAGTGCAAAAGCGCCATAAGGTTGAATACCGGTTATTTTAACATCAATGATATCCCCTCGTTTGATGAGTTTTGTCATTTGATTTCACTCCTTGCGGCACTATTATAGCACAATTTAAGCATATGTGTTGTATTTAATAAGGAAAAAATATAAAATATGGTAGGATTTATATGATATACTTAATAAGTAAAAAAGGAGTTTGCAAAAATGGAAAATATTGAAGAACAAATAAAAAATGTCATTCATAAATTAAGACCTTATCTACAAAGAGATGGTGGAGATATTGAATATGTTGATTTTAAAGATGGGATTGTTTATGTAAGAATGCTAGGAGCATGTGCTGGATGTACAATGATTGATGAAACATTAAAAGATGGTGTTGAACAAATTTTAATGGAAGAAGTACCTGGTGTTTTAGAAGTTCAAAATATTTCTAGTACATTATAGTACAAATGTCTTGCATTTATAGAGAGTTTGTAATATTATGTTTTAGTCGTTGAATTCATCATAAATTTCAATTTATGAAACACACTTATTTTAGGTGATTAAATTGAATGATCGAAAAGAACAACAAATCAAAATCGCTCATATTTTGAAAGAAATTGGTTTGGAAGATGAACTCATAGAGAAAATGACATCGTTAAAAAAAGAAGAATATCAATAAAATAAAAAGGACTCTTATTAAGAACCATGAGATGAAGATCGATGAAGTGGTGGCAACCCTATATGTTAGAAGGTGCCTTTACTGAGCAAGTTTATTCTTGAACAATAAGAGAAAGCTTCCTAACGGCTTTCTCTTTAGGAAGCTTTTTTATTTGTTATTTAAGGAGGAAGAAAATGAAAGAAAGAATTTTATTTACGTCAGAATCTGTATCAGAAGGACACCCTGATAAAGTATGTGATCAAATCAGTGATGCCATCTTAGATGAATGTTTTAAACAAGATCCTAACTCACGTGTTGCGTGTGAATGTTTTGCGACAACAAATTTAGTTGTTATTGGTGGAGAAATTACTACAAATGCGAAAGTGGATTATAAAGCTGTGGCAAGAAATGTTTTAAAAGAAATTGGCTATGATGATGAAGCTAAAGGAATGGATTATAGAACTTGTAAAGTTGAAGTTGTCATGGATAGTCAATCAAGTGATATTGCTCTTGGAACAAATGAAGAAGTTGGTGGAGCAGGAGATCAAGGTATTATGTTTGGTTATGCGACAAAAGAAACAGAAGGGTATATGCCTCTTGCTATTTCAATTGCGCATCATTTAGTTCGTTACGCTTCAACTTTAAGACATGATGGGACTTTTAAATGGGCTAGACCTGACATGAAAGCACAAGTGACAATTGATTATACAGATGAAAAACCAGTAATTGATACTATTTTAATGTCCATTCAACATGATGATGATTTTGATGAAGCAGAATTTAAAAAATTCGTTAAAGAAAACATTATGGATGCCGTTGTTAAAAAATATGATATGAATACAGATTATCGTGTTTTAATCAATCCTACAGGACGTTTTGTTATTGGTGGTCCTCATGGAGATACAGGTCTTACTGGAAGAAAGATCATTGTTGATACATATGGTGGATATGCACGTCATGGAGGAGGAGCTTTCTCTGGAAAAGATCCAACAAAAGTAGACCGCTCTGCTGCTTATATGGCACGTTATATTGCTAAAAACGTTGTTGCAGCCAATATGTGTGATGAACTTGAAATCCAATTATCTTATGCAATTGGTGTAAAAGAACCAACATCTATTTATATTGATACAAAAGGAACTGAAAAAGTACCTCATGATGTGATTCTTGAAGCAATTAAACAAGAATTTGATTTAACACCAGCAGGAATTATTCATACCTTAAATTTAAGAACACCAATTTATAAAAAGACAGCTTCTTATGGACACTTTGGTAGACCTGAAGCAAATTTACCTTGGGAACAATTAGATAAGGTGGAAAATTTAAAAAAATATATGTAGAAAAAGGCTCATGAATTGAGCTTTTTTTGTTATGTGTATTTTTTAAACAGGATAAAAAAGCATATTAAAGTAGGAATTTAGAAAAGTTTATAGTATAATATAGTTATCAAAAAGGAGGAATTAATTATGAAAATTACATTAAGAGGAAAGAACATTGAAATTACTGAAGCAATTGAAGAAAAAGTCAGTGAAAAATTATCAAAATTAGACAAATACTTCATTGTAAGTGAAAATGTTGAAGCCAAAGTACTTGTAAGAACTTATCCTTACGGACAAAAAATTGAAGTGACAATTCCTACTGAATATGTACTTTTAAGAGCAGAAGTTGTGGATCAAGATTTATACAATGCAATTGACTTAGTTATCGATAAATTAGAAGGTCAAATTAGAAAGTATAAAACTAGATTAAACAGAAAATCTAAAGATAATAAACTTGCATTCAATTTAGCATCAATTGAACCTTTAGAAGATGAAGAAGAAGACGTATTAGTAAAAACAAAAACAATTACTCCAAAACCAATGGATATGGAAGAAGCAATTATGCAAATGGAATTAATTGGACATTCATTCTTCGTATATCGTGATACTGAAACAGATGCTATTAGTATTGTATACCGTCGTAATGATGGAGATTACGGTCTTATCGAAACTGAATAGGTATGATGTAAAAACACTAACCAACTATAATAGGTTAGTGTTTTTTGAGACAAATTTGAAACAAATTTGAGACAAAATAGCTTAAAAAATGATGTATAATAATAGTGTAAAAAAATAGTCCAGAAAAACTGGGCTATTTTTTATATAGATCACCTTGATAAATATCAAGTTCTTTCATTTTTTTATCAATATCATTTAAAATAGTTACCTTTTTAATGGACCATAAAGGAGCAATTAAATCATCGATTTTACCATCACCAGTCAATCTTTCGATAACGATTTCAGGTTTAATGTAACGAAGTTGTTCTACTACGATATCAATATATTCTTGACGAGAGAGCATGTTAAATTCATGATTTTCATACATTTGTTGAAGTTTTGTATTTTTAACAACGAATAACATATGTATTTTAAGTGCTTGAATATCTAATTGACCTAAGGTTTTAGCTGTTTCAATCATCATTTCTTTTGTTTCAAAAGGAAGACCATTGATGATATGGACACATACTTCAAGGTTGTATTTTCTACATAATGCTAAACCGTCCAAGAATTCTTGAAAAGTATGACCACGATTAATAAGTTTACTTGTTTGTTCATGGATCGTTTGTAAACCTAGTTCAATATAGACATCTTTTTGTTTATTGATGGTACTTAAATATTGAACGATTTCTTCATTTAAACAATCAGGTCTTGTAGCAAGGGCAATTCCCTTAACATCTTCTTTGTTTAAAAAAGAGGCAATCATTTTTTTTATTTTATCTAATGGACCATAGGTATTTGTATTGGCTTGAAAATAAGCAATATAAGCACATTCAGGCCATTTTCTTTTCATGACTTGAGAGATTGTTTGAAATTGTTTTTCTAAATGATCATGAACATTTCCAGCATAATCTCCAGATCCTGATGAACTACAGAAAATACAACCACCATAGCCTTTTGTTCCATCACGATTAGGACAGGTAAAATCAGCATTTAGTGCAACTTTAGCGACTTTTTGATGGTATTTGTTTTTTAAATAATAGTTATAAGTATGATAACGTTTGTTATCTAAAGAGTATTTAAATTGATTCATTTTATCACCGAAGCAATTATAACATAAGGAGTAAGAAAATGGGATTAGAGTTAAAGAATGTCACAAAAAAATTTAAAACAATTGAAGGAGAAAGAGTTATTTTTGAAAATTTGAATATTCATTTTCCTGATTATGGTTTGATTGCTATTACAGGGGAAAGTGGATGTGGAAAATCAACACTTTTACAATTAATAGCAGGATTGGATCAAGACTATGAGGGAAAGATTCTTTTTAATCAAGTAAAAATAGAAGATATTAAAGATTATCGACAACTTGTTATTAGTTTTGTTTATCAAAATTATCAGTTAATTGATTATTTGAGTGTTAAAGATAACTGTTTATTTTATTGTCACTTAAAAGGAATAAAGGTTGTAGAAAAACAGTTACAAGAATTATTAGAAATCTTTGAATTAAATGAACTAGTAAATCAAAAGGTAAAGAATTTATCAGGTGGGCAAAAACAACGCGTGGCCCTTATTCGTGCTTTATTATGTTCAAGTCCTATTATTTTATGTGATGAACCGACAGGAGCTTTAGATGAAATAAATCGTCAAAAAGTTTATCGTTTTTTTAAAAAAGCGAGTCAAAGACGCCTTATTCTTATTGTTTCTCATGATCAAAAAATTTCAAAATATACACCTTATCATTTGAATTTTGAATGTTTAAAACATCATTATGATTGGAACCATCAATTATATTCACGTTATGAAATAAGAAAAACAAAATGTGGATTATTGTTTAAAGAAATGATCCAAATGATTTTAAAAGATAAAAAGAAATGGGTGATGATGTTTGTTTCACAAATTTATATGGTACTAGCAATGACGCTCATTATTACTGGTTTAGAAGGATTTAATGGTTATTATCAAAAACAATATAATCAAGCAATGAATAATAATTTAGTTATGATTCAAAAGAAAAATCAAGAACCCTTTAAAGAAAAAGAAATAACAAAACTGAAAGGAAAATATCAATATCATTTAGATATAGGAAAGATTGAAGGCCTTAAAAACTTTCAATCTTTTTCAATTAACAAAAAAACAAAGCAAAATGAAGTTTATGTCAATCACGCTTTAATTACCGAAATAAAACAAAATAAACTTATTTATAAACTTAATCATCATCAATATACATTAAAAATCAAAGGAGTAATTCAAGATGATTATCAAGAACCTGTTCTTTATTATCATTCATTATCCAATGAAATAGCCCTTCAATGCATTGATGTTTCAACGTGTATTGTCTATGTTAAAAATCATAAATATATGAAAGATTATTTAACGCATTTATCAGTTCAATATCAAGGTATAGCACCTATTTATGAAGAATATGAAAGTTATTTTAAAGTTATTGATCTTTTTAAAAAGGTTAGTTTTGTTTTTATTTTTTTAAGTTTTATGATTGCAATCGTTTTAATGGGATATATGGTTTTATCGATGTTTTATGAAAATCAAAAAATATATGCCATCATGCTTGCTAATGGTTATCAAAATAATCATTTAGCATTTTTTATTTTAAAAAAAATAAGCTTAATGATGATTTCAATTGGAATAGTTTCTTGTTTGGTTTCTAGTGGAGTTTTAAAAATCATTTCATTTTTTGATATTTCTAAAAAGATCTGGGGCATAAACCATTTGTTTGTTTTACCAAGAGAGTTTCAATGGCCATTTACGTTATATTTCTTTTATCTTTTGGGATATATCGTGCAAGGAATTTTATTAAGTCTATTTATAGTTTTAAAGATGAAAAAAATAAAAATGTATGAGTGTTTAAGGGAGGAATAGGATGTTAGAAATTAAGAATGTAACGAAGTCTTTTGATCGACCTTTATTCAAGGAGATGTCTATGACATTTCAAGAAACAGGGATGTATGTCATTGTTGGTAAAAGCGGTAGTGGCAAATCGACACTTTTAAATATTTTAGGAGGTTTGGATAATGAGTATCAAGGTGTGATTGAAATTGATGGGCAAGATATTCGACAAATACCACATTATATTAGAAAATACATTGGTTTTATTTTTCAACAGTTTTATTTAATAGAAGAAATGAATGTTAAAGAAAATGTAAATCTCATTTCGTATTTTAAAAGAATAATGATTTTTAAAAAAGAATATTATTTAGAACGTTTAAAAATAAAAGACTTACAACGTTATAAAACAGCAATTTTATCTGGAGGTCAAAAACAACGAGTCGCTATTTATCGAGGATTTATTGCTAAGCATCCCATTATTTTATGTGATGAACCAACAGGTGCTTTAGATGCAAAAAATAGTGAAGAAATTTTTAAAATATTAAAACAACTGTCTAAAGAAAAATTAGTGATTGTTATTAGTCATGATGAAATACTTGCTAAAAAATACCATGATTATCTCTATGAAATAAAAGATTATCAATTAAAATTAATTCATCAAAATCCAATAACGCAAAGAAAAAAACAAGAAGAAAAAACAAGTAAAAGATCTTTTTTACAATTTATATTGAAAGAATTGAAAATGACGTGGAAGAGTTCTTTTATTGTTGTACAAGTTTTATTTTTAGCACTTTTGAGTATTTTATTGACCCTTTCATTGACTCAATCAACACAAAAACAAATTCATCAGCAATTAGAACAAATTATTCCTTCAACAACCATTATGTTAAAAAAGAAAAATAATCAAATGATCAAGATGGATGATTTGAAACAAATTCAACATCCAGCAATTCAATACCGTTTTTTACAAAATGATCAGGTGGATTTTTTAGGAATCTCTTTTTCTAAAAAATATCAAACGAAAAAAACACTTTATATTTCTGATTATATTCAGCAACCACAAAAGAAAATTCAAGGAAGAAAGATAAAAAATGCTCAAGAAATCATTTTATCTAAGTCTACTTATGAACAACTTTTATATTTATCGCATCAGAAGGATTTAATAAATAAAGATGTATATTTGTTTTTTGAATATCAAAATAGAATTTGTTTTTATAAAGTTAAAATTGTAGGGATTGAAAATAAAAAGACTTTAATGGAGACCGTTTATTTTAATGAATATGCAATGAGTCAAATGTTAAAAGAACTTTATCAAATAGAAGTAGGGCAAACCGCTTTTTTACAAGTGAAAGATAAAAATATTTTAAAAGATTTAAAAAATAAATATCCTTTATATCAATTAAAACTTGCAAATAGTTCATTATCTTCAAGCATCGATGAAAAATTTCAACAAATTGAATGGATCCTTTATTGTTTTAGTTCTTTATCAGTTGTAACAGCTTGCTTTTTATTAGGTGTTGTTTTATATTTGATGGTCATTAAAAGAAAAAAATATTTTGCTATTTTACAAACATTGGGGGCTTCATTATGGCAGATGATAACTCTTGTTTTGTGTCAAGGTCTAGGTATTTCCTGCACAGCATTTATAGAAGCAATGATTGTTTTAAAAAAGTTATTTATTTTTGCTAATCAGTTGATTCAAAAAAGTATTTCAGATTTGATGGATGAATTTTTTGTTATACAAAATAATGTGCTTTTAGGTGTTTTTATAGGAGTAATTATTTTAACATTATTATGTTGTTTGATCCCAATTAAAAAAGTAAAACAGATAGAAATTATAGAAGCTTTAAAGAGCTAGGAAGTTTTTTATTGCATAAAGTATGTGATGTGGTATAATAGAAAAGCAAAATCAATGAATAGGAGTACTAGCAAATCCCCTATATTTAGAGAGTCAGTGGGTGGTGCAAACTGATTATAGTATTTGTGAACTCGCCTATGAGATGTATTTTTGAATAAAGTAAAAAATATCGTAGAACTGCGTTAAAGTTTTGAGGTGCTAGAATTTTATTCTAGAACTAAGGTGGTATCGCGTTGAAATTGGCGTCCTTAGATAAGGATGCTTTTTTATATTTAAGGAGGAAAAATTATGCCGTTCGATCACACAAAAATAGAGCCAAAATGGCAAAAATATTGGGACGAAAACAAAACATTTAAAACAGATTGTTATGATGATTCAAAACCTAAATATTATTGTATGGATATGTTCCCATATCCATCTGGAAATGGTTTACATGTAGGACATCCTGAAGGATATACTGCAACAGATATCGTATCAAGAATGAAAAGAATGCAAGGATATAATGTATTACATCCAATGGGATTTGATTCATTTGGATTACCTGCTGAACAATTTGCAATTCAAACAGGTCATCATCCTGCAGAATTTACAAAGAAAAATATTGATGTTTTTAGAAAACAAATTAAATCATTAGGATTTTCTTATGATTGGGATCGTGAAATTGCAACAAGTGATCCTGAATATTATAAATGGACACAATGGATCTTTACAAAATTATATGATCAAGGATTAGCTTATATTGATGAAATTCCAGTTAACTGGTGTCCAGAATTAAAAGCCGTTCTTGCAAATGAAGAAGTTATTGATGGTAAGAGTGAACGTGGAGGGTATCCTGTTATTCGTAAACCAATGCGTCAATGGGTTTTAAAAATCACTGAATATGCAGAAAGATTATTGGCTGATTTAGATGACTTAGATTGGCCAGAAGCTACAAAACAAATGCAACGTAACTGGATTGGTAAATCTATTGGGGCAAATGTTGATTTCAAAATTGATGGAACAAATAAAGTATTTACAGTTTTTACAACACGTTGTGATACATTATTTGGGGCAACATACTGTGTTATGGCACCAGAACATCCATATGTTGAAGAAATTACAACCGAAGCACAAAAAGCAGATGTTGAATCTTATAAAGAAAGTTGTGCTAGTAAATCTGACTTAGAAAGAACAGAACTTAATAAAGATAAAACAGGTGTCTTTACTGGAGCTTATGCAATCAATCCAGTAAATGGTAAAAAAATCCCAATTTGGATTTCTGATTATGTACTTGCAAGTTATGGTACAGGAGCTATCATGGCTGTTCCAGCACATGATGATCGTGACTATGAATTTGCTAAAAAATTCGGTATTGAAATCATTCCAGTATTAGAAGGTGGAAATATCGAAGAAGAAGCTTATACAGAAGATGGTGTTCATATTAACTCTGAATGGCTAAATGGTCTTGGAAAACAAGAAGCTATTGATAAAATGGTAGATTGGTTACAAGAACATCATTGTGGACAAAAGAAAGTATCTTATAAATTAAGAGATTGGTTATTCTCAAGACAACGTTATTGGGGTGAACCAATTCCTATCGTTCATATGGAAGATGGAACAATGCGTACAGTTCCAGTAGAAGAACTTCCATTAGAATTACCAGCAACTAAAAACTTCCAACCTCATGATAGTGGTGAATCGCCACTTGCTAATTGTGAAGATTGGTTAGAAGTAGAAATTGATGGACAAAAAGGACGTCGTGAAACAAATACAATGCCTCAATGGGCTGGGTCATGTTGGTATTATATTCGTTATATTGATCCACATAATAGTGAACAAATTTGTGATCCAAAATTATTAGATAAATGGTTACCAGTTGATTTATATGTAGGTGGAGCAGAACATGCGGTATTACACTTATTATATTCTCGTTTCTGGCATAAAGTTCTTTATGATTGTGGTGTTGTTAAATGTAAAGAACCATGGCAACGTTTAGTACACCAAGGTATGATTTTAGGAGATAACAACGAAAAAATGTCTAAATCAAGAGGTAACGTTGTTAACCCTGATGATATCGTTGCTAGTCATGGTGCAGATTCACTTCGTTTATACGAAATGTTCATGGGACCACTTGAAGCATCACTTCCTTGGTCAACAAATGGATTAGATGGTTCTCGTAAATGGTTAGACCGTGTTTATCGTTTAATGATTGAAACTGGTAAATTATCTGATGAAAATGATCATAGTTTAGATCGTGTATATCATCAAACAGTTAAAAAAGTTACTGATGATTTTGAAAAATTAGGTTTCAATACAGCTATTTCACAAATGATGATTTTCATTAATGAATGTTATAAAGCTGAACATGTTTATAAAGAATATGCTGAAAACTTTATTAAAATGCTTTCATGTATTGCACCTCATATTTGTGAAGAAATGTGGCAACAATTAGGACACAATGATTCAATTGCTTATGAACCATGGCCAACATATGATGAAAAAATGTTAGTTAGTGATACTGTTCAAATGGGTATCCAAGTTAATGGTAAATTAAGAGCTAAAATTGAAGTTGCTAAAGATGCAGATGATGAAACTGTTAAAGAATTAGCATTCCAACAAGAAAACGTTAAAGCACATACTGACAGTAAAGATATCGTTAAAGTAATTGTGGTTAAAAATAAAATTGTAAACATTGTCGTTAAATAAAATATTACAAATGTTTAAGTAGAGATACGTCTCAAAAACCTTGAAAAATCAAGCTTTTTGAAAAAAGTGTCTCTACTTTTTTATTTGCACATATTTCTATTTTTAGGGACGATTGGTACAAAATTGGTACAGTAAAGGGGTCATTTTGTACCAATTGGTATTACGACATTTGTGCAACATTGTTGTGAATCCATTTTGTAGGTTTGCAACCTATATAAAAAACGCCTCTGACTGCTTGGTTTTTTAAGCAGTTTTCTTTATGTAAAAAAAGGAGGTAATTATGGATAACGATAAAAGTATTAAAACATTAACAAGGTCAAAATTAAGACCGTTTCGATATCATCCTTATAAGGTAAAGGAAGATGAAGACATGGCAAATCTGGTGAACAGTATTAAAGAAGAGGGTGTCATTAGTCCAATCATTGTAAGAAAGGTTGGAAAGGATAACTATGAAATACTGTCAGGTCATCGAAGATTCAAGGCTTGTCAGATTTTAGATATAAAAGAAATTCCTGTTATTGTAAAAGATATTCAGATGCCTGAAGCAGCAATCTATGTTGTTGACAGTAATTTGCAAAGGGAGAATCTTCTTCCCAGTGAAAAGGCCTTTGCCTATAAATTAAAATATGATGCATTGAAACATCAGGGAAAAATCAGTGAAGATTTAACTTCGTATCAACTTGGTACGAAGTACAAAACTGATTCAGCTGTTCAAATAGCACAACAAGAAGGAACAAGTAGAGCACAAATATACAGATATATTCGTTTAACAAATTTAAATGAAGGATTACTGGATTATTTGGATCAGGGAAGGATAGCATTCAATCCTGCAGTTGAACTGTCTTATTTGAGTAAAAGACAGCAGGATATTTTACTAGAGGCAATTAATGATTTAGATGCAACTCCTTCGTTTTCTCAAGCTCAGTATTTAAGGCAATTAGCTAAAGAAGGTAAATATACTGGAGATATTGTTTATGATGTTTTAGATGAACTTAAACCTAATCAAAAAGAAAAACTAAAAATCGATATGGAAGATTTAAAAGATTATTTTGATAGAGGAACAACACCTAATGAAATGATTAAGATTATAAAAGAATCGTTATCTCAATATAATTCTAAACAAAATTCCAAGAAAGAAGAAAACGATTTAAAAATATAAAATATATTAAAGAAAGCTTTAATGTCTATTTACCCGCAGGAAAGGTGGTCAGTATGATCAGTCAAAATGTTTATGTAAAATTTGATACATTCAATACAAGAGATGAAGTATTGGATTTTGTTTATGATGAGAAAGAATTAAATTCAAATATTAACAATTGGAAAGAAGATTTAGATAAATATATAAGTTACAAAGATAAACACTTAAAAAAATACAGAGAGGAATCCAATTACAGAAATATATATGCTTATCATTTAACGGTATTGATACCTATTGAATTACAAAATCAGAAAGAAGAATTTGTAAAGAATTATATGGAAAATATTGATAAGAGATTTATAAGAAATATGTATGTATTTAAATTTATTCAAAAAGGAAAAGGAATCTTTGCTGAAATTATGGCAATTACTCGATATGTTTATAAAAAATCAAAGAAAGTTGCTAAAAAGTATAAAAGGGATTTTTATTATGACAGTCAAACCAAAAAACTCTGTCTTAAAACAAATCCGAATGCTGTATTAAAAATTAAAAAAGGAAGTCATGTGTTAGACGATAATGGAGAAAAAGTATATGAGGTAATGGAAGTATCCGAAAAAGAAGACAGGATATTTACTTATAAAAAAATACAGGATTTAACTGAAAAATTAAAATCTTGTGTGATATCCACGGTCAATCAAATGACTTCTTTTCCTGTAATTACTAAAGTTGTTTCAAGAATTACCATTGAAGATGACGACAGTAAACATATAAAAGCAAAAAAAAGAAAAAGAAATATCGAAATTAGAAAAATCAATAGAACAATTATGAGATTTATTGAATCAATGACTTTTGGAAAGATTGCTGAAAGTGATGAAGTAGAAGATTTAAATGATGAATTTGTTAGAAAAGCTGATAATATGATTCATAAACTTAACAGAAAAATTGAAGATGTAGAACAGTTTTTAAATAAATGGTGGCATAAGAACATTTTAGACGGCAACTTTGCCGTGTAATAAAAACAGAAGGCGGCAACATTGCCGGATAGCTTTTTGTACATTTAAAAAATCATCTTAAATGTATGAAAATAAATGACGAAAGGTACTGATAGTTAATTATCAGGATAGGTAAATAGAAATGAAAACAATAAGCGTTATAAATCAAAAAGGTGGAGTTGGTAAAACACAAACATCAATTAATCTCGCAGTAGGACTTGCTCGAACAGGAAAAAAAGTTCTCCTTATTGATGCAGATGCACAAGGAAATGCAACCAATTATTTTTGTAAGGATGTAAACAACCTAGATTTAATAAAATTTGCAACATCAGATTTTAATGATAAACAGCCAATTGAATGGTTAGAAGAAACATTAGGTGCACCATATTTTGAAAATGACATAAATGGTCTTTTACTAGGTGAGTGCAATATAAATGATGCAATATACATTACTGAATATGAAAATCTTCATTTTATTCCATCAACGGAAACAAAATTGATTAATACGGATCAGCTTATAAAAACTTCAAATAAGCTACAACATAATAGATTGAAAAAAGCATTAAGAGACATAAGAAATAAATATGACTATGTCGTTATAGATAATGCACCAACATTTAATACGATTACATTAAATACATTATTTGCAAGTGATGAAATTATTATTCCATTAAAAGTTGGAAGATTTGAAGTTGCAGGATTTATACAGACAATGAAGGAATTAGAAAATCTTATGATTGATTTTGAATGTCAGTATAAGATAAATATTCTCTTTAATATGATTCCAAGAGGAAGACGAGCTTCCTATCATGCATTTATGAATAAATTTAAAGCATTATTTGATAGTTTCGATGGATTTTATCAGATACAGGTTTTAAACAGCACGGTTGGTTATCAAGAAGCAGTTGCTGCTAAATCAAGTTTATCAAGCAAAATGATAATAGATTCAAAAAGCAAGATTGCTGAAGATTACAGAAATCTTGTTAAAGAAGTTTTAGAAGAGGAAGCGGGTGATTAATATGAGTTTAACGGACTTACAAAACTTAAAAGCAAAAAGAAACAGAATTATTGGAATGAAAAAAATTGATCTTCTAGATATCAGACCAAATACCTTAAACAGTTTTCCTCAAGATGATATTGAAGAATTGAAAGAAAATATATTTGCTGAAGGATTACAGAAACCTTTGGAAGTCTATCAGGATGGAGATCATTTTGTCTTACTTGGAGGACATAGAAGATATAATGCTCTAGTCGAACTTTTGATGGAGGATAAAATCGATCCTGATGTTAACTGTATAATCAGTGCAAAACCTAAAGATAATGCAGATGAAGAGCTGATGATTATTTCTTCTAATGCGCAACGTCCAATGAATGATCAATTACGATTAATGCTTACTCAAAAGCTTCTTAATATTTTAGAAGGTAATCCTACAAAGAAACCTGCAGGCATGGAAACAAGACAATGGATAGCAGGTTATCTAGGATGCTCTGCAAGAACAGTTCAAAAATATATCAATACATTGAAAGGAAAGAAAAAAGAAGTTTTTAAAGAACCCAGTCCTAAATTAGAATATGCAGAAGGGTTGTTAAGAGACAGATTATCTACCAAAGTAAAAATTACTGAAAAAAAGATTACTGTTTCTTATACAGGTATTGATGATCTTAACAGAGTTCTTGATTTAATGGGTGCATTAGAAAAAAGTGAAATGTTAGGAGATGTCAAAAATGTTTAAAGTTCAAATATCAGGAAGATTGGATGGAAAACCTAGACTTAAAAGAGTTGCAAACAGAGATGTTTGCAATTTTACTATACGTTGCCGAAACGAATATGATAAAGATAATTCCTATGTCAGATGCGCTATCTGGGGTAAAAAAGCATCAAGATTTTTTTATGAAGTAAATGAAGAAAAAGAAATATTTATTGAAGGCAGTGGTTTAAATAAACAGTTAAGAAATATAAATGGTTTAAATAATTATGTTTTAACAGTCAATTGTGAAAATTATCAGATATTGACTTAAAATAGAATATTTTCATCTCTATATAAATGAACGATATCTAATGAAAATAATTTAATAGATTAATTAAGTGTTATTCAAAATGAATAGCACTTTTTTGTTTGATAAGGAGAAATCAATAATGAATGAAGAATTAAAGAAAAAAGTTATAGATTTATTAGAATATGCTAAAACAAATGAACCTGACAAGATTATTGAATATGTAGATCGAAGTTTTATAAATAATCCACATGATATTTATTGCGCTCTTCATAGTACAGATTTTTATGAAACAAACAGATCAATCTATAATTTTTCTGATAACAATCCAACAGTCTTAATTGTTTCTTACGATGAAGGAGACAGGATTGGAAGCAAATATAGCAATCCCGATATTGATATCTATTTTGATTTGCAAAGAAAATCAGAATTCAATCAAAATCATGATTTCTTTATTCTGAAAAAAGGTAAATTTAATCATGACAATAATATATTGGAATATTTAGATTTAATAACAAATGATTATAAATTAACAAAAGAAGATGTCATTGATGAACTGACAACAACTAAATATGAAACTTATATTCCATATCATTATTTCAAACAGATACCAGTTCAAATACTTGCTGATGAAGATGTGGAAGATGCTGTTATGGACAAATTATGGAATGTGACCAAAACAAATAAAAATCTGTATGTGGATCAGTATGAATGTGGTCGATATGGAGGAGAAGATGTTCCAAAATGGAAAATGAGTGAACTTGAATGGTTTATGAGATTAAAAGAAGAAGTACCAACAAACATAAGACTTAAATACCGAATCAAATTTGCTAATGAAATAAACGATTATCTAAACGGTCAAAAAAAACTTGAAGATGAAAAAGAGATGGCTTTGTGATGAAAAAAGATAAAGAACTGATTGAAAAACTAAAGAAAATTGATCTTTTGTTTTTGGCATCTCACCTAGGATTTACTCCTGTCAGCAAAAGTTCAAAATATTATACCTTAGAAGAACATGATTCATTCATGATTAAACTTCATGACAATACCTTTCAATGGTACTCCAGAGGAAATTATGGAAATGCCATTTCAATGTGTATGTATTTAGGTGGTGAAGTTGATAAGAGATTTCAAAGCTACGGTTATTCAGTTAATTATCTTGAAAAACTGTATCTGCAAATGAAGGATAATATTATTGTTGATAATATAAAGCCTCATGAAAATGTAAAAAAAGATCCTGAAACTTTGATATTACCATTTCCAGCAAATAATAATAAAAAAGTCTACTCTTATCTTCGAAACAGATGTATTTCAGAAGAAATCATTGATTATTTTGTATATAACAGATGGGTTTATCAAAACAGGTACACAGACAATCTTGTATTTGTTTCCTATAAGGATGATAAACCCGTTTTTGTATGTGAAAAAGGGATTATTCAGGAGCAGAGATTCATGAAGGAATACAGTGCCAATGATTACAACCATTGTTTTTATATTGACCATGGATCAGATTGTTTAATTGTTACCGAAGCAATCGTTGATATGATGTCGATTATGGAACTTACAGAAGATTTTAAAAGATACAACTATCTTTCAATTAATTCTGTAACTAAATATCAGGCTATTTTCGAACATTTAAAAAACGATACTAAAATAAAAAGTGTGCTGATGAGAGTAGATCATGATAAGGCAGGAATCAGATTAAACGAAAAGGTCTGCCTGAAACTAAAAAAACAATTTCCTCATGTTCGAATAAATGTTGAATATCCTCCAAAAGAAAAAGACTGGAACGATTATTTGGTTTACGAAGTAAATAAAAAAGAAAAAGTTGATGCATATACAATAGTGTTTTAAAAAAGGGAGTGAAAAAAATGAAGTGGAAAATCATTATTCTGTTAATGATTGCAGTTTTGATATCAGGTTGTAGTTTTCATCATGAAAATAAAGAGAATCAAAAAAATGAGAATTATTATAAGTTAAATACTGATACAACTATCAGCAATTATGAAAAGCTTTCAGATGATGGAATAGATTATATATATCCAAATTTTTTGAGTCGAAAATGGAGTTCTTCTAAACAGTTGGAACGTGAAAGTTCTATGAAAGTAAATAAATCGAATGATGCTGAGTTTTATGTCATCAGGAAAAATTATCTTAATTTCTTAAACAAGGTAGATAAATCATTAGATGGGCAGGAACTAAAGAGCTGTATGCAAGAAGAAATAAAGAAATATCTCGGGTCATTATTACCTGAATCTAGCAAAATGAATTATGTTAATAATATAAAATTCTATGATGAATACGGTACATCTATGAAAGATAACAATAAGAAATATTATTATATGATCAGTTTTCAAAGTGATCTGGAGATTCCATCTGTAGGATATTATAAAGTACAAACTTTGATGATTGTTAAATACAGTGATAAAAATGATATGAACAATGTAAAAGAAATGTTTGAAAATATGAAAAGCTGGATGGTCAAGGCTGAATGATTAGTTTTTTGTAATTTTGACCCCTACCTTACTAAGTGGGGCATAAATATATAACTATTTTAAAGTCCTTGCTACATAAGGTTTTTTACATATTCTTAATATGAGATTATGTCTAAGAATAAGTCATGTTGGGACTAAATTAGGTTAAAATAGGTCAAAATATTTGGCATATTTATTGATATGCCAATAATTGATTTACTTAAGTTGATGTTTTTATCATCAAAAAAAAGAATTGATAAATACACAATATTTACACATGTTATATGATATAATAAGTTAAAGAGGTGATACATATGAAGCTTATTTATTTAGTTGTATTAATTATCATTGTTATAATTGCCATTAACCTTTATCTATTTATCCAAAATAGAAAAAATAAAGGGAAAGACAATTACTTAGAAACTAAAGAACTTCATGATTTATCCAGAGATGTTCATAGTGTAGACTATGAAATTTCAAGAGCACAAGCACATATGACTTATCATAATTCAGGCAAAATGTGAATTTGCTCTCCAACCTATCATATTTGAAAAGGGTACATTCAAATGTATCCTTTTCATATGCAAAAGAATGAGGTCTAATCCTTATTAAAAAATATGTATTTTCATGCCCTACTTAGTAAGGTAGGGGTTAATTTTGTACATTTTTGTTTAAAAATACAAAAGGATATGATGAATTAAAGGAGTAAAGGAGATGAATTTAATGAACAAAATTATTCAGTCAAAAGAAAGAAATAAGAAAATTATTTTTATTGCTGTAATCTGTATTTTAATTATTGGAATAGTTGGACTTCTTGTTTTTAACACTATTGATAATTCTTCTGCTAAATTAGACAACAAAGGAAACACTGCAAGTAAGATTTCAAACAATGTTAAAGAAAAAGACAAACAGAATGAAAAAGAAGATTTTAAAGGGATGATTGAAGAAAAAAATAAAGACAGTGATGAAGAAACTTCAGTTATTTCTAAAAACAGTTTAAATATTTCAAAAAAAACAGGTGATTCAGTTAATTCAGACAAAAAAAGTGATGACGAAAATAAAAAAAACAGCCCAAAAAGTACAAAGAGTAATGCTGAAACAAACAACTCGACTCAAAAGAACAATTCTAATAGTTCAAATAAATCAAATACCTTTGATAAATCGAATAGTTCCAGTTCAAACGGTACAAATAGTACAAATAATTCTAGTGGATCTGTTTCAAAACCATCACATGAACATGTTTACAGAATTCCTGTCACTCAAAAGGTTCATCATGATGCAGTGACAAAAACAGAAACATTTGCGGTCGTAGATCAGGCAGCATATGATGAACCGATATATGAATCACATCAGGTCTGTAAAGTATGCGGAAAAGATTTTGGAAAGGGTGAAAATGCTACAGTTGAAGCTATCAATCATAGTGTAGAAACAGGACATTCCTATCATTCTACAAGTGTTAAAGTGGGGACAAAACATCACGATGCCATTACACATCAGGAAACAAAGACAATTGTTGTAACACCTGCTTATGATGAAGAAAAGATAACGGGCTACAGATGTTCGTGTGGTAAAACCAAATGAATTTAATTTAAATTCAATAATTCAATCAAAGGACATAAGATATTTAAAAATATGTCCTTTTTATTTTTGAAAAAAGTAGAGAAAGGAAACAAAAATGATTACAAAAATATATATGGAAAAATGGGTGTTCAAACCTTAAGGCAATCTTCGGATTGTCTTTTATTTTACTAAAGGTCTGTCATGGTTGACTGTAAAACCTATTAAAAAGGATAAAAAAAATAAAATGAAGTAATTTTGCAAAATTATTATGTTTAGAAATGTAAATATAGAAAGATTAAAAGATTAAAAAGAAAAGGAGTAGAACAATGATCAGAAAATATTTTGATAAGATATCAAAAATACTCGTTGTGATAGGTATGATTTTATCGATGTGTTTTTCTGCAGGAAATATTTCAGTAAATGCTTGGGATGGTAATATTCCCCATGAATTTACAAAGGTAAAATCGATCTCCTATCCAGAATGGTGGAAGCGAAAATGTCCTCAAATCACTAAGCAATGGTCAACTTATATGTGTAAATATAACGGGCAGTGGTCTTATTGCTTAGAAGCCAGTAAGAAGACACCCGCAGCAGGAAATTATACGGCATCCGTTATTGAAAATAATGTGATGGTCAGAAAATTTCTTTATTACGGTTTTGGTGGTCCAGCACAATGTCTTTTCAAAGGACAAGCTTTAACAGATGATGGGTTGAATGAAGAAGAAACAGGATATTTATATACACATGTTTTACTAAGCTTAGCTTACAGTGGTGATATGTGTGGTGCTAACATAGATGACTTGGAAAAGGCAGGTATTGGCTTAAAGTCAACTTGGCAATATGTAGAAGGATTGCCTGATCCGTCAAATGGAGCAAGTTTTTCAACCGGAAACAGTGCTGCATTTACGGCTGTTTTTGATAAAAATAACATGATTCAAAAAACAAACAGCGTTAAATTCAATGCAAGTTCTAATGAAACAGTTCAATTGCCTTTACAAAGTAATGTTACAATTCATATTGAAGGGACTTCAGCACAACAAACAGGTGGAACTGCAGCAGTTTATGGTGGACAATCATTTTATTTAACGGCTCCACTTAATAACAGTCCTAGTGATTATGAAAGTGGAACGTTAAATAGTTCTGCAAAAGGAAAATTTTGTGCTTTAGCAATCAGTTCAGGAAACAGTGCCAGTCAGACACATGGATCATGGGCTCAAGAGTCAATTGATTCATTAAAATATTCAGTTAACTGGTTGGATTTTGGATATATTGATTTGCATAAAAAATCAGCCAACGAAACTATGACAAATGGAAATACATGCTATACGTTGGAAGGTGCTAAATATGGTATTTACTCAGAAAATACATTGGTAGGTACACTTACAACTGATAAAAATGGTTATGCTAAATCAGATATTTTACCGGTTGGAAAATATATCGTTAAAGAAACCGATGCAAGTACAGGTTATGATATTGATGAAGAAAGCTACAACGTTACAGTTGTAAAAGATCAGACTGTAACTGCAAATTCGAATGAAAAGCCTAAGAATGACCCTATAGGTATTGAGATTGTTAAAAATGATGTAGAAACATTAGGGGAACCACAAGGTGATGCCACATTAGAAGATGCTGAATTTACAGTCAAATATTACAATAAAGAATATGACAAGGATAATCTTCCTTCAAAAGCTACAAGAACATGGGTCTTAAAAACAAAGAAACAGGCAAGTGGTAAATATATCGCAGGTCTTGCTAAATCTTTTTTAAAAGAAGAATCAGATGAACTTTACTATGATGATGAAAACCCATGTCTTCCTTTAGGAACTATTTCTATTGAAGAAACTAAAGCACCAAAAGGGTACTTGTTAAAAGGTTATAAATTAACTGTTACTGATACTGCAACAGGTAAAGTAACATCAGTAACTGATGGTAAATTTGTTGCCAAAATCACTAAAGAATATAAAGGTGCTAAATTACAATTTGGTAATGATGCAAACCAAATGGTCGTACAAGAAAAAGTAAAAAAACAAAAAATTCAAATCTTTAAATCAGGATATCGCAATGGAATCTCTGAAGTTGTTAAAGGATTACAAGGCGCTAGTTTTACCTTTAAGCTCAAGTCAGAAGTTGATCATGTAGGTTGGGATAGTACAAAAGTCTATGATGTCATTACCACAGATGAAAATGGCTGGGCTATTACAAAGGATTTGCCTTATGGAGAATATTTAGTCAGAGAAACTGTAACGCCAAAGGATTTCTATACGAATCCAGACTTTACTGTTTCAATTACACAAGATACAAGTGAAATCAAAAAGGATGAAGATAAGGTTAAGAAAGTTATCTTAAATAACCGTCCAGTGGAAACGCAATTAAAACTTGTTAAAAAGGATCAGGAAACTGGTAAAAATGTCTCATTAAATTCTGCATCTTTTAAAATCGTAGCGGACGAAGATATTTTGGAAGGTGGAAAAGTTGTCTACAAAAAAGGACAGACAATTACTCAAAAAGTGGGCGGAAAAAAATATGATACGTTTACGACAAACAGTAAAAATGTAGTGGTTGTTAAAACTGAATATACAAATGATGACGATGACAAAGGAGAAGTATTCCTTCCATTACAGTTCTTTGCTGGTAAGTATCATCTTGAAGAAGTAAAAGTACCAGATGGTTTTATTGGACTTGGAAAAACTCAATCTTTTGAAATGAGTGGATTATTAGATTTTTCGAAAGATGAAGATGGTGATCCAATCTATACAGTCACAGTTATAGATGAGCAGCCCAAAGGTTCTGTCCATTTAACAAAGACAGTAGATGATTTAGATACTGATACTGATTTAGTAGACCGCTCAGATCTTTCTAAAATTCAGTTTGTATTGAAGGCAAAGGATGACATCTATTCACCAGTAGATGGATCCTTAATGTTTGCAAAAGACGAAAAGATTACAACTGAAAATTCAGGAGCTGTTGTCAATACTGGTACTGAAATTGGAAAAGGAATTTATGCTTTATCAAAAGATGGTCAATTAGATATTTCGAATTTGCCTATGGGTACAGGTGAAGCAAAATACTATTTTGAAGAAGTAAAAACACTTGATGGATGTGTGTTAGATGAAAATAAACATACATTTACATTCAAACAAAAAGATTTTACAACTAAAAACTACAGTAAAGAATTAAATATTGAAAATAAAACAACACATTTCAATTTCAATAAAACGGATGTCACAGGTGATAAGGAAGTACTTGGTGCTCAATTAACAATTACAGATGAAAAAGGTAATGTTATTGATCAATGGAGTTCGACAGACAAACCTCATTCCATTGAAGGATTGGTTGTAGGAAAAACATATACTTTATCTGAAACTGTTACAGCAAAAGATTATGTTAAAGCTACTGATATCAGATTCACTGTTAAAAATTCTTCTGAATTAGAAACAGTAACGATGAAAGACAAACAGGTATCTTTTACTAAAACAGACGTTACAGGTGAAAAAGAAGTTGAAGGAGCTACAATTACTGTCAAAGAAAAAGAAACAGGAAAAGTTATTGATGAATGGACTTCTACAAAAGAATCTCATTTCATTAATGGTCTAGAAGAAGATAAAACTTATATTCTTTCAGAAACAGTTTCACCTGAAGAATATGTAAAATCAACAGATATTGAATTTACAGTTTCAAAAGATAAAGTTGATCAAAAAGTTAATATGAAGGATAAACAAGTCATCATTTCTAAAAGTATGGTAGGCGGTGATGAAGTTGTTGGATCATCAATGCAAATTCTAGATGAAGAAGGAAATGTTGTTGACGAATGGATTTCAGAAGGAAAAGAACATTATGCCTGCAATCTAGAAGAAGGACACACTTACACACTTCATGAAGATTTAGCTCCAACAGGTTTAAATTTAGCTAATGATATTGTATTTGCAGTTACTGAAGAAAAAGAAAATCAAAAAGTTGAAATGGTAGATACTGTTAATCAAGTATCAAAAGTTAAAGAAGATGGAACATTATTAAAAGATGCTGAGCTTACTGTAGTTTCAACAAAAACAAAACAAATTGTTGATAAATGGATCAGTGGACAACACATCTTTGATTTAACAGACGATATGAAATCTCAGTTAGCTGAAAATGGAAAAGCTGAAGGAAAAGTATATGTTGATAATGAAGATTCAACTTTTATTTACAGTGTTTCTAAAAATAAAAATGATTATACTTTAATGACCGCTAAGGATGGTGTTACAACTTATTCAAATATCGACTTGGATGGTAATGAAACGACTCATAGAATCGAAGGACTTGTTGCAGGTGAAACTTATATTTTAAGAGAAACGAAGACACCTGATGGCTATGCTACTTTTGAAGAACAAGAATTCATTGCAGATGAAAATAAGGATACGCTTTTAAAAATGACAGATGAAGATACAAAAGTAGAAGTATCTAAGCAAGATATCACAACAAAAAAGGAATTACCAGGTGCGCACTTAAAAGTAACAGATGAAGAAGGCAATACAGTTGATGAATGGGTATCTAAAGAAGAATCTCATATCATCAAAAACCTTGTAGCTGGTAAGAGTTATACATTAACTGAAACAATTGCACCAGCAAAATATAAAATTGCCGAATCAGTTAATTTTAAAGTAGAAGATACAGGAGCAGTACAAAAAGTAATTATGTATGATGAGTTATTACCTGAAGCTGCTAAAGTAGTTAAAACGGGTGATAATACAAGAGCAATTGGCTATGTCCTAATGGGTCTAGGATGTTTTGTGTTTGCTTTACTTATTTTCAAACACAAAGATGAATGATAAAATATAAATATATGAAAAAGGATAGGATAGTTCAGTTTATTAAGGAACTTCTTATCCTTTTATAAAGAAAGGAAGGCAGAATAATGAGTCAATATACAATGCTCGGCGGTTATAAAATTGATGTTGAAACAGAACCTTATGATAAGGGTAGTTTTGATACAGATTATTCAAAAGCTATACAGCTGACGATTCGTTTGAGTGCCAATAATTCTCATAAGGAAAAAATGGAATGTTATTTCATACAGGCAAATGATTATGCGACTTTTTATGATATTTGTGATTCTGTTGATGGCGATATGTTAGATATGTGCTATGATGTAAAAAAATATATTCAGAATGCTCATCATGTGTTTTTCAATAACAATCAAATTGGTATGATTGAACCGCAATTTGATGGGATGTATCATATGTTATTGATCAATGTTATTGAGCAAGAATTCGGATACCATCCAGATGTGATTGCAAGCTTTATGCATAAGGATACTTGGGATGAGATGCAATATCTTCTAGAGTGTGCAGGATATAGAAGACTTGAAAATAAGAATCTATGCGAAGAAATTGTTCAGGTAATTTTAGTTAATGATAAAGAAACATCTGAAAGTGATGAAGAGGTTGAAAGATTTGAAGGTATTAAAAAATATTAAAAGATATAAGTATTGGATATTTGTTCCATTGAATCTGTCTTTGATGATTTCTTTAATTACAGTCTATATAAATAATTTGAAAACTGGATTTATGATATTTTTTCCAGTAGTGCTATTTCTATACGAGATAGCACTTTTTTTATTCACTGTTTCAGTTATTTTAAAAAAATTTAAGGCTGAGACAAGAAAATACAGAGATGAATTCAGGAATGAATTAAACAACACGGCAAACTTGCCGTCTGTAAAAAAGTACAAGGATTTTAAAGGAGGTTCAAATGAATAAATTAAGTTTTTTAAGGGATAAGGTGATGATTCATCCAATTGTTGGAGCAATCAATAAGGCTGAACTTCAAAAATGGATCAAAGGTTATACGGATCCTGTTATTGATATTCTCATCTGGCTTATTCCAATTGGTGCTGTTCTTGCCAGTCTTGCAACATTAGCGGTCTGGTTTACTAAAGATGATGAGCTTAAAGAACGTGAAAAACCTAGCAGAATTATTAAGAAAATAGTCTTCTGGGCTTTTGTGGGGACTGGTATTGTTGCCATTTTCAAGGCACTTGGTATTACATCTTCAGGAATAGGGTGATTGAATGTCAAAGATTATAACAGCCATCACTCAATGGTTCAGATCTTTGCTATGGGCGATTGCTGAAATATTTCTTTTTTTGCTTGATTGTCTGTGGAAAGTAGTATTAAAAATTGGTTCTTTGAATATCGGTGGAAGTACAATAACATCTAAATTCTTTATTCTGATGTCAGCGTGTATGCTGATTTTTATTGTTTTTAAACTTGTAAAAATCTATGTCAAGTTTTTTGTAGATAATGAGTATCGTGAAAACATTAATCTTTCTAAAATTCTGATTTCACTGTCACTTGCTTCTATGCTTATATCAGGTGTTCCATTAATCTACAAATCAGCATGTTCAATGACAAGTGATGCTATTGAACACGTCAACTACTGGATTCCAAACGATTTTGCGGATGAAAAGAAAAATGCTGAAGATATGAATATGTCGGATGTACTGATTCAATCAGGAAGAGTCAATCTTTCAAATCGTGATAAGGAATTAGGTGAAGAAATCAAACTGGATGAAAACTTTGATATTAATGCAACAAAAACAGAAGAGGATTATAAAAAGGAACTGTTGGATAACATTTCATCTCTTGATGATGAGGGAATGACAAGTGAAAATGCTTTGTCTATTGTTTCAGGTATTACGGGTGTTATGGGATGGAACAGTACAGTCTATAAGTACTTTCCAACTTGGTCATCTATCATTTTGGAAATTCTGCTTTCGATTGTTGCCCTGTTTATTTTTGCAATGACAGCGTTACAGATTGCTATGAGATCTGTTATTTGTTCCATGAAGTATCTGTTAGCCCCTTATATGGTAGCAAGTATTATTGATCCCGAAGATAAAAGTTTTGGGACTTGGGTAAGAAGTATTTCAGGCGATCTGATTGCGAACTTCTGCCAGATCTATTTTACCTATTTTGTTTTGATGCTCTGTTCCAACAGTGCAATTCAGAATGCGCTTGGAAATGACTGGATAGGTATTTTCAGCAAGATTGCTCTATTTATAGGTGGACTGCTTGCCGTTCAGGAAATACCAAATGTCATTGCACAGTTCTTTGGTTCAAGCGGTCAGTCGATGATGGAAACATTCAGGCAGACAATGTTTATGGGTTCAGTTATAGCTGCACCTAAACGTGGTCTTTCAGCTTTAAAAGCTGGTGTTCAAACAGGAGTAGATGCTGGATTTAGAGGCGCTGCCAAAATTGGAAATGGCTACAACTCATTAAAAGGAATGAAGGATACCATTCAAAGTGCGGACAGTATCCGTGACGGGTTAAACGGTGTCGGTAAATCCGCAATGGACAGTGTAAAAAACAAAGCAGCAAATAAAATGCAACAGAGTGGATATAAAGGCTTTTCTCCATCAAATCTTAACAAACCAAATGATTCTTCAAATAAGTTTGACAGAAGTATGGGTGGAGAAAGTTCAAGCAATGATTTTAACAAAAGAAATAACAATGAAAATCCTATGACAAGTTCATCGAATCCTTTTAATGATGGTACTTCAATGACGATGGGAATGAATGGTACGGGTCAAATGTCGCCATTAGGTTCGGATTTGTCTTCTCCATCTTTTGATGATGCTGATTTTTCAGATTCTTCAGACTTTTCAAATTTTTCAAACAGTTCGGGCATATCGTCCAGCATTTCTGATGGAAATATTTCTGGTACAAATAATGGAGATTTTAATTCTTCAAACAGCAGTTATGGATATAGTGGAAGTCAAGGTAAAACTGATCCAATCTACAATCAGGAACTGGATGCAGCTAAATATTATGGTATTGAAAATGCTAAAAGTATGCCACGTGAAAAGCTTCAAAAGGAACTGGAAAATAGAGGTTACAGAACTCAAACTGTAAGAGAAACGAAATCTTACACATTTAAATCAGCTTATCAGAGAAATATGGAAAGAAACAGAAGGAGGATGAAGAAATGATATATAGTTGTCCTAAAGACTTCAAAAATGGAAAATATTTCTTTAATAAATATGGAATATTGGATCTTCTTATCTTAGTACCTGGTGTGATTATTGGTACTTTGATTTCTATTGCTTCAATTTCAATGATGTCTGATGAATCATTTGATTATTGTATGGTTCTGTTTATTGTTGGTTTAATTATCGATTGTCTGAATTTTGTTTTGTTCATGCCAATGCCGATGTTCCATAACTTATTTCAAAGACTTGTAGTTGAAATTGATTATCATTTGAGACAAAAAAGCTATCCTTGGTGTGGTATCAACTACAATAATTACGAAGAAAAGGATGATGTGGAGAATTAACGATGATGAAAATGGAAAAAGGAAAAATAAATAAAGAAAAAAAGATTCTGAAGGAACAGAAGGATAGGAAGAAAAAAGAAAAGGAACTTCAAAAGCTGAAGAAAAAAGATAAGAATTTAAAGAGCATTCTTGAGTGGATGCATATTCAAAAAGCGGATAATTATGGAATCTATCTGCTGAATCAGGATACAGAAAAAGTTGTAAGAGGATTGCAGCTTTCGTGTCCTAATATACTTACAATTCCTGAAAGGCAGAAAGTTCAGATGATTGTTAATCTGTCCAGTTGTTTTGATAATTATAGAGGAAAATTGTTTTTTAAGATCGTAAAGAGTCCTTTGAAACTGCACAAACATCTGAACAGATATACCGAAAATCTCAAAACAGAAGATGTTTTTGGTCGAAAGAAACTGACGGAACTTCAGATTGATAAGATGGATGATGCTATTCAAGAACGTCATGAACTGGCATTTTATGTACTCATTCAGGAAAATGAAAATGTTGTAGATAACCGACTTTCTAAACTAGATGCCATGTTACGCTATGCTGGATTTACAACATCTTTAATGTCCATTACCGACTATGAGGCAGTTATATCACATGATTTTAAAACTGAAATTGTTAATCAGTATGAATTTGTTTCACTGATCATTGACAAGGAGAAATATGAAAATGAAATTGAAAAGAACTGAAAAGGCCAGAAGAACAACACTTGCCCCTCATGGACTTGTTGAAAAGGACAATTATTATATTATTGGCGAAAAGTATGTAAGAGTATTAACGGTATCTGCTATGCCAAAAGCAATTACTGAAGGTTTTCTTGCACAGTTTATCAGTTCACCTGATTATCATATCGATTTTTCAACTTCTTTAATGAATATAGATTTTGCAAGCTATATGCAAAAGGAAATCAATCATTTAGAGGAACAGATTAATAAAACGAATACAGATACAGCAAGAGAAGAACTGATTACCAGATATTATACGATGCAGGAAACAATCAAACAGATGGTTGCCAACAAAAGCAGAACCATGAATGTTGTTATTAATATTTATATCACTGCTGATGATCTTCAAAAGCTCAATGAAAAAACAATTGCAGTCAAAAACAGAATCCAGACAGATAATCATATGAGACTTCATACCTTACCTCGATTGCAGGTAGGTGCTATGCAAAAAAACAGTCCACTATTTATTGGCAATTCTTTAAACAAATATGTTGACTATCACATTGGTGTTATGTTACCTACACTTACGGGTGCAGCATTATGGCCATTTTTCTATGACAGTATCGATGATAAATACGGAACTTTCATTGGTGTTGAAGCCAACACAGGTGGGAAAATCATCTTTGATCAGTTTGCTTATCTAAATGATACTGAAAATGCAAAGGCACAGGGAAGAACGGCTGGTAATATGCTGGTTATTGGTAAAACAGGCATGGGGAAAACAGTATTTATGACACTTCTAATATGTTCTCATATCATTAACCATCGCAAAGTTATATGGTTAGATCCTGAAAATAAAAACAGGGAACTGACAAGAAAACTTGAAGGAAATTATATTGAAGTAGGGCTGAATAAAAATGTTATTAACATATTTAATCTTCAGCCAGTATCAACAGACGCTGATGAAAAAGAATCGGAAGAAGTGATGTATGATACAAAGATTGCTATTAAAAATGTGGTTGAAGACATGATTATTATGTTCAAAACACTGTGGCCAAATATTACGGAAGATGAAATCAATGTTCTTGATGAAATTACAGAAAAAACATATAGAGTAGTTGGAATTGATGGTACAGAATCATTCAGATATTTAAAACCAGAAGATTATCCAACGTTTACGACATTCTCGGTAGTAATTGATCAGATGTTGGAAGAATATGAAAACAGTTCCTTGAAAAATAAAAAAGTCATTGAAGCACTTTTAAATCTTCAAATGAAAATGAGAAGTCTTGTGGGAACTGCTGGAATAGAAGGACATCTTTCACGCTATTTCAATGGAACGACTAATATAAATATGGATTCACTTGATACGATTGGACTTGTTTCTTTTGGAACAAAGCATCTGATGAATACACCAGAACATATCAGAAATGCACTGTTAAGAATTATTTTTAAATACGCATGGTCTAATTGTCTTTCAACGGATGAGCAGACTGTATTTGTGACAGATGAAGATCATACCTATATTCAAAATGAACCAATTGCAGCTTTAAAAGCTCAGTTTCAAAGACGTGCCAGAAAATACAATACAGTAACTATCAGTGGAACACAGGAAGTTAAAGATTATAACAATGATAGAATTCAGGTTCATGGAGCAGCAATTTTTAATAATGCAACCTATCGAGTCTATTTCAATATGGAACTGGATGGTATTTTTGAACTTGGTAAACTTGTTCATCTGACAGATCAGGAAATGGATACGATTCGTTTTCTGCTTCCTCATTATTGCCTGTTTGAAAACGGAAACAGAAAGATACCAGTGCATATTTTAATGTCGGATAAAGAAAAAGAATTCTTTGGGACATAACAGGTAAAAAATGAATCTTATTTTAAAAAGAATAGGAAAAAAGTCAGGAATTATTATTCTTGGCTTTATTTTATTTATGGGTGCATTGTGTACGCCTTTTGTTGCCTTAAATGAGTGGCTGGAACATCCAATTTCAACTACAGTTGATATTATCTTTGGTGATAACAGTTCATACAGTCTGAAGGAAAATGTCAATGTAAAAGTGTTGAAATATAAAAGTGAAGTTGAAAAATGGTGTCCAAAGGATATGAATGGATATTATGATGTTTCAAACTATGTAAATGTTATTTTGGCAATCATGATGGTTGAATCAGGTGGAGAAGGTAATGATCCTATGCAATCTTCTGAATGTTCAAAAAATACGAAATATTCTAAGAAACCAAATTCAATCAAAGATCCAAAATACTCTATAGAATGTGGAGTCAAAGATTTTGCGGATGCACTTTCACAAAGTGTTACTTCGGGACTTGTTAATAATGATGCTTTGTTTACTACAGTTGATGCCTACAACAAGGGATTAGGCATTATCAAAAGACATTCCAAAAATAAAAAATACAGTTTTGAAGAGTCGTGCAGCTATTGTTATGAGCATCGTTTTAACAACAATAAAAAAGGTTATTCAACGGCTTCAAAGCTAAGATTGATGTTTAATTTACAAATCAATAAATACTGGGACGGTGGAAACTGGAGATGGAACTATGGAAATATGTTTTATGTTTATCAGGTACTTTCCTATCTGAATGTTTATTCTTTCAATAATGATGGAAGTGCTGGAGCATATATCATTAACATTGCATCATCAAAAACTGGATGCCGTTACTGGTGGGGTAAAAGTGGCCCAGATTATTTTGACTGTTCAGGACTTGTTTACTGGACATTGAATCAGGCAGGTATTACAGTTCCAAGACTGACAGCAGATGGATTTGCAAATTACGGAAGAAGCATATCGGTTAATGAACTGAAGGTTGGAGATCTGATTGCTTTTGACTGGAATGGAGATAAGAAAGCAGATCATGTATCAATTTATGCAGGAGATAATTACATGATACACGCAAATGGAAATGCTTCTGTCAAAGGAAATTCTTCAAAATATACAGTTAAAAGACAGAATATGACAAATTACTATAAATCACATGTGTTAAGTTGCAGAAGAGTCTTTTGATTACATCAAAGTCAAAAGACTTTTAATATTTTATTACTATTTATATAAGATTGGAGTGATTACGATTTTTAGCAAAGAAGAAGAAAAATATTTTCTGACATTCGTATTAAAATATGATAACGATTTTGAAACAATTTTAGGTGAAATGAAAAAAGGTGCAAAAATCAATTATGAGGAAGTTGAAAAATATATGAAAGATGTCGAAGAAAAATATGTCATATTGTTTTCAAATGACTATCCAGAGTATTTTAGAAATTTCTCTCAGCCACCATTTGCTCTGTTTTACGAGGGAAATCTAGAATTGTTCAATAATAATGGAGCAACTTTTGAAAATCCTTTGGATTCAACAAAAGATTTCTATCTGGCAGTATCAGAAGATGGTGGAAATGAAGTGGACTGGTGTATTGCGGTCACTCATGAAGAAGACCTTTTGCCAGTAGTTAATAAATTTTTAAATGATTTAGAAGAAGATTTAGATTTTAAAAAATATGCGAATAAGAATGAATTGAATTTATCATAATTGGAAAGGAATGATTTTATGGATAATTATACAATGGATGAACTGATTTTGGCGTTTGCTTTAAAATTTGAAAATAATGCACCTGTAATTTTACAAAGACTTTTTGAAGGAACACCAGTATCTGTAGAAGAAATCGATGAGATACTCAAAAAAGTAGAAGAAAAATATGTTGTTATTACATCAGATGACTACCCTGATTTTTTTTATAGGGTCGATAATCCACCATTTGTATTTTTTTATGAAGGAAATCTTGAATTATTTGATCAATGTGATCACTATTTTGAAAAAACAGTAGATGGAAGAAAATGTTACCTTGCAATCAATCAAAAAGGAAATGATGTTGATTGGTGTATCGTGACAGAAAATGAAAAGCAGTTAGTACCTGAAATCAATAAATTTTTTGAAGATTACGGCGATAGATATAATCTGAAGAATTATGTAAAAAAAGAGGAATTAAGCTTATCTTAATGAAAAGGAAAATTAAAATGAATGATAAATTTACAAGTGATGACATTCTTGTTGCACTCTGTCAGAAGTTTGGAAACAGTACTGAGATTATAGATGATGTAATCGATAAAAAAATTTTTATGACAGACAAGGAAAAAGAATATTACTTAAATGAAGTGCATGAAAATTATATTTCTTTTCTTTCAGATGACTACCCCGTTATACTTGGGGGTCTTGATGATCCACCAGTGTGTCTGTTTTACGATGGTGATCTTGATGTATTTCAAAAAGATATACATGTTTATGAAAGTGTTGTTAATAAAGCAGACAAGATTTTTATTGGAATAGTTAATAAAGGTGATGAAGCAGAATGGTGTGTTGCCACTACAGATCAAGAAGTTCTTCAGCCTGTAGTTGAAGAAGTATTTGAAAGAAATGATAATTTAGAGTTTAAAAAATATAAACAGCCCCAAAGCGCTGTATTGAATTGATGAGGTGAAGAAATGAAAGAGGGCATTACGGATGATGAAATTGTATTTGCTTTAGCAATGAAATATGATAACGATTTAGTTAAAGTAGCAGATGCAATGATGAATAACAGAGTCATGGAAGCGGATGAATTATTTGGATATATAAACAGTGCAACTGAAAAATATGTAACACATAACTCATCTGATTATCCTAGAGCATTGAAAGTAGAAAATAAGCCACCTGTTGTGGTTTTCTATGATGGTAAATTGGATATCTGTAATAATGCAGATCTGCTAATTTTTAATGGATTGTTTGGTACTGAAAAAAGAGGATTCTTATTTGCAGCCGAAGATGAAAATGGTGAATGTGATTGGATGATTGGGTGCGAAAATCAGGAACATTTGAATGACTTAATTGAAAAAGTACAAAGTGAATTGAAGATACTTAATTTTAAAGATTACTCAAAAGAAAAAGATTTAACTATGTCTTAAAAAAGAAAGGAACAGATAATTTCTGTATAAGGTAAATAAAAATGAAATTAGATAAAGAATTAGAAAATATATTAAAACAAAAAGGCTATAAAAAAGTCGAATGTCCTAATGAACAAAAAGAAAGTAAAGACTATAAGGATATGATGAAAGCTATAGAAGAATATAAAAAGGAGATGAAATCTAATGAAAGAAAGTAACTCCAAAGAAAAACATTTTGAAAATATAACTATGAATGAAATACTTGTTGCTTTTTCTCAAAAATATCATGGTCACTTTTTTAAAATTTTAGAAGCATTAAGGGAAAAGGAAAGACTTACAAATAAAGATATCAAACTATATTTGGAAAAGGTTGAAGAGATGAACGAAACAATCTTGTCCGATAAATATCCTTCACCACTTAAAGAAATTCCTAATCCACCATTTGTACTCTATTATGAAGGAAATCTAGAACTTATGGATAAAAAAGGAATTCAAATATCTTTGCCTGTAGATGAGGAAAACTATCATAGATGTTTTTTTGCTTTAGAAGAAAATAATGGTCAAATGGATTATTGCATAGGAGTAGAGGATGAAAGTGATTTATCTTTTGTAGTTGAAAATTTTATTGAGCGTAATCCACATTATAAATTTGTTGATTATTCAAAAAGCAAAGAAATGGAAAATTCGTTGGTATAATAATATGAATGATTTTAATGATATAAATACAATTATTGAGGATTATCCTTTTAATGAGGATAATCCTTTTTTAGAAGAAACACCTTCAGAAGAAAAAATCTATACGAAAGAAGATTTTATAAATGATGAAGATGAATAAGGCAAGACAGCAAGTCGTAGAACTTTTCGTTGGCTGTTTGAATAAAGGAAAGGTTCCATGGTATCAGGGATTTATGCCAGCGGAACCAAGCTTCAATCCAATAACAAATACCGTCTATCATAACAGTAATCGCTTTATTCTTTATATAAATGAGTTTGTTAATGATTATAAGGATCCTCGATGGATGACTTTCAATCAGGCAAGTTCAAAAGGATATATTATAAAAAAAGGAAGTAAAGGTGTTCCAATTGAATACTGGAGTCTGTATGACAATAAAAACAGAAAATCAATTACCAGTGCAGAAGCAAAAAGAATTATTGAAGAAGATAAGGAAAGATCAAAAGATATTACTTATATCTGTCGTGTTTATACTGTATTTAACGCAATGCAGATGGAAGGTATACCACCTTATAAAAATCAGAATAAAAATATTGCATTTGATGAAGAAAAGTATGAAATACCTTTATCAGTAATGAATGACTTTTGTGAGAATACGGATTTAAAAATGATTGAAGATAGTGGAGTAAATACACCATATTACCAGCCGTCAGAAGATAAAGTTGTTGTACCTGACAGGCATCGTTATATAGATGAAGAAGCCTTTTTCTCGGATACTTATCATGAAATAGCGCATTCTACTGGACATGCAAAAAGACTGAAAAGAGATTTAAAAAGCAGATATGGAGAAAAAGATTATGCTGTTGAAGAATTAAGAGCTGAAATAGGATCAGCTTTCATATGCAACAGTTTAGGAATTATTTCTAAACCAAACAGAGATTATCTAGAAAACAGTGTTGCTTATGTTCAGTCATTTTTGAATGTATTAAATAACAATCCAAATGATCTGTTTAAAGCAATTAAAGATGCTGATGGTATAGCAAACTATGTTTTAGATAAAGGAAACTTTGAGCTGAAACATAAACTTGGGGAGTTATGCAAAGAAGTCATTCAGGAAGATAAGTATGAATCAAACAGTATTACCATGGATCAGCTTGAAGAAAGTTTGAAAATTAAAAATATACCATGTCTGGATGAAGAAGAAACAGCATATATTGTTAATCTTTGGGATGAAGACAAAGCAAGTATTATGGGTCGAGTATTTTATTGCTTTGATGGTGAAACGATTACCTGTGTTGATAATCGTGATGGTGATCTGTTTATTGAAAGATTTGAAGAAAAGGATGCACTGCTTGCATATATGTGGATGACTGACTTGATGAGTTCAATTGACTGTTATGAATTGCTGAATAATAAAGAAGGTGATGTATTAAGTGGGCAACAATAAAAAGATAACACAGGTGAGAGATGATATTTGTATTGGAATGAGATCATACGGCTGGATTTGTAAAAGAGAGTATGCTCGATTTTATCTGTGGGAAAAGGCAACGCGCTCTGGTAAAACTATCAGAGAATGTTTTTATAAACAGGAGATTCCTGTTTTTAACTATTCAATCAATGATAATTAGTACAACTACAGCATGTAGTACGCAAGTGGTACATTTTAAAGATGAAAAAATGGCTAAAACTCAACGTTGTTGAGTTGTTCAACATGAAAATGTAGCACATTTGTGTAAACAAATGAGTTACGTTTTCCTTATCCTGCTAAATGTTTTTTCAGTTAATCAATATATGGGTTTATAGGAAATTATCTGAATAAATGCTGATGTTTCTGATAGTATTGAAAGTATTCTTCGGTGGAAGGTTTTCCATCATTTATATACAGATCATAGAGAACTTTAATATACATGGGTGTTTCTGGTTTTAACATTTTTTCACTGTTTTTTGGATTTAATATAATCCATGGAAGAACTTCTTTTTCAAATTTTTCATTTAACAGTTTTTGTTGCTTTGTTGGATTGATCATCATAGTATTATGTTTCCTTTTCAGATAATTATAGTTTACTAATGTATGAAAATGTTTGAAAGATAGGAATACCACCCCCGCCAATATGGGCGAAGGAGTATTCCTATCTATATACAATTATACATTAAAATAAATTTTTTTTGTTTTAATTTGATGAATTATTATAGAACACGGCAACTTTGCCGTGTAAAAAAGAGGTGGAATAAGTGAAAGATACATGGGTCAATTTCAGATGTGATCAGAATACAAAAGAAAGATTTGAAAAATTGGTGATGACTACTCATAAAAATAAACAGGAGCTGATAAACGATATGATGGATTCTTATTTGCTGTTTAACAATGACGAATATAATTCATTAGATAAAAAAATAACTTATATGCTTGAACTACTGAACATCATAAATGAGTATGTGCAGCTCCCAGCTAAATGTTATGGTAAAGAGATGCCTTTTGATATGAACGAAATTGATGAATTGGTTAAAGCAAAATCAAGATATCATTTAGCAATCACTAATAAAATCAACACGGCAAAGTTGCCGTCCAAGTAATTTTGACATCATTCAATAAATAATGTAACATTTCTAGTAGGTCGCTTTTTATTTAAGCATCCTGTTCAAAATCTAATTGGGCACTGATGTGCTCTCTTTTAATTTTCTGTATGAGGAGATAAGACTATGAAATATAAAAAAGTGATGATTGATGGTGTTGAGTATAACTGTTTAACTGATGAAGAATTGGAAGATTTAAAAGTGATGGTTGCTTATGAAGAAAGAAAAAGAAACCAATCATATAAAACAGCAGATTTTGACGGCTTTATTCATCAAAGAGATGAAACAATAAATAGTAAAACAGAAAAATAAATTGAAAGGATGACAAAGTTCATTCTTTTTTTCTTTTTTTATTAGATGGCAAAGTTGCCGTGTAGGGAGGAATTATATGGAGTATGAAGTAGAAGTGATTGAAACTTTAAAAAGACAAAAGGTAATAGAAGCTGATTCAATAAATGAAGCTCTTGAAAAACTACAGGATGAATATAAAAACTGTAATATTATTCTAAATGAAAATGATTTTGTTGACGTTGAATTTAGAGAATCAACTGATGAAATGGTTAAAGAAAATTTTAATACACAAGATTTGCTGCAGGACTTAATGAATGCTGGTGGATGTGATGCAGATGATGAATATTCTAAAGGATGGGATGACGCAATGGAAGAAGCATATAACATTGTGTGTCGTCATCTGAATATGACAAAAGAAAAGGTGAAAGCAGATAATGCCTGTAAGATCCTTTAGAGTTTCCGAAAAGTTTTTGAAACAGTTTGAGCTGATTCAAAATTATTATAAAAAAGAACTGGGAATGGAAATGAATCAAAGAGAATTGCTGGATGAAATGATAGAACTGTATTATTGTAGAATTATCTTGAAGTCAAATATCTTAGATGAACTGTTTAAAGAAGAATTGCGTAATAATTTGCAGCTTTACATGATTGAAAATGCAAAGATGCTCAATCATGTAATAGAAATTATAAAGAAAGAAGGTAAAGATAAAGATGATAAATGAGATAGATCCAAGGATATATAATTTTAAAAATCTTAAATTGGAAGATCAAGTGGTTGTTGCTTCACAGTTTAAGATTTTTTTATTAGTCAAAAAAGAAAAAGAGGATTTAAAAGAAACAGCAGATAAACAAAATTCATTGACTAAGTTTCTTTATGAAGTTGCTATTGAAGAACTTGATGAAGTAGAAGAAAAAATCAAAGTTACAATTATACAGACAATAATTAGCTTTATTGAAAATTATGATTATTTTGTTAAAGAATTAGAAACAGATGATTATTTTTATGGATTGGAGGATTCAAAAGATGAATAAACAATTTGATGTCTTTGTAAAAATGAAAATTACTGAGATGAGTAAGACCATTCATGATATGACTTATACCTATATTAATCCTGAAACAAAAAAGCCTACTGATGTTCCAGCAAAGCATTATCAGGATATTTTAAAACAGCCTGTTGAAGTCATGGTAGAAGAGCAGGTCAAAAGGCAATTTCTGAACGTTATGTTTAAACAACTAAAAAATTTAAAGGAAGAAGAACCGCATCTGTTTTATCAATCTTTATTGTTAATGGATATTGGTAAATCACCAGATTCTCTTGCAGTCAATGAAGAAGTAGCTTTAAAGATGACAGCTGATTATATGGTTAATGAGGAAAACAAACCTAAAAAGAAAAATGATCCAAAGTTCCATATTTCTCAAGATTCTTTTATAAAAAAATATGATGAAATAAAAAAAGATGATTCACTGATGGCTGAACTTTTTGATTCTGCTGATGTAAAAGATGAAGGAATGAGTCTTAATTAGAATTTAAGATGGCAATGTTGCCGTGTGATTTAATACAATATGAAAATAACGAAAGCACGTTTTATGGTGTATGGATGTAAACCACCATCGAATTCAAGAATGAAAAAAGAAATATCATTGGATTCTATTTCAGGTTATTTTGAATATACAGGAAGAGAAGAAGCTAAAGATGTAGAAAAAGAAGTAGAGGATAATGAATCAGGTTATTTCGGATACACAGGGAGTCATAGCGTTGGGACATCTAGCTCAATGGGTATGTTAAATACCAGAGAAGACAGAAAAAAATTCAAAAAAGAAATCAAAAAATACTTCTATAAGAAAGGGAATGTCTGCTGGGATTTGGTTATTTCACTGGAAAGTGATGAGGAAGCAGCAAAGCTTGGTCTTGAAACGGTTGATAACTGGAATAGTGTTATGTCTGATGCACTTCCCAAAATATTCAAACAGTATGATTTGGAATATAACAACGTCTTGTGGTGGTTTGATGTTCATCGAAATACGGAACATCCACATGTCCATCTGGCCTTTATAGAAAAACATCAGACAAGATTCAAAGGAAAAATATCAAAAGCAAAACTGGAGAATGTTAAAAGGTCTATTTATACATGTATTGTAGCAAGACAAAAGCTTGCTGAGAAAACGGGATATGATTACAAAGAATATTTTAAGCTAAAAGATTGGGAATTTAATCAGCTTATGACACTTGTTAAAGGAAAAGATTTATCAAAGTTAAAAACATTAAATCAGTTGCTGGATGCATTACCTAAAACAGGTAGACTTCAATACAATTCTTATAACATGAAGGAATATAAACCAGCCATTGATAGAATAATTGATGAAATTATTTTTAACAGTCCTGATTTGAAAAAGCAATATGATTTGTTAATAGAAAGAATTGATGTTTTGGAAGAAATCATGAATGAAGAATCAGTTGGAATTTCAACTTTAAAAGAAGCAGAACTAAATAAACTTCATGAACGAATAGGAAATTATATTTTAAAGAACTATAAAAAAACAGAAAAAATAAAAATAAAGAAGGAGACTAAAGTAATAAGGAAAGTTAAATACCTCAATGAAAAAAGACTGGAAGGATTTATTTACAGTGTTGCTTTAGAACAGCAAAATTCAATAAATAAATCCATCGAAGAATACTATGAACGTATGCAAAATAATCTAATCGTCTGACTGTTCTGCATCTTCAATATCATCAGGTATCTCAAATACAGGTTTGTGCAGAACTTCAAAAAGTTTTTCATTATATTCAATAAGTTTGGAAATGTTATGACTCAATTGATCACATAAAAATGCTTTGGAAGCACGGCCTTGATTATCGACAAACGAAGTAAGTATTTCTAAATCCATACTGTAAAGGGTCTGATATATTCCATTCAATTTATAAGCTATCTTGTCAATTTCATCATAGACTTCAAATATTATTTTTCTTTCTTCCATTTTCTTGTATACCTCCTTTTTTTAATTATGAAAGTAATTTCTTTTAAAAAGAAGAATTCTTGCATGAAATACAGAAAATATGCTTTAAAAACAAGAATATATAAATTATAGCTTTGTTTTTTTGAATGATGACGTGAAAGGAGTGAGCTATATAAATAATAAAATTAAATATACATTCTTTATTGGGATAGCTGTGTCATTCTTTAGCTCTATGCAGATTTCATATAATTTATCAAATACAGGGATAACATTTAATCCTTTATATGCTTTTGATAATTTATATTTATTATTAGGCTGCATTGCTTTTGGAATGATTCCTGCAATTATGCTAATTTTAAACAATCTTGAAACCCTAAGAAAAGATAACCGAAATTATTCTAAACTTGTAAATGTTAATTACTTTAAAGAAAACTTTAATAAAATCATTTTCAATCAAAATGCAGAAATAGTTGAAAACAGACAACTGTTTTTGACCAATGATATAAGAACTCAGATCAATATATGGACAAAAGAACATAAACTTGAGTTTTTAAAAATACCACTTTCTAAACAAAATTTAGGATTTGGTATTTTTTTTGTTACAGGGAAAAATTACGTGTATGTTGATAATGCGGATCATCATACTCTGATTATTGGTACAACTGGTTCAGGTAAATCTTTCAGCTTTATACTTCCAATGTTATGTCTACTTGCTATGACAGGAGAATCAGGATTATGTGTTGATATCAAGGGTGAATTAAGTCAGGCAACAGCAGAACTTTTTAAAAGTAAAGGATACAGAGTTTATTTTCTTGATTTTATCGAACCACAAAACAGTGACTGCTGGAATCCTTTGTACTTGGGATCTCACGAATATATGAAACAACTTAAGACTAAAAATGAGCAGGAAAATTATTTGAAAAATAAGCTTGAAAAGGGAAAAGAAGAGTTTGAAATATTACATGGCAATGTTGCCGTGTTTGATGGTAAAGAGTTTATAGGTAGAAATGAAGCAGGTGATTATATTTATAATGAAGAAAACAACTCATTTTTGACTGATGCTGATTTTTCACAAGCGCAGGAGTATCTTCGTGATGTAGTACAGGCAATAACAGAAGGAAAGAAACAGGGACAGGATCAGGAGTTTTGGAATCAGGAAGCAGGGAGAATTCTGGAAGGTTATGTTCATTTGCTATGTGAAACAGGCAATATAAACGTTGTTAATATACCAGCGGTCAATAAGTTAATGTTGGATGGTGATGAAGTTAAAAGAAAAACAACGCGATCAGAAATTACTTTTCTTCAGTATTATTTAAAAAACTATAAAACAAATTTTGATATTTCAAAAGAGCGATTGTCTTCGTATGTAGACAGCGCTGAACAGACAAGAAAATCATCACGTAATGTTTTAACGAAACATCTTACATCCATCGTAACAAATGATGCAATTAAAAAAATTCTTTCTAATAACACAATTGATTTGGAAAATATTGATTCCTATAAAACAATGATTTTTTTGAAAGTACATGATGAAAAGCAGACGTATTATCCTTTGGTTACTTTGTTTATTAAACAGCTTTGGCAATGTCTTGTTAAAGAAACCAGAAAGAACTCAAATTTGAGATTGAAACATCCTTTTAACATATTGTTCGATGAAATGGGACAGTTTCCTAAGTTTCAGGAAATTACAAATATTCTTACTGCTGGACGTTCAAGAGGTGTAAGGATGAACATGGTCGTTCAGGGATTTGATCAACTTGAATCTGCCTATGGGAAAAATGAAGCACAGACAATACGATCTAATGCAACCAATCTTGTTTATTTGCTTTCGAAAGATTACCAGACATTAGAAGAAATATCTAAAACATTAGGAACTAAGAAGACATCTAAAACTAAAGAAGAAAGAGTTGTTACAGTTGATCGTCTGAAGAATTTTAAACTTGGAGAAGTACTGATTATGGGAGATAGAGGAAAGTCATTAATCACTAATGTACTGCCTTTTAATAAATATAATTACTATCATAATTTAAAAAAATATAACGTAAGGGACATCCCTAAAAAAGCACCAAAATATTTTGATATTAAAAAAGAAATAGAAATGAGGGAAAATATGAATGAACAGTAAAATAAAAACTTATCTTATTTCAAAGGGGATTGATTTTTCAGTCCCTTTTTTAGTAGATGAAAATCATCTGGAAAAAATTGATGAAAAATTTATTTATCAAAATACTTATTTTGAAAATAAATTAATTAAATATACAATGCTTGGAAAAAAGAAAGAACTGTTTTTAAGAAACTGTAAGATTGAAGCAACAAGTCTGTCAAGTTTAGATATTAAAGAAAGAATAGTCTTTCATAACTGTATATTTGACAATGTTAAAATTTCCAAATGTAATTTTAAAAATGCTGTCTTTTATAACTGCAGGTTTAATAATTCAGTAATTGTAAATTCAATACTGGCAAACAGTTATTTTATTAACTGTAAAGGAATTGAGACAGTTGATTTTATGGAAAATAATATGCAGGGTGTCTCAGTAATTGGTAGCAAAGTTAATTTAAATGAGCTGGAAGAGAAACAAAACAGACTTGAAGATATTCTAATTCAAGAAGAAATGCTTGAAGTTCAACATGGCAATATTGCCGTGTTGGAAGAAAAAAAGGAAGATGATCAGGAAATGAAAGAAGAAAATGAAAGACAAATTATAAAAAATGAAATCTATAGCTGTCAGGAATTGTCACAAGATTTTTTAAATAATAAGCTTTTTTATAAATGCCATTTTGCAGATTGTTCTGTAAGTGATAATGTAAAATTGAATGCTACAACAGACTTTAAAGAGTGTACTTTTTTAAACGATGCTCTTCATTTTGATGATGTTGACAAAACATCGTTTGATGACTGTATCTTTGAAAAAGTTTCTCTTAAAGGAAATTTTATACATGTATCCTTTGCTGGATCAAAGTTTAGCAATCTATCTTTTATTAGAGCTTCTACATTTGTTGCCTGTTTGTTTGATCATACAAATGCAATTGAATATTTTGATAATAATTTGATAAAGCTAAGCAATATTGAACTTGTTAAAAAATCAAACGATAATACTGAAATATTGAAAAAAGTAAATGAACTTTATGAGATATTAAAATCAAAAGATAAGGTATTACAGCAGGAACTGATAGCAAAAACAAAAGTGGATGAGGAAGATGTTCTTGACTATATTTTACATTTGGATGATATGGAATACCTAAAATTGATTGCAAAAACTAGTAATCGAGTAGTTGAAGAAAAGATGGTTTAGATGTCAAAAAAATTAGATGAATTGTTCGAAACATATGCCTATGATGCAAGACAGAAGACACAGCTTCGTTTGGCTGATGAAAAAGGACTTGATATTTCTAAAATGAAAGATCCTAAGTTTAATTGGGAGCAGATGCGAGAAATTTCATTAGCAATGGAATATGGACTGAATCCTGACACTTTGTGTGATCCTGAAATCAATGCGGAATCTATGGAGAAGATTCGATATAGTTTGATGGATCAGCAGAGTGTTTTTGAGGATGCTAAAGAGGAGATAAAAAAGAAACGTACTAAAAGAATTTCTTTAATCATTTTTACTGTAATAGTTGTTTTTATTGTAAGTATTATCTATTTGATGAATAAGGATACAATCGATAAGTATATCGAGCCTGTTCCTCTAGAATTAACAACAGATAGAGTAACTGTTGAATATGGTGAAGATATTCATTTCATGGATTATATTAAGTATTATGATAAGTCTCAGCAATTGACAATACCTTTGAATCAAAAGCTAAATAAAATAAAGGATTATAAATTTGTTTATTCAGTAACGAACGGTGTTAAAACAAAAGAAAGAACATTAATAGTTAGTGTTGTTGATACAACAAAACCAACGATTAAATTGACACAAAGTGAAATTACTCTTAATAATGGAGAACAGTTTAATCCAAAAGATTATATTAAAAAAGCAGAGGATAATTATGATCAGTTATCAACTGATAATGTTGTAATAAATAATTCTATTGATTCTAATAAGGATGGTGATTATGAAGTTGAATATCAATTAAAAGATCAACACGGCAATGTTGCCATATCTACTTTAAAAGTTCACATCAGAACAGTATCTCAAAACGAAGATAATACTGCTGTTGGAAATAAAGAAGATTCAACAGTTAAAAAGAATCAGGAACAGAATAATAAATCAAACAAAGTAGAAACACCTAAAACAGTAAATATTGAACCTAAAATATTTTATATAAAAGATTACAACTATGATTTATCAGCCTGTAGTCAAGCGGCAAGTGATTATATGAATCAGGTATTGAATAGTAGCAATATTAGTTTGAGTGGATATATTGAGCCTTTTCAAGAAGAAAATATCATTGTAGGGTATAAAGTAACATTTGTATAAAAAAGATTTAAATAGGATATATTAAATCTGGTAGTAGATTTTATATTACATGCAAAGATATTAACAGAATGAAAATTTCATTTAGAAATTTTAAAATTAAGTATCAATTTCTATCATATTTAGAGGTATCTTAGAGCAATATTTTATTATAATTCCATATCATCATTATTTGATTTTGTTTCTGCATCAGTATCTTTTTTGAATTCTATTTTATTGTCTCCTGAAGTTGAAATTAATTTTAGATGGTTTTTAGAAAAAAATGCTATATATCCATCAAAATTTCCGTCGTTTAAAAGATAAACATTATCATCAATTTTAGTGATTTTGCCACTTGAAAAAGGATACCAATATTTATAACTGTTATCATGGTTAATGCTTATGGTTGTAAAATCAGTTATATAGGTACCATAAATATTTGTGGATTGTGTTTTTTTGTTTTATAAAAATAATCATTTGTGTAGTAGCCTAGTGTAAAAAATAAGATAAATAATATTAATATACTTTTTTTCATTGTATTTTACCATGTATTAGATAGCAACATTTTTGAAATAGGATATGTAAGAGCTTTTGAATGATTATGGGTTTCAAAAATACATTATTTTTAATAAAATAAAAAGATAATTTACTAAATGTCACTTCTAATTCCTTTCTAAATAGTTTGACTCGCTTATGAGAATTTATATAAGTGGGCTGTTTATACTCAATAAATGTTATATATGATTTTATTATATACCACGTTTTTTTTTCTTTCAATTTTTTGATTTTAATAATGTTTTATGTATCAATTATCAATGTTGATGCAAAAGAAAATTTAAATGAGGTATATGGAGGTGAATATGTTTTAACTGATGAAGAAATATTAGAAAATGAACAAATTGCTTTAGAATTTGCAAAAAATCAACATAGAAATCATCAAACAAGAATGGATGAAATTGTTGAAAATTGGGTTAAAGATGGTTCTGGTATTTCAAATGAGTCTCCAAAGGGATTAGTATTTAATCAAGCGCCTGGTGGTTATAAATATGGAGCTGGGGGAGGAGGAATGTATTGGGGAACATCTTCTTCAACTACTGGAAGTGTTTCTATGGGAGTTTCTATCAATTCCAAAACAATAAGTTTTAGTGTTAGTTATGCTCCGGGATCAAGATATGAGTCTTCTGGTCATTTTAAAACTTGTCCAGCAAGCTTATGTAATAAGTATGTAAAACTATATAGTACAACTCGATATAAAGTTACTAAATATAAAGTTTATCAAAAAAATAAGTACAGTTCAGGGCAAGGAACTTTTGTTCGTAACGAATATGTTCCAACACCATATAGCTATGCATTTTATTGGATTGCAGTAAGCTGATATTATAAAAATGCAATTCAATTATGTTCGCTTCATATTAATGAGTAAATTATTTAATTTAAATTTTCATAGAAAGAGATTTAACCAATTAATTTCATTTTTTAAAAGTTTTAATAAATATGAAAAAAGCATAAGTAAAAAATGAGAATTACAGTTAAATAATTGGCATAGAAAAATCATAAAATAATTTAAAATAGATCCTTATAAATGTATAAAAAGAAAAAGAGAGCGAGTGCGGAGGTGTGACCGAACAACTCAAAGCAGAAAACCCGATGTTGTGTGTTGGAAGAATGAACGAGATACAGGCAAGGGCAAGAGAAATCATCAACGCAGAAATTATTTACGCATAAGCCAAAGTCGGCAGGGAGAAATCCCTGCCGTTGTTCTTTTGGATGGTGCTGGTCACAATTCGTTTCTTGATTTTGTTCGTTTGACCGAGTATAATATACCTACTAATGATATGGAGGTCTGTTATGTTTGAATATATGACGGTACAGGAAGCCGCAACAAGATGGAATATTTCAGAACGAAGAATACAGACACTATGTTCTGAAAACAGGATTGAGGGCATTGTGCGTTTAAGCAGAGTGTGGCTCATACCAAAAGATGCGAAGAAGCCGATAGATAGGAGAAAGAAAAACAACGGGAAGTGAAAAAGGAATTTTCGGCAGTTGCAACTGTCAGTTGACACATTGAATGGTGCTGGTTGGTGGTTAGCAACTTTATAAATCACTAAAATATGAGTATAACATCACATTAACAGGAGGATATAATTATGATTTTTGCCGATAAACTTATTTTGTTACGAAAAAAAGCAGGCTGGTCACAAGAGGAATTAGCTGAACAAATGAATGTAACACGACAATCTGTTTCAAAATGGGAGGGAGCACAATCTGTTCCTGACCTTGATAAAATGATACGCCTTTCCGAACTATTCGGAGTAAGTACAGATTATTTACTTAAAGACGAAATTGAGCAAGCTGAGCATATCAACTCGTCCAAAGATATACCGTCATTAAAGCGTGTCTCTATGGAGGAAGCAAATGCTTTTCTCTCTGTAAAATCAAGGACAGCTAAAACAATAGCGTATGCTGCTTTTTTGTGTATCTTATCTCCGATAGCTCTTTTGATGTTGGGTGCAATTAGTGAAAGTACGGCAGGCG